>Ga0302240_1000076_pt1 | contig 117028 bp, 103 predicted proteins | sample AAG_UR_His_MG_FD_193538 | JGI IMG/M metagenome (GOLD analysis project Ga0302240, IMG submission 193538) | Enriched activated sludge microbial communities from anaerobic digester in WTTP, New Holstein, Wisconsin, United States - AAG_UR_His | ecosystem: Engineered > Bioreactor > Anaerobic >... | reverse complement strand
TTTTGAAGAAAATTGGTGTTGTGGTGACTCAATTATACTTCAAAATGGGGGTACCACTATATTTTTTGTGCAACTAAGTGTTTGCAATGCTTTCAAAGAGTTTTTATATAAACTATTTAACAATACGACAATACTAGTGGGGTGTAAAAATGACAGAAGTTAAGGTTCAAGCACAATTGGCAGCAGAAGGCACTATGGATTCAAAAGGCGTCGTGGGGCATACGGGAACAATGGAAAAACCCAGATCCATCGCTAAAGAGGTCACACTTAATGGATTACTGATCGCTCTCGTCTTTGTCAGCACCTATTTGATTCAGATCAGACTTCCTATCTCCCTGAATGGCGGCCTGGTCCATATGGGCAACGTAGCTCTGTTTACGGTCGCTCTCGTCTTTGGAAAGAAAAAAGGCGCCATGGCAGGTGCGGTAGGAATGGGCTTATTTGACCTGGTTTCGGGCTGGGTCGCATGGGCGCCCTTTACTTTCGTAGTCAGGGGTGTTATGGGTTATATGATCGGACGCTTTTCTGAAGGATTTGAGAAGGCCTGGTGGAAAGCGCCTGCCGCAATTATCCTCGGGGGCATCTGGATGCTGGCGGGTTATTATGCGACAGAGGGGATCCTGTACGGCAGCTGGATCGCGCCGGTGACGTCTATTCCGGGCAATCTGACTCAGCTCGGGTTAGGCGCGCTCATTGCCATTCCGTTTTCAAAAATGCTAAAAGGCAACGTCATAAAATTAATGAGATAGGGGCAGGTGACACTTATGCGAAAAAATGAAAAGCCCTACTTGATTATGACACCGGGTCCTACGCAGATGCATCCGGATGTCCTTGGTGCTCTCTCCCTCTATGAAACTAATCCTGATTTGGATTCGGATTTTCTGGAATTTTACAGGATCCTTTGTCAAGACCTCTCAAGAAAAATGAACGCTTCTGGTCCCACCTTTATCTTGGCAGGGGAAGGCATATTGGGACTTGAAGCTGCCTGCGCCTCAATGATTGAGCCAGGTGACCGGGTGCTTACCATTTCCAATGGCATTTTTGGCAGAGGCTTTGATGATTTTTCAAGGATGTATGGCGCTGAGACGCTGCTGTATGAGGGGGATCTGCGCAGGGGAATAGACGCGGTCAAGCTGGACCGGTTCATAATGGACCACGGACCGTTTAAAGCAGCGACCGTGGTGCACTGCGAGACGCCGTCGGGGATTACGAATGATCTGGAGACCATCGGCAAAGTACTGAACCGGCATGGCATCCTGTCTATTGTGGACGCAGTCTCGTCCTTTGGCGGGGAAGCGCTGAGCGTGGACGCCTGGGGGCTTGATGTGGTCCTCAGCGGATCCCAGAAGGTGCTTTCCGGACCTGCCGGCCTGAGCACGGTGACCCTGAGCCAAAGGGCTGTGGAGCGCATCAAGGGGCGAACAACACCTATTGCCTCCTATTATGCCAACCTGTCGATCTGGCTGGATTACTACGAGAAAAAATCGTTTCCTTATACGCAGCCGGTTCAAATGTTGATAGCGCTGAAAAAAGCTGCGGAGCGACTTGAGGTGGAGACGCTGGCGGAGCGTCACAAACTCTTTGCGGAGGCAGTGCGCGGCACCTTTAAACAGCTCGGCTTTGAGCTATTTGCCCTCGATCATGAGTCCAATACGGTGACGACGGTGCTTTTGCCTTCTGGGGTGGACTTTAAGACATTGTTTGACCAAATGAAGACGATCCACGGCGTTCTTATAGGCGGTGGCTTCAATTTTCTTGAAAACAGGATCTTCCGAATTGGTCATATGGGGGAAAACCTCTCTGCTGATAAGATCGCAGCAGCGCTGGATGCACTTCAGGCGTCCTTCGAAACTATGGGTGCAATAGTTGGAAAGGGACGATACTCCGAAGTCTTTCGTGCGCTGCTGGTGCAACAACAGGAGGACTTAAAGGCGTGCTGAAATCAAGCAGAGTGTTCGGATAAAAATAATTCGAATTAACCTCCAGGGGCTGGCATATTCCCTTTACATTCCGCAATGGCTGTGTGATAATATTACTTTAATTGAGGAGCGGGATCGCACAGCAAGCGGATTAATGGGAGGGTATTGTCTTGAAAATCGGGTTCGACCACAACAAGTACATCGAAGAACAATCGAAGTATATTCTTGAGCGCGTCAACAACTATGATAAGCTGTATTTGGAATTCGGGGGCAAACTCCTGGGCGACTTTCACGCAAAGCGCGTACTGCCCGGCTTCGACGAAAACGCTAAAGTCAAGCTGATGCACCACCTGAAGGACAAGATTGAGGTCATCATCTGTGTCTACGCGGGTGATATTGAAAGAAACAAGATCCGGGGCGACTTTGGCATTACTTATGACTTGGATGTCCTGAGGCTGATCGATGACCTCAGAGCTTTTGAACTGGACGTAAACAGTGTCGTGATCACGCGCTTCGACAATCAGCCGGCCACCACGCTTTTCATAAATCGCCTTGAAAGACGCGGCATCAAGGTCTACAAGCACTCTGCCACTAAGGGCTATCCAACGGATGTGGACACTATTGTCAGCGACGAAGGCTACGGCAAGAACCCCTATATAGTCACGACAAAACCTATTGTACTGGTCACGGCGCCAGGACCTGGAAGCGGCAAACTCGCGACTTGTCTGAGCCAGCTTTATCATGAACATAAACTTGGCCGCACGGTCGGTTACTCAAAATACGAGACATTCCCAATTTGGAACGTGCCGCTGAAGCATCCTGTCAATATCGCCTATGAAGCGGCAACCGCGGATCTGAAGGATGTCAACATGATAGATTCCTTCCACTTTGATGCCTACAATGAAGTCACGGTCAACTATAACCGAGACATTGAAATGTTTCCGGTGTTGAGAAGAATCATTGAAAAAATCACCGGTGAAGCGGCCGTTTACAAATCTCCTACGGATATGGGCGTCAACCGCGTTGGCTTTGGAATCATAGATGATGAAGTGGTCAAGGAAGCTTCCCGCCAGGAAATCATCCGCAGATACTTTAAGACGAGCACTGAGTACAAAAAAGGCTTTGTTGAAAAAGAGGTCTCCAATCGTGTCAAGCTGATCATGGAAGAGCTCAACCTGAAAGAAGAAGACCGAAAAGTCGTCATGCCGGCACGAGAGTATTCTGCCAGACTGAGAAAACAGTCCAGCAAGAACGAGCTGTCACCGGTTGTGGCACTGGAGCTGCATGACGGCACCATTGTCACCGGAAGAACCTCCAACCTCATGGACGGTTCAGCGGCGGCGCTTCTGAACGGCATCAAGCATCTGGCCAATATTTCGGATGAGATTCACCTCATTTCTCCGGTCATCCTGGAGCCAATTGTCGATCTGAAAGCCAACAAGCTGGGAAGCCGCAATACGCTCCTGGATTGCGAAGAAATTCTGATAGCCCTCAGTATTTCCGCAGCGACAAACCCTACGGCGCAAGTGGCCCTGGACAAGCTTTCCATGATGAAAGGCTGTCAGGCCCACTCCACGACTATCCTCAGCGTCAATGACGAGCAGACCTTCAGAAAGATAGGGATCGATCTGACTTGTGATCCGGAGTATCCGTCAGAGAGCCTGTACTACAATAACTAGAAGCATAAATATATCAATTGCAAATGCCGCATCCGTCTCAGTTGGGTGTGGCATTTGCTGTTATTAGGATCATCGAATTTTGGGGTTTTGATGGGATCTTTTAATTTTGGCCATTCTCAAGGGGCTCTGAAAGTGATATTATGTAGAATAATGTGTATGTATACTTTATCGACAGCGTACAGCCAAAACGTTTATAAAATCCATTTCGCTGCCGGAGTTTCTCTATAGAAGTTGGGGGATGCTTATGAAAATTGTGGATCTGACACATCTGATCAAAGAAGGTATGCCTGTTTTTCCGGGGACAGAGCCTCCAGTTCTCGAGGCGGCGAATACCCTCGAGAAGGATGGCTTTCGGGAGAAAAAGCTTCATATGTATTCACATACAGGGACTCACATGGATGCACCGGCCCATATGATTGCTCAGGGATGGACTTTGGACCAGGTTCCGGCGTCGGCTTTTTTTGGACCTGCTGCAAAAGTGGATGCCAGAGGACTTCAACGGATAGAGAAACATCACCTGGAGTCCCTGATCCGGCCTGAAACTGAATTTCTGATTCTCTGGACGGGCTGGGATCAATATTGGGGATCTGAAAACTATTTTGGCGCGTTCCCTGCACTCACTCCAGAAGCGGCAAAATGGCTTTCAAGACTTCCGCTCAAAGGCGTCGGAGTTGACGCAATTTCCATTGATCCAATGGACTCGGTGAGTTTTGAAGTACACCTTGAGCTGCTTGGCAGTGACAAAGTGCTCATAGAGAATCTGAAGGGATTGGATCAGCTGCCTGAGCATTTTCTTTTCAGCGCCATGCCTTTAAGACTTGAGGATGCCGATGGTTCTCCAGTTCGCGCCTTTGCGCTGATCGATCACGAATTGTCAAAAAATTGTTAGATGCTAACAAAAAAATTCTATTGGGGACTGAGACGCCGGACCGGCAGCGACCTTTACCCAAAAGATCTGACTGGGTAGACAGAAGGGAGGAAGGAACGCCAGTGACTTTGACACTAGTAGTACATTCCGGAAATAACTGTGCAATAAAAAATGAATGTTAAGCCTGAATATTGCCAGCAGGTTTTACGTTTTTTTGCATAGATATTTCAAGAATGTTGTACTAGATCTTGTGATAACGAGATCAAAGGTCAGACCTGCGTTCCGCAACTATGAAGCTAGCTATGATTGGCTGCGGCAATATGGGAAAAATATTGCTGCAAAGCGTACTTAAAGCAGAGAGGCTCAAGACATCCGAGTTTTCAGTGTATGATCGAAAACCTGAACGACGCAAAGCCCTGGGTGAAAACTACCCTGGTCTTGAACTGCCTGACAATCCTTATGACTGTGTGAGCGGCGCAGATTATCTGCTCCTGGCTATAAAGCCCTATCAGTATGCGGCCATGCTGGCAGAAGTTCGCGATTTCATTTCGAAGGACACGGTCATTATCTCCATTGCGGCGGGCATAGGCACAGAGCACCTCAAACGCTGGATTGATCCCAGTGTCAAAGCAGTCATTACCATGCCCAATACACCAGCCCTCGTCAACAAGGGCTTAACCGCAATCTCTTATGGCGAGGGTCTCAGTGCTGAAGAAATGGCATTCTGCCGTGGACTTTTCGAATGTGTCGGTGAAGTGGTGGAAATTGAGGAAAAACTCATGTATGTTGTTCCGTCCATCAGTGCATCTGCGCCAGCCTATATCTACGTTTTAATTGAGGCAATGGCAGACGGCGGCGTCATGCAGGGACTTCCCAGGGATCTGGCCTACAAAATGGCAGCCTTGACTGTGGAAGGCTCCGCGCGCATGGTGCTCGATACAGGAAAACATCCCGGTGAGCTGAAGGATCTGGTTACGTCACCAGGCGGTACAACTATTGTCGCACTGAAAAGTCTTGAAAATGACAAATTCAGAGCGACGATTATGAATGCTATGGAAGCTGGAACCAAGCGCGTTGAGCAGATGATGAAGGGTCAGCAACCTTAGTTTGTTACTTTTATACAAGACAATATGTGGTAAACCTCAGATTTTTTTGAGCTGTTTGCAACTTTCTGTTACAATGTTCGTGTATCTAAACGAAGGTTAAGGAGCGTTGTGTGATGGCTAAAGCATATCAGGGACATATCCTATATACAAAAAATCCGGACCGTTTTGAGATCTGTGAAAATGGCGCAGTTATTGTGGAAGATGGCAAAGTGGTCGAGGTCCTGAAGACCTTGCCAGAGAATCTGGAAGCCCTTGAAGTTTTTAATATGGGAGACCGGCTGATCATTCCAGGATTTGTTGATCTTCATTTCCATGCGCCCCAGTTTCCAAATTTGGGACTTGGGCTGGACAAAGAACTGCTGCCATGGTTGGAAGACTATACATTTCCTGAAGAGGCCAAATACTCTGATCTGGATTACGCTGAGTCTGTCTATACCCGTGTTGCCAAAGAAATATGGCGTCAGGGAACGACGCGCATAGTCCTGTTCAGCAGCGTCCACAAGGAGAGTACAGAGCTTCTCATGTCGATCTTTGACAGGGCAGGCCTGGGTGCCTATGTGGGCAAGGTCAACATGGACCGTAACTGTCCGGACTTCCTTGTCGAATCGACAGAGGACTCAATAAAAGCGACAAAAGCCTGGCTCGAAGCAACGATCAACTTATATCCGAGAGTCAAACCTCTGATTACGCCGAGGTTTGTGCCAACGTGCACCTCTGAGCTGATGCGGTCACTGGGGGACTTAGCCGCGGAGTACAATGTGCCGGTTCAGACGCATATCTCAGAGAACCAGGCTGAAGTCGACTGGGTCAGAGAGCTGCATCCTGAGAGTGCGGACTATGCTGCGGTCTATGAGGACCATGGCTTGCTGGGCGATAAAACCATACTGGCCCATTGCGTCCACAATACAGATGCGGAAATTGAAAAAATGGCTAAACTTGGCGTATTTGCTGCCCATTGTCCAAATGCCAACTACAACCTGGCCAGTGGGATCATGCCGGTTAGAAAGTTTTTGAACGCCGGCGTAAAAGTGGGCCTTGGGACTGATGTTGGTGCCGGACACAAGGTATCCATAGCCAGCGTCATGAGCACGGCCATTCAGGCTTCCAAGATCGCCTGGCTGAACTCTGACCGTACTTTGGCACCGCTCAGCACTTCCGAGGCATTCTACCTTGGCACCAAGGGCGGCGGCGCCTATTTTGGAAAGGTGGGCAGCTTTGAGCCCGGTTATGAATTTGACGCTTTGGTCATAGACGATCACCGTTTGGGGGTCACAGAGGGACGGACCTTGGAAGAGCGCCTGCAGAGATTCCTGTATATCGGGGATGACCGTGATATTGTCTCGAGATTTGTCTCGGGTGACGAGATCATGGAGCCTACAAAATAATAGACGAAAAATAAAAAAGCAGTATGACTTGAGTTTTTGGCCTTAGCTGGCCGACGCTCATTTCATACTACTTTTTTTTAGTTGGTCACTGTCAGGACTTTTAAAGTGACACTGCCGCCTGGGGTAAAAATATTGACGACATCCCCGGCTTTACAGCCTACAATGGCCGAACCAATGGGAGATTCGTTTGAAATTTTCCCGTCAAACGGATCCGCTTCGATTTTCGTGACGAGGGTGAAATCATCCTGGTCGCCACTTTCGATGTAAAGAACTTCGACCTGTGATCCGAGTCTGACCTGATCATGCGTGTAATCTCCGGCATCCTCCAGTTCATAGCTTTCAAGCATGCCTTTGACCTTCAAAATCTCTGTCTCGTTCAAGGATTGGGCTTCGCGGGCGGCATGGTACTCAGCATTCTCTGACAAGTCGCCAAAACCGCGGGCCTTCTTGATTTCTTCAGAAATTTCTTTGCGCTTTCCAATCAGCAGGTCGAGCTCACGCTCTAATTTTTCAACTGCTTCCTTGGTTAAAATGAGTTTCTTCAAGTGATCACTCCTTCGATACAGAGTCCATCATACCAGAAAGTGAGATGAAAATTAAGCATTTTTTAAGATTTAATTAAGAATTTACAGAATCGTCAAGAAAACCTGACCGCCTTTTGAGGCTCACAGGCTTGCCGCATAGGATCTCCAAGTGATCTCCCGGGAAGGCGTCCGCCTCTTCAGGACTATGGGTGACGAGGATTATGGCCTTCTGATAATGGGACTGGACCGAAAGCAGAAGTTGGATCGCATTGTCCCTGTTTGCCCTGTCTAGTGAAGCAAAGGGCTCATCCATAAGGAGAATGTCTGCCTCCGAGGAAAGCGCACGGGCTATGGCCACTCTCTGGCGTTCGCCGCCGGATAACTCCGCCGGGTATTTGGAAGACAGGTGCTCAATTTTCAGAAAGTCCAACTGTTCGTGAATGCTTTGCCGATGGTCACGGCCCATTACCCTCTCTTGAATCTGACTGTGAAGCTCGCCTCGGTGTCTGTGTCGGACTCCAAACATGACGTTCTGCAGGACGGTCATATGAGGAAACAGCGCCAGTGACTGAAAGATGTACCCAATGCGGCGATCTCGCGGCGGAAGGGAGACCCCGGTATCATGGTCGAATAGGAGTCTGCCGTTCAGGCGAAGGTACCCCTTGTCCGGTGTCGTCAGTCCGGAAATCAGATTAAGCAAAGTCGTTTTTCCTGAACCTGAGGGTCCCATCAGGATTAAAAATGGTGACTCTGTGGTGTGCGCAACATCCAGGGTAAAGGCGTTCAGCTGTTTGACGAGATGAAAGTCTATCATGGAAAAGGCTCCTTTGACTAATTTAAACTATTGAGTCCTGGATTTGTCCAAAATGAAATTGACACTGAACATGGCGGTAATGCCAATAAATAAAGAGATCAGCATAAGTGCGTCAGCCGTGGCGTGGTCACCGCCCTCAGCTGCAAAATAAAGTGCTGTCGGAATGGTCTGGGTTTTACCGGGAATATTTCCGGCAACCATGAGAGTTGCACCAAATTCTCCAATGGCACGAGCGAAAGACAGCGCGAGCCCTGTCAGCAGTTTTGGTTTAGCCAGTGGAAGCGTGATCTCGGTGAAAATATGCCATTCGTTAGCCCCCAATGTCCTGGCGGCGTTTTCGAGACGTTGGTCCACGCCTTGAAAACCGGCGCGGGCGCTTTGATACATCAAAGGGAGGGAGACAATAACTGCGGCAATGACGGCGGCCGGCCAGCTAAAAAGGAGTGTTTTGCCAGTGGCTGCAAAGATTAAGCCTCCCAGCCAGCTGTTTTTTCCTAGAGCAAGAAGAAGCAGGTAACCGACAATGGAGGGTGGTAAAACCATCGGCAAAACGACCAGGGTTTCAATGACTCTAAAGGAAGTTTTTTTTGTCTGAGACAGTTTGCGGGCGAGCAGGGTACCCAGAACACCGGTGAACAAGGTCGAGAGGGCTGCTATTCTGAGAGAGAGGAGGACAGCGCTGAGGATCAGGGGATGGGACAAGGTTATCACTCGCTTTCGGGAGAAGACGTCAATTTTGGTCTGGAATGGAAAAACCATAGGACTTAAAAACAGAAATGGCTTCTTCGCTGCTCAGGAATTTCAGGAACGCCGCGGCTTCAGGATTATCTGAAAGAAGGGCGGCAGGATACAGGATGGGTTGATGTGTATGATCGGGCAGGGTCAGCGCTGCACCTTCAATTTCAAGCAGGGCGACATCCGTTGCGAAGACAAAACCGGCATCCACAGCACCTGAATTCAGATATTGAAGGACTTGTCGGGCGTCCTTGGCATAGAGCTTCTTATCTTCAATCAGATGCGATACGCCCAGGCTTTCTAGGGACTGGACAGCGTATTTGCCCACGGGGACACTGGACGGGTCGCCCAGAGTGATGCGTTCGGACACTTCGAGAAGGTCCGGAAATGTTTCGAGTGACGCGGGGATCTCTAAATGTGTGGTGATAAAACAAATTTGATTGCTTAAGAGGTCACGCCTCGAAGACTCAAGAAGCAGTCCCGCGTCAGACAAGGCGTCAAGATCAGAGGAGGAGGCTAGTAAAAGCAGGTCAAAGGGCGCGCCTTCCTCAGCCTGTTTTCTGAGTGTGCCTGAGGACGCAAAAGAAATTTGGGGGAGGACGCCGGTTTTCGAAGCATAGAGTTCAGAAAGTTCATTTAAGGGTTCTGTGAGGGAAGACGCGGCACCCATAATGAGCTCTGTTTTTTTGCTGGATGTGCTGCAGCCGGTGAGGGTAAAGATGACTGCAGCCAGGAGGACCAGCATTAGGGCTCTTATTTTGGGGAAATCCTGTGAACGGGAAGGTTCATGATTGTTTGCCCTTGATAACGTACCGGTGGTACTGGGTCTGTTGTTCGTCGTCTTCACGGGGAGGCTCCTTCGTTATGTATTTTAAAGTATAACGGTGGCTAAAAGGAATCGACACGGGAGATCGTGCCGAATTCTGATGTTATTATAGCATGAATTGATCCATTCTGGTAGAGTGAGGCAGTGAGTAAAACTTATCATGCGTTTCATTGAAAAACACTTGAAATAAAAGCCCCTTGCATTTATGATGTAATAGATGAATTGAATATAAAAAGATGTTTTTTTGTTTAATTCAACTGAAATTGTCTTTTGTAACAATGCAAATTCTTAAAATGCAGTTGAAAAATATGTTCTGCCGGTTTGAAACTTCCTTACATAAAAATATTTTGAAAAGGAGAGAAGGCTTGACTATGTGTTGGCATAGGTAAGCCGCAATGGATGCAGGATTACTTGTTGGAATTGGTAAAAAAATATGGTCCGTCCTCTAGAGAGGGTAAAGTTGCCACCTATATTCCTGAGCTTGCTAAAGTCAGTCCTGATGGGATAGGAATTTGTATCAGAACACAAGACGGTCTGACTTGCGCAGGGGATGCCAACGTTAAATTCACTATGCAAAGTGTCTCCAAGCCTATTGTGCTGATCCTGGCTTTGATGGACTGGGGGACGGACAAGATCTTTGAGAAAGTTGGAAAAGAACCCACCGGCGATCCATTTAACTCCATGATCCGACTTGAAACTTATGAAAAGCACAAACCCTTCAATCCTATGATTAATGCCGGTGCAATTTCGATTGCTGCTTTGATTAGAGGGGAATCACCAGCGCATAAGATAGAACGTCTGCTCGCATTTATGAGGAAAATCGCTCATAACTCCAGTATTGAGATTGACAGCAGGGTATATCAGAGCGAAAAGGAAACCGGTCACAGAAACCGGTCCATTGCACATTTTCTTCGGGCCATGGAAAACCTTGATCAGGATCCAAATGATGTTTTGGAAGTTTATTTCAGCCAGTGCTCAGTCAGCCTGACATGCTCAGATCTTGCCAATATGGCCATGGTGCTGGCTCTCGACGGCAAATCCTATGAGACTGGGGAACAACTTTTCCCAAGAGAATATGCCAAGATTGCAAAAGCCTATATGCTGACCTGCGGTATGTATGACGGCTCAGGGGAATTCGCTATACAAGTCGGCATCTCGGCGAAGTCTGGCGTAGGCGGTGGTATCATGGGTGTTGCACCCGGGCGCATGGGCATAGGGGTCTATGGACCGGCGCTGGATTCCAAAGGGAACTCAGTGGTAGGCATTAAAATGCTTAAGGATTTATCTGACACTTTTGATTTGAATATATTTTAATTAATACGGTAAATAAGGGAAATTGTTTAACTTGATTAAAAAATAACGTAAAAACATGGAAATAATTTTAATATAGGTTTATAATGAGAGTAAGTCTAACAGATGGAGCGTGACTATGCCTAATAATATTGGAGATAAAATCAAGGATCTGCGTTTATCCAAAAAAATGACCTTGAAAGAACTCAGTGAAATGACAGAACTGTCCATTGGATTTCTTTCTCAGGTTGAACGCGGACTGACAGCTCTGGCGATCACGTCTCTGGAAAAAATCGCTCGGGCGCTGGATGTGGATCTTTCCTATTTCTTTCCGCTTAAAAAGAGAAGCAATGACGTCATCATGCGATCTTTTGAGCGAGAAGTCGCCAGAGTAGACAGTGCGCACTTTATTCACTATCATTTGAGCAATGACCTGGAAAACCGGGATATTTTGCCGCGCGTCATCGAAATATTGCCTAAGTCAGAGGATGAGCTGCTTTCGCCTTATCAACATGAAGGGGAAGAATTCATTTACGTGCTGGAAGGCATCTTCACCTTATATTTGAACAACGAACGCTTTGAACTATATCCGGGAGACTGTGCCCACTTTGAGTCCAATACGGTTCACAACTGGGCCAACTATACCAGCCGCATGGTCAAAGTGCTTTGCATCAACGTTCCAAATGGCTTTAAGCACTCTGAAATTGTAGAACCTATGCTTTAGCGGCGAAGTGTGATCAGCATAGGCATAGATCTTCACTTGTGCACTGTTTGACTATTGAAGTGGTTTACACTATAATAGTTGTAATTTAGTGTGTATAGCTATGAAGGGAAGAGTAATGCGACTGTCTGACCCCAGCGAAGCGGGAATGGTGTGAGCCCGCCGTCGTGTCACCGCATGAAGAACATCCTTGAGCTCCTGACCGAAAGCTTGCAAGACGGCTGATGACAAGCCGGGCACAGCCGGTAGATTCAGGCGACTGACCTTCGTTACAGGGTTTTGAGAGGCTGAGTCACGGGATTCAGCAATCAGGGTGGTACCGCGAATAACCTTTCGTCCCTTGTCATTAGTGCAGGAGCGAAAGGTTTTTTTGTTGGAGGAAACAATGTATTTTTTAATAGAAATGAAAAAAATATGGAGGAATCTGCATGCAATTGATGAAAGATTTAATGCTCAGCTACAATGAATTGGCTGGACAGTCGGTTACTGTTGGCGGCTGGATCAGAACCGTCAGAGACAGCAAGAACTTTGGGTTTATTGAATTAAATGATGGCACGACTTTCAGGAACGTACAGATCGTGTTTGACAAGACTCTTGAGAATTTTGATGAAGTAGCGAAGTATCCAATTTCAACCTCGCTGATTATCACTGGTGAACTTATTCTGACACCACAGGCTAAACAGCCCTTTGAAATCAAGGCAACTGAGATTGTCATTGAAGGCACCTCGGATGCGGACTATCCGCTTCAGAAAAAACGGCATACCCTGGAGTATTTAAGAACAATCGCGCATCTCAGACCGCGCAGCAATACTTTTTCAGCAGCGTTTCGCGTCAGGTCGGTCGCGGCGTTTGCCATTCACCGTTTTTTCCAGGAAAAAGGCTTTGTGTACGCCCATACTCCAATCGTCACTGGCAGTGATGCAGAAGGCGCCGGCGAAATGTTCCGCGTCACTACGCTGGAGCTGGGAAATCCTCCAAGAACTGAATCGGGTGAGATCGATTTTTCTGAAGACTTCTTTGGCAAAGAAACGAACCTGACTGTCAGTGGTCAGCTTGAGGCAGAAATTTTTGCGCAAGCTTTCAGAAATACTTATACGTTTGGTCCGACATTCCGAGCAGAGAATTCCAATACTGCCCGCCATGCAGCGGAGTTCTGGATGATTGAGCCTGAAATGGCATTCACGGATTTAAATGGCAATATGGAAATCGCGGAAGACATGATTAAATACATTATAAGGTATGTCATGGCAGAGTGTCCTGAAGAGATCGCCTTCTTCAACGAGCGCATTGATACAGGTCTTGTGGAAAGGCTGACCCATGTAGTCAACTCTGATTTTGCGCGTGTCACTTATACTGAAGCCATTGAGCTCCTCGAAAAAGCAGATGTCGTATTCGACTATCCAGTCAGCTGGGGTCTGGACCTTCAGACAGAGCACGAGCGTTATCTGACAGAAAAGGTGTTCAAGAAGCCTGTCTTTGTTATCAACTATCCTAAAGAGATCAAAGCCTTCTACATGAGATTGAACGAAGATGGCAAGACTGTTGCGGCCATGGATCTGCTGGTTCCGGGCGTTGGTGAGATCATAGGCGGTTCACAGCGTGAGGAGCGTTATGATAACTTGGTTCAGCGCATTAAAGATATGAACCTTCACGTAGAGGACTACTGGTGGTACCTCGAGCTTAGAAAGTATGGCACGACCCGCCATGCAGGCTACGGACTGGGTTTTGAGCGGATCCTCATGTACCTGACAGGGATCACCAATATCCGCGACGTCATTCCGTTCCCACGTACGGTTAAGACGGCGGAGTTCTAGGAATTGGCTGAAACTGAATAAATATTGAAAGACGGTGTCAATGGGCTCTTACAGCCTAATGACACCGTCTTTTTTTTGTAAAGAAATATCGAGAACGCATTACTAGTACAACATTCTTGAAATATCTATGCAAAAGAACGTAAAACCTGCTGGCAAAATTCAGGCTTAACATTCATTCTTTTTGCACAGTTATTTCCGGAATGTCCTACTGGATTGGTGTTACCTGTTCCACGGATTTCAACCCGCTCAGCGCGGATAGGTCATCCATAAGGAAAGTGAGATCAAAGGCTTTGGGATACTTAAGCGCCAGAGTAATAACAGCGGTTTGATCACTCTGATGATCCAAATCAATATCCTGGATCAAACATTTGTGAAAGCCGGTGACATCTCCGATCTTGCCGATTTGGCCTGGCGTGTTTTCAGATACGATCCGAAGTACAAGTTGTCTGCGTTTTTTGATGATGTTTTTTTCGATCCGCGCGAACAGCTCTAAAATGACCAGAACCGTCAGCGTGGTAATAATGCTGAGCGAATAATAGCCTGCCCCAATAGCAAGGCCTATGCAGGCAACTGTCCAGAGACTTGCTGCTGTCGTTAAGCCCTTGACGGAATTACCTTCTTTAATAATGGTACCGGCACCTAAAAAGCCTATCCCGCTGATGACCGCAGCGCCAAAACGTCCGGGATCGAGATTGACCAGTTCCCCATAGGCGCTGGTCATGATGGCGTTGATCATCATAACCAAGGTAGAGCCAATACTGACGAGCATATGGGTTCTAAAGCCTGCAGGGCGGTTCACGCTTTCGCGTTCAATTCCAATGATACCGCCGAGAACGCAGGAGAGCAGCAGTTTTATGAGCATATCTGAGGTGACCATGAATTCGGGCATTATATGACCTCCAAGCGTCAAACAATCATCATTATTCATAAGTTTAACATCCGAATCCGACCAAAGCGATGATTTTTTGAAATTTCGGGTACAATCAGGGTGGGATGATCAATTTAATATTGATTATCCGCCTGCAGTTTGACGCTTTTTTGACAGCCGGGATCTACACTGTGAATGGATCCGGCGACCCGGGGAGAGTGTATGAATTGAAAAAAATACTTATCACAGGCGCATCCGGACAAATTGGCACTGAACTGACGACTTATCTGCAGTCCATTTATGGGGTTGATCAAGTCATTGCTTCAGGCAGACACGAAGACATCCGTCATCACGCAATCTACGAAAAACTGGATGTTCTAAGTGCCGAACAGCTCTTTGAGGTCATTCGCAAACATCAAATTGACAGTGTCATCCATCTGGCGGCTATCTTGTCTGCCCAGGGAGAAAAGAATCCTGAAGCTCTTTGGCAGATCAATATGAATGGCCTCTACAATGTTCTTGAGGTGGCAAAGGAGACTTCTGCAGCGGTGTTCACACCTAGTTCCATTGCAGCCTTTGGACCTGAGACGCCTCTGGACAACACGCCGCAGCTGACCATACAGCGTCCCAGAACGATCTATGGCATATCCAAAGTCTCGGGAGAATTGCTGTGTGATTACTACCATCATCACTTTGGTGTTGACACTCGGGGATTACGTTTTCCGGGATTGATTTCCCATGAAGCACTTCCGGGTGGAGGGACTACGGATTATGCGGTGCATATTTTCTACAACGCGGTTGAGACCGGTCAATTCACTTGTGATCTGGGACCGGAGACTTTTCTCGACATGATGTATATGCCGGACGCTCTCAGAGCGGTGGTTGAGCTGATGGAGGCGGACCCGGCAAAGCTTGAGCATCGCAATGCCTACAACATTTCTGCAATGAGCTTCTCACCCTCTCAATTGGCAGAGGAGATTCAAAAACATCTTCCTGAATTTAGAATGGACTATGACATCAATCCCGTCAAGCAAGCCATTGCCGACTCGTGGCCCAACTCGCTGGATGACAGCTGCGCCAGGACGCAGTGGGGCTGGAGGTCTGAATACGACCTGTCAGCCATGACAACTCACATGCTCAAAGTACTCGGTTCCAGATCCCGTTAGGAGCCGGTACCCCCAAATAAAACAATATCGAATGGAGGCAATTAAAAATGGCGTTTAACAAAATTGTACAATGTGTCCCAAACTTCAGTGAAGGCAAAGATCATGAAAAGATCGAAAAAATCGTTCAGGCATTCAGAGGCAAAGAGGGCGTCAAGCTTCTTGACTACAGCAATGATGAAGATCATAACCGCGTCGTCGTCACGGTTGTTGGTGAGCCTGAGCCGCTGAAGGCAGCTGTGGTTGAAGCCATGGGCATTGCATCCGAGCTGATCGATATGACGACACATCGCGGCCAGCACCCTAGAATGGGCGCAACAGACGTCGTTCCTTTCATTCCAATCACGAATGTCACCATGGAGGAGTGTGTCGCCCTTGCAAAGGAGACAGCAGCACTTGTCTATGAAAAGCATGGCATACCTTCTTTCCTTTATGAAAAGGCAGCGTCCGCTTCACACCGCGAGAACCTCGCTGATCTAAGAAAAGGCCAGTTCGAGGGTATGGCTGAAAAAGTCAAAGAGGACAAATGGAAGCCTGACTTTGGCACAGACATCCATCCGACTGCCGGCATCACAGCGATTGGCGCCAGAATGCCGCTCGTAGCCTTCAATATCAACCTCGATACAAATAACCTTGAAATTGCCAATAAAATCGCGAAAAATGTTCGCTTCCTTTCCGGCGGTCTCAGATATTGCAAAGCTATCGGAATCGACCTTGCTGACCGCGGGCAGGTTCAAGTCTCCATGAATATGACGGACTTCACCAAAACACCTCTTTATCGCGTCTTTGAGCTCGTCAAAATCGAAGCGAAGCGTTATGGCGTCAACGTCGTGGGCAGTGAAGTCATCGGGCTCGTGCCTATGGAAGCTCTGATCAGCACTGCAGAATATTACCTTGGTGTTGAAGTCTTCTCCATGGATCAGATTCTTGAAAAAAGAATTATGGAGTAAAATCATGACTAAAAAAAAGGCAGATGAAAATTTCGTCCTTCTACTGTCAAATGCTGCACAAATCGCTACGGTCAGCGGCTTCGAGGCTAAAAAAGGTGAACAGATGCAGGAACTTGACGTCATCGAAGGCGGTTCTGTTCTGGTCAAAGGCGACCGGATCGAGCGCATTTTGATGGCTGGAGAGACCATAGGCGACTTAGTCCCGGATGAGGTGATTGACTGTACCGGCAAGACCATTTTGCCTGGCTTCGTCGATTCCCATACGCACCTGGTCTTTGGGGGATACAGAGAAAACGAATACAACTGGCGTCTTCGCGGAGATTCCTATGTCGACATCATGAATCGCGGCGGCGGCATCATCAATTCCGTGCGCGGCACCCGTGAGGCATCTTTTGAAACGCTGTATGCGACCGGGATGAAACGCCTCGACAGCATGACCCGTTTTGGCGTCACCACGGTGGAAGCCAAGAGCGGCTATGGTCTTGACAAAGAGACTGAGCTCAAGCAGCTCGAGGTTATGAAAGCCCTTCAGACAGACCACTCCCTGGACCTCGTCACCACGTTCATGGGCGCCCACAGTGTGCCAACAGAGTATAAGGGAAGAGGCGCAGAATTTATTGAATACCTGATCACTGAAGTGATGCCCTTAGTTAGGGAACAAAACCTCGCCGAATTCTGTGATATCTTCTGTGAGCAGAATGTATTTTCTGTTGAGGAATCCAGACGTCTTCTGACCGCAGCGAAAGACATGGGCTTCAAGCTCAAACTCCACGCAGATGAAATCGTTCAGCTGGGCGGTGCTGAGCTGGCAGCTGAAGTTGGGGCTGTTTCTGCTGACCATCTGCTTCAGGCGTCGGATGAAGGCATCCGCAGAATGGCAGAAGCGGGGGTTGTTGCGACTGTTCTGCCGTGTACAGCCTTTAGTCTGAAAGAGCATTACGCCAGAGCGCGCCGCATGATCGACAGCGGGTGTGCGGTCGCAGTGGCGACGGATTTCAATCCGGGCAGCTGTTTCACGGAATCTGTGCCTTTGGCAATTGCGCTGACTACACTTCAAATGGACATGCGCATAGAGGAAGTCATTACGGGTCTGACCCTGAATGGCGCTGCAGCGGTTGGGCGCGCTCATGAAATTGGAAGTATAGACCCAGGGAAAAAGGCAGACCTTGTGATTCATGAGTTCCCATCTTATCAGTATATTCCTTATCACATTGGCGTTTCCACCGTTGAAAAAGTGATAAAGAACGGAAGACTCATTTTTGATGCTTGTAAAATTGAGATTTTGTAAATTCTTTCTATAGCATATTAATTGAAGTTGAAGTATACTGAAATCAGAATTATTTAAGGAGGAGTAAATTCATGTTATCCAATATGAAAATTACCGAATTTTTGGCAGCTACATCATCAGATGCTCCAGTTCCTGGCGGCGGCAGTGTTGCAGCACTTTCTGCAGCAATCGCATCATCCCTTGCGGAGATGGTTGCGAACTTAACCATCGGCAAAAAAGGTTATGACGAAGTTCAAGATGAAATGAAGGCAATTTCAGAAAAAATGAGCGCCTATACGCCAAAGTTCGTCGATTTCATTGACAAGGATGCAACCTCCTTCGACGACGTTATGAAAGCGTTCAAGCTCCCTAAAGAGACGGACGAAGAGAAGAAGGCCAGAACTGAAGCCATTCAGAACGGCATGAAGCTTGCAGCGAATGTACCACTTGAAACTGCTCAGGCTGCTATGGAAATTCTCGGCATGATCGAAGCGGTTGTCGAGAGAGGCAACAGCAACGCAGTCACAGACGGCGCAGTTGCGGCTATGATGACGCGTACGGCTGTACTCTCCGCGCTTTACAACGTCAAGATCAACCTCGGCTCCATTAAGGACGCAGAGTATGTTGAGAAGGCTGCTGCTGAAGTTGCACGCATCGAGAAGGAAGTCGTTGAAATCGAAGCTAGAATTCTTTCAAAAGTGAAGCTCTAATAGAATGAATGATAAGAAAGCCCTGGATCAGTTTCTCCAGGGCTTTTGTTTATTATAAGTGTGGCTAACCTGTCAATGGGAAACTTGATGTCAACTGCATCCATGACTGCAGGCTTCGTCCGTTCACTTGTCAATTGTCGCCAAATACCCTATAATCAAAGAAAGACGCTAAATGAGGTGGAACAAATGGGGTTCAAGATAATTGCGGACAGCTCTAATGATATGTCACCTGATCTTCAAGCGAAATATCCGGTCGAAATCGTTCCATTTAAGCTGACCTTGGATGGTGTAGACTATGTGGATGACGCACAGCTCGATCCTATTCAGTTTATTGCGGATATGAGTGCGGCCAAAGATGTGCCGCGTTCTGCATGTCCTTCTCCCAATGATTTTATTGAAGCCTTCGAAGGCGAGGAGGACTGCTTTGTAGTCACGATCTCTTCCAAACTGAGCGGAACCTTTAACAGCGCCCAAATCGCGAAAGAGATGTTCCTTGAGAGTCAACCTGACAAGAAGATTCATCTCGTGGATTCCAAGAGCGCTTCAATTGCGGAAACCCTGATCTCTATGAAGCTGCATGAGCTTATTGGAAAAGGTCTGGATTTCAATGAGATTGTTGAAGCCATAACGGACTATGTGAGTGGCATGAAAACATTCTTTGTCTCCGAGTCTCTGGACAATTTGATTAAGAACGGCAGGATTTCGAAGCTGAAAGGTGCGTTCGCCACGGCGCTGAGCATCAAGCCTATCATGGGCGCTGAGGACGGCGAAATCAGGATGTTTGACAAAGCACGGGGTTCGAACAAAGCTTTCGATCGCTTGCTGGAAATGATCTACGAGAATGCCAAAGCAGTCGAGGACAAAATTCTGGCGATTTCCCACGTCAACAACCCTACGAGAGCGGCGCATCTTAAAACGGAAATTCAGAAGCACTGCGGCTTTAAAGAGGTGATTATCGTTCAGACCCATGGGCTGAGCAGCTTGTATTGTGACCGACAGGGAATCATAGTGTCATTTTAACTCAAAAGGTGCAGTGCTCCAATCAATTGCTGGCTGGAGTGCTGCACCTTTTTAATGGATTGGTTTAAGTGTTAGTTCTCAATTGAAATCAGGTTGTGACGATACTCTGTATAGATGGTTTTCAGCATCGTCATTTTCGTCATCATTTCAATTTGCAGTTCGCTGGCGAGCTCAAACTGCTCGTCGCGGATCGCGTTCTTGATTCGGGTAAAGAGGGCCTGTTTATCCAAACTGTTTTTCATGAGCTCTGAGCGGAGCGCGCGAATTTTTTCCCAGTTGACGATGTCAAGATCCGTTATGTCGTCGAGACCGTGAAGCTTGACATAACGTCTGATCAGGTCTTCATTCGTCGGGATCACGCGGTTTGTGAGTTCGGAGACCCACTGACTTAAAATGGTCGCCTGATAAGACTCGATGACTTTTTCCGGGAAGACTTCGCCGCGTGTTAAAACACTGACTTTGTCTTTATATTGATCAAATGCTTTGAGATTTTCCCAAACTGTACGAGGCGGAACGCCAAACAACTGATTGCGCTCTTCGCTGGTATAGTGCTCAAAGACATCTTCCTCACTGCGATAGGCTCTGAATTTCTCAAGATAATCAGAGTCCTCGCCGTAGGACTTGGACAGTTCCTTCTCGAGCTCTGCCTCTGTTGGCTTCTTGTCCAGAACGTAAGCAATACCGTCCAGCATAGCCTGATAGACAGCCGCAGTGGTGAGGTAGGTGTTGGAGGTAGGATTTGGTGAACGCAGCTCGAAGCGCGTTGCAAAAGGATTATCCATATCTCTGATGAGTCCGATCAGGACGGTACGGTTTCGAGCCGGAACCTCCACAGTGTGGCCGATGCAGGAAACAGTACATACCGGTGCTTCAAAGCCCGGTTTCAGGCGGTTAAAGGCGTCATTTGAAGAAGTGACAAAAGGATTGATGACTTCATAGTGCTTCAGGATGCCCATGAGTGCGCCCCAACCGAAAGGATTCAGGTAGGAGTCCTTCATATTCTTAGGTGAGAATAAATTCAATTTTCTTCCGGAACTCAGCTTGACCGCGATCCCAACGTGGTGGTGTTCGCCGTTTCCTGCGACGCCTTCGATAGGCTTTGCGCGGAAGGTCACTTTAAGTCCGTGTCTGACAAAAGTCTCTCGAATGATTTCGCGGGCAAAGAGCTCGTGGTCCGCAGATTGAAGTGCCTCATCATATTTCCAGTCGATTTCGAGCTGCTCCATAATGTGCGTAAATTGGCTCATGCCAGCGAGCTTGGAAGGAACGCCGCCAACTTCTTTGTGCCCCATTTCAGCGTGATAGCCATAGTTGTCCAGGTTGATCAGAGACTGCTCCATGGCGGTTCTAACCGGACCTACGGTACGTTTCCAGTACTGCTCTTTCAGTGTTTGAGAAGCAGTGAGTTTTTCAGTGTCTGTTCTATGATCAGGTGTTTTAACCCAGAATTCCACTTCTGTTGCCATAGTCATGTAAACTTCCTCGACAACTTCATCTCTCGTTATACCGAGGAACTCTCTTGCGTAGTCGCTCTCTGCCAGCCATGCTTTGAGGGTGGATTTGAAGTATTCCGTTGACTTTTTAAGGACTGCTCTTGAGCAGACTGGTTTGCCGTCATGGTAAAGGAACGCGGGGATGACCAGCGTGCCAACCGGGCGTCCGGTAGCCACATCGCGGTGAGCCAGGTTGTAATCCACCATCCATTTTACATTTCGGTCTGGAATGAGGTCAACCTTGGCGTTGTTGATCTGAGCGATTTTCGGCAAATAAACGCTTGAACCGTCCGTTTGAACACCCTGGTTCAAAAAACCATCAATGTCTTCAAGAAAAATTTGAACTGGAATCTTTTCATCTGTGCTATTGTTGCCCAAATCCACTGCGGTCAGGGAAACAAACTTTATCTGGGGATGATCAGCCAGCAGTTGTTTAATAGATTCTTCGTCGTGTTGATCAGCGGGAATAAAATATAGAAGATCGTTCACGTTACACCTCCGGTCTTAGTTTATGCTCTTTCACGAATTATTATAGAGAGATAATGAAAAGAAGTAAAGGAAATTTCAATAAAAATACCAATGAAAACATAAAAAAATCATAAAACAACCAGTTTAGCACGCATGATAAACAAATATAACGTTTTAATGTTCGTGAATTTGTCCTTTTGAGAACTTTTTGTAATAAGCGACGACTGTGATGGCGGTGAGGGGACCAAGGATCAAACCGGAAAAGCCAAGAAAACGGATGCCTAAATAAAGCGAAAAAAGCGTAATTAATGGATGGATGCCAATGTGATGCCCTACAATTTTAGGTTCAAGCATTTGTCTGGTGACTGTGACAACGGCATAAAGAATCAGCAGTTTAACCGCCATGGAGACATCAGACAGGATCAGCTTTGAAAGCGCCCACGGCACATAAACCGCCGCAGGTCCCAGAGCCGGCACAACATCCACCAGACCTATGCCGACGGCTATTGGAAGCGCATTTGGCACTCTCAGAATCAATAAGCCTGCCAGGGAGACTGCAAATGTAATGGTCATCAAGGTCAGCTGGGCCTTGAAGTAGCCTGCGACGACTTTGAGGACATCCTGTTTGAAGGTTTGAATATACTGGTTGTCGCTGATATACTTTTGAATCCACGGTCTGAACAGCTTTTCAATGCGTTTTCTGTCGACTGTAAAAAAGAATGTGGAGATTATAATGACGAGAAGTGAGACGACCAGGCGCGGCAGCGATTTTAGCATGCTGAAAGAGGACGTGGCTGCCTCTGAGAACACCGAAGCAAGGGAGCCTAAAAAACCTGACCAAGCGGTGGTCAGAAAACCGGCGGACTCTTCGGGAAGGTTGAGGAAAACTTTTTCAATGACATTCAGGACACGTTCGTTGTAATTTGTGAGACTTTCAATCCATCCGGGAACCATGGGCAGCAATTCTTTAATTGAGAGCACAATAATGATGCCGAGCCTGAAAATAATAAAACCGCCCAAACCAATAAAAAGAGCCATCAACACCAGGGTGATCAGCGAATCCGGCAGACTAAGACCAGATTTGACGCGATCCACTATGCTGCACAAAGGCCGTGAAAGCAGATAACCCAGCCAAAATGGGAGCAGTACAAACAGCAGCGGGATCAATTGGGTATAGAAAAGAAACAGGAAGAAAAGCCCCAGCGCGATCAGGCTTAGCTTGGACAAGATAATTGAATTCACCGAGATCACCTCCGAATCATTACAACTCATACCCATTTTAAGTAAACAGTCCACAACATCTATGAAGGACCTTTGCAAGGAAATGGTTGAAATGAGGTGTATGCGGCGGTGAGGGCATAGATTGTCAAAGGGATAACAGGACTTGATTTTACCTTTTCAATCCTTTATAATGGTAAAAGATTGTGATCAGATACTAATAACTAATTATAAATGGAGGTTACCATGAGCTTATTGAATCAGAAAAAGATTCTGGTAATGGGTGTGGCTAATAAATGGAGTATTGCGTGGGGCATCAGCAGAAAACTGATCGAGTCAGGCGCGCAGCTCATTTTTACTTATTACGGGGAAAAGAGCCTCAGAGGGCTTGAAAAGTTAGTCGAGGAAGAGGGCATTACCGGCGTGCGTATGATTGAGTGTGACGTCACCCAGGATGCCAGCATTGAACAAGCGTTCAATGAGATCGCATCTAAGGAAGGCAAGATTTTTGGTGTGGTACATAGCATAGCGCACGCAGATAAAAATGAACTGGACGGTGATTATTACAATACCTCCAGATCCGGCTACAGCATGGCCCAGGACATCAGTGCATTTTCGCTGGTCGCTGTGACTAAGCATGCTCTACCAATACTGGAAGAGGGCGGATCCATTGTGACGCTGACGTACCTCGGTGGCGAGCGCGTCGTCAAGAATTACAATGTCATGGGTGTTGCAAAGGCAGCGCTGGAAATGAGCGTTCGCTATCTGGCACATGATCTTGGACCACTTGGCTTCAGAATCAACGCTATCTCGGCCGGACCGGTGAAAACGCTGGCAGCAAAGGGCATCAGCGGCTTCAGCAATCTGTCTTCGAATTTTGTCGACCGTGCGCCTATGAGACGCATGGTAACTACGGAAGAGATTGGCGGCGCGGCGGTGTTCCTGCTCAGCAGTCTGGGCAGTGGCGTGACAGGTGAAGTTCTGCACGTGGATTGCGGTTATTCTATACTAGGGTATTAATTTGAATTTCTGATCCAACAAAGTAAAGGAAGATGAAAGAGTGCAGTTTATAGATCGCTGCCTGATTCATCTTCCTTTTGTTTTGCACGAATGAGTGGATCCTGAGGTTTATGGTGTTTGTCGATGGCATCCGTCTCCTTCGTTTGTTGCCTTAACGTTGCAGTCGAGCGCTTTTTTGATATAATGTAAAGGTTAATAGTACACGGAGGTGACCTCAAATGCACCTGAAGACGAATCAACTCAGCAATATGCTCATTGACCTGGACAGGGCGCTGACCCGCGGAGAGGCAGAGAATGTTGTGGAAGCCATTAAGAGAATCCGCTTGATTTGCGATGATATTGAGCTGTCCGTTCAGGATGAAATCGACTATGCCAAGCGTCGTGATGAAGCTTTGAGATTAAAATATAAGCATGAACTCATTAATGAAATCTCATTTCTAATGAAGCCGGTAACAGTCGAAAACGTCTATGACGGCGATTATCTGGATCATTTTGTGGAGACCCGGGCAAGGCAGCTTGCCGAGGCTGGCGCCGAGGCAGCCCACAACGCGTTTTGGACCGAATACCTAACCCTGCACGGCAATATCTTTGGATCAGTGCCAGCCGAACTTTTAACCCCTGAAGCTGTGGCCTATCTCGAGAAGTCGGGTTGGAAGCGCGTCCAAGTCAGCGTTCTGGACTTTGGAGACGCTCTGGAGGTCACCATGGCCTTTTATGAATACTGTGATGAAAAATTCGGACGCTATATTGTCGTCCAGGAATCCAAGACAAATGCTTTTATGGTTCTCGCCTTTGGCATTTGAGCTCAAGAATTTGGGAAGGCGGCGTCAGAAACATGTTTGAACAGCTGGGACATGACAGGTTGGACTTCCGGATTGAGGAAGCCCAAACCGGAATGAAAATCATAGATGTAATGGTACAGTGGATGGATTTATCTGTCCGTCAGGTAAGAAACGGAAAGAATCGAAAGGATGTGCTCCTGAATGGCCGTCCTGTTTCGGTCAATGGGTTTGTCAGAACCGGAGATTTGATCACTTATCAGATGGAGATTGATGAAAACTATTTCGAGCCTGAGGCAATTCCCATTGAAGTGGTTTATGAAAGTGACGATCTGGTTTTGATCAATAAGCAGCCTTTTGTCGTGGTGCACCCGACCAAGAGTTATCCTTCCGGGACTATCGGCAACGGCCTTGCCATGCACTTCAAGAAGCGGGGCATCAACCCAAAAATCAGGTTCATCAACCGCCTTGACCGGGACACGTCCGGGCTGCTTCTGATTGCCAAGAATCCGTACGCGCAGCATGTGGTGACGGAGCAGATGAAGCGGGATGAGGTGGAGAAACGGTATCTGGCGCTGGTCCACGGCCGGGTCGAGGCTGAGGAAGGCACTATTGAGGCGCCTATTGGCAGACCGGATGAAGATCAGGTCGAGCGCAAGGTGATGGCCGATGGTCAGCCGTCCACCACCCATTTCTGGGTCAGGGAGCGCTTTGGCAGCGCGACACTGGTGGAAGTGCGTCTCGAAACAGGCAGGACGCACCAGATCCGTGTGCATTTCAGCCACCTGGGACATCCGCTGGTGGGAGACACGTTGTACCACGAAGGGTCCGACCTGATCGACCGACAGGCACTCCATGCCTTCAAACTCTGTTTCAGACTGCCGAGGACGGGCGAATACCACTGCTTTGAAGCGCCGCTTCCGGAAGATTTCGAGCGGCTCCTGACGCAGCTTCGCGACTCGGATGCCGTCTCGGATGCATTCAAGATTTGATATTATTGCTAACTTGTATTATAATGTAATCAGTACTCTGGGGTGTGCGTTATTACGGATAAAATTCAACCACTGGCATATTATAGGGAGCACGTGTTTTCTGAGAGATGACAAGCCGGCCAGACCGGACGCCAGAACTCTGGAACAGTACACCCACTTAGGTGGAGTGTGGTGCTGAATTTCATCCTTGACGGCACTCTGGAGATATCTTCATTTTTTGAATGAAGATTTTTTTTGCGAATGCAAGATAAAAGTGAATGCGGCAAGGAGGAAGTACATGCAGCCTTATTATGGAATAACCATTGATAAGCAGGATCAGGAGCACTTATACATTCAGGTGTATAAGCATTTGCGCACCCTGATTTTCAACAACTCCATCAAGCCTCATGAAAAGCTTCCGCCTATTCGCAAATTGTCCGCTATTTTGGGTGTCAATAATGTCACCATTGTCAATGCTTACAAGCTCCTGGAAGAAGATGCGCTGGTCTATAAGAAAATCGGCAGCGGTACCTATGTCGCGCCTGTTGAAGATGAACTGGAAAATGAAAGGGACACGGAGGAACGTCATCGTATTGTGCCTTATGATTTTTCGGTTTCATCCCCCACAGCGGATCTCTTTCCGGTTAAGGATTTTAAAATCGTCATTGACGAAGTACTGGAACGGGATAAGGGCTATGCCTTTGGCTATCACGAGAGCCAGGGCTTTTTTCCGTTTAGACAGTCTCTGTCCGCTATGTTCGGAGGATCTAAAGTCGCTCTTGACCCGGACCAGATTCAAATCATTTCCGGAGCTCAGCAAGGGATCGATCTTGTCGCGAAATCCGTACTGGATTATGGCGATTATGTTTTCGTCGAAGCCCCAACCTACACCGGCGCGCTTGCAAGTTTCAAGCTCAAGGGCGCTCTAATTGTTGAAATCCCCATCCTGGAGGACGGCATTGACTTGGAGGCCCTAAGTCAACAAGCCAAAAAGTTGAAGCCCAAACTCATTTATGTTATGCCCAACTTTCAAAATCCTACGGGATATTGCTACAGTGACGAGAAAAAGCGAGGCTTGATTGAAATCGCGAAATCCTGCGGGGCGTGGATCCTTGAAGACGACTATGCTGCGGATTTAAATACCGGTGATGCGCTTGTATCGCCACTGAGCGCCTATGATCCCTATGATAGAATTATTTACGTCAAGAGCTTTTCCAAAGTACTGATGCCTGGGCTGCGACTGGGGTACATGGTCGTTCCTGAGGCGCTGCAGGATGAAATTGCCCTCGCCAAGCACGCCACAGACATATCCACTTCAGGACTATTGCAGCGTGCTTTCGATCTGTATATACGAAAGGGCCTTTGGGACCGTCAAATCGTTCTCATGAAGCGCATCTATGACAAGCGTCATGCTGTTATCACGCGTTATCTTCAGTCACACGATGTGCCATGGATCCACTATCATCTGCCGCAAGGCGGCTATAATTACTGGATTACCATGGATGCAGCCCTCAATGCGGATGAATTGATGTGGCGGCTGAACAAGAAAGGTGTGGCGATTTTGTCCGGGAGTACCTTTTATCATCTGCAGCTGAAGAGCTCATCCTTCAGGCTCAGCATTGCAGCCATAGATGAAAAGGAAATTGAGGCCGGGCTCGGGATCATCTTTAATGAGATCGAAGCCATGTACCATGAAATGTCCGGGAGCAAGCCCGGGTTAATGAAATCACAGGTGCTGTAAGCACCCTTTGGGCGCAGGTTGTCAAACACTTGAGCTCATCCACACCTATAAGGAGTTTTGTATGTCAAATCAGGGATTTATGCCTGTCAATCAAGAGGATCTGAGCGCGCTCGGCTGGGAGCGCGTGGACTTTGTACTTGTCACTGGTGATGCCTATATCGATCATCCTACTTTTGGTGCGGCGGTCATTGGGCGCGTACTGATGGATGCTGGGTTTAAAGTCGGAATTCTGTCTCAGCCCAACTGGAAAACCACAGAGGCCTTTAAGACATTCGGACGCCCAAGACTGGGATTTTTGGTGACAGCAGGAAATATTGATTCCATGGTCAATCACTATTCCGTCAGCAAGCGGCGAAGAGACAAAGATGCCTATTCGCCCGGTGGAAAGATGGATTTGAGACCAGATCGTGCAACCCTTGTGTACACTCAAAAGATTAGAGAAACTTTTTCCAAAATGCCTATTATCATTGGTGGCATTGAAGCGAGCCTCAGACGTTTTGCCCATTACGATTACTGGGATGACAAAGTTCGCAGATCCATCCTCGTTGACTCTGAGGCGGATCTTTTGGTGTACGGCATGGGAGAGCATCAGATTGTCGAAATAGCAAATTTGATGAATCAGGGCTTTGAGCCTAAATATATCCGTCATATTCCCGGTACCTGCTATGTTGCCGCGTCCCGGGATGAGGTTTATGATGCTGTAGAAATTCCTTCATTTGAAGAAGTGACGGCAGATAAGAGAACTTACGCAAAGGCCTTCATGGTTCAATATGATGAGCAGGATCCCATTCGCGGGAAGACGCTGATGCAGGCCCACGGCACCAGATGGCTCGTTCAGAATCCCCCGGCCATGCCGCTGAATCGCAGCGAGCTCGACCAGGTTTATGCGCTGGATTATAAACGAGACATTCACCCGGCCTATCAGAGTCTGGGCGGGGTTCCGGGCATTGAAGAAGTCAAGTTCTCAATTATTTCAGAACGTGGCTGCTTTGGTTCCTGTTCGTTTTGTGCCTTGACCTATCATCAGGGGAGAATTGTTCAGAGTCGGTCCCATAAGTCCATTCTCGAAGAGGCGAAACGGATTGTTCAGGATCGCGACTTTAAGGGTTATATTCACGACGTTGGCGGGCCTACGGCCAATTTCAGAGCACCGTCCTGCAAAAAGCAGCTCAGGCTGGGTACGTGCAAGCATAAGCAGTGTCTGTATCCTGCACCCTGCAAGGACCTCGAAATCGACCATGAAGATCTGAGACTGCTGTTAGGCAAGCTGCGCCAGGTAGAGGGCGTCAAGAAAGTCTTCCTTCGCTCCGGACTGAGATATGATTATCTGATGGCTGATCCAAACCCCGCTTTCTTTAAGGAACTTGTCCAGCATCACGTCAGCGGTCAGCTTAAGGTTGCACCGGAGCACGTTGCTGGGGAAGTGCTGGATAAAATGCAAAAGCCAGCCGGCAAAATTTATGGCAAATTTGTGGACCGGTTTTTTGAGCTCAGCAAGCAGTGCGGACTGGAGCAATATCTGGTGCCGTATCTGATGAGTTCACACCCCGGAAGCACGCTGCACAGCGCTATCGAACTAGCCGTCTATCTTAAGAAGATAGGTTATCAGCCTGAGCAGGTTCAGGATTTCTATCCGACGCCGGGAACACTTTCGACCACCATGTTTTATACGGAGCTGGATCCACGTGATATGACACCGGTATATGTGCCGAAGAGCAAAGAAGAAAAGAAAATGCAGCGTGCGCTGCTTCAATTTGGAAGGCCGCAGAATTACGAGCTGGTCTATAAAGCGCTTATCCAGGCTGGCCGCACGGATCTTATAGGGTTTGGTCCCAACTGCCTGATCAAGCCGCGAGACGGCTCGAAAGTTCCGGATCAAAGGCGTGGAACGGGCAGCGGTACAAATGTCCGAGGCAAGGGCAGAACCGCTGAAAAGGATAAATCGGTCAAAAATGACAAATCCGTCAGAACTGACAAATCCGTCAGAACTGACAAATCGGTCAGAACTGACCACAGTACTGAAAAAGGACTTTCTCGCAATAACACAAAAGGCGGTGCGCGCCAAAGTGCCAAAACAAAGTCATCTGGCAGCGGATTTAAAACTAAACGGAGTTGATACTATGTTATCCAAAGAAAAACTGGACAGAATCAATATTTTAGCGAACAAAGCAAAAAATGGTTCATTGACTGAATCAGAAAAAATTGAACAAAAGCTTCTTAGAGAAGAGTACCTGGAGGCGTTTCGAGAGAACTTCAGACGCCAGCTGGACAACATTGAAGTCAGGTATGTGGATGAGGATGGAAATCCAGTCGAAGACCAAAAGACGGGCACACCACAAAAATTTAAAGAGAAATTGAATTAGTAGTAAGTAAACAAACCAGGACAAACCCTACCAATGAGGTGACATTATGTCGACTAATCAAGCGCATACAGACCGCAATACCTCCATAAAAGACCGGCTGACTCACAGCTTTCCCATAGTCTGGGAGCAGCTGGATGAAACCGAAACTGCTGCAGTTTTTGAAATGGGTGAACGCTATAAATCCTTCATAACTCTGGGCAAAACAGAGCGACTCTGTGCTGCAGAGATCAAACGCATCGCTGAAAGCCATGGGTATCTCAATATGGACGCACTGACTGAGGGCTATAAGCCAAATGCAGGAGACAAGCTCTATCGCCTCAATCGCGGCAAGGCGCTTGTCATGATTGTTGTAGGTAAGGCAGGTCTTGAGGAAGGCATGCACATTGTAGGCAGCCACATTGATGCACCGCGCCTGGATCTGAAGCCAATGCCTCTTTATGAAGAATCTGATATGGTGTTTATGAAGACCCACTATTACGGCGGTGTCAAAAAATATCAGTGGACTTCAATTCCACTCGCCCTGCATGGCACGGCCAGAAAAGAAAACGGAGAGCTGGTGGAAATTCGAATTGGTGAAGACGCGAACGATCCTGTTCTCTTTATCACAGATCTTTTGCCGCATCTTGCCAAAGATCAAGTCACAAAGCCACTGGGAGAAGCCATAACTGGTGAAGGCCTCAACGTGCTTGCCGGCAGCGTGCCGCTGTCCAAGGGCGATTCGGATAGCGCGGCAGCCTCAGAGGAGAACCTCAAGGACAAAGTGAAACTGCATCTGCTGAAACTCCTTGAATCACGCTATGGGATCACTGAGCGCGAACTGGTAACAGCGGAACTGGAAATAGTCCCAGCCGGGGAAGCCAGGGATGTTGGACTTGACCGCGGGATGATCTCCTCTTATGGACATGATGACCGCGTGTGCGCTTTCGCCAGCCTCGAGGCCATATTGGGCGTTCAAAACCCGGAGAAGTCCGCAATCGCTTATTTCACTGATAAAGAAGAAGTGGGCAGCATGGGCAATACGGGTGCAGAATCCGCGTTTTTTGAAACAACTGTAGCGGAGCTGATGCTCCTTCAAGCCGGGACTTATCACGATTTGATGCTGAGGCGCGCCCTTGCAAAGACGGAAGTGCTTTCTGCAGACGTCAGTGCAGGTTTCGATCCAAACTACTCAGAGGCCTACGACAAGCGAAATTCCGGCATGATGGGCCGGGGACTTGAAATTATGAAATATACCGGTGTGCGCGGTAAGTCCGGCAGCAGCGACGCCAACGGTGAATATTTTGATAAAGTGGCGCGTCTTTTTGAAGCCAACAAAGTCAGCTGGCAGGTCGGTGAACTGGGGAAAGTCGACCAGGGCGGCGGAGGGACAATCGCTTATATCCTTGCCAATAAAGGCGCTGAGGTCATAGACTGCGGCGTGCCGGTTCTAAGCATGCATGCCCCCTATGAAGTGATCAGCAAAGCAGATCTTTATATGGCTGCAAAAGGCTATATGGCCTTCCTGAATCGATAAAAAAACAGGCGGACCATTGAATGTGACACTGAGTCACTTCTTTGGACGCCTGTTTTATTATAAAACAAAACCCTCAATGCCCTTTTGCCGATGGTCGCTGGACTGCACACAATAAATTTTATAAGGGTTTATTTTTCTTATCTTCGTTTATAAAGCTCTTAAAAGTATCAGACAGTGGAGAAAGAACCCTTTTTTTGTGGAAGACGAAATAGAAAGACCTGTTGATTTTAGCATCTTTATAAGGGATCAGTTTCAGACGTTTTTCAGAGAGTTCCTTCTGGATAGATTGCAGCGAGAAAAAGCTATACCCCATCCCCAACTCCACCATACGTTTAATGGTCTCGTTGCTCTCGACTTCAGCAATGATTTTTAGTGTCTCGGGATCCAGCCCTGCATGTTCTTTTAAAAATCTCATGGCGGCTGAACGGGTTCCAGAACCTTGCTCTCGAAGGATCAGAGCAATCTCAGGCATGAGTTCAGTTTTGATGGCGTCCACACCGTCAACAGGTCCTGCCAAAACAATTTCATCCTCCATGATTTCAATGCAGTCAAGCTGCGCGGATTCCGGCTTAGCGCCTACGATACCGAAATCAATTTCTCCGGAGAGAATTTTTTCAATGACCTGAGACGTATCGTGCTTCATCAGATTGTACCTGACATCAGGGTAGATCAAACTGAAGCGTTTGAGCGCGTCCGCCAGATAGTACTGCTCAGGGATTGAACTTGAAGCGATTTCGAGGATGCCTTCAATTTTGCCTTTATACTCTTCCAGTGAAAAAAAAGCATGCTCCTTTTTATTAAGGATGCTGATGGCGTGCTCACAAAATATTTCACCGGCCTGTGTCAGGGAGATTTGCTTATTCGTTCTGTTAAACAATACAGTGCCTAATTCCTTTTCAAGCAAATGAATGTGATTGCTGATGGTGGGCTGCGTCAAATACAGCTTTTCCGCCGCTCTGGAGAAACTCTTCAATTTTGCGATCATAACAAAGCTTTCCAATTGTTTGAAATCCATATTACCACTCCTCGACAGCTGCTGCGGTTGGATCTGTTTCAGGACGGGTTAAAAAACCAATCCCGCCGTTCGTTACTCCGGAGCGCCATATTCCATTCTATTCTATCACATGAATAGGATTATGAAAGTCAAATTGAGGTATGTATACTATTGAAATTACTAATTGTCAGCAAAAGTAACTGATGAATGGGGGAGCGTCATGAAGAAAAAAATTATGGTGGTTGATGATGACCCCAATATCTTGAATTTGATGAAGATTTATCTTGAACAAGAGCGTTATCATGTCATCCCCATAAACGACAGCACAAAGGCCGTTCAGCTATTTAAAATTGAGATGCCGGAGGTTGTGCTGCTGGATATTATGATGCCTCAGCTTAATGGCTTTGAGTTGCTCGCGGAACTTAGAAAGCTCAGCAACGTGCCAATCATCATGCTCTCCGCCAAAGGGGAGACTATTGATAAAGTCATGGGACTTGAGCTTGGCGCAGATGACTATCTCGTCAAGCCGGTTGACCCCAGCGAATTGATGGCAAGAATTAAAGCGGTGTTTCGCCGATACAGCGGAAACTCAGAAGACAGCAAAATATTGGAGTTTCCTGATCTGATTATTGATTTGGGACGCTTTGCGGTCACCTGTAAGGGCAAGCCAGTCGTTATGCCGCCTAAGGAACTCGAGCTGTTCTATCTTCTCGCTTCGCATCCAAATCAGGTTTTTACGAGAGAGCAGCTTTTGGACAGGGTTTGGGGCTTTGACTATGTAGGTGAGAGTCGAACCGTGGATGTCCATATCAAGCGTCTCAGAGAAAAACTGCCTGAGCACGACGCTTGGGAGATTAAAACCGTTTGGGGTGTGGGGTATAAATTTTCAATCTGATCAGGTGGTGATTTTTTGAGAACCATTTATTATCGACTGTCCATGCTCTATGTCATCATACTATTGATTTCTTTTGCTTTCATTGTTATTGGTGTCAATATCGCCATCAACAGTCTGATGATCAGTCAAAAGCAAGAAATTTTGCTGGACAAAGCCATGACTTTCCAGCAGATTTATTCAGATGCCGCCTCGAGTGGTATCCTGGATGTGCAGAGATTGGAAATTGAAGTGCAGTCACTTGAAAATTACTTAGGCGCTCAAGTGCTGCTGGTTGACCGCCAAGGCCGTGTGTTTATGTCAGATGCCAATGTGACGGATCTTATAGAAGAAGCGGAGATCAGCAGCTATGACCTGGAAATGATGTATTCAGGAGACGTCATTACTAAGCGCACTAAGCTCAGTCAGTTTGGACAGGATCAGTACCTCTTGATTGGATATCCAATTTTTATAAATTTTGAGGTTGAATATGTCTTGTTTTTAATGGCGTCCATCCCAGAGATCAGCATGACTGCTCAAGATGTAAATACTGCAGTTGCTATGGGACTCGGACTCAGTGCTGTTGTGGCGCTTTTGATGCTGTTTACTTTTTCCAGAGCCATGAGCAGAGAGATTAATGATCTCAATGAAATTGCCAGGCATGTGACCAGCGGCAATTTTGACAAGCGCATCCAAAGTAAGCGCCAGGACGAGATCGGTGAACTCGCGCAAAGCTTGAACACCATGGCTGAAGCGCTTATGAAGCTGGAGCATACGAAACAAAATTTCATTTCGAATCTGAGTCATGACCTGCGCTCTCCGCTGCAGTCCATCATTGGTTATACCAAAATATTGCTGGAAGGCAAATCAGAACCGGACAAACAAGAAAAATATCTCACCATAGTTTTAAACGAGAGCGAACGACTGACAAAGCTGGTTAACGATATATTGGACTTGTCAAAAATGCAGAGTGGGCATTTGGAACTTGAAAGAACCTATTTTGATCTGCATGCATTAATTCTCAACGAACTTGATAAAGTTGAAGGGAGAATTGAAAGCAAGAAGCTTCATGTCATTGTTGATTTTATGGAGTCTGGCTGCCAGACTTATGCAGATTACGCAGGGATCCAAAGTGTATTTCAAAACTTAATCGATAACGCAGTCAAGTTTGTGGATGTTAATGGGACTCTTGAAATAAAAACGGAACTACAGGAACACAAGGTCCTGGTCAGCATAAGAAATACCGGTGTCGTTTTATTGCCTGAAGAACTGAACGAAATTTGGCAGCGCTTCTCAAAACTCGACCGGGCAAGGAGCGAGCACAGGGATTCTTCTGGGTTGGGACTGGCCATTGTTCGCGAAATCATAAAAGTGCATGATGAACGCATTGAAGTCATCAGCACACCTGAGCTGGGTGTTGTTTTTCAGTTGACCCTTCCGTTCGTGAGCTGGCAAATCTAGAGATTGCACCCGGTGAACTATAGAAAAATTAATTATTTTGAAAATGTTTTTTTAGAAACTGTTCATAAAATCTTCACAAATTTTTTCTAAACTTGAGCTATCAATAAGATTACCAGTGTTAACAGTTGCGTCACAGCACTATTTAATCAAACAGGAAGGTGAAAGTATGGATCAACAAGATTTTCAACCAACGTCTTCTGAACCTGAAACGCAGACAAATAAACGACCATCGGCAGAAACAAAATCAAACAGCTTTGCTAAACTGCTGGTCATCATTCTGATCATGGCGGTCGTCGGCGGCTTTTCTGCAGGTGCGGGGGCTATGTTTTTCAAGAATTATTTAATGCCGGACGAGACGCAAGCGCCTGTCCTGACCACACAGCCAGCAACTGAAAGCGCGATTGCAGCAAGCGCTGGAGACAATGCGGATATCGCGGCCATTGTCGAGGCGGTTGGCCCAAGCGTCATCAGCATCACGAGCACGGTAACGTATACGGATTTCTTCAACATGGAGCGTACGGCGCAATCTTCGGGTTCCGGCGTTATCTTCGCTGTGACGGCTGATTCCGTGGACATTTTGACCAATGAACACGTGGTCGCGGATGCAAAAGAAGTCATGGTTCAGCTGAAGCCGGATCAGTATTTTAAGGCTGAAATTGTTGGCAAGGACAAATCAACGGATTTGGCGATCATCAGAATTCCTGCGGCAGACATCCCGGCTGAGGTTCTCAGCACAGTCAAAGCGGCGAAGTTTGGAGACTCTGATAATCTTAAAGTGGGTGAAGTTGCAATCGCCATAGGTAATCCTCTCGGCTATAACAGCACTGTTACTGTGGGGGTAATCAGCGCGGTTGACAGGGAAATCAAGGATAAGAATTCGCTTAAACTCATTCAGACGGATGCCGCCATTAATCCCGGAAACAGCGGCGGTGCCCTTGTCAATTCCAGGGGTGAGGTCATAGGAATCAATACGATCAAAATAGCAAACACTGACGTTGAGGGTATTGGTTTTGCCATTCCAAGCAACTCGGCTGTACCAATCGTCAACGAACTGGCTTCCAAAGGATTTGTGTCAAGGCCGTATCTTGGCATCTATGGCATGGAAATCAATGCTGAAACCGCTGAGGCTTATGGCATTCCAATTGGAATTTATGTGCGGGGCGTTATTGAAGGCTCTGGCGCCGAATCTGCAGGGATCACTGCAGAAGACGTCATCATCTCAGTGGATGACACGAGGATTGAGACCATGACACAACTCTCGGAGCTTTTAGCGCAGCGTGAGGTAGGGGACAAGGTGACTGTCAGAGTCGTACGCGGCGGCAGCACACTGGAGCTCGAAGTGACCTTGACGGATGCCAATTCCTGATAGTTGATCCCAAGCTGTACGTGCAAACAATTTTAGAACCTGACGAGGCATCCATAGGGGGTGTCTCGTTTTTTTTGAAAATGACTAAGGGGGTCCATTAAAGTCTTCAGGTTTTTTGAATCGTGAGGGCTTCAATTGGGTATGATATTTCACAAGTGAAAAAGTTTGAGTTTGGAGAGGATGCCACTTGAAGATCACACTGCTCGTTGACAATCAGACCCTGGTGGATCAGTATTTTCTCGCTGAGCCTGCCTTCTGCGCATGGGTTGAGTCGGGCGACACGAAGCTGATGTTTGATACAGGCTATTCAGAGGTGTTCCTGGAGAATGCGAGACGACTGAGACTCGAAATTTCTGAAGTGGACCTATTAGTGCTGTCACATGGTCATAGTGATCATACCTGGGGACTCCCGGCGCTGGCTGGGCATTTGCGGCTAAATCGCCGCAGACCGGACCGCGTCAGGCTGATCGCTCATCCGGAGGCCTTTTATGAAAAAGGGCTGGACGGTGAAGTGTATGGCGTCAATTTTAATATTGAGGATTACAAAGATGTCTTCGACGTCGTTCTAACTAAGTCAGCCGTCAATTTGGGAAGCGGTATGATGTATCTGGGTGAAATTCCAAGAAAAAATGATTTTGAAGGCAAGCTCGCCATTGGACAAACTCGTCGCGGGCAAAGCTGGGAAAAGGATTTTATATTGGATGACACCGGATTATCCTATTTGGGAAAAGACGGACTTGTCATAATATCAGGGTGTTCCCATAGCGGTATTGTCAATATTGTAGAGCACGCTATGACACTGAATGAAACGAGAAAAGTCATAGATGTGGTGGGAGGTCTGCATCTTCAGAAGCCCACAAAAGAGCAGCTGGAGGGCACGGTGAGATTTTTTGAATCACTTGACTTGAAACAGCTTCATGCCAGTCATTGCACAGATCTCGCCTCTAAATGCAGATTGATGCAGACGCTTCCTTTAACGGAGGTTGGTTCAGGAAGTGTGCTGGAGTACTGCTGAGGATTGTGCGGGGTTTAATGACAAATACAATCTGAGATTAAAAAGCCTGAAGGGGGTCTACAAAATGAAAGGGTATCGATACAGGTTTAACGGGCATGGTTTTAATTTGATCAAGGTAATCTATCGAATAATAGGAACAGGTTTCGAGCCTGTCTTTTTTGAAGACCGGGTCGATTTTGTGGACAAAGACAATGCAATCTTCGTGACGCTTTTCAACGATCCGGACTATATCAGGCTGGTCTTCAGGGTTTCGGTGCCTAAGCTTGAAGGTGTGACTGAGGGTCAGCTGGAGACTCCGGAAGGACGTATCAATATTTGGACTTATGAGGGTGAAAAAGTGGAAGATGCTGTTTTTCTATCAGAAATTGGGCTGGCCAACTATAACAGCCATCATAAGATCTAGCCGGAATGTGAGTGCAGAGACACTTAAATGACCAAAAGAATAAAGCCCCTGAAGCATCTGCTTCAGGGGCTTTATTCTTTTGGTGCCCGAAGGCGGATTCGAACCGCCACGCCTCGCGGCGGCTGATTTTGAGTCAGCTATGTCTGCCGTTCCATCACTCGGGCGCAATCAGGCATAAATCATGACCTGCAAGAATTATAATAGCACAGAGTATACATTGAGTTCAAGAGTTAATTTTGAACAATTCAAATATTAAAAAACGGTATCCTATGGTATATAGGGGTTTGTTTGTAATATAATCATCAAGTGAAGAAAGGAACTGGTGAATGCTTTGAAGAAGATATTACTTTTGTTAATTGCACTCGTTGCTCTGATGAGCCTAAAGTGGCACTTTTATTATGAGATGATCCAAATGTCAGAAGGTAGTCTGATGACCATAATTCTGACAGTAATGATGGCCTTGTGGATATTTTTCGCCCTGGAAAAGGCGGGAAAACACAAAGGGGCATGGATCTTTGTAGTGATCTATAGCGTGGTATCCGTCATATTTTTGGTCGATGTTGTCTACTTTAAGCAATTCAACGCCAGAGCCACCGTCAAGATCCTGCAGAATGTCGGTGTGGTTGGAGATATTGGAGACAGTATACTGGCAATTTTATCGCCAAAGCATTTTATAGCTTTGATAGATATCCCCCTCTGGGTTCTATTAACAGCAATGCTCCACAACCAGGGGGAACGCTTTTCGATTCGCTGGCGGTTGCTCGTGATATTGCCCGCAGTCATGGGTGTTCTGTTTTCAGTGCCGCAGCTTAGAATTGCTTATACCGAAAAGATTGGTGCCAGAGAGTTTTTTACTTTTCATGTCGAGGACCTTGTTGCCAGTGTCAGTGGAAAAGTAATGAATTTGCAGACGGATCAATTGGAGATCTTGAGTGCAGTCGGACAGAAAAACGCGATCTATCAGGATCTTGAAGCCCTAAAGGCACAAAAGTATTGGGGGATTGGGGAAGGCCGGAACTTAATCGTCATCCAGATTGAGTCCTTCCAAAATTTTGTGGTCAATAGAGACTATGAAGGTCAGGAATTAACGCCTTTTTTAAATTCATTAATTGGACATGATTCGCTCTATTTTGACAGCTATTATCAGCAGCTAGGTATGGGAAATACATCAGATGCTGAGTTCGCGACCAATAATTCTATCTATCCGACTGTCTATGGTCAATCTTACGCGCTCTATCAGGAAAACGCCTTCAGAGGTTTACCGTGGCAGCTCAGGGATGAAGGTTATACCGCGCTTGCGTTTCATGGGTACAAAGGCGACTTTTGGGGTCGGGATCTCGCTTATCCAGGCCAGGGCTTTGAGCGGTTTTACAGTGAGAAGGACTTTACCATTACTGAGCCTCTTGGCTTTGGTTTGAATGATTTTGAGTTTTATGAGCAGTCCGTTGAACTTTTAAAGACTTATCAGCAGCCTTTTTACGGATTTTTTATTACGCTCAGCAATCACCATCCTTATCAATTGCCTGCTGATCTTCAGGAAATTACACTGAGACCTGAGCACCAGGGCACTCTCTTTGGAGATTACCTTCAATCTGTGCGTTATACAGATAATGCGCTTGCTTATTTCTTTGATCAGTTAAAAGAGGCCGGCATGTATGACAATTCTGTCATAGCGCTCTATGGTGATCACCATGGGCTGGTTATTACAGATCTGGAGTCCAAGACAATTTTGGATGATTTTCTTGGAAAGCCTTATGAGTTTGACGAAATGCTTCATATTCCGCTGATTATCCATACGCCGGAATCTGGTGTCAATGAAACAATAAGCAATATTGGCACTCAAGTCGATTTTCTGCCTACAATTATGAATCTCATGGGGATTCCTAATGACAACTATCTGATTTTTGGACAGGATCTGGTGAATACAACAGGCGGCATTGCGGCATTCCAGGCCTACACTGCGTATGGTTCCTTTATTAGTGAGGACTATGTCTTTGAAATGTCCAGGGATTACATCTTTAATAACTCGAGAGCCTGGAACCGTAAAACCGGAGCGCCGGTAGACATCAACCTTTGCTATTTGCAATACAATAAGATCAAGGAGGAATTCGAGGCGTCCAAATATATTTTGGACAATAACCTTCTCGCAGACGCAACAACCTACTTTGGTCATTTGGCAAAATCTGACGGAGCTGAAAATGGGAATGGTGTTGAAACTATCGGCCAGGAAGTGGTCTTTGTGGGCGGGGCACCTGTAAACGGCGTTGAAGGGACCAATACAAAGGAAGCGCTGGACATGGCTTATGAGGCAGGTGATCGCGTGTTGGCGCTCGATTATTCATGGACTGAGGATGGGGAAGTCGTCGCTATGGAAACAATCGGACAGTTTTCATTACTTCTGGAACAACCACTTAAGGATGCCAGCAAGAAATCGTTCCTGGATGCAAAAATGAGCGGCGGTCTGACGCCGCTGGATCTCAAACGCTCATTGAACTGGCTCAGCCGGCATAAAGACGCTATGATGATCTCGTTTTCTGATGACCGGTCCATTGATTTTTCAAAATATCTTTACGATAATTACCGTGATGCATTGGCGCGTTTTGTCATTGTCGTGGACTCCTTTGAGAAGTACTACAGATTGGGATACTTGAAAGTCGATAAGATCGCAATAGATGCTGATGCGCTTAAGAATGATCCGGAGGACTTGCTCCAGTTTGTCGAGAATAATCCTGTCTATATGGTCATTACCAGTGACGCCAGAATGAGTGAGGATAAAAAGGAAGACATAGCAACAAGGACTAACCTCTACGTGAGGGAGGGCAAGTCCCTTAAGCGTTATATGCCGTCAAAATAAAAAACCAGTGGGGGTGCGCTTTGAAAGTGCATCCTTTTTATTGTTCCTTTGCCCTTGTGACTGGGGGGGAGATGTGTTATTATGTTTACATAATGTTATGAGGAGCGGTGAAATGGATCCAATAACCCATGGTGTCATTGGTCTCGCGATATCCACTTTTTCAGGGACCACCCCAAGCCTGGACAATCCTGTTGCGATTGGCGCTGCAATCGGTGCCATGATTCCTGATTCAGACGTGGTCATTCGACTGTTTTCTGACGAAATGACCTATTTGAAGCATCATCGCGGATGGTCACATTCGCTGCCGGCACTCACTATTTTCTCCGGCTTGATCACTCTAGGACTCTCGGTCATGATGCCGGGTTCGCTGTCCTTTGAAGTATTTTTCTGGACTCTGATGGGGGCATTATCCCATACGATATTTGACATTCTCAATTCCTACGGCGCTATGCTGTTTAAGAAAAAGCGCAAGTTGAACTTGCTGACCCTTTATGACCCGTTTATTACCCTGTTGGCGATTTATTTGATTTTCTCGGGGGAAAAATCACTTCTGCAGTACGCAACTGTTGTGCTTTTGTTTGCTGTCTATCTGGCTATGAGGTGGAAGATGAAGCAGAGGGCACATCATCACGTGACGACGGCAATCTCACGGCAGTATGACTTCAAGCGCGTTACAATTCTCCCATCCTTGAAAGCGTTTTATAAATGGGATTTTGTTGCAGATACTAAAAGCCATCATATCGTTGGGAAATATAATCTCTTTACGCGAAAGCTTCAGATTATAGCAAAATACTACAAGAAAGACTCTCGGCATCTTGGGACGTTCGATCAGTCGAATCTTGGGCGCTATTTCAGAAGATTCAGCCCCAATATTCACCTTGAAGTGGTGGAGCATGACAACCATATCGAGTTGAAAGCGATCGATCTGAGGTATTATATGAAGAACAGTTTCCTCCATCATGGCACGCTGTACCTCGACAGAAACGGCGAGATTGTGGAGTCCTATTTTCACCCATACAAACAAAATAAATGGATCCCGGTACTCGAGGGATAGTGGTAAGGTTGACCGCAGCTTCGGCTGCGGTTTTTAATTTGAACCGATCGTGACACGATAAGGTTATGTCTGCGACGTTCGCCAATCTCCCGCAACTTGCTCTGACGTTCGCCGGGACAGGATTCCTTGGCGTAATTTTCACATTTAGGTGTGAATCTTTTTACGGCTTGGGTATGAATGCTTGGAACCAATTGAGGCAGTGCGGCGTCTAAAGCACTGAAAGCCTCGATCGAGGGAGGGATTCAAGTTGACATCCAATGACGCAGTATTGATCCAAAAGAGCAAGCAGGGCGACGTGCACAGCTTTGAACTGCTCATCTCCAAATATCAGGTCTACGCTTATAATATTGCCTGGAGAATGCTTGGCAATGAGGAAGACGCGAAGGATGCGACTCAGGAGACGCTTATCAAGGTCTTCAAAGGTCTTGACAAATTCAAGGAAAACTCAGAGTTCTCAACCTGGCTCTACACCATTACTGTCAACACATGCCGCGATCAGTTGAGAAAGCGCAAGAAGGTAATGACATTATCCGTAGATGACACTGAAGAAAAAGTCCCAATTCAACTTGTTGCTGAAGAATCTGCTGATCCTGCCGTACGACTTGAGCAAAAAGAGGTGGCTGGCCAGTTGCTTTCTGCGTTAGGAAAAATCCCGGAGTTTCAAAAAACTGCAGTACTGCTCCGTGACGTTTACGGTTTTTCCTATGAAGAGATCGGTGCTATTGAAAATTGTTCAGTGGGTACCGTCAAATCCAGAATCAGCCGGGGACGCCACGGTCTGCGTACCATAATACTCAATGAACGAAGCACCAAGATTCAGGAAGGGGGGACAATCTGATGCTTAACACCTGTTCAATAGACCATCTGCACGATTATTTGGAAAGAGATAACTATGAGATGGATCCCCGTGCTCTGGCTGAAATTGAGGCGCATCTTGAACAGTGTTCGGATTGCCGTTCCTATCTTGAAGACTTATCGCTTCTTAAGGGGGAGCTGGCTGCCATGCCACTCAAAGCGCTGCCTGATGGGTTTGAAGAAGAACTTCACGCCAGATTAGTTGAAGAAGCCAATGTGAAATTGGTTTCAAAAAGATCAAAGATTTCTAACTTTACACATTCGATGTCATTCAAAGTACTGAGCGGGATCGCTGCCGTGCTGATCATAGCCATAGTTGTCGTAGGAACGGCTGGTAATCCGTTGAGGAATTTGCTTACAAAAGCTAAGCTTGAAGAAACATCCAGTGATATGGCCGTAAGTGGAGCCCCTGCACCCGCAGAAATGCCCGCGGCTTCCATGGACAGAGATGGGACGGTTGTCTTTGAAGAAAGCATGAATAACGCCAAAGGTTTCGGTGAAGCCCAGTCAGCTCCGGTGGAGCCAGGTGCGCCGTTAGGTTCAGTGGAAGTGTTTGATCCTTCGCTCTTTGGCAAAATGATTATTCGAAATGGTTCCGTTAGCCTGGAGGTCGAGACGTTTGATACGGCTTACGCCCAAATCGAAGACATTGTGAAGTCCCTTGAGGGTTATATTGAGAGCGCGGATACCTACTCGACGCCTATTTATGACAACAACGGCCGACGTGGTGATATTCAGGGCGGAACCGTCAGCCTCCGTATTCCAAGCACCCGCTTTGACGCCGCCATGCAGCAGATCAAGACTTTGGGTACTGTAACGCATTCCAACATTTCATCCTATGATGTGACGGAAAGCTATGTGGATACCCAGAGCAGGATCAAGAACCTGGAAGCCAGAGAGCTCAGACTCAGAGAACTCCTCGCGCGTGCGGAAGTCATTGAGGACATCATGGAAATCGATCTGCAGCTCGCCAATGTCCGCACGGAGATTGACAGTTTGAATGCGATTATCAAAAGCTATGACAAATCCCTCCAAATGTCGTCCATTCAAGTCAGTCTTAACGAGAAGCCACTGAGTGAGAGTACTATCACAACGCTTGACGACAATCTGTTTGAAAGAATGAGAGCCAACTTCATCCGCAGCATCAATGCGGTGGTTCAAATGTTCCAAACTATCCTGGTCGGCCTGGTGGCTATTCTGCCGTTTCTTTTGATCTTTGGCGCAGTGCTTTATCTGGTGCTGAGACTTGTCAGGAAGTATCTCAGAAACAGAAAGCAAAGTTTGTAATGTATGATTATGCCCCCTTCGAAGGAAGGGGGTTTTTTGTTTGGGATTTTGTTTTTTGCCGATGGTCATTTGTCCCGCACTGCGCGGGGAACGCGAATGAAACCATAGGCTAATGTTCTTTGAAAAGGCTTTTTGGCCAATTTTCTGATACAATAGATTTAATGGGCATCATACAATTAAGCCCATTGTAAGACAACGCGATCAGAGGAGTGGAAAAATTTGAAAAAAATTATGATCATAGACGGGAACAGTCTGTTGAATCGCGCTTTTTTTGCGCTGCCACCATTGACCAACAAAGACGGTGTTCCAACGAATGCGATTCATGGATTTTTATCCATGATTTATAAGATGTTTGAAACTTATGAGCCGGATTACATGACTGTGGCATTCGACCTCAAGGGGCCTACTTTCAGACATGCTGCCTATGACCAGTACAAAGGAACACGAAAGGGGATGCCTGAGGAACTCAGGGTTCAGGTGCCCATTTTGAAGGAAATCCTCGATGCCCTGAACATTCATAGAATGGAACTTGAAGGCTTTGAAGCGGACGATTTGATTGGCACAGTATCAAAGCGCTGCGGTGAGCGTGGCTTGAAGGTTCTGATTGTAACAGGGGATAAGGATGCTTTGCAGCTGGTGGATGACCAGATTGAGGTGCTGATCACGAAAAAGGGGATCAGTCAGATAGAGACTTATGATGCGGACGCGATCCTTAAAGAGTACAGTCTCACACCACTGCAGCTCATTGATTTCAAAGGGCTTAGTGGGGATACGTCAGACAACATCCCTGGGATTCCCGGCGTTGGGCCAAAGACAGCCATCAAGCTGCTGGAGACCTATAAGAGTGTAGAAGCGGTTGTACAAAACTATGAAGATATTGAAAACAAACGCCTTCGAGGGTTGGTGGAGACCTTTGGGAACCAGGCGCTTATGAGTAAGTCGCTGGCGCGAATTGAGACCAATGTTCCTCTGGAGTTTGAGATGGAAGAATTTTCACTCAGAGAGCCTAAGCTTGAAGCGGCCAGAGCTTTGTTTTCTCTTTATGAACTGAAATCGCTCATGGGCCGGCTGAAGTCGGAGTCTGGGCATGTGGATAGTACGTCGCCTGAAACGGCCTCAGAGGATGTCTCGTGGATTGAGGATTCTGCGGCTTTAAGGGATCTCATGGATGAAGCGGCGAGGTCAGGTCAGGTTTCGATCTACAGTCTGATTGAAAAGATTCACGTCAGGGATCTGCGCTTCAGAGGTGTAGGCGTTGCCCTGAAGAATCGATCTTGCTTTATTCCTGAAGTAGAAGGAAAAAATCTGGCATCTGAATTTCTGATGACAATTGGACCTCGTGGAGATATTGAAAAGTGGAGCTATGATCTGAAGAGAGAGTATTTATTGTCTTATAATCTGGGCTATGTGTTGGAAAATGGATGTATGGATATAGCCATTGCCCGATATTTGATTGATCCTTCCAGGACTAATGAAAGACTTTCTGCTATGGCATTCGAACGGTTAAAAATGAATATTCCTGATGATGAGTCCGTTTTTGGAAAAGGCGCCAAGTCTGTGGCTTTGTTTGATGTTGAGCTGCAGCAGGCCGCGAAACTCGCTCAAAGCAATGCCAGAGCTATTTTTGATTTGGCCGTTCAAATGAGGGATGAAATTTCAAATGAAAATATGACTCAACTGTTTCATGAGGTTGAAATGCCTTTGGTTGAGGTTTTGGCCAGCATGGAGTATGAAGGCTTTAATGTTGACTTGAAAGAGATCGAGGACATGGATCTTCTCATCACTGCAAAATTAGGACAGCTTGAGTCAGAGATCTACGAACTGGCCGGAGGGCCATTCAATATTCAGTCGCCTAAGCAGCTCGGCGAAATCTTGTTCGACCGTTTGGGTCTGCCTACCCAGAAAAAGACAAAGACGGGTTATTCAACGAGCCATGATGTCTTGGAAAAACTGGAAAAGCATCATCCAATTATTGCATTAATTATGGAATACAGAACTTACAGCAAGCTGAAAAGTACTTATATAGATGGACTGCGTCAAGTTATCAATCCAGTGACGGGGAAAATTCACTCCAGCCTGAATCAAACCGTGGCTATTACAGGGCGCCTCAGCTCTACAGAGCCGAATCTGCAAAACATACCGGTTCGGCTGCCCCTTGGCAGACGGCTCAGAAAAGTATTCCTGGCAAGTGAAGACCACATACTGGTAGATGCGGATTATTCGCAGATTGAGCTCAGGATTCTTGCTCATTTTGCAAATGATGCACGATTGATTCATGCTTTCAAGAACAATCTGGACATTCATACACAAACTGCTGCTCAGGTTTTTGATTTAACACCTGAAGAGGTCACAAGTCTTGAAAGAAGCCGTGCCAAAGAAGTCAACTTTGGCATAGTTTATGGCATGAGCGATTATGGACTTTCGGAGAATCTTGGAATCACGAGAAAAGAAGCGAGGCTCTATATCGACCAATATTTCGCCAAGTACCCCAATGTCAAAAAATATTTGGATGATACCATTGAGCAATGCAGAACGCATGGTTATGTGACGACCATTCTAAACAGAAAACGGTATATTCCTGATATTCACTCAAAGAACTTTAATCTGCGATCCTTTGCAGAGCGTACAGCTATGAATACGCCTATTCAGGGAAGCGCCGCAGATATCATAAAGATCGCAATGGTTAAGGTTTATCAGGATCTGAAAAAGGGCGGGTACAAATCCAGGCTGATCCTTCAGGTCCATGACGAACTTCTGATTGATTGTGTCCCTGAAGAGTTGGAAGCTGTTAAGGCTTTGTTGAAAAATGATATGGAGTCGGCTGTCCAGCTTGAAGTACCAATTGAGGTGGATATGAATTCGGGTTCAAACTGGTATGAAACAAAATAGCAATCCGAACTTAAATGCATGGAATTCTTGTGTCACTGGAGGTGATGACCGTGAGAAAAATTGCGCTGACCGGCGGAATAGCCAGCGGTAAGTCAACCGTGACCCTTATTCTGCGTGCCCGAGGCTATGTAGTTATTGACGCGGACGATATAGTCAGACAGCTGTATGGAAAAGGGAAACCAATCTATAATGCCATAGTCAGCGCTTTTGGCAATGAGATTCTGAATCTGTCAGGTGAAATTGACCGGAAGAAACTCGGTGCCCTTGTTTTTTCGGATTCAGAAGCTCGCAAACGTCTGAACAGCGCGACACATCCCATTGTGGAAGCAGAAATAACCAAAGAACTTCATGAAAAGCAGCTTCAGGGCGAAACCATGGTATTTGTAGATACGCCGCTGCTGATAGAAACAGGAAACTCAGAACGATATGATGCTGTGATTCTTGTGGTTGTGGATTTTGAGACACAGCTTCAGCGTCTGCAGTCCAGAAATCAACTCAGTCATGATGAAGCCGTGCTCAGGATTAAGAGTCAGATGCCGCTTGAGGACAAAAAAGCCTACGCGGACTTTATAATTGATAATAATGGTACTCTGGAGATGCTTGATCAACAGGTGGATCAGCTTCTCGCACGGTTGAAGCATTCAGATTAGTTCAATTCGGGTGAAAATGTTTTCGGGAAATTCTGGTTGACTTTAGTGTTTCATGGAGGTATAATGAATTTCGTCGGGTAAACCGGCGAATACGTGCGAGAGTGGCGAAACTGGCAGACGCACTATCTTGAGGGGGTAGCGAGCTAATGCTCGTGCGGGTTCAAATCCCGCCTCTCGCACCAAACGGACGATTTCGAATCGTCCTTTTTTTTACCTTTTTTGCCGAAACGTAATCAATTCATCCATCGCGGACAGGCTTTGGCGCACTTGTCAAAGATCCATTCCGAACAGGACAGGAGGATATTTAGATTATGAAGCACACTAAGATTCTTTTCGTCGCGTTGCTTTTAGGACTTGTGATTTCAACAGCAGGCTGCACGAATCAATCCGCTCAGACAAAACCTGAAGATCAGCTGAATACCTCAGAAAATGCCGTGACTGGCAGTGAGTCCTCTGAAGCAGCTCAGACAGAAGGTGCACAGGAGACTCAGTCAGAAAACGAAGAGAGTCATGATGATTTAGAAGCTTTCAATGACTTCAGCGATACTCTTGCTAAATCTGTGGACATTAAAAATTTATACTATGAATATGAACTGCGGGTAGAAGGTGTCTCCAGGGAGTACTATTCTGCATGGAAAAGCGAAGATCAGGTCAGAATTGACTCGTTTGATCATAAGCATAGTATATTCGCGAATCTAAAGGATGAATCTGTCTTTGTGCTGGATCGGACATCAGGTGTTTTATCACCTTCAGCCTATGATGAGGCGTTCTTTAGCGGCATGATGTCACCGGTGGCATTTAACGAGGCCTTGGAGCAGGATATGTTTGAACATGTTCACTACGAGGGCTCGGCACTGATGGACGGCAAACCGTGTGATGTTTATGAGGTTCATACCGCGGACCTCAACGTGATTTATTACTTGTGGAAAGACAACGGACTGACCGTGAAGATGATTGCCCAGATCACAGGGTTCCCCAAATATGAGTATTATTTCAGGAGTCTGCAGCCGGAGGGTGCGTCTAAAGAAGATCTGACAATGCCAAACGACGTGACAGTATCCAAAGAAACCGTTATGCTTCCAACTTTGAAGGTTGGACAATAAAGTAGGTATTCCGAAACAAAGGAAGACAACGCCTCGTGCGATGTCTTCCTTTGTTTATTCAGGGGAAAGGTCGGGCGGCAGTTCGATGTCTTCTCTTTAGGATGCAAGGGACATGACTGCATGATAGAAGCTGCTTTCATTTTTTCTTTTGAATATAACGTTATTATTTTATCAAAATTTATGGGAGCAAATCAACAACACAAGGATAGTGTTGAATAGAATCGGCTTTTTAAGGACCTGCTGTTGTTAACTAATTAACGCTCGAAACGTTGAAAAATATTGAATTCAAGCACTTTCAGTTGACAGTGGCGCGAGATGTAGTAAAATTGTTTAGAGTACTAATTTTATTAATTGTATACTGTATATTTAACTCAAGGGGTGAAACCATGGGCATTTTTTCTTTCAAAGGCGGCATACATCCGCCACACGCAAAGAAATACACTGAACACAAGGCTGTTGAGCTTGCTGTCGAACCAAAAACCGTTGCAATACCACTCAGACAGCATATAGGCGCACCTTGTGATGCGCTCGTACAAAAGGGCGACTATGTCAAAGTTGGTCAGAAAATTGGCGAACCAGCATCATTTGTTTCTGCAGCAATTCATTCAAGTGTCTCCGGTACGGTGAAGGAATTGAAAGTCATGGACACACTCGGAGGAAAAGATTTATGTGTGGTCATTGAATCAGATGGGTTAAACGCAGTAGACGAAAGTATCAAACCACATCCGCCGCTTGAGTCACTCGAAGCCAAAGAGGTTATGGATATTATCAAGGGTGCGGGCATTGTCGGTATGGGCGGCGCAGGTTTTCCAACTCACGTCAAATTGTCACCCCCAAAAGAAAAGACAATTGATTACGTCATTTTGAACGGTGCGGAATGTGAGCCATTTTTGACTGCGGACCACAGACTGATGCTTGAGACGCCTGAGAAAGTTGTACTTGGACTTAGGGCGCTGATGAAGGTATTAGGCGTGCCAAAAGGTTACATAGGCATTGAAGACAATAAGACAGATGCAATCGACTCAATCAAGAAGGCTGCAGCCTCTTATCCGGAAATCGAAATTGCTTCGCTCAAAACGAAATATCCTCAAGGCGCTGAAAAGCAGTTGATCTTTGCAGTCACGGGAAGAGAAGTGCCTTCCGGCGGACTGCCAATGGATGCCGGCGCTGTGGTCAACAACGTCGCTACTGCAGCGGCGATTGCTGAAGCGTTAACCACTGGCATGCCTTTGATAGACCGAATCTGTACCATTACCGGTTCTTGCATTAAAGAACCAAAAAATCTCCGTATTAAAGTTGGCACCATGTTGACGGAAATTGTTGAGCAATGTGGCGGCTTCAGTGAAATACCCGGAAAAATAGTCTTAGGCGGACCTATGATGGGCATCGCGACTTCAACACTCTCTATTCCTTCTACAAAGACTACCTCCGGCATATTAACCTTTAATGAGGCAGACTCGAAGACACCTGATCCATCAGCCTGCATTAAGTGCGGCAAATGTGTCACCATATGTCCTTCGTATCTTGAACCGGTTTACATTAGCGCCTACGCGCTGCTGGATCAATTTGACATGGCAGAGAAGTATGCAGCTCTCGATTGTATTGAGTGTGGCTCCTGCTCGTTCATTTGTCCGTCCAAAAGACCACTTCTCCAGTCCATCCGCTTGGCAAAGCGCGAGATACTGGCCAGAAGAAGAAAAGCATAGGGGGATCGGCAGATGGAACAACAATATAGAGTATCATCATCGCCGCACTTCAGAAGCAATGAATCTGTCAGCGGTATTATGCGGGACGTCGTTATAGCGCTTTTGCCTGCGACGGCGGCGGGGATTTACTTCTTTGGTTTTAACGCGTTGATTACAGTATTACTGTCAGTAGGTGCAGCAGTTGCAACCGAGTTTTTTGTACAACGTTACATGAGAAAAGTTCCAACAACAATTGGAGATTTCAGCGCTGTTGTCACAGGTCTCCTTCTTGCACTGAACTTGCCGGCCTCTGTACCTTGGTTCATACCAGTGGTTGGCTCAATTTTTGCAATTGCTATTGTAAAACAGGCATTTGGCGGTCTCGGTTTCAATTTCATGAACCCTGCACTGGCTGCGCGGGCCTTCCTCATGGCCAGCTGGCCAACGGACATGACGACTTGGGCAGTCCCAAGAGCGGCAGATGGCGTCACAGGTCCAACAGCACTGGGAATATTAAAGGAAGCACTTCCTGATCAGCTGCCTTCCGTTATGGATGCATTGATTGGAAACATTGGCGGCTGTATTGGAGAGACCTCTGCGCTGCTTCTGATCCTCGGCGGACTTTACCTTGTTTGGCGCGGCGTCATTGATATCAGAATTCCTGCTGTCTACATAGCAACGACGTTTGGTCTTCTGTTCATTTTCAATGGTTTTAATTTTCAGATCGCATTCCTGCACGTTTTGATTGGCGGACTCATGCTTGGCGCATTCTTCATGGCGACGGATTATTCCTCAACGCCGGTTAACTTTCGAGGGCAGATGATTTTCGCAGTTGGCGCAGGCCTTCTGACCGCACTGATTCGTCAGTTCGGAGGCTATCCTGAGGGCGTTTCCTATTCAATTCTATTGATGAACGTTGCAACGCCACTGATCGAAAAATATTCGAAATCACGTGTATTCGGAGGTGGCAAGAAATGAAGGAAATTATGAAACTCGGCGCAATATTGCTGGCGATTTGCCTGGTTGCCGCCGTGGCGCTTGGTGTGACAAATGAAATGACCATCGGCAAAATTCTCGAGCAAAGAGAACTGACGAACCAGTTGGCACGTCAGGCTGTTTTGCCGGAAGCGACCAGTTTTGAACCGGTCGAAGCTGACAAACTGGCGGCTATTCAAGGCAATGAACCCATGATTATGGAAGTCTTTACCGGATTAAAAGACGGCAATCTTGTGGGTTATGTAATTAAAACAGCGCCAACCGGGTTTAGCGGTACTGTTGAGGTAACCACTGGCATAAGCGCAGAAGGTACGGTGTCGGGTGTCAGAATAGGCACACACGCTGAAACACCGGGTCTGGGCGCAAACGCGACACTTCCGTCTTTCTACGAACAATATAATGGCATGTCCGCCACTCAAGAACTGGGCGTGTCAAAAACCGCTAAAAGCGATACGGAGATTATGGCGATCACCGGTTCGACGATTACTTCGCGCGCAGTGACAGATGGCGTCAATTCATCTATCCGTGCGGCACTTACATTTGATCGGTAGAGGGGGGCGCATAAGATGAATCTTAAACATTTGACTAACGGGCTCATTAAAGAGAACCCCACATTTTATCAGCTTTTAGGTATGTGTCCAACACTGGCCGTAACCACAAGTGCTCAGAACGGACTCGGTATGGGACTTGCCACCACCGCGGTTTTGGTTGGCTCGAATGCAATGATTTCAATCCTTAGAAAGATTATTCCCAATAAAATCAGAATTCCTGCTTTTGTCGTCGTCATAGCAGCCTTTGTAACCATCGTCGGCATGGTGATGGAAGGTTTTGTACCTGCGCTCTACAAATCGCTGGGACTCTTTATACCACTCATCGTCGTTAACTGTATCATCTTGGCACGTGCTGAGTCTTTTGCCTTCAAAAATGGTGTAGGTCCATCCATACTGGATGGTGTGGGCATGGGTTTAGGGTTTACTTGGGCACTTGTATTGCTGGGCATGATTCGTGAATTGCTTGGAACAGGAATGATCTTCGGCATTTCCATTTTGGGTGCGGCCTATAAGCCGGCAATCATAATGATCCTGCCTCCGGGCGGCTTCCTGACGCTTGGCCTCGTACTTGCTGTCTACAGCGTCATCAAATCCAAAAGAGCGGCCGCAGGCCAATAGGAGGTGAAACGACATGGAAAATGCTAGTTTGTTTGTAATTCTGGTCAGCTCAATTCTCGTCAACAACTTTGTATTGTCACGCTTTCTGGGGATCTGCCCATTCCTTGGCGTTTCGAAGCAGGTAGACACTGCCATAGGTATGGGTCTTGCTGTTACCTTCGTCATGACCTTGTCGGGCATTTTTACCTACTTCATCCAGTACTTCGTACTGGTCCCGCTCCATTTGGAGTATCTTCAGACCATCGCGTTCATACTCGTCATTGCGTCGTTGGTTCAGTTCGTTGAAATTGTTCTTCAAAAAACGAGCCCAACGCTTTATCAGGCCCTTGGTGTCTTTCTCCCGCTGATCACAACGAACTGTGCAGTCCTTGGTCTTGCCCTGTTAAACATTCAATATGAATTTAATTTGATTCAAACTGTGGTCCACTCCGTTGGTGGGGCGCTGGGCTTCTCACTGGCGATTATACTCTTTGCCGGAATACGTGAAAAACAGGTCATTGCAGACGTGCCGCTTCCTTTCCAAGGATTCCCGATCGCTCTGATCACCGCAAGTCTGATGTCAATTGCTTTCCTGGGCTTCACGGGTCTGGTATAGAAAAGGGGTGTAGACTTTGAATGTAACCAACATAATAACTTCAGGCGCAACGCTGAGTGTTATGGGGCTCGCTTTTGGCGCCGCACTCGCTTTTGCGTCTCAGAAATTTGCAGTAGAAGTGGATCCAAAGACTGTCCTGATTCGAGAGGCGCTTCCAGGCGCAAACTGCGGCGGCTGCGGATTTCCTGGCTGTGACCAGTTTGCCAACGCAGTCGCTTCTGGAAACGCTCCGGTCAATGGCTGTCCTGTCGGCGGTGCGAGTTGTGCCTCTGCACTTGCTGAAATCATGGGTGTCAATGCTGAGGTCGGCGTAAAAAAAGTCGCGTATGTGATATGTAAGGGCGGAGATGATAAGTGCCGAACGACCTTTAAGTACGAGGGTATAACGGATTGCCGCGCAGCTGCCATGGTGGCCGGCGGCGGAAAATCCTGTGCTTTTGGATGTTTGGGGTATGGCACTTGTGAGCGGGTGTGCCCGTTTGATGCCATTCATGTCACGAACGACGGCCTGGCCATTGTAGATCCTGAAAAGTGCACAGCCTGCGGCAAGTGTGTTGAAGCTTGTCCAAAGACGGTGATTACTTATGTGCCCTACGGCCAGCAAGTTATTGTCAATTGCAATAACAAGGAAAAGGGACCACAAGTCAAAAAGAATTGCGATGTGTCCTGCATAGCCTGCGGCATTTGTGAAAAGAACTGTCCATTTGACGCGATCCATGTGACAAACAACCTGGCTTCCATAGACTACGAAAAGTGCACCAGCTGTATGATCTGTACTGAAAAGTGTCCGACCAAGTGCATTTCAGGAGATCTTTCACAGCGCAAGAAAGCTTTGATTGAGCCGGAAAAATGTATTGGCTGCACACTTTGCAAACGGGTATGTCCAACAGAAGCGATCACTGGTGAACTCAAAGAAGTTCATGTCGTGGATCCCGAAAAGTGCATAGGCTGCGGAGAATGTGTCAAAAAGTGTCCAAAGGATGCCATTAAAATGGTATAAATTCAATATTGCATAAAGCGCATAGAATGCTGTCTATGCGCTTTATTTTTTTGTCATGTTGATTAAATAACTGCGCTTCAAAAGAGCTTTATCAATACTTTATGGGGAACCTGACAACTGGCAGACAACAGGTCTTTCTTTTTGTCACTTCCTGCGCCTTGAATGGCCGTGGATTAAATGCTAAACTGTAAAAAGCACGTGTGAGTTAGTTCTGTGCAATGATGATGGTAAAATATGTAAAAACGTGATATGCTATATTTGAGAGAATGTCGGAGGGAGTTACCTTGAAAAAAACTACACCCTTGCTCTTGATTTTTATACTTGTAGGTGTCATAGCAGGCGGGTTGATCGGAGATTTATTTGGCAGAAGTATACCTTTACTTTCATATGGAAGGTCAATTGGATTCGACCCATTTACAGTGGATTTGGCTATATTGAAATGGACAATGGGTTTGACCCTTCAACTTAACGTTGCGGGAATTTTGGGACTGCTTTTGGCTATGTTTCTATTTAAGAGGTTTTAATGATGAGAAAATTATTATTGGCATCAGAATCACCAAGAAGGCGCGAATTGATTGGTTTGCTAGGGCGGGATGTAGTCTGTGAGGGCGTGGCATTACCTGAACCAATGGATGATTTTGAAACACCGGAAGAAATCGTTATGGCACTGTCCTTTGAAAAAGCCTGGAAAGCAGCGCAAAATTCGAAGTGGCATGATCATGTCATTATTGGCTCGGATACCATTGTCTGTCTGGACGGCAGAAAGCTTGGCAAGCCTGATAATGAAGCGGAAGCTCATCAGATGCTGATGCTTCTCAGCGGGAGAACCCACCAGGTCTTCACCGGCCTCAGTCTGATCTGTCCGGAGCTTGGTCTTAAAATCGTCGATTATTCGGTAACTGAGGTTGAAATGGGACCATTCAGCGCTAAGAAGGCATGGTCTTATGTTCATTCCGGTGAGGTTTTCGGAAAAGCCGGTGCTTACGCTATTCAAGGACTGGGATCTACCTTGGTCAAAGCGATACATGGAGATTTTTTCACCGTTGTTGGTTTACCTGTATATCTGCTGGGGCAGCTTCTCGAACAGCATTCTCTCTAAGTTATTGAGAGGAGCCGGTCCACGTGGTTATGAAGATTACAATGAAATCAATGCCAGAATGTGAGCGTCCCAGAGAGAAAATGATCAAATCAGGGACATCAGCCCTATCGAATGCTGAACTGATCGCTGCAGTCATTGGAAGCGGCAGCAGTCAGGATTCAGCATTGACTTTGGCACAGAGAATTTTAACTTTAGACTCTAAAGGGCTCAGTTTTCTTGCTGCAGCAAATTTTGAAGAACTTTGCAGTCTCCGCGGCATTGGCATTTCGAAGGCAGGTCAGATTTTGGCCGCGGTTGAACTGGGCAAAAGAATTTGTTCTGAGAAGTCGGCTCTCAAGGTGAAAATTGCAGGACCTTCTGAGCTCGCGGAGAAAATGATGGTGGATATGCGCCATCTGACCAAGGAAGTTTTTAAGGTTGTACTTCTGGATACAAAGAATCAAATTGTCTCAATAGAGGATATTTCAATAGGCAGTTTGAATGCGTCCATTGTTCACCCCAGGGAAGTCTTTCAACCCGCAATCAGAAAAAGCGCTAACGCGGTGGTTTTGATTCACAACCATCCCAGCGGTCATCCTGAACCAAGTACTGAGGATAAACGGGTGACGGAACGTCTGATTGAGGCCGGTCAGCTCATGGGGATTCAAGTTTTGGATCACATCGTCATAGGCGATTTGAATTATTTTAGTTTTAAAGAGCATGATCTGATGTAGCTGCTGGAAAAAATACGTCAGGTTTAGGCACACTAACGACATAATGGCGTTCATATCCATCCAAAGACGCCAAAATTAACTGACAGACAGGAGGTAGATCCGGGAAGACTTGTACCGTAATCCAGGCGGAGGTACCCGGATTCAAAGAGTATGAAGTGGTTTGGTTTTATGACAAAAGATATTGGAATCGATTTAGGCACAGCTAACACACTTGTTTACGTGAAGGGAAAGGGCATTGTCCTGAGAGAGCCTTCTGTGGTAGCTATCCATTTGGACACAGGTGAGGTTTTGAGCGTTGGTCTCGAAGCAAAACAGATGATTGGACGTACCCCAGGGAGGATCGTGGCCATAAGGCCATTGAGAGATGGCGTTATCGCTGATTTTGAAGTCACGCAGAAGATGATCCGCTATTTCATTCAGCAAGCGTATCCCAATAAGTCTATGCTCGCTGCGCCACGCATAATTATTGGTGTGCCGTGTGATGTGACTGAGGTTGAAAAACGTGCGGTCATTGAAGCGGCGCTTGCGGCAGGGGCTAAAGACGCATTGATTATAGAAGAGCCCATGGCTGCTGCGATTGGGGCAGGTATGCCTGTTTCAGAGGCGACAGGGAGCCTGGTTGTCGATATTGGCGGTGGTACGACAGAAATCGCAGTCATTTCACTTGGCGGTATTGTCACAAGCAGATCCATCCGAGTTGCTGGCGATGCTATGGACGAAGCAATCGTCCAATACATCAGAAAGCATTATTCCTTGATGATTGGTGAAAGAACGGCAGAAGAAATCAAGGTGGCCATAGGCTCAGTTGAGCCGGTGGATGAGGAGGCGGTATTTGAAGTAACAGGCCGCAACCTTATGACTGGTCTTCCGCGCAGTATTTTTGTCAAAGGGTCTGAAATCAGAGAAGCCCTCAGGGAACCGGCGAACGCCATTATGGATGCCGTAAAGTCAACACTTGAAAAAACACCGCCCGAGCTGTCGTCAGACATCATGCTTCAAGGGATTATGGTTACCGGTGGGGGCGCGCTCCTAAAAGGTATGGCACAAAGAATCAGACGGGAGACAGGAATGCCCGTTCATATAGCAGAAGAACCGCTTGACTGTGTTGCCAAAGGAACGGGAATGGCGCTGGATCATTTTGACGAATTGAAATCAATTATGGTAAACGCAAAGAAATATCGCTGAATGGGTGACTCGGATGCATGCTTATCCAAAGTGGAAGAAAATAATAATCATAGCAGTCTCCATTCTGCTTCTGACCTTTATGGGTATTTCGGCCGGCGGGCGTTCCAGTGTCTCAGTTGTCGAGAATCTTGTGGCGGAAGTCGTCTATCCTATTCAAAAATTCTTTTATGGCATTAATCAGTCAATAGGAGACCGCATAGAGCCTATCGCTGAAATTTACAAGAATGCGCGTGAAAATGAAGCTTTGAAAGAGGAAGTCGAGTCGCTGCGAGCGCAAGTCGTCTCCTTGACACTGGATCAGAGAGAACTGATCGAGCTGAGGGAATTGAAGGGCGCCCTGAGGTACGTAGAGACTGAGTCCATACAAAACTTCGTGTCCGCATCAGTGCTATCAAAGGATCCGGGCAACTGGTATGAAAATTTTGTCATAGATGCAGGCTCTGAGGATGGCGTAACAAAAAACAGTGCCGTAATAAATGGGAGCGGCCTGGTGGGCATGGTATATGACGTCGGTACAGACTGGGCTAAAGTCGTTACCCTGATCGATAAAAGAAGTACGATCAGCTTTTCCTCAGTGGGCATCATAGCGCCTTATGACGGCCAAATTATTGGGAGTGCAGACCATATCCTGAGAGGACAGATTTTTGACCCTACCGCGAAAATGTCACCTGGGGATTTGCTCGTCACCTCTGGGTTGGGAATTTTTCCGAAGGGCATCGTCATTGGCGAAATTAAAGAGCTGATTGATAATCGCGACGCTCTCCTGCCCGAAGTGGTCGTTGAACCGTTTGTGGACTTCCAATCCATAAAAAAGGTCATGGTGATTCCGTCTTCAGCGGTTGATTCGGAGGCTGAGAGCGAATGAAGGCTTTTTGGCTGGTCCTGTCCTCTCTCTTGGTCTACCTGATTCAAACAACCTTCATTCTCAACTTCAGGTTTTATGGCGTGACGGCGAATCTGCCGCTGATCTATGTCGTCATGGCAGCGCTGCTCTTTGGCAACCGCGCCGGCCTGGTTGCCGCTGCCTTGTCGGGACTATTTCTCGACGTATTGTACGCTCATGCGGTAGGCGTGAATATATTCATATTTTGCACCATTGCAATTTTGATCGATCTCTTTGACGAGGCGCTGTTCAAGGACAACTCCCTGACACCACTTATGCTGATCGTCATGGGAACTGTGGTGTATCACGGTTTGTTTTTGGCGCATGCCTATTTTTTCAATTTGCCTATTTTCTTGGGCAAAGTCTTTGCCATCATAGCGATTGAATCGGTCTTTAATGCTCTGATTGGTTTACTTCTGTACAAATACGTTATTCGCCGATGGTTTGGCTACGAACTGAGATAAGGAGCTTTACATTATGAACAAACGTCTGGCTGACAGAAAAAACCACATAGGACTTTTTTTTCTGATCGTCTTCGGTCTGATGATCTTTAGACTTGCGACCATTACGATCGTTGAAGGAGACAGTTATCTTGAGAAGTCGGTCAACAATCGGCTTAAGAAAATTCCTGTTTATGCCAAACGCGGTGAAATTTACGACAGAAACGGTGTACTGCTTGCCGGCAACATACCTGCCTTTACTTTGGATATCATGGCCAGCAGTCTTGAAAAAACCGAATTGAACCGCGTTAGTGTCGAACTGATGACTATGCTGGATTCCAGGGGAGAAAGCCATCTTGAGTTTCCAATACGAATCGAACAGGGAAACTACACTTTCCGCTATGATGATGACAGAATCAAGTGGCTGCTGGACCATGGGTATCCTGATTATTTCACTGCGAAAGCAGTCCTGGATGATTATAGGGTCAAAGAACAGCTTTCAGAGACACTTAACGACCAGGAAGCTTATTCCATTATGATCCAGAAAGGCATCATTTTACCCATCTCTATCAGTAAAATGAAATTTTGGACTGAAATTGAAAAAGAAAATTTCATGAAGATGTACAGTCTCGAGCAAGAAATTACTGCAGAGGAAGCTTTCAAACTCATCAGAGCTCGGAGAGAATTTGGCATTGATGAGTCCTACACTGACGCAGAAGCCTATAAGATTCTGATCGTCAGCCATGCGCTGAAGGAAAAAGGCTACCTGAAATACGAGCCTATTAAGATCGCATCGAACATATCCAAAGCCTCAGCGATTCAAATCAGTGAACGGGCCATGGACCTTCCGGGCGTGAACGTCGGCGTCGAGCCAATCCGGTCATATCCTTACAAGAATGTGGCCGCTCACATTCTGGGTTACATTGGCAAAATCTCAAGTGAAGCTGAAATCTCAAAGTATGTCAGCGAAAACGCCTATGACAAAAATCAATTGATAGGAAAAGTTGGCATCGAGGGCAGGTATGAGTTGGACCTCCACGGTCAAAACGGATACAGGTACATTGAAGTGGATGCGCTTGGTAAAATGGTACGCGAGCTGGATGATGGCTATTATGGATTAAATGTCGAAAACTCAAGTGCCGGAAAGGATATTCGCCTGTCGACAGACATTGAACTTCAGCAAATCCTTGAAAGTGCTTTAAAGCATGGCATTGAACAAATCAAAATTGGGGGTACGTTTACCAGTCAATATGGCAATTACAATTACAGTGAGGCCTTCCCGAATGCCAAAACCGGGGCGGCCATAGCTGTAGACGTGACAAATGGCGAGGTTCTTGCCATGGCAAGTTATCCGGATTATGACCTCAATCTCTTTTCAACCGGGATCACCTATGATGACTGGGATCAGCTCTCTCCCGAAAATCCAAATGATCCTCTGTCCCCCAGACCGCTGTTTAATATAGCGACCATGACCGGCGTTCAGCCTGGATCCGTATACAAGATGTCGACCGGTTTTGCCGCTATAGAATATGGGTTAAATCCTTATCAGAAGCTTTACAGTGATGGGTATATCGAAATTGGCGGGACGAGTTTTGGCTGTTGGTATTGGAACGGTTATAGGGGCAAGCATGGTCTGACAGATTTTTTCAGAGGTCTTGAAACCTCCTGTAACTACTACTTCTATAATATTTCCAGTGCCTATGATCACAGAAATCAAACGCCATTAAATTACACCATGTCTACATCTGATTTCCTCGAAAAGTCCAAACTGCTCGGTTTTGATGAAAAGACCGGTCTTGAAATTGAAGAGGTCAGTTATGGCATTCCAAATCCGGAGCAAAAGAGAATCAGTTTGGAACGGACTTTGAAATCCAGGCTGAGAATGCTTTTGCCGGAGTATTTCCCTGCAGCCTTGATCAATACAGAGGAAAAAAGCGAAACCATTTTAACGACTATTATTGGATGGTCCCAGGAAAATCCGGGTCGTGGGACCATTATCACAAGATTAAAGGAAATGGGCGTTGATGGCAGTCTGGGATCCCCGGACAGGCTTGCAGACATTGTCAAGTTTGATTATTTCAATCAGATGAAATGGCATCAGGGTGATACCTTCAACCTTTCTATTGGTCAGGGTGACCATAAGTATACGGTGGCTCAGTTGGCAAGGTATATCATGATTATTGCAAACGACGGGTACCCTTACGAATTGTCTCTGGTCCAAAGTGTAGGTGACGAGGCGGTTGATAAAAATTCAGAGGTTGAGCGCATTACGCTTAACAATCCCAAGACTTTTGAATATATCCGGATGGCAATGCTGAAGGTCACACAAGGTGAAAATGGGACAGCAAAATCAATCTTCAGAGGTTTTCCAGTTGGTGTTGGTGCCAAAACCGGAACGGCCCAAAACCAGGGAAAAATTCCACCGGTTGACGAAGTCGCCTATTTCAAGACTTATCTTAAGCGGATTGATTCAGCGTTGTCTCAGTTCAGTGTGGATGAGAAAACAGCAGCCATTTTGGCGGATCGAAATGAAGAAGTTGCCCAGCTCAGAAAACAGATTACAGGTGCTTCAAAAGAGGATACGCCTGCACTTGAGAGCAAACTCAGCAACCTGATCAGTCAGGGATATCTGACAGAAGCCAGTGCGATGCGCGCTGCAATTAAAGCTTTGAGCGCACGCGGACTCACAGACGCTAAAATTAATGAGTTCCGCCAAGATTATGACAACTTCGCCTGGTTTGTATCGTTTGCGCCCTATGACAATCCTAAAATCGCTGTCGTCGTCATGGTGCCTCAGGGTGGCCACGGGGGATATGCGGGACCAATAGCCAGAGAAGTCATTGGTGAGTATCTCGGTATTGGACCTTTGAATATCGGCACGAGCTCCTCTGGCGGCTCGGAGCTGAACTCAAACTGATGGTTCTGTGAGAATTGGTTGTTAGTTGATACTTCAACGAAAGAAGGTTTTTCAGTGAAGAAAAAAGTTGAATTCAAAGGCACCAGAGAAGGGATTGTTCTCCAACTGGATTCTGAGTGTGATTTCGATGAGTTATTGGATGGACTAAAAGATAAGATCGAACAGGGGAAAAGGTTTTTTTCCGGAGCAACCGTCATTGGGGTCGAAGGCAGAACATTAAACCGCAGAGAGAAAGAACAGGCACAGCAGGTCTTCAGCACCTCCGGCATTCAAGTCGCCCGTCTTGACTTTATAGAGCGATTGGGACATAATTCAAGTAGTGAAAAAGTCAAAACCGTCAGGGAAACCATTGAAAATTCTGAGAACCGATCTGATTCTACAGCGAAAGAGAGTATTGATAAAGCAGTAGAAGCACTTTCTTCAGCAGGAAGTTTGGAAGAATCAGCTCAGAGGCGTGATGATCAGGCGAAAATTGTTTTTGGCACTTTGAGATCCGGCAGAAGCATTAGTTATCCAGGACATGTGATTGTGGTGGGGGATGTCAATCCCGGCGCAGAGATCGTGGCGGAAGGGCATATAGTCGTTATGGGAACTCTAAGGGGCGTAGCACACGCGGGTTCTGCCGGAGATAGCACAGCAACCATAACCGCCTTCAGACTTAATCCTACACAGTTGAGAATCAGTACGCTGATCACCAGGCCGCCGGAAGGCGGGCAAGCACCAGAGTTGCCAGAAATTGCTAGAATCAGAGACGGCAATATAATGATTGAGCCGTATCTTTAAAAATAGGGGGACTGTTGAGATGGGTGAATGCATCGTAATAACATCCGGCAAGGGCGGCGTCGGCAAAACGACGACGACTGCCAATATAGGCGCCGGATTGTCATTGAGAGGAAAGAAGGTCGCGGTCATTGACGCGGATATTGGGCTGCGCAATCTTGACGTTGTTCTGGGACTTGAAAACCGGATCGTCTATGATCTGGTGGACGTCGTCTCAGGAAATTGCAAGACGCGTCAGGCATTGATCAAAGATAAGCGCTTTGAGAATCTCTATTTGTTGCCGGCGGCTCAAACCAAAGACAAGGATGCGGTGTCTCAGGCTCAAATGAAGGTCCTTTGTGAAGAGCTTAAACAAGAGTTTGATTACGTTTTGGTCGATTGCCCGGCAGGGATCGAGCAAGGCTTCAAGAACGCCATAGCCGGCGCGGATCGCGCCGTTGTGGTTACGACACCGGAAGTGTCTGCCGTGAGAGACGCAGACAGAATCATTGGTCTATTGGAAGCGGCTGAGCTTAGAAATCCAAAGCTGATTGTCAACCGGGTTCGCCATGACATGGTGAAGCGGGGGGACATGATGAATATTGAGGACATTACAGATATTTTAGCCATTGATATTATTGGCGTCGTTCCGGATGATGAGAAGATTATCATCAGCACTAATCGGGGCGAGCCGGCTGTCGCCACACAATCATTATCCGGTCAGGCGTTCAGGAACATATCAGCGCGTTTGGACGGCGAAGAGGTTGCGTTCATCAATTTTGACCAGAATAACGGACTTTTCGACAAGTTGATCAAGTTGTTCAACTTCAGCAAGTAGAGGAGGGCTACTATGTTTGATCTTTTAAAATTCCTCAGTCGGCAGGAGTCGAGCAAAAATGTTGCAAAAGAGAGACTTAGACTCGTTTTGGTTCACGACCGCGCAAATTGTTCGCCGGAACTGCTCGATTTGATAAAAGAGGATTTAATCACCGCGCTGTCCAAACACATTGAGATTGATCAGGATGGCTTTGATATTCAAATAACCAAGACGGACGCCAGCACCAATGGACTGCCGGCACTTGTGGCGAATATTCCAATCCGGAATATGAAGCGCGGCTGATCCGCAAGATCGAAGGAAACGCTGTGTCCGTAAACTGAGAGAAACTTTGACGGGCTGTATCTGAGCTTAGGCTTAAGACTCAGCCTTTCTTTGCGAGGTGCGCCATGTTTAATCTGAAATTGTTTAGAAATATCGACTTTGGTCTCATTGCGGTGGTACTCATGATTTTCTCAATTGGACTGGTCATGGTTGCCAGTGCCACGGATTTTCATCTGGATGGCATGAACCGTAATGTGTTGATTCAAAGTGCTGCCTTTTTCATTGGGACAATTCTGGCAGTCCTGGTGATGATGGTGGATTATCGGATCATGGGAGACTTGCAGCGGGTATTTTATGTGTTGTCTATCCTCATCATGCTGACAGTTTACATTCCGGGGCTGGGTGTCAGGCAGTATGGCGCGCTCAGCTGGATTGACCTGAAAATCATGTATTTTCAACCGGCTGAAATTGCCAAATTGGGGTTTATCCTTTCTTTTGCGAAATTTCTAGAAAAAAAAGGTGGTAGGATTTCCAGCGTCAAAGATATACTGGGGATTATTGCGTTCGTTCTGCCCTTTTTAGGCATTTTGTTAGTCCAGCCTGATTTAGGAATGGCGTTGGTGTTTGTATTTATCACCATCGGCATGGTCTATGTCGCGGGAATAGATTTCAAATTGGTACTTGTGGGGCTGATTGCTATGGTGGTTGGCGCACCGCTGGCCTATCAGATTATGAAACCCCATCAACGCATTCGAATTGATGCGTACCTGCATCCTGAGGATCTGTCACTGCCCGGGAATTACCACGTCATGCAGTCAAAAATTACAATTGGGTCAGGGCAGATGTTTGGCAAAGGCTTGTTTGAAGGCGTTTATCACCGCTCTGATTATCTGCCGGTCAAGGAATCCGACTTCATCTTTGCTGTGCTTGGGGAGGAATTAGGGTTTGTAGGTGGCGGTATGGTCATAGGGCTTTATTATGTTTTTTTGAATAGGCTCATGAAAATGGCAAAAAAATCCAAGGATTTTTATGGAGAGCTGGTGATCGTTGGCATCACGTTTATGTTTGCGTTCCAGATTATTGAGAACATAGGCATGACTATTGGTTTGATGCCGGTCACAGGGATCACACTGCCGTTCTTAAGTTACGGAGGCAGTTCGGTTATGACCTCCATGATTGCGATAGGTCTGGCTTTAAATGTATACATGCGCAGAAAGCGCAGCAGCTTCAATCAATAGATTTCTGTCATTCAACAGCATGAAATAACCAAGTGTTAATCGGAGGAATTATGATAAAAGAAAAACTTGACGCCATTCTGGACCTTGTGGAAAAACCCGCACGCTATATTGGCATGGAGATGCACAGCGTCATTAAACCTGACAATAAGGTAAACGTTCGATTTGCCTTTGCTTTCCCGGATACCTATGAGGTGGGGATGTCTCACCTGGGCCTTCATATTTTGTATCAATTGATAAATAAAGAGGAAGGGCTGCAGTGCGAGCGAGTGTTCGCGCCTTGGCCTGACATGGAGGCCGTCATGCGGTCGGCTGAAATCCCGCTTTATACCCTTGAGAGTTACCGGCCGCTTTCTGAAATGGACATGGTGGGTTTTACCCTGCAGTATGAACTTTCATACACCAATATTCTCAATATGCTGGAGCTTGGAGGTATTCCTGTGTTAAGCGAAGATCGGGGCAACCTTGATCCTGTTATTATCGCGGGAGGACCTTGCGCGTTTAATCCTGAACCGCTGGCGGACATCATTGACCTCTTTGTTATTGGAGAAGGTGAGGAAGTCACCCTTGAGCTTCTCAGACTTTATGAATCTATGAAGCCGAACTTTGAACGCAATGCTTTTCTGAAGCAGGCAGCCCAAATTGAGGGCATTTATGTGCCGTCCTTCTATCAGGTCCGTTATAACGAAGACGGTACGCTGGCAGCGTTTGAGCCGTTGGAATCAGGAGTCCCTGCTAAAATCAGAAAGCGTCTGATGAAGGATCTGAATCAGTCGTACTTTCCGGAAAAATTTATTGTGCCGTTTATTGACACTGTTCATGACCGGGCCATGGTAGAACTGTTTCGGGGGTGTACACGCGGCTGCAGATTCTGTCAGGCGGGCATGATTTACAGACCTATTCGGGAGAGGTCCGGGGATGAGGTTGTGCGTCTCTCTGAGGCGCTGCTGTCGACGACCGGGTATGAAGAGCTTTCACTGACATCCCTCAGCACTCTGGACCACAGTGAGATTCGTCCGACCATAGAAGCACTTTCCAAGCTGAACGAAGATGCTAAAATAGGTTTATCTCTACCGTCTTTGAGACTGGATTCGTTTTCTGTCGAGGTCCTCAAAGAAATTCAAAAGGTTCGCAAAACAGGTCTGACTTTTGCGCCGGAAGCCGGATCACAGCGCATGCGCGACATCATCAATAAAAATGTTGACGAGCAGGATCTCACTGAGACTATGCGTCAGATCTTCGAGCTTGGATGGGATAAAGTCAAACTCTACTTTATGATTGGCCTTCCTTTTGAAACCATGGAGGATGTGGAGGGCATAGCCGGTCTGGGCGATCTTGTGACCTATGTCCACAAGCGTGTTTCCTCCGTTCATAAGAGTAAAGGCCTTTCGGTGACTGTCTCTGCCTCCTGCTTCGTGCCCAAGCCGTTTACGCCTTTCCAGTGGGAGCCTCAGGACAGCCTTGAGCAGTTTAAAGAGAAGCAGCGCTATCTGAAACAGCGCATCACCAATAAGAAAATTAAGTTCAGTTATCACGACGCAGAGACGTCACGGGTTGAGGCTGTTTTTGCAAGGGGTGACAGGAGAATTTCCAAAGGGTTGATCGAAGCTTGGAAAAACGGAGCGCGCTTTGACGGCTGGAATGATTATTTCAGTTATGAGCGCTGGGCAGAAGCCTTTGAGACGACCGGCATAGATATGGACTTCTATGCCACCCGAAAACGAAGCTATTCTGAGCTTCTGCCTTGGGATCATATTGACGCCGGCGTGGACAAGCATTTTCTCGTTGCTGAAAACGAAAACGCAAAATCCGCAGCGCCCACACAGGATTGCCGTGACGGCTGTATAGGCTGCGGCGTCAACGTCTGCTGGGGAGGGCTTTGCTAATGGCACTTTTGAGAATTGAATATACAAAAACAGGACTTCTCAGATACCTCGGTCATCTGGACATGGTTCGCCTGTTTGAGCGCGGATTGAGACGCGGCAAAGTACCGCTCTTATTTTCGCAAGGGTTTAACCCGCATCCCAAAATTGCATTTGCTGCGCCGCTCTCTGTTGGCTACAGCAGTGAGGCCGAACTAGTGGAAATCGAGGTTGAAGAGGGCTGGGATGATCATCAGCTCAAGACCGTGTTCCAAACGTGCTTTCCTGCAGAGGTCGCCTACCGCAGACACCGTTTGGTGGCAAAGTCCAAGTCCCTTATGAGTTTGATGCGCCTTTCGGATTATCAACTGACCTGGTCAGTGCCGGAAGCCTTTTGTCAAAGCGCCATAGAAGCCATTGAAGGCCTTCATGGCCTGACCAGCCTGACAGCCCTAAAAAAGTCCAAAGGCAAGAAAGACAAAGAAATTGATCTCAAGCCGATGGTACACCAACTCAAACTCCTTGAAAAGGGGAAATCGACTGTCCGTAAAACTGTGACGGGGGAGGCCGCAAAGGAAGTCGCAGTTTGTGAACTGCGTCTGTTTGCCACTTTGGATGCCGGTTCAGAGTCCAACCTCAAGCCGGATCTCCTCATAGAGGCAATTGCCTCAAGCATTGGCCTTGAAGGCGAAGCACCGCTCCGGGTTCACAGGACCGCGCTCTACGGAGAAGGCGGCAAAGCACTGTTTGAAATGGAATAGGCGGCAGTAGGATGAGAGAAGTTTATGTGGATTCTCATTTCTTATTCAAGCGAGCAGCTTTCGTAGAAGATGGCATCCTGCAGGCACTGGCTGTTGAGCCACTGATCTCAGAGCCTCTTGAAGGTGCAATTTTTCTTGGGCGTATAACTGCTGTAGTAGAATCCCTCGACGCCGCTTTCGTGGATCTTGGATTGGCACAAGACGCGTTTTTACCGCTTCAGGACCTTCCGGAGCGTCTGGACAGAAAGAGCCTGAAAAATGGATCTGAACTTTTAGTTCAGTTAAAAGCTGAGGGCGGGCGCTATAAAGGCCCCAAGATCACCGGAAAAATAGAGATTCAAGGGCGTTACCTGGTTCTGATGCCGGAATCCAATCAAAAATCAATTTCCCGCAAACTTAAAGACAACGTAAAGCGCGAGGCACTTATGACGCAAGTGGATGCGGCAGTTGGTGAGCTTGGCTACATTGTCCGAACAGAAGGCACGCTGACTCAGCCTGAATGGGTTGCAGAGGAAGCCGCACGACTCAGAATGGATTGGGAAAGGCTGCAGCGGGCTTATGTCACGGTGCGCAGTCCCAAGTGTGTCGATCCTGGTCTAAGCGCTTCCCAAAGACTGCTTTTAAAGCATCTGTCCACACCGGACACCGCGCTCGTGTTTTCAAATCCGGCGGACGCACTTGAGATGGAAGTTTTTTTGAAAAACTACAATCTCAAAGCAGACCTTGCCTCTTCCGTCAAAGGGAAGAAACGCAATCCTTTCCTGTTCGAGACGTCCCACCAGCTTGAACGACAGATCCAGGCTCTTCTGGACAAGAAAGTAGAGCTGGGCGGCGCCTATATGATCCTTGAGGCTACAGAAGCATTTCACGCTGTGGATGTGAATGCGGGCAGCGCTGCTGGTGGGGCGCGGCAAACCATCGGCATCAAAAAGAAAATCAATCAGGAGGCTATTCTCGAATGTCTGAGGCAGCTTGAGCTCAGGAACATTGGCGGCATGGTCATGATGGACCTGATTGACGCTGAGAGTGAGTCTGAGCGCCAGTTTTACAACGCCTTCTTAAAAAAGACTTTGCAGTCTGGATTTTCTGGCATTTTCGCGGCAGAGGTCAGTTCTTTGGGAGTGTTGAGTCTGACTCGGCGAAGAATGGGCAGTTCTCTGTCTGAGCTTATGACGTCACCTTGTGGCTGCTGCGGCCAGGGACGGGTTTTGTCTGCACCGGCTCAGCTGGATTTGATGTTGAAAGAAGCAGTGAGATCAGGTGAACGCGGGCCGTCCTTTCGAGTTAGTTCGTCTCTGGCAAAGTTGACAGTAACGCTGGAGCCGTTGATTTCTAAGGCAGAACAGGACTTCGGGTTTGAGCTTCGATGGGTCATTGATGAAAGTCTGGATTATTTATCGATTCAGTACAAAAAAAACCTTGTGAAATGAGTCTAGGTCGTATATAATTAGAACGATGTTCAGGCATCTTAGTTTCGTTGCCTGAAAACCGCACGGGAAAGGCTTGGAAATGCACTGACGGCGTATTCGTAAACATCTTTTTGTTGACGTGAATACAAAGTTGGAGCTGCCCGGTCCGGCGAGTTCTCTAAGAGGAGGTGCAAGTTCATGTACGCAATTATTGTAACTGGTGGCAAGCAATACAAAGTTCAGGAAGGTGATGTTTTCAACATCGAGAAACTGAACGTGGAAGCAGGCGAAACTGTTGAATTCAACGAAGTGCTCGCGGTTTCCGGAGACGAAGGCGTTACAGTCGGCAACCCGGTTGTCGCTGGCGCGGTCGTTAAAGCGTCTGTCGTTGGAAATGGCAAAGGCAAGAAGATTACTATTTTCAAATACAAGCGCAAAAAAGACTACCGTAAGAAGCAAGGACATCGTCAGCCATATACGCGCGTTCTGATCGAAAAGATCAGTTTATAGGCCTTTATCATGGTCACCGCACGTGTAGTCTGGTCAGGCAGCAGGCCGGTCTTGTTTGAGATCGAAGGGCATGCCGGACAAGCGGATTATGGACAGGACGTGGTTTGTGCTGCGGTTTCAGTTTTAGGTCAGACAGCGCTTGTCTCCCTGGATGAAATCGCCGGAATTCACGATCTGGACTTCACGGTGGATGAAGGGTATCTGTTTTGCCGTCTGCCGCTCCAATTATCAAAAGCGCAGATGAGCACAGCCCGAATTCTGTTTGAAAGTATGGTTCTGGGGCTTCGCGGCGTCGCGGAAAGCGCCCCGGATTTTGTTAAGTTGTTCACTGAGGAGGTGGAATCTGATGCTTATTAAGTTTAATTTGCAATTGTTCGCGAGTAAAAAGGGTGTTGGCAGCTCGAAAAACGGTCGTGACAGCGCGTCCAAGAGACTCGGCGTCAAGAGAGCGGACGGCCAGACCGTGACAGCGGGCAGCATTCTCGTTCGTCAGCGCGGCACAAAAATTCACCCGGGCAACAATGTTGGCCGAGGTGGAGATGACACACTTTTCGCGAAAGTTGAAGGTGTCGTTAGATTCGAAAGAAAAGGCAAAGACAGAAAGCAAGTCAGCGTCTACGAGGCGTAATACATCAAGCGCATGTTCAATGTCCATCTCACTTTTGTAGATGGACATTTTTCATCTAAATGGTTCATTGTGAAAGCAGGGGTTTTAAATGTTTGTAGATAAGGCAGAAATATTCGTCAAAGCCGGAAAGGGCGGAGACGGCAGAGTGAGTTTCAGAAAAGAGAAATATGTGCCTGCGGGTGGTCCTGACGGCGGAGATGGCGGTCGCGGGGGCAGTGTTATTGCCGTAGTGGATGAAGGCATGCGCACTTTGATGGACTTTCGCTATCTGAAAAAATATATCGCTGAAAACGGCGAGAATGGCATGAAGAAGAAGATGTTTGGCAAAGATGCCAAGGATCTCGTTTTTAAGGTTCCGCCCGGCACTGTTATTCGTGATGCCGAGACGGGCAGAGTACTCGCAGATTTGTTGAAAGCAGGAGACAGCGCGGTTATTGCGCGCGCAGGTCGCGGTGGAAGAGGCAACGTACATTTTAAGACTGCAACTAGACAGGCACCGACTTTTGCTGAGCAAGGAACATACGGTGAAGAGCGTTCGGTGATTCTGGAACTTAAAATGCTGGCAGATGTCGGTTTGGTTGGATATCCAAACGTTGGAAAATCAACTTTCTTATCCGCGACGACCATGGCAAAGCCCAAAATTGCCAACTATCATTTTACTACTTTGACGCCAAATCTGGGTGTGGTCGAGGTCATCAAAGGCAAGAGCTTTGTTCTCGCGGATATCCCGGGTTTGATTGAAGGTGCCAGTGAAGGCGTCGGTCTTGGCCATGAATTTTTACGTCATGTAGAGCGGACGCGTCTCATCATTCATGTTGTGGATGTCTCCGGCACAGAAGGTCGTGATCCGGTTGAGGACTTTGACAAGATCAATCTGGAACTCGAGCGTTACAGTAAACTTCTTACCGAGCGAATACAAGTGATCGCGGCTAACAAGATCGACCTTTTGTATGAACGTGAGGGGTTGGACAAATTCATTGAGGAAATGGCGTCCCGTGGCTATAAAGTGTTCCCAATCTCTGCTGCGACAGGCGAAGGGATCGACGCGCTGATGCATTATGTCACAGAACAGCTGGACACCATTGAACCGCCAGTTATTCACGAAATGGTTGATGCACTTGAGGATGAAGCGGAACTGGATCAGACCATCAGATACAGAAGACACAATGAGGTCTATGTAGTTGAAGGCCTGCCTATGGAAAGACTTGTCTATTCCACAGATTTTACTGACGTTGAATCGCTGAGACGGTTCCAGGAAATTCTGAGAAAATCAGGGGTTATCGATGAACTTAGGAAAATGGGCGTTGAAGATGGTGACACGGTTCGCATCCATACCGTAGAATTTGAATTCTATGACTAAGACGGACAGAGCCTGTCCGAAAAACCTAGTTAGAAATGGAAAAGAGGAATATCATGTTAAAACCAAAACAGCGAAGCTATCTTAAAAGTCTTGCGAATCCTTTGAAGCCGCTGGTGCACATTGGAAAGGAAGGACTTTCCGAAAGTTTGCTCGCACAACTGGACGAGTGCCTGACATCCCACGAACTCGTAAAGGTAACAGTGCTTGAAAATAGCCAGCTAAGTGCAAAAGAGATTGCTTCAGAAGTCTGCGAAAAGACGCGTTCTGAATTTGTTCAGGCAATTGGAAACCGGTTTACACTTTACCGTAAGAATCATGAAGAACCGAAAATCCAACTGCCGAAATAAGGAGCTGTAGGCAATGGAGACGAAGGGCAAACGCATTGGCTTAATGGGCGGCAGCTTTGATCCGATTCACTTTGGGCATCTGGTTCTCGCGGAAGAAATGAGAACCCGCTTAACACTGGATAAAGTGATTTTTATTCCCGTAGGCCGTGCGCCGCATAAGCATGCTGATAAAATGACAATGCCAAGACAGCGCTATGAAATGGTGATGCTGGCAACGCTTGATCATCCCAATTTTGAAGTCTCTTCAATTGAGATTGACCGGGAAGGCATCACTTATTCTCATGAAACGGTTTCTCAAATTGTCAGGGAGAGCTCCCTTGAGGATGAATTCTTCTTTATTGCGGGTGCGGACACCCTCATGGAGCTTGAGTCTTGGCGATCCGTCGAAACGCTTCTGCAAATGGTAACATTTGTTGGTGCGGCGAGACCTGGTACAGATCAAGCTGAACTTCTCCTGAAAATGGAACAGCTGCAGCGGCGGTATAACGCAAGTGTAAAGATTGAAGAACTTCCTGAGCTTGACATATCCTCCACAGATCTAAGAAAGCGCATTGCCTTAGGGCAAAGTGTGAAATACCTGATGCCTGATAACGTAGTGCAATATATTGAAAAGCATCAATTATATCTCAAGGAGTTTTCACATGAAACCTTGTCAGATTGAGAGCCTGAGTCTCAGATTTCCGGAACTCCAGGAGGATTACACTTTCATCTGTGGAAAAATCAAGCAAAAGCGCCTCGCTCATACGATTGGTGTTTTGGAAACCGCCTGTGAATTGTCCCAGCATTACGGTGGCAATCTATTGGCCGTTTCCAGAGCTGCGATCTATCATGACCTGTTCAAAGGCGTTCAGAAATCTGAACTATTAGAACTGGGGCGAAATCTAGGGTATGAAGCATCAGACAGGGTGGACGAACTTCCTGAAATCGCACATGGGCCCATAGCGGCACTATGGCTTGAACGGGAAGGCATTATTTCTGATGCTGTCATTTTGAATGCGGTCCGTTATCATACGGTCGGACGGCGCGATATGACATTGGAAGAAAAAATTGTCTACTTGGCGGATGCCATTGAACCGGGGCGTGATTATCCGGGCGTGTCGGCACTTCGCATGCTGTCAAAGGAATCACTGGATCAAGCGCTTCTTATGTCAGTCACTCAGACTTTGGCATTTGTTCTCGAATCCGGCAGCCCAATGCATCCTAAAAGTGTGGAAATGAGAAACGCGTTATTGTTAACGCTGGAAAAGTGAGGTCATAGAATGGGATCCAATCTAGGCTTGGCGGAGGAAATTGGAAAGCTGATTGACGCCAAAAAAGGCGATGATATTGTGATTTTGGACCTTCGCGGCATTTCGTCTGTTGCGGATTATTTTGTAATCGCTTCAGGCAATTCAGACCGTCAGGTGGTGGCAATAGCTGACCATGTTGAAGATGAGTTGGCGAAGAACGGGATCTACACAAAATATAAGGATGGCATGAAAACCGGACGTTGGGTCGTCATGGATTATCATGACATTCTAGTGCATATTTTTCACAAAGAAGAGAGAGACTATTACAATCTCGAACGTTTGTGGAATGATGCCAAAAAAATTGTATTGAAGGTTGACAGCCAAGGGTCAATTCATTACAATTAATCGTAATAACATATTAGAAGCTGTCAAAATCAGTAAGCAAAACCTCTTTTTCAGAGAGCCGGTGGAAGGTGTGAATCGGCATTGAGCGCGCTGAACTCGTTTGACAATAATTGCTTCAGGCTGATCTGCCAAATATGGATCAATGAGTGGACATGAATGTCAATTAGGGTGGTACCGCGGGCGATAGCCCGTCCCTAAAGATCAAAGCAATGTCCATTTTTTATTTTTTGTTAAGGGAGGGTTATTATTGAAGTATCAATTTGCTGAAATTGAAGAAAAATGGCAGCGCCAGTGGGACCAAGATGAGGCATTCAAAGTGGTCGACAATCCGGAGGCCAAAAAGTACTATGCACTCGAAATGTTTCCCTATCCGTCTGGCAAACTTCACATGGGACACGTGCGCAACTATTCCATTGGTGATGTAGTCGCCAGATTCAAAAAAATGCAAGGTTATAACGTCCTGCATCCAATTGGTTGGGATGCTTTTGGCTTGCCTGCTGAGAACGCGGCGATCGCAAATCAGATTCACCCTGATATCTGGACGAAAAGCAACATAGCTGAAATGAAAAAGCAGCTTAAGCGCCTGGGACTCAGCTATGACTGGGACCGCGAGGTCACGACCTGTATGGAAGACTACTACAAGTGGACACAATGGCTTTTCGTCAAGTTTTTTGAACAAGATCTTGTTTATAAAAAGAAGTCGCCTGTTAACTGGTGTACCTCTTGTGAGACCGTCCTCGCCAACGAGCAGGTCGTTGGCGGTTTTTGCGAACGCTGTGACAGTCCGGTCGTCAAGAAAAATTTATCACAATGGTTTTACAGAATTACGAATTACGCTGACCGTCTTCTCGAGGATATTGAAACGCTTCACGGCTGGCCTGAAAAGGTTAAAACCATGCAAAAGAACTGGATTGGAAAGAGCATTGGCGCTGAAATTGATTTTGCAATCGAAGGATTTGATCAGAAACTCAAAGTTTTCACAACCAGACCGGACACTCTCTATGGATGTACTTATATGGTGCTTGCACCAGAGCATCCCTATGTCTCTGAGCTGACAGCCGGCACAGAGTTTGAGACACCTATCCGGGAATTTGTCGATCGGCTGGCGCGTCTGTCAGAAATTGAAAGGACTTCGACTGAGGCGGTCAAGGAAGGACTGTTTACAGGCCGCTATGCGATACATCCTTTGACAGGCAGTCTGATCCCTATTTATGTCGCCAACTATGTCTTGGTGGAGTATGGCACGGGTGCTATCATGGCCGTTCCTGCTCATGATGAGCGGGATTACGACTTCGCAAAGAAGTATGATCTCGAGATCATTGAAGTCATACGTCCGGTTGATGCTGAAGGAGACTATCAACAAACACTCTTTACCGGTAAGGGTATTATGGTTAATTCCGGACCATTTGATGGTCTGACCATTGAAGAAGGGACTCAGAAAATTGTAGAGCGTCTGGCAGCGGAAGGATCCGGCAACGCAACGACAAACTTTAGAATCAGGGACTGGCTCGTGTCGCGCCAGCGTTATTGGGGTTGCCCAATCCCTATGGTCAATTGCTCGACTTGCGGCATTGTCCCGGTTCCGGTTGAAGAACTCCCAGTTGTTTTGCCAAGAGATGTCAAGTTTTCCGGGAAAGGTGAATCGCCTCTCTTAACGAGTGACACCTTCATGAATACCACATGTCCAAAATGTGGGGGCCATGCGGTTCGCGAAACGGATACCATGGATACTTTTGTTGACTCTTCCTGGTATTTCTTGAGATATACAGATCCTCATAATGAGTCACTGCCTTTCTCCAAAGAAGCTGCCAGCTACTGGATGGAAGTAGACCAGTATATTGGCGGCGTTGAGCACGCTATACTGCACTTGCTCTATTCCCGTTTCTTTACGAAAGTCATGTATGACCTTGGCTTGTCACCTGTCGGTGAACCTTTCAAGAATCTGCTGACACAAGGCATGGTGCTGAAGGATGGCGCCAAAATGTCAAAATCCAAAGGGAACGTCGTCAGTCCGGATGAAATTGTTGCTAAATATGGCGCTGACACTGCACGACTCTTTATTCTCTTCGCTTCACCACCAGAAAAGGACCTTGAGTGGTCTGATGATGGTGTGGACGGCGCACATCGCTTCCTGAACAGGGTGTTCAGGGCGGTAACTGACGAAGAGGCTGTCAGGGGCAATGGTGAAATCGTTTTGACCCATGAGGATGAAAAGGCGCTCAATTATGTCATGAATCGTACCATCAAAAAAGTTACTGAGGACATTGAAGATCGCTTCAATTTCAACACGGCAATCAGTGCAGTCATGGAGCTCGTCAATGAAATGTACCGCTACCGCGAAAGCGGCAAAGATCGCTGGAATGCGCCGCTGTACGGCGCCGCTGCGGAGTCGTTAGTCAAACTTTTGGCACCGTTTGCACCGCATCTCATGGAAGAGCTTTGGCAGCTGCTTGGCAAAACGGGAAGTGTCCACGAAGTGTCCTGGCCAACCTATGATGCTAAAGCATTGATTCTGGATGAGATAGAATTTGCAGTTCAGATCAACGGAAAAGTCAGAGAGCATTTGGTGGTTTCAAAAGACGCCACACAAGAAGAGATTCAAACGGCCGCTTTAGCGCTTGAAAAAATATCTGAGGCTCTTAGCGGGAAACAAATTGTCAAGGTCGTAGTCGTCCCTAAGAAACTTGTCAATATTGTGGTACGGTGATGACAATGAGTACAAAAATTAATCCAATCATACAGTCCTACGTTCCATTGGTTAAAGGCATAGCTGCGACCTTTGGAAGTCGCTGCGAAGTGGTCCTGCACGATTTTACAGATCTGCAGCACTCCATAGTCGCTATTGAGAACGGCCACGTGACTGGCAGGAGCTCAGGCAGCCCAATGACTGAGTCATCTCTTAAACTGGTCCAGAATGGTAAAGTTGATGAAGATATCATCAATTATACAGGGAAGAGCGCAGATGGGCGTGTTCTAAAGTCTACGACAGTATTTATCAAAGATGAGCACCTAAAAGTGATTGGTTGTTTCTGTATCAATTTTGACATTACAGAGCTCGTTGGAGCGCGTTCTGTCTTAAACGACATCATGAAAATTTCCGAGGATTTTCAGGAGCGTCAGAGTGATCCGAAGAACCTCAACGTGGTTAGTGTTGTCTTAACGGATCTGGTAAAAGAAACTTTAGATGAGGTTGGCAAACCCATTATTTACTTGTCCAAGGATGACAAGGTTATGATGGTGGATCGATTGGATCAAAAGGGCGCATTTCTGATAAAAGGCGCAATTGATTATGTCGCCAACGTGCTTTGTGTTTCAAGATACACAATATATAATTACCTGGATGAAATCCGGGAAACAAAATAGGAGGCGTTATTATGAGCACAGTTATGAAACCCAAAGTTATTTCAACGGATAAAGCGCCAGGCGCAGTCGGACCATACTCTCAAGGCATGAACGCAGGTCCGTTCATCTATGTTTCAGGCCAACTGCCAATCAATCCGGCTACGGGTGAGCATTACAAGGAGATCGAGCAGGCAGCAAGACAGTCCCTGGAAAATTGCAAGGCTATTGTTGAAGCAGGCGGCGGTTCCCTTGAAACTATTGTAAAAGTAGAGATCTTTATTCGTGACATTTCTCTGTTCGCAAGAATGAATGCGGTTTACGCGGAATTCTTTGGCGATCATAAGCCGGCGAGAGCCGCAGTTGAAGTTTCAAAGCTGCCGCTTGACGCTGTGATTGAAATTCAAATGGTCGCCTTTACGGGGACTCACTCATAAAATTTAATCCAAAGCACACGAAAAGGCAGTGTCCGTTTTATTGGACACTGCCTTTCTTTGCTTGAAGCTGGGATAATGAATTATTAATGTGGTTTAAAGGTTGACACCGGACGGCGAGCCGGTGTGGACTGGGTTACAGCCGGATGGGTCGTTGCTTTCGAAGATGGTCTGCGTTTGGTCTTCTTGTTAAATTTTGACATAATCAACCGCCACAGTACCAGTGAAAGGATCACTTTTATGCCAAGGAGCACCAGTGCTTTTGGAGAAGTATCAAATTTGAACCAGCTGTTATTAAAAAGTGTCGTTTCACCTAACGCGGATTTGTCGCTGATTTCATTCAATGTGATCAGCGGTGCTTCAGTCAGCAATTTGCCGTTGCTTATATATCTGATTGTGCCAATACGCTGACCTTCTTTGACAGGCAATTCGAAATCCGGCATCATCTCGGTTTCGAAAGTGATCTCTTCAGGATTCAGCGTATTAGGAATCAACGCCTTGATTTCCTCCTCAGAGTAAAGGGGGATTTTTACTTTCTTGTTGCCATTGTATTCAAAGTAACTGATCAACTCATTTTTACTCGCAAAAGTGTGTGTATTAAAATTTTCGAATCCATAGTCTATTAAAGTTCTGGTGTCCAGGTATAAAAAATTGCCTTGTGCTTTAAGAATGACAGAGATTAAATTTTTACCGTCTTTGGAGGCGCTGCTGATGAAGCATTGTTGAGCCGCGTTTGTATACCCGGTTTTTAAGCCCGTAATGGCTTCATATTTGATGTTGATGGTCTGTCCGCGGTAATCAATTTTATTCCCGGAACCGGTACCATATAAAAATCTGTTGCTGTTGGTAACGTGTCTTTTCTCAGGTTGTTTATTGGTGGGTTGTATGTCATAGCTTACTGTTTTCACAATCTCTCGAAGCTTTTCGTGTTTTATTGCCTCCAGCGCTATTCTCGACAGGTCGTAGGCAGTTGTGACATGTTCCGGGTCAGGCAGGCCATGTGGATTGGTAAAATGCGTATTCAGCGCACCGAGCTCTGCAGCGCGTTGGTTCATTTTTTCAGCGAAAGCCTCAATGCTGCCTGAATCATAAATGGCGAGAGCCTCAGCGACATCATTTGCTGAAGCCAGCAACAAAGCGTATAGCAATTGTTCAACGGTCAAGGTTTCGCCCTCGATTATGTAAATGCGACTGCCTGTGGCCATGGGAGATTTTGCATCTATGGTCACTGTTTCATTCAGTTCGTGACTTTCCAAAATCAGCAGTGCAGTCATCAATTTTGTGGTGCTGGCTGGGAACATCAGTTCATGACTGTTTTTCTCAAATAGCAGCTGGTGGCTGTCACTGTCTATGAGAATTGCAGATTGAGCATTGATCTCTCCCGGGGATATGGCAAATGCTGCAGTGCTTCCGAAGAGCACTGTCAAGCTGCAAAATAAGGTCAACACTGAAATTTTAAGTTTTTTAATGGTCATAGGACACCGTCCCTTGTGTTTTCTTAAAAAGTATTATAACATGGATTTGCTTATAGAAAAATAACAAAATATACCATATAAAGAAAATGGAGGTTAATATGAGATCGATCACAGGCTTATTTTTATTGACTGTCATTGCGGTACCTGCAGCGGTTTACCAGGTCGGAGAACTGACTTCCTTTGAGCTGAATTCTTTTTCGGCCGACACAACCGCAAATAGGGTCACCGAGACCGCCAAGGCAGGGGTTACAGACTTCTCAGAGCAAGTTGAAGGTACGATGTTTATCCTCCAGCCAATAAATCAACAGCAAGAAATGGCGGCTGAGAAGCATTACTTGCGGAGTGAACAAAAGATTGGAAAATTAAACACGCTGGAATTCGCTGACAAGAACGGCCTGTATCAAACACCGCTTCAGAGAATAAATACAATGTCTTTGGAGACATGGATGCAGATCAAAGGCATTGGTCAGGTCACTGCTGAACGGATTATCAAGTTCAAAAATGATAAAGACGGCTTTGCATCTCTGGAAGTACTGCTTGAAATAAAAGGGATTGGACCATCAAAATACGCGGCAATTATGGAATGGCTCGAGCGACAAAACGAAAAACCGGATTGAATCTGCATTACGGTTGGCTCAAATACAGTATGGTCTGACAACTTGCTGGCATCGAGAAATTGAATGTGTATTGTAGCCGTTAGTTTGATATAATTAACGGGATAATGCAAGTAAAAGACTGGAGGTGGCTGCCATGGAAGCCAAACGTTTGACACAACTCAGCAATAGCTCTGGCTGAGCGGCCAAAATAGGGCCGGAAACCCTGGCACAAGTTTTGTGCCATTTACCGAAATTTGAAAGCGACCGCCTACTTGTCGGTCTTGATACGTCAGATGACGCTGCTGTTTACAAATTGAATGAAGAAACGGCATTAATTCAGACACTTGATTTTTTCACACCAATAGTGGATGATCCCTATCAATTTGGTCAGATAGCGGCTGCGAATGCGCTCAGTGATGTCTACGCCATGGGCGGCGTACCGCTGATCGCGCTCAACATCGTGGCTTTTCCAAATTGTTTGCCTATTGAAGTGCTCGGCGAGATCCTTCGGGGAGGCGCTGACAAGGTGAAAGAAGCGGGTGCTTTGCTTGTTGGGGGACACTCCATTGAGGACAATGAGCCTAAATATGGCCTGTCTGTGACCGGCACTGTCCACCCTGACAAGGTGCTGGCCAATTCCTCAGCCAAACCTGGTGATGTTCTTATACTGACAAAGCCGGTTGGACTGGGCATATTAAATACATGCATCAAAGAAGAAATGCTGGATTCGAATTTGGTGGAGGAGGCCATTCGTGTCATGGCGACCCTCAATAAAGTCGCTGCAGAATTGATGATTGAAACAGGTGCCAATGCCTGTACGGATATTACCGGATTTGGATTGATAGGTCATGCACTGGAAATGGCGGAGGGAAGCAAAGTCAGCATAGAACTTGACAGCCATAGAGTCCCTGTCATGGAAGGTGCTCTTGAAAACGCTCGAATGGGTCTTGTTCCGGCGGGCACCTACAAAAATAGGGACTATGCCGGCGAACGTGTCAGGATTGATCCAACAATTTCTGAAGCTATGATTGACGTGCTTTATGATCCTCAGACCTCAGGCGGACTATTAATATCTCTGGAACCTGAACGCGCTCAAATTTTGGAAGCCCTGTACGGTGAAAAGCTTCAGACTGCCTTTGCAAGAGTAGGCAGGGTTACAGAACGTCAAGTCATAGCACTTATTGTCCGACCATAAGTTATCGAGAAAATTGGCCGACCAGGCCATAGTTGAGGTGTCTGTTGTGAGAAAGAATTTATTGCGTGCAATTCCCAAAGTGGATGAACTTATTGCGAACGAGCAGGTTCAGGGGCTGCTTGAGTTTGTGCCTCGCAATCTGGTACTGGAGGTAATCCGGGAGGCTTTGTCAGAGCTCAGACAATTGCTTGTCAGCGTTGAAGAAGCTTCGCTGCCGGAAAGTCTGGATTTGTCTGCTCTGATCAAAACCATCTCAGAAGAAGTAGACAAGCGAAATGGCTATCATTTAAAACGCGTCATTAACGCCACAGGCGTTGTCATTCATACCAACCTTGGAAGATCCCTGCTGGCCCCTTCCATTGCGCAGCACTTAACTGAGGTGAGCTGTTATTACTCTACTCTGGAATACGATCTGGAAACAGGGAAACGCGGCACGCGCTATTCACACGTCGAGTCACTGTTGTGCGAACTAACTGGCGCTGAGGCGGCTCTCGTCGTCAATAATAATGCAGCTGCGGTAATGCTTGTGCTTTCGACAATGTGTGCCGGTAAAGAAGTAGTAGTATCGAGAGGACAGCTTGTCGAGATTGGCGGGGCATTTAGAGTGCCGGATGTTATGCGTGCCAGTGGTGCTGAACTGATTGAAGTCGGAACAACCAACAAGACACATCTCAGAGACTATGCCGCAGCCATTGGAGAGCGAACGGCGGCGGTATTAAAAGTGCATACCAGCAATTACAGAATTCTTGGATTTACCAGTGAAGTTGAGATAGAGGCTCTTTCCGGCTTATGTCACGAAAAAAACATCCCGCTGATCGAAGATCTTGGAAGTGGTTCGTTGATTGATTTGTCACAATTTGGGTTGATGAAGGAACCTACTGTCATAGAAAGTATGCGAGCCGGCGCAGACGTAGTGACCTTCAGTGGCGATAAAATGCTCGGAGGTCCACAGGCGGGCATAATTCTCGGTCGAAAGACCTGGATTGACGCCATGAAGAAAAACCAATTGACCAGAGCTTTGCGTGTAGACAAAATGACACTCTGTGCATTGGAAGCAACATTAAAGCTTTATAGAGATCCTGAAGCAGTTCGCCGCGAAATTCCGACGGTTCGCATGCTGACGGAACAGCAGGCTGCTATTTTACCCAGAGCAACTGACTTGCAGTTGCAGATTGAAGCATTGGGAACAGCCTATGAGGTGGCCTTATATGAAACTGCCAGTGAAGTGGGCGGTGGCTCGCTGCCCCTTGAAAAGCTCCCAACCTGGGCTGTTTCTGTCAAGCATTCCGAGCAGTCCACTCAGCGGCTGACTGAGGCGTTAAGAGCAAGACGCCTGCCGATTGTTGCACGCGTTTCTGAAGATCGATTAATCTTCGATCTCAGAACCGTCCAATTCGGCGAGGCAGAAGAAATTGTCAAGGCGCTTCGAGAGCTGATGTAAAGGAGAATCTTAATGGCACATGTCATCATTGGAACCGCCGGTCATATTGACCATGGGAAAACGAGTCTGATCAGAGCCTTGACAGGTATTGAAACAGACCGTTTCGAAGAAGAAAAGAGAAGAGGCATCACCATAGATCTTGGTTTTGCCTATTTTGATCTGCCAAGTGGCCGCCGCGCAGGCATAGTAGATGTGCCGGGCCATGAGCGATTTATACGCAACATGCTGGCTGGGGCCAGTGGTGTGGATTTGGTCCTGCTCGTTATTTCTGCGGAAGAAGGTGTGATGCCGCAGACTCAGGAGCATATGGACATATTGTCCTTATTGGATGTCAAAAAAGGTATTGTTGTTTTAACGAAATCAGATCTTGTGGATCCGGATTGGCTTGATATGGTACGGGAAGAAATAAGGGAAAAATTGAAGGGCAGTTTTTTGGAAGAAGCACCTATGATGAGTGTCTCATCAGTCACGCGACAGGGGCTGCCTGAACTGGTAGAGCTGATTGATCAAATGTTGGAAGAGGTTGAACCCAAAAAAATTCAGGAGACACTGAGGCTTCCTATAGATCGCGTATTTACCATGACCGGATTCGGCACAGTGGTCACAGGAACACTGGTAGAGGGCATTCTAAAAGAGGGAGACTCTGTTGAAATCTACCCTAATGGAAAAATGAGCCGGGTCCGAATGATTCAGGTGCATGGTGAAGCTGTCAAGGAAGCCTTTGCCGGACAACGTGTCGCTGTGAATCTGGCTGGGCTGACCAAAGCTGAACTTCACAGAGGCGATGTGTTGGCCAAACCGGGCAGTCTAAGGACAACCCATATCATTGACGCAACAATGAAGCTGCTGGATTCAACAGATAGAACCGTCCATCACTGGATGCGTGTCAGACTGTATCAGGGGACTAAGGAAGTCTTGTGCAGAGTGGCACTTCTCGACAGAGAAGTTTTGAATCCGGGAGAGTCCTGCTTTGTTCAGCTGCACCTTGAGGAAGAAGTCGCATTTAAGTATGGCGATCATGTGGTGATCAGATTCTATTCGCCGCTGGAGACCATCGGCGGGGGCATTATTTTGGATCCTAACGCACACAGGCACAAGCGATTCAAGGAGGAAGTCCTGGATCAGCTGGCGCTGAGGAGTCTTGGGGACAGCCGGCAGATTATTTCGGACCTCATCTTCAGAGAAAGTGCTTCATGTCCGGATATGGCGGGGCTGACAGTCTCATCAGGACTGCCGCCAGCGGAGGTGACGTCATTAATTGAAACACTGCTGAGTGAGGGAGAGATCATTCAAACAGGGGATTCCAGATTCGTGCACGCTGCCTTTATCGAAGAACGTGGAGAAGCGCTGATACGATTATTGAACGAGTATCACCTGAAAAATCCGCTTAGAGCCGGGATTTCCAAGGAAGAAATACGAAGCAAGCTTTTTGCAGGTATAAAAGGCCGAATATTTGATGACATCTTGAATCTTTATCTTCAAAAAGAGATGATTAAGATCAACGGAAGCACGGTTATGCTGACGGGTTTCGAAATAGAACTCTCAGATGCGCAAAATGCCAAGGCTGAAGCGCTGCTCAGACTCTATAAAGAATGTGGTTATAATGTACCAAATTTGCCGGATGCCCTTGCACAGTGTCAGTTCAGCAATAAGGACAAGGATTTGGCAGACCTGATATTTGAACAAGGCCAATTAGTGAAAATCAACGATATGATTGTACTGGAACGCGCGTATTTTGACGAGGCCAAAACACGCCTGGAGTCACATTTTAAAAATCATGAAACATTGAATTTAGGCGATTTCAGGGATATGCTTCAAACCTCAAGAAAAGTTGCCGTTCCGCTGCTTGAATATTTTGATGCAAACAGAATGACGGTTCGGGATGGCGATGTGCGTCGTCTTCGCAGGACAAACGGGTAGAGATCATGAATACCAAAACGGGGATGGTGGCATATGGACGAAAAATTATTGGTCGTGGATGATGAGCCAATACTTTTAAAAGGCTTGAAATTCAGCCTTGAGCAGGATGGTTACCAGGTGGAAGTAGCTGCGGACGGAAACGAAGCTTATGATAAGATTTTGGTAAACGACTACGATTTGATTGTGCTTGATCTGATGCTTCCTGGCATGGATGGACTTGAAGTTTGCAAACGCGTCAGAGAGACTTCCATGGTGCCCATCATCATGTTGACAGCGAAGGGCGAAGACTCCAGCAAGGTATTGGGATTAGAGTACGGCGCAGATGATTATCTGACAAAACCATTCAATATTCTTGAACTTAAGGCGAGAATCAGGGCGATCCTTCGACGAGCCAGTTTTGCGGATCAAAATGTGACGACGAGTCAGTTAAATGTTGGAGATTTCAGCATAAATACTCTGGGGAGAAAGGTCTCCATTCAAGGCAGAGAGATTAATCTGACTGCCAAGGAATTCGATCTGCTGCTGCTCTTAATCCTTCAGAGAGATAAAATTTTCTCGAGAGAAGAGCTCCTTGAAAAGATTTGGGGCTATGAGTACTTCGGGGATGTTCGTACGGTGGATGTTCACATTAGAAGACTCAGAGAGAAGATCGAGGATAACTCATCTGCGCCGCGTTATATTATGACGAAATGGGGAGTCGGCTATTATTTTAACGAAGACTAGACGCTTTATCAGTATCCGGTGGAAGCTTGTCTTCACTTACCTGATTCTGATGCTCATAACTATGCTTCTGGCCATTTCCTTTATTGGGAGCACCCTCCGAACTACCTATATCCGAGACAGGAACATGAGTCTGCTGACACAAGTGAACATTCTTTCCAACCAAATAACGCCAAATTTTTATGGCATACAGTTGGAGAATACCCGTACCTACTTACAGGATTTGATTAAAGGTTACAGTCTGGACATCAATGCGAGAATATTGCTGCTGGACCATAATGGAACGGTGCTGGTCGATTCCTATGATGCTATGCTGGGACAAAATTTTAGTGCATTGCCTGAGGTCAAATCAGCACTGGAAGGCTTAGACTCAAATCAGGTTTATAGCCTGCCAAGCGGTGAAAATGTTATGTATGTCGGTGTACCAATCTCAGAGCGGAATGAAGTAATGGGGGTTGTTCTGGCGTCGTCATCCATAGATGATTTGATTCAAAATGTCAATTTGACTCTCAGACGCGTCGCGCTTTTATCAGGTATTGGACTCTTGTTTACGGGGATGGTAGCTTTTCTTTTTGCCCAGGTCATTGCGTCGCCAATTGAAAAGATGATTCAATTGGTACGTTCCTTTTCCAGGGGTAATTTTGGCGTCTCTATCAAAATTGAAGCCAACGACGAGATTGGACAGTTGGCGGAATCGTTCAATGACATGGCATCAAAGATCAATCAGGTGGATGAGCAGCGCAGAAAATTTGTTTCCAATGTCTCTCACGAACTGCGTACGCCATTGACTTCCATGAAGATTATTTCTGAAACGCTTCTGCATCAACCCTCCTGGGACGAAAGCGTTTATAGGGAATTTATGCAGGATATTGACGGCGAGGTATCCCGTCTCAACCGAATTGTGGACAGTTTACTCTATCTGGTGGATCTCGAACGGGATGAACTGGTACTGGAAACTCAAATCACCTATTTAAATTATGTCGTTCAAAATGTGGTCAGGAACTTAAAGCCTTTAGCGGATAAAAAGCAAATTCTCATTGAGGTTGAGGAACGTGACCGCCTGCAGTTTTATCTGGACCAGGGGAAAATTCAGCAGTGTCTGATCAACCTGGTCAGCAATGCCATCAAGTACACACCAGAGAATGGGGAAATCAGAATTTCTATTTTCAGGGAAACCACCAATGCTTGCATTGCAATTGCAGATACAGGTATGGGCATACCAGAAAAAGATCTCAGTCACATCTTTGACAGATTTTACAGGGTTGACAGGGCAAGGGCGAGAACGACTGGCGGGAGCGGGCTGGGCCTGTCTATTGCCAAGCAGATTGTGACCCTCCATGGCGGAGATATACAGGTTACAAGCGTCATCAATACCGGTTCAACCTTTACTGTTCGGCTTCCTATCAGGAACTCGGGGGTAGGCGCATGAAGAAAATCATGATTTTGACCCTGCTGATCTTTGCTGGTCTGGCTGGCATTTTCAGCTTATATCAGTTTTTTTCCAACTCAGCTATAGCGCAAACAGAATTGCCGCCAGAACTCGCTATTGATCCGAAACCGTCAGATATGAAAGTCAGGGTAAATCTTTATTTTCCATATGATAATAAACTGAGAATTGAGGAGCGCATTGTAACAGTAACTCAAGAACGGCTCGAAGAAGCCATAGCGAAAGAGCTTCAGAACGGCCCTAAAAATCTCGCCTATACCAATCTGTTTAGTGGAGAGGTTCGCATTTTGGATGTTCGTGTCAGCAACAATATTGCCTACGTCAATTTATCCGAAGCATTTCTGGAACAGAGCTATGTTGGCAATGAGAAGAGCGAACTTTTTGTCTGGTCCATTGTCAACTCGTTTTCAGACATTGATGAGGTCTATCGCGTCCAAATTTTAATTGAGGGAAGACGCAGGGATGTGCAGGTTGGAAACTCAAACCTTTTTCAGTTGCTGACCAGGAATACTTCGTTTATTTATGAGGATCGCAGATACCCGTCCAACAGTGTCATAGAATTTATTGAAGCTGTTTCTGACCGCCGCTATGATCTGGCGTATACCTATTTAACAGAGGGGAGTCAGGACACTTATAACTACGAAGACTTCAAACTGGCTGTAGAAAGTCATTTCGAGACTTTCAGCGGTTTCAGGAGGACGATCCATTTTACGCAGGGATTTTCGGATTCCTGGATTGTCTACGTCAAGTATGACAGCACAGATAGAACAGACGCTGAAAACACTACCAGCAGGTTCGACCTGTGGGAGGTTGTTCAAGTTGGAGATGACTGGAAAATAATCTTTAATAAGTAAACTAATTGACAGGCAACTTTTTCGCGCAGTTCAATATTGCCTTGCTTAAATGAATAAAAAGAAGAGGAAGTCGGTGCCTTAGACCATTTAGGTCAAGCACCGACTTCCTCTTCTTATAAAAAATTATGGCGGGAGTACGTGGGAATCGAACCCACCCGAGAAGCTCTGAACTCCTCACACTGGTTTTGAAGACCAGAGGACACACCAGCACCCATCTACTCCCAGGATAGGCACGAGTTAAATTATATCACAGGGATCTTATCCCGGCAAGGCTAATTATGGCATTTTCTTCTTGCTCGTCATTTTGGATTCTTCACCTTTCAGAAGCTTTCGAATGTTGGAATGATGCCTGAAAATAACCAGGATTCCCATCAACAGTGAAGCAATTTGATAGACGGGTGAAGGGTCAGTGAAATAGACCAGAATAGGGAATAAAACAGCCGAAATGATGGAAGCCAGTGACATGTAGCGCGTTATAAAGAGAATGGTGAATTGAAGTGTGATTAATATGACACCGATCAAAGGCGCTGTACCAAAGATCATACCTGCAGATGTCGCGACGCCCTTGCCGCCCTTAAACTTAAGGGTTGCGGGGTAGCAGTGGCCAATGACGGCAAATAGTGATGCGACAGCGGCAGCTTCCTGGCCGGCGAGGGCATTTCCAATTAATGCAGGGACAAGCCCTTTTAAGAAATCTCCTATAAAGGCGACGATGCCAGCTTTTTTTCCGAGAACGCGGTAGACGTTTGTAGCACCTGTGTTGCCGCTGCCATAGTTTCGAATGTCGATATGCCCCATCATTTTGCTGGCAAGATAGGAGCACGGGATGCAGCCGAACGCATAACCGAGTAACGCAAACCCTATGAGTGTGATTCCCGATAGGGCAAATAGGCTTTCTGTAGCCATAGGACACCTCCTGACTCCGTCAATTTTAACACATTCAGCTCCTGTACTCCAGATGAAAATGTCAAGGAGCAGCATTAATATCCGGCAAAATTTGAGTTGTGATCCAAAGCTTGAAAGTTAGCATGTGAATGAGGCTGCAGGATTAGGGTATAAATATTTAAGCCGGCGATCAGGCTGGATCTTCATTTAAAAAGAAGGCGGGCGTGAGGATATGGAGTTCATCATGGAGAGAAAATTGAGAATTGGCATCAGTGCCTGTATGTATGGATCAAAGGTGCGCTACAACAATAAAGGCTGGGATATGCTGGAACCTCTTGGGAGAGAACGCAGCGATTTCATCTGGCACCCCGTTTGTCCGGAAGTGCTGGCGGGCCTGGGTGTACCAAGAGATGCCATCCGCATTTCCGGTCCCAGCGGAAGTGATGTTTGGACCCACCAAGCCAAAGTCGTTTCCTCAGGCGGGAAAGAAATCAGCAAAGCATTGATGAACAGCAGCGAATTTTGCATAAAACTTCTGAAGGAGGCTAAAGCAGACGCGTTCATATACATGGAGGGCAGTCCGTCCTGTGGGGTGTACAGAACCACACTCAGGGATAAACGGCTGGGCAAGCCGCCTGGGGTATTTGGTCACAAACTGCTCGAGGAGGCTTTTTTCCTGATTCCCGCAGCGGATCTACAGAGTCCTCTGAGGTGGTGGGACTGGCGCAGACGCCTGTACGCCTTTGCCTGGCTGAAAGATGCCCCTCTTGACAGCAAAGCAGATCTGTACGCTATTTGGCACAGGATGAAATTTGTCTGCCAAGAGGTTGATCAGGTTAATGCAAGGGCATTTGGTCACCAAATTGCGAATTTGGAAGATCCAATATCCAAGGAGAGATTGGAAGCGCTTCGCTTTGAGATTCTCATGATGCTGCGTAAGCCATCGACACCGGCTAGAATTAAAAATATGTTATGGAAGAACTATACTCATGTCCGTAAGAAACTGGGGTATGACATAGAGGGGATTTTGAAGCCAGAGGATGAACGCGGGATAACCAAACTGGCCGAGGAATTAATTCTCATGGAGAGAATTGCCTATGAAAATGATGTGCTCATGGGAACGACACCAATCAGCAACCGAGGCCGCAAGGGGCGCTGATTGATCGATTGTTTGATTGACTAAATAACCGCGCCCACCCGTGACTTCAGTCATGGGTGGTTCAATGAAAAAACGTGTCCTATTGGATTAATCTTGAGGGTTTTAAGACAAGTGAAGATGAAGGGGGGGAGGGCTGGCGCCTCTGGGAGTTTAATCTCATCAGACGGTGTCAGCCTGACGCTTTGAAAGGATTGCTGCTGCTTTACAGGGATTTTCGTTTGGAGGATCAAACGGCGCTTTTCAAGGCGCTTGAAGAAACTGATGAATTGGCGATTTTGTGGATCTATGATGAAAAGGCAGAGGGAATCCCCTGGGCTCTGAGAGCGACCAGTCATGGTCTTCGGACCAGGTTGACGGCATTTTTCCAATTCAATGAGCTGCTTAAGACCATAGGACACAAAGCGCTTCTTATTGTAGGTAACCATAATGAGGTGCTGACGGCCCTTAGACAGCAAGCGTACCCTTATGATGCCATTTATTTCAACCGGTTTTTCGATCACGCAGGAAGAGCCATAGAAGCTGAAGCGCTCGCGTCAGGCGTTAAGGTGTTTCCACAAGAAGATGTGATGATCTTTCGTCCCTCAGAGATTTTAAAAAAAGATGGGACCCCGTATCAGATGTTTACGCCGTACTACAGACAATGGTTGGACCGCTTTATACGGACTTCAGTTTCAACAGAGCGCCAAGTGCTGAAGCCGCGGGCAAAGTCAGCAGCTTTGGAGATCGAGTCATTGTCTCTGGTATTGGAACTGGTGTCAGCCTTGGATCCGGAACCGGAACATCCCGTTTTAAAAGGCGGGTACGACCTCATGAAATCTAAGTGGCACACTTTTCTGGAGGAGCGTCTGATACAGTATTCTTCAAACCGCGATATCCCTGCGCTGCAGGGAACCTCCGGCATGTCGGTTTACCTCAATACAGGCATGCTCTCACCGCGTCAATTTGTTGCTGAGCTTATTCGGTATCCTGGGCACGACCCTGTTCTGAGGCAGTATGTTTGGCGTGAATTTTACACGCAGCTTCTCTATCATCACCCTCATGTATTGGAGACGTCTATGAGACCGGAGTATGCCGCTGTTCGCTGGGAAACAAACCCTGACTATTTTGAGGCATGGCGTCAGGGGCAGACCGGGGTGCCTATTGTGGATGCTGCAATGCGCTGTCTGAATCAGGAAGGCAAGATGCATAACCGCTTGAGGATGGTGGCTGCATCCTATCTCGTCAAAGATCTTCACGTCAATTGGCAGCTTGGGGAGCAGTACTTTTTTGAACAACTGGCAGACTCTGAACCGGCTCTGAATAATGGCGGATGGCAGTGGAGCGCTTCAACCGGCACTGACGCCCAGCCCTATTTCAGGGTATTCAATCCGTGGCAGCAGTCTTTGCGCTATGATGAAGCTGCAGCATTCATGAAAATGTGGCTGCCTGAGGTAGAGCACGCACCGGCGGCATTGTTTCATAAACCCGGAGGGCTTGCAGCCTATGGCTATCCAGAGGTAATCGTGGATCATGGGGCAGCGGTGAGAATGACGAAGGCGCTCTATCAAGAGGCCAGGCAAGCGTATTTTGGGATAGCGAAAGAGGAATAGCAGAAAACAATGCAGCAGGCTTACGACTATTGGATAAATTTCCAATAGTCGTAAGCTTGTTTAGATTCAGAGCATTCACGTACAGTTTTCAGTTAGTTTGATTTTTGAAGCCTTCAACTTAGCCGGTGTTCACAAATTGTTTACATTTGAGTTGTTGCAAGGCTTCAGAGGACGGGATATAATGCATCTGAGTGTTATCAATTAGAGGTGGATTATATGAACGCATTATGGATTGCGGGACTCGACGTGGGATCAACGACCTGTAAGATGGTTGTGATGGATGAAAACCGTGAAATCCGATATCAAGAGTACAGACGCCACATGTCTGACATTAAAGGCACAGTAAAAACTATGGTCTCAGAGGTGTACGAAACCTTTGGTGATCTGGAGTTGAAGTTCAAGGTCACGGGTTCCAGCGGATTGCTGATCAGTGACCTTCTTGGCATTCCCTTTGTTCAGGAGGTCATTGCTGGCACCAAAGCCATTGAGGTGTTGTATCCTGAGACGGACGTCGCCATTGAACTTGGCGGCGAGGATGCAAAAATAACTTATTTTGGAACATCCCTGGAGCAGCGCATGAATGGCGTGTGCGCAGGCGGAACTGGCGCCTTTGTCGATCAGATGGCTTCGCTGCTTAGTACGGATGCGTCAGGGCTGAATGATCTGGCGAAGAAATATAAGGTCATTTATCCTATTGCATCACGCTGTGGCGTTTTTGCTAAAACGGATATACAGCCGTTGCTCAACGAAGGGACCCCTAAGGAAGACATTGCAGTATCGGTGCTGCAGGCGGTGGTCAATCAAACCATCAGCGGACTGGCGTGCGGCAAACCTATCAGGGGTAAAGTCGCTTTTCTTGGCGGTCCGCTCTATTTCCTTTCCGAACTAAGACACCGGTTTGTGGAAACACTGGATCTTAAGCCTCATGAGATTATCTTCCCGGATCACGCCCATTATATGGTGGCCATCGGTGCTGCTTTGGAAGCGGAAGCGTTGGATTCGGTACTTCAAATGGGCGCGTTGATTAATAAATTGCCGGAATTTGAGATGAAGGACGAGGAGCAGATTCCTGAACTGGAGCCTTTATTTAAAGACATTGAAGACCTTGAAGCCTTTAGGGCGAGACACAGACAGGCTACCGTTGAAAGAGCCGACCTCAGCGCAGCGAGAGGACCAATTTTCCTGGGGATTGACGCCGGATCCACGACGACAAAAGTCGTTGCAATAGATGACGATCACAGACTTTTGTTCACCCATTATGGTTCAAATGGCGGCAGCCCACTCAAATCCACCATCAGTGCGCTTAAAACTCTTTACAGCAAGCTGCCGGTCTCTGCCTTCATAGGCTCTGCCACGGTCACAGGTTATGGCGAGCATCTGATTCGAGAAGCGATCAGAGTGGACCATGGCGAGATCGAAACCGTGGCACACTATAAAGCAGCGGATCATTTTCTGCCAGGGGTTCAGTTTGTCATTGATATAGGCGGACAGGACATGAAAAGCATGCGGATTAAAGACGGCTTTATTGAGAGCATCATGCTGAATGAGGCTTGTTCTTCGGGCTGCGGTTCGTTCATAGAAACTTTCGCAGGTTCTTTGGGACATCCGGTAACAGAGTTCTCTGTTGCAGGCATGAAGGCTTCTCATCCGGTAGACCTGGGGACACGCTGCACGGTCTTTATGAACTCCAGAGTCAAGCAGGCTCAAAAAGAGGGCGCCAGTGTGGGCGATATCTCGGCGGGCATTTCCTACTCTGTCGTTAAAAACGCGCTGTACAAAGTAATCCGACTGAGAAATCCGGAAGAAATGGGCGAAAAGGTCGTCGTACAAGGCGGTACGTTTTACAACGAAGCGGTTCTCAGAGCCTTTGAGAGAATTGTGGGCAGAGAGGTCATTCGCCCGGATATCAGTGGAATGATGGGCGCTTTTGGTGCCGCGCTGATCAGCGCAAGAAATTATATTCCTGAAACGGTCTCCACACTTCTGCCCCTTGAGAAGCTGGAGAGCTTTACCTTTAAAACCTCTACGGCACGCTGCCAGACCTGTGGCAACCACTGCCTGCTCACCATAAATCAGTTTGAAGGGGGCAACCGCTTTGTCTCCGGCAACCGCTGCGAGAGAGGTCTAGGCGAACATAAGAAACTTCAAGCGCCTCCGAATATTTATCAGTACAAATATGACCGAGTGTTCGATTATAAATCCCTTCCGGTTGAGTCTGCGGTTAGGGGAACCATCGGCATACCCAGGGTACTTAATATGTATGAGGACTACCCATTTTGGCACACTTTCTTCACGAAACTGGGCTTCCGGGTGGTGATCTCCGGGCGTTCCTCTCATGATTTATTCCAAAAGGGCATGGAGACCATACCTTCAGAATCCGTGTGTTATCCGGCGAAGCTGGTTCACGGTCACATAGCGGACTTGATCGAGAAGGGTGTGGATCATATCTTCTATCCGTCAATCCCTTACGACATCAAGGAAGTTGACGCTGCGGAGAATCACTTCAATTGTCCTATTGTCACCTCGTATCCGGAGACCATTCGCGTCAACATGGATGAGATTAGACAAAACAAAATCCATTACATGAATCCGTTCCTGCCGTTAAATGATGAAGCAAGGCTGAAGAAAATTATGGCGCCTTATATGGCCAAACAGTTTTCTCTGAAGAGCGGGGAGGTTCACAAGGCAATCAGCGCGGCTTACGAAGCGCTGGAGGGATACAAGACAGACGTCCGCATGATGGGTGAGGAAATCCTTGCTTATATCAAGTCTACCGGGACAAAAGGAGTTGTCCTGGCTGGGCGGCCGTATCACATTGATCCTGAGATCAACCATGGTATTCCGAACGTGTTTGCTAATTATGGCCTCGCGGTGCTTTCTGAGGACGCAATTGCCCATCTCCATGACGGAGACCGGACGCTGCGGGTGCTGGATCAGTGGCGTTATCACAGCCGGCTCTACAATGCCGCTCACTTTGTGGCAGGACAAAAGAATCTTGAACTCGTTCAGCTCAATTCCTTTGGATGTGGTCTGGACGCGGTTACGACGGATCAGGTTCAGGAGATTTTGAAGCGTCATGATAAGCTGTACACACTCATCAAGATAGACGAAATCAACAATCTGGGTGCGGCGCGCATCCGGATCCGATCGCTGCTGGCAGTTATGAAGGAGCGGGACAAGGTCGATTACGAGCCGCAGCTGCTATACGCCGCAGATGAAAAAATGCCGTTTACCAAAGCCATGAAGGCGACCCACACTATCTTAGCACCTCAGATGTCACCAATCCACTTTGACATGATGGAACACGCGTTTGCGCGTCATGGCTATAAACTCGAGATTTTGCCGTCTGTGGATACAGACGCGATCAATGAGGGGCTGAAGTACGTCCACAATGACGCCTGTTATCCGTCCATTCTCACCATAGGCCAGATTATGTCCGCGTTGAAATCCGGACGTTATGACCTTGCAAAGACCGCGGTAATCATCTCTCAAACTGGTGGTGGATGCCGGGCATCGAACTACATTGGCTTTATCCGAAAAGCCCTTAAGGATGCGGATATGTCCCACATTCCGGTCATTTCCCTAAACTTTGGCGGCCTCGAAAAGTCTGAGGGCTTCAAGATGACGCTGCCGCTGATCAGGCGCCTGGTCCTGGGTATGCTGTATGGCGACGTGCTCAGCCGCGTGCTTTACAGAGTCCGGCCTTACGAAAAGGTCAAGGGCTCCGCTAACGCGCTCTATCAGAAATGGTCGAAAATATGCAGTCAAAATGTTGAGGACGGACGCCTGTCGACTTTCAAAAAGAATGTCACCCAGCTGGTCCGAGAATTTGACACGCTGGAAATTGTTGACACGCCTAAGCCCCGGGTTGGCATAGTCGGTGAAATTCTCGTCAAGTACCACCCGACTGCCAACAACAACATTATTGAGTTTCTGGAAACGGAAGGCGCAGAAGTCGTCGTGCCGGATCTCGCGGACTTCTTCCTCTACAGCAGCTACAACAACGTCATAAAGCACAATCTGCTGGCGGCCTCCTATTTCAAGAAGATGGCGGGCAATATTGCGGTCCAGTATATTGAATCTTTCAGAGGTGTCGTCAAGGACGCGCTGAGCACGAGCAAGCGTTTTGAAGCGCCTAAATCTATCCTCCACAAGGCGAAGGGGGCCTCGCGAATTTTGTCCCTGGGCCATCAGACCGGGGAGGGCTGGTTCCTGACCGCGGAAATGGTGGAACTCCTTGAGTCCGACGTTTCGAATATCGCCTGTCTGCAGCCGTTCGCCTGCCTCCCAAATCACATTACGGGCAAGGGCATGATCCGGGAGCTGAAGCTCAACTTCCCGAATGCGAATATCGCCGCAATCGACTATGACCCAGGCGCCAGCGAAGTCAACCAGATCAACCGCCTGAAGCTCATGCTGGCCAACGCGAAGAAGAATTTGGAAGCCACCAAGGCTGCTGGCAAAGAGTAAAAAGCATTTTGCCGATGGTTTCTTTCCCCAAACCCTAAACAAAGCTGCGTAGAGCTCTAAGTTAACGGGTAGAAAGGAAAAGCGATTATAAGGCATGAAACAGGAGAGTTCTGCGGTCGGTCTTGGGTTTTCATTGATGCTGACGAACTTTCCAGATTTTAAAAGCCCGGACGGGGTAGCCTGTCCGGGCTTTTCAATACTGCTTTTTAAGATCTGTTTTGATTAAATAACCGCGCATTGGAGGGAAATTATGAGTTTCAGAACTTTGACTGAAAGAACCGGGATTTTTGAAAGCGCCGTCAGTATAGGCGTGTTAAAACTGGAATCCGGCTTTGCCTTGATTGATTCCGGGGTGGAGGACAGTGCGCTTAAAAAAGCGCTGCAAGGAGTCGGTGATGGCTGGGGCGCGTTCAAGGCGATTTTCAACACCCACGCCCATGCGGATCATATTGGCGGCAATGCCTGGTCCATACGAAACCGCGGCGTCAAGACTTATGCACCAGAAGGGGAAGCCCATTATATTGAACATCCGGACCTCGAGCCCCACTTTCTTTTTGGCTGTGCGCCTATTCCGGAGCTGCTGAACAAATTTTATTGTGCCAAGGCTTCCGAGGTGCATCACCGCTTGCGTCCCGGGACTTTTGAGCTCGAAGACAGAAAGCTCACCTTGATCGATCTGAAAGGTCACAGCCCGGGGATGCTGGGCGTGATTACGGAAGAAGGGCTTTTTCACGTCGCGGACGCCATAATGCCTGAATCCCTCGTCACCAAGCACAAGCTGATGTTTGTCCACAATCTTGGAGACCACCTGGAAACCCTGGACCGGGTCGCCGGCCTTGAGGCCAGCGGCTATCTTTTGTCCCACGGCGGGTATCTGGAGAAAGTGGATGCTCTTATTGATCTGAACCGCTCGGTTTTGCTGGAAGTCAACGACCTGATCTTTTCCCTGGCTGCGGAAGGCACTGAGGACACCACGATTCACGCCGGCTTGTGTCAGCGCCTGGGCATGGTGGAAAATCCGGGCCAGTATTACCTGAACCACACTGCGGTGCGGGCGCATCTGAAATATTTGAAGGATCAAGGCAAACTAAATCTGATCTGGGAACAGGGGCGACTCCTCTGGGTACCGGTCAGCGCTTAACTGCAGCAAAGATCTAAAATGGACGACTGAGCCAGCCATTCAGGACTGAGCCAATTTGATCCTGCTAAACCTCCATAAGCCTGCGCTGCTGTGTCAGAGCATTTGCGGCTGCTTCAAGGGCTTGATCAAGCAATTCGACTTTTTGTCCGCCGCCTTGGGCCACAGCGGTATTACCGCCGCCTCGGCCTTCCAGGAGCGCGATTGCGGGCTTGAAGACCTCGCGGATGTCCAGCTTCGGAAGACCGTCGCCTCTGGCGCAGAGCAGCTGTGCCTGGCTGCCATCGCTGCCCGTGCCCGCCAGGATGATGACAGCGCCGGGCAGGGCTTTAAGCGCGCCTGCGGATAAGACGCGAAGATCAGCCATGTCTTTGCCGTGCAGGATCTTGATCAGTTGGTGATTTTCAGAACGCTCGATTTCGGAGATCAGACCCTCGACCTCAAACTCCAGCAGTGCGGATTTTGCCTGCCGGAGTTCTTTTTCAAGCTTTGACTGGTTGGACAGCAGCTTTTCGACACCTTTGACAACGTCGGAAACCGGCGTGGCGAGGCTTTGACTCAGCTGTGTCAGTGACATGTTTTTCCTCAGCATATCTTTGATCGCCCGCTCTCCGGCGACAAATTCGACGCGGGTGCCGGCCTTATAATTCTCAAAACGTGAGATCATAAGGCATCCTATGGCTGCTGTGGTGTCGGGATGGGTACCGCCGCATGGGGAGTAATCCAGATCTCCAATCCTGATCACGCGTATGTTGTCCTCTACCTTAGGAATTTTTCTAAGGGGCAGATTTTGAAGCATCGCCTCATCAGGGTAGAGCGCCTCTATTGGGAGGGCTGCCCTGATGGCGTTGTTGGCCATGAGGACTGCGCGTTCCAGAACTTCCTGATCGACCTTTTTGTCGAGATCTATGGAGGTATAGGACTCGCTCATATGGAAGCCAATGGTAGCTGCTTCGCAAAGCTCCAGAAGACAGGCGGACAGGAGATGCTGTGCGGCGTGCTGCTGGGTATGGTCCGCACGCCGCTCTGAGTCAACGCTGGCTTTTACAGGTCCGAGCGGCAAAGCTTTGTCAACGATATGCAGCACCGCTTTGTCTGGGCCGGTCACGACGTTCAAGACGAACGCGTCGCCAATTCGGCCTCTGTCGCCGGGCTGGCCGCCCCCCTCCGGATAAAAGGGGGTTTGGTCCAGAATTATTGCAAACCCTTCCGGGTGTGGCTCGCACTTCGTGATCTGGACATCACATGCCAGGCAAGCGGGGTCTTCCAAATAGATGAGACGGGTCATTTAATAAGTCACTCCTTTGTTAATATTGAAAATAGTCGGGAAAATTTTTTGAGGGGCTGGGAAAAGTCACCATCGGCTAAAGCACTGGCTTTGACTGAGGGCCTATCATGGACAATTTTCCTGTTAAAGACTATAATATCATAGAATTCACCGTTTAAGGCAATCTGAAAGTGAGGGCATAATAATGCAGACTAATTTAGCCGTATGGCAGGACTGGCGCGAGGCGACAGAGGCGCTCCTGTTTTACAGTATGGAACCGCAGTTTGGTGAAATCATTGTGCAGGCGGACAAAGCGTATCGCGGGGAAGAAGATCAGGAGACGCACGCTGACCAATTTGAGAGTTATCTTTTATACGATTATAGAACCGGCGGGTTGAGCTTTGCGGATCGGTATGCCGCGGCGGATCGCCCATACTCTGCATTTTTCAAAGCGATTTCACACACTTATTTCAGCGGCTTTGAGGTCATGCGCTATGATGACCATGTTTTTCTCAAGGATGTTTTCACCAAGCGTGACTTTAAACTCCTGAATCCTGAAGTTCTGGAAGGGGAGAGCTTCCTGGTCGGGAGAGCCATTGGTTTTGCCGATGGTTACATTCTGGCACCCGACTTCGAGCTTTACACCAAAGAAACCATGGAGGCCTTTAAAAGAGCGATTCTGGAACGTCACGCCGCTGAACGTCAGAACGATGCACTCGAAACTTTTATTGAAAACAATGCGCTGCTCATGATGCGTTATTTGGATATTCTGGAAACCATCATGGAAGCGGAGCAGTCCGAGGAAGAGACTTATCTGGTGCACCAGTCGACCTATCTGCATCAGAACTCTGTGAAGATCAGGGAAGTCCTGGAAGCTACGCCGGACTGCGAAATTGCCCTAGATGAACCCGAGGATCTCATTTTCAGGCTGATGCATGAAGGCGATATTATGGCGGAGATCGTCCTGATGAAAAATAAGGTGGTTTTGGAATGCGTGGAGGAAACGGCACTCAGCCAGTCCAGAAAGTGGTTTGAAGCTCAGCTGGGAGAACTGGTTGTTCACTTTTCGGATGAGGTGCTGACGCTGGATGATTTGCTCGAGTCTTAGAAAAGGTAACAGGGGTGAACCGCATGGAAAGAACATTAAGCAGCGTCTATGCCTCCATGGGGGGCCTCGATCAGGGAATGCACCAGCAGCACAGGGATCAAACCGGCAGTTTTTATACGCCTTTTGAGGTGGCAAGTGAAACTGTCCTCATAGCAGCGGTCAGGAGGCTGTGCTTCTTGTATTGTGCTGATCCGGATAGGGTGAGGCGCTGTCTTGAGAAGCCGGGGTCAGACCCACAGCCAGCAGAGCAGTACTTTGAAGCTATGCTGAAATGGTATGTGGTAGATCCTGCCGGCGGAGATGGTGTCTTCGCCTTTGCGTGGCTGAGTCTTCTGGAGAATCTATGTCACGTCCTCGAAAAGGACCCTCAGCTTTTGAAGGAAGCCGCTGAAAGGACCCATCTTTTCGATCTTCAGCCCGAGCCGGTGGCGCACTTTAAACACATGGTGGCGTCGTATTTCAATTTAAAACCGGGTAAATTGGGTAGTTACACCGGCAATGTCCTGGATACAGCTTTGCTGTTTAAAAGTTCGCCGGTATCCGAAGTTTTGGCGCTCGGGGGCTATGATCTTGTCGTGGGCAATCCGCCTTATATTGGCGAAAAGAATCATAAAGACTTGTTTGATGAGGCGAAACGGTATCCCTTTGGGGCGGCGCATTATGAAAAAAATATGGATTTCTTCTATTATTTCATTCATTTGGGGATGGCGCTCCTGAAGGCAGGCGGGGTAATGGGGTTTATTACCACCAGCTACTTTTTCACTGCCGACGGTGCGGCGGGACTCAGAAAAGCAATGGATCAAAATGGCAGTTTTGTGGATCTTGCCCGTTTTGAAGGTGGTTCACTCTTTAAAGATGCAGCAGGTCAGAGCAACGTGATCTTCCATTACAGACGCGGTGTTCAGGAACCCTGCCGTTATGTGGAGGTTCCCGCCAAGTCAAAGACAACGGACGTGACAGAGCGCTGGCGGCAGTCTTCGTCTGTCATCTGGCTGAATCGGAATCAAATTGTCAGTCGCTTTGGAAACTTTTACTTTTCCATGCACCCCGGAGAGCCCCTAGCTATAGAAGAACTGGAAGCGGCATGTGGGAAGACCTTTGGGGAGGTTTTTCAGGTACGCCAGGGTATTGTAAGCGGTTATGACCGAGCACCTGAGGTGGGCGTCTTTGTACTGACCCCTGAAGAAGTTCTATCCCTGGGTATTGAGGAGGCACTGTTAGCACCTTTCTATAAGAATAGTCAGGTCAAACGCGGCAAGGTCGACTTGGAGGTCAAATATTATATACTTTATATTCCCCGGGAAGTTGAAGACTTTGAAACGCGGTATCCTAATGCTTACAGACATTTGAGCCGGTTTAGGGACAAACTCTCAAAGCGGAGGGAAGTCGCAAATGGGGTAAGGCCATGGTATGGACTCCAGTGGCCCAGGACCGCAGCGTTGTTTGAAGGTCCCAAAATTGTGGTGCCCCACAGAGCCCTCAATAATGCCTTCGCTTATACAGATCAGCCTTTTTATGGAAGCGCGGACCTTTATTATTTGACGCCATTAGTTGGTTTGGAAGAGGTTAAACCAGGCAATACAACCAACAGGGGCGGCTTAAGCCAAGAGGATCTGCTTGCAGTGAGTCTCATCCTGATCACAGAGATCTATGAATTCTGGCTCAGTGTCAGAGGCAAGCGCAAGGGAGACGTTCTTGAGCTGTATGCAACCCCCCTAAGACAAATGCCGCTGCCGCCTTTGGAAAGGCGCGATGCATCCTATTTGAAACTTAAAACCTTGGCAGTCGACCATTACCGACGTTTCGGGCATCTCTGCAATGATGACCTGAGGGCGGAAGCCGGTGAAGTGGTCTTCAACTGGCTTGGTCTATCAGAGGCTGCCAGGACCACAATTTACGATTATTTTGAAACGAAACAAGCGAAACCTATACAGAAACGGAGGAAACACTATGAATAGAGCGATTGGCATATTTGCGCATCCGGATGATGAGGCAATTATAATGGGCGGAACCTTGATTCAGCTGGCTGAGATGGGTTGGGAGACCCATTTGATCTGCGCGACAAAAGGCGAGGCGAGTACGGCTTATGACCGGGACTATGTGAAAAAGGAAGATTTGGGTCCGGTCAGAGAGCAGGAGCTGCTCAGAGCAGCAGAGATTATGGGCGTTACGAAAGTTCATTTTCTTGACTATATGGACGCAACATTGGTGGAACAGGACGAAGCTGAAGCCGTCGAAAAACTGGCCGTTCGTCTGAACGCCCTGCAGCCTGAATTGATCTACACCTTTGAAGTCAACGGTATCTCCCACCATCCAGATCACAAGACGGTTCATCGATGGATGATGAAACTTCTCCATGAGGGAAAGCTCAATTACGCGCCTGAGGCGGTTTATCTGGCCACAGTGGACAACAGGGCAGGACGCCTTAAAAATGGCCTCCTCATGGGCAGTCCTATTGAAGACATTACGACGATCATTGATATAGAGCGGGTTGCGGATCAAAAGGCAAAAGCGATTCTAGCACACAGGACACAGATGAAAATGTTGATCAACAATGGGCTGATTGTGGATGGTGCGCTGCAGCGCAATCATAGGCACGAGTACTTTATTAAACTGGATGGGTCGGGACAGCCGGTTCAACTGAAAGAGAAAGAGATGCAGCTTCCTGCAAAGCGCTGATTGTATAGTTGTGATAGATACGGTGATAAAGTGGAGACCAGTGTTGCGATACAATTCTTGTTAAATTGTGTTGATCCTGTATTGATTGGAGTGTTATAATCCACCATGTACCCTGCCGGGACAATTAAGTAAGGTCAGGGAACAGTCAACGTGAGGGAGGAACGACACTTGAAAAAACTTTCTACTAAAACCGTGGTTCTGATAGGCCTGCTGGCAGCACTGGTTGCGATTGGTACCCTGCTGATCCAGATTCCAATTCCAAAAGGCTATATCCATATTGGTGACAGTCTTGTTTACCTGAGTGGCATTGTACTCGGTCCGGTCTATGGCGCTTTTGCAGCGGGCATAGGCTCCATGATTGCGGATTTTCTGAGCGGCTATACCATTTATGCGCCTGCGACGCTGGTGATTAAAGCACTGGACGCTTTTTTAGCGGGTTGGATCTTCAAGGCTTTTTATCATAAAGGACAGTCCCTGGCCCGCTTAACCGGTGCTTATATTGTCGCGTTTATTGCCGGCGGGGTCTGCATGATTGGCGGTTATCTGATTTATGAATATTTTCTGTATGGCTTTGCCCAAGCGGTGGCCGGTGTGCCGTACAACATGACACAGGCTATTGGCGGCGGCATTGTTGGATATCCGCTGTTGATCGCGTTTAAGAAGGCGAATCTTTTGAAGCCTTTAAATCTTGATGAAATTGATACGTACTCGGACAAAGACAGAAAGTAAGCTGAGTGTGTATTGTTGAGGAAGGGAGCTGGCCCTGCAGGGTACGGCTCCTTTTTTTTGCGGGCTATGGCGTTTGATTGTTGCAAAAATATTACCCCCGCGGCTTGTGGCCTATTGTCCCCAACGCAAGGTTGGGGACAATAGGCCACAAGCCGCGGGGACGGTAATATTCGAAATGTAAAATTATGTATTATTCTCCTTTATAAATTGACATTTAATTACAATATATGTAATAATAGTATTGCTTAATGTCGTCTTATTAGGAGTAGTGCTTATGCGTCGTCCTGCAATCATTGCCTGGGTCGGGCTGGCAATTGGAATTATAGCGGCTTCAGGGCGTTTGGAGATTTGGCTTGCCGCTTTGATTGGGACAGGCTTTGGGTGGATCGCGTCAGAAAGCGGCAGACCTAAGGCTTTAATTTTCGTGCTTCTTATGTTTTCGTTTGGTTATAGTCTTATGCTGAACCGACAAACTATACCCAGGATCGAAACGCCGATTCGTGTTGAGGCAGTTGGTTATGTTGACCGGTACAGCGCGCTGAGTGAAGAGAAGATGATCTTTAACGTCGTTCAGCATTCACGGCGTGATGAATGGGAGCATTCTCAGAATGTCTTTAGTCTTCCGGAAACCTTCAGTGTGGTGTTTAAGCCTGAAGGACAAATGAAGGTTGGAAGCTATCACCGACTGACAATGACTCTGCACTCTGCGGCGCTGCCCAGAAATCCAGGGATGTTCAATTACAGGCAGTTTCTGGATTCAAGAGGCATTGACTATCAGGGGGAAGTGGAGAGGACAGAGGCTCTGGATCACAGTCCTCACAGAGTCGCTGTGTTTAGGGAAAAGGTGCGGCAGCGGATTTTGGATATCCTACTGAAACGGCTTGGCTCAGAGGAAGGGCAGTTAGCCGCAGCCATGATTCTGGGAGATACGTCAGATTTGGACCCAGAGCTTCTGGAAATTTACAGACAAACTGGGACAGCACACATCCTCGCTGTCTCCGGTCTTCATTTTGGTATTTTGTTTACAGGAGCGCAGATGCTGCTGGAACGGATCAAAATGCCTTATAGTATGAAAAAATTAAGTCTCATTGTGCTTCTGTTGCTTTTTCTTGGCCTTGTTGGACTTCGAAGCTCAGCCATGCGGGCAGCAGGCATGCTGATCCTGGCAAGTGGACTTCAGACTTTTGGGAGACAGTATGACCGTTTAAGCGGGCTGGCGCTGACTGGGATGGGGATTCTTGTGTTTCGTCCAGTGCTGCTATTTGATGTGGGCTATCAGATGTCTATGGCCGCTGTCTTCGGTATTGCCGTAGTGCTCCCTGTACTTGCCAAGCCAAACAGGAAAGGAAATCCTGTCAAAGGATGCCTTAACGCTCTGGCATTGAGTTTCTCAGTCCTCGTCGCCACAGCGCTGCCCTCGGCATGGCATTTCAATACGCTGTCGCTGATCTCTGTCATTGTCAATGTGCCTGTGGTTTTTCTTACCGGGTTGGCTTTGCCGCTGGCTTTCTTGACCCTTCCACTGTCACCGCTTCCGGTGCTGCCAGTTCTGACTGGGTGGATGTCAAGTTGGGGACTGTGGCTGATTGAGGCGGTGGTTCGTTTCTCAGAAGGCATGACTGCGCATCCTTCAATCCCGGTTGCGACCCCCGGTGTGTTTAAGAGCGCGGGTATTGCGGCTATTCTGATCGTGCTGGCTATGAGAAGGTCACGCCGTGAGCTCTTTGACTATGGTCGGGTCAGAGTGCTGGGATCCGCAGGTTTATTGGCTTTGATTCTCTTCGGGCTGCCATTTGAAGCTTGGATGCAGCCGGTGGACAGGATTCGATTCTTTGATGTCGGTCAGGGAGATGCAGCCTTGATTCAAACTCGGTCGGGTGAGAACATTCTTATTGATACGGGTGATGGCAGGGCGTTTAGGGAGATGGATCAATTGCTGCTTAAATCCGGCGTCTCAAGATTATCCCTGATGGTGCTGACGCATCCCCACATGGACCATATAGGGGGTGCAGAGGCTGTGCTTGAACGCCTGAAAGTGGGCACACTAGTCCTTTCCGGTGCCGTCCGGAAGGAGACCTATGGGCGCTTGACAGAAGTCGCGTCTCGAAATAGCGTCGAGATCATTGTCGTCCGAAGCGGTAACCGGATTGGACTCAAGGATGGGCACCTTGAGGTGCTGTCTCCGCCGGAAGACATGATAGTCATGGAGGCTGAGGATGCCAATGAAGCCTCAATTGTGATGACCTATGTCACCGGAGAACTGTCTTTTCTGTTTACAGGAGATATCACTGCCAGGCAGGAGTATGCTATAATAGATAGGATTCCGGCGCTGAAAACCATATTGAAAGTGGCACATCATGGTTCAAAAACTTCAAGTTCGGAAGCTTTTATATCGGCGCTGAAGCCAGGAGTGGCTGTGATCTCGGTGGGCAGGAACAGATTTGGCCACCCGGGCAAGATCACGCTTGATACCCTGCTGGAAAACAAATTTTACACTTACAGAACAGACCTCAGCGGCTGTATTGAGATGAAGACGGATGGTGTATCCGTTTGGTTCAAGCAGAAGCTGAACAATTAATTCAGACAAGATAGGGACTAAAAACTCAGAGTTGCGGTGCAGTGCTGCTATTTGGTAAACTCGAGATGGCGAAAAGTGTGAGGTGTTCATTTGGCATATAAAGAATTTTATGATGATTTGAAAAGCAACGCACTGAAGCCGTTGTATCTTTTCTGGGGGCCTGAGACTTTTCTTATGGACAGCATGTTGACTCACACAAAGAAAACACTTGTTGATCCGGCTGCAGAGCCTTTTAACTTCCAAGTGGAGAATGCGGACCAGCTCAGCGCAGAGGAAATGGTTGAAAAAATGGAAACGCTTCCGTTCCTGTCAGAACGCAGGCTGATCATTTTCAAAAATGCCGGTTTCTTTGCCAAGAAACCAGCGTTCACTGCTGCGGGTGAAGGGTTGTTGAAGACCTGTTTTGACAATCCATCTTCTTCAACTGTAGCGATTTTTATTTGTGAAGCAGCTCCGGACAAGCGTCTGAAGTGGAGCGAACGACTCGGAAAGCACGGCCGTGTGGTCTCCTTTGAACGACTGGATGAATCAGAGTTCAGAAAATGGATTGCCCAGCGGCTAAAAAAGGGCGGCGTTGAATCGGATGACAGAACTCGCCAGTATTTAGTTGAAAGGCTTGCCTATTTGGAATACAGAGCAGAAATCTCGCTTCAGGAAATTGATCAGCACCTTGAAGTGCTGATTTCCTTATGTGCAGAGAAGGGACAACTGACTAAGGACGCTATTGTCAAAGTGGTACCTCAGAACCTGGAGGCCAGCAGTTTTAAGCTTGTGGATGCTGCCATCGCTCAGGATCTTCCGAGAGCCTTGGCTATGCTGGAGTCACTGCGGTCAGATGGCGAATCGGAAGTCATGCTGCTTGGAACACTTTATAAAGCCCTGACGCAAATGCATTTAATCCGATTAATGACGAACACAGGCTATAGCGAGGCGGATATCGCTAAGCGTATGTCGCTGCATGCCTACCGGGCGAAAATCATGGCGAAGCAGGCGAGGAGTTTTGACGTGGATTTGCTCAGCGGATATATAATTGAAGCGGCGCGTCTTGATCACTGGATTAAGACTGGCAGAATCAATGCCTGGATCGCTTTTGAAGCACTCCTGACATCGATCTCGGTACGTCGGCCGCTCAGGCCTTTTGGGACTTAGCGACGCTTCTGATCTGCTGAATGTCACTCATCATAAACTTTCGAAGACTCTCCGCAACAAAAAATAAAAAAGCGTATGATCTCTTGATAAGATCATACGCTTATTTGACAAGTTGATTTCTCAACGGCTCAACTTATTTGAAAGTGAACACTTTCTTGGGGAACGTGACGGCGTTTAAGAAAGTTTATCCAGCAATCATGTCTTTGAGGCGCTTATTGAGTCGGGAAATCTTTCTTGAAGCCGCATTCTTATGAATGGTACCTTTAGAAGCAGCCTGGGAAAGCTTTTTCTCAACGAAAGTCAACTTTTCCTGAGCGAGTGCCTTATTGCCAGCTGCAATTGCCTCGAGGAAACGCTTCTCTGCAGTCTTAAGAGCAGATTTGCGGGACTTGTTCAAAAGCGTCTTCTTTTTGATAACTGAAATTCTTTTCTCGGCAGATTTGATATTTGCCATTTACTTTCACCTCCCACTTAGATGTTCAACAAAAGTATTCTATCATGTCGAATTATAAAAAGCAACGATAATTACAAGCATTTTACATAAACCTGACCACACCTTAGCACATTCTCGTTGTGAAGGGGTGGCCGCTGTGTTATAATTGATTGGAATTTCACGGTTCAGCGATACTTTGAACAGCATTAAATAGGAGGAATATATTTCATGTCGAAACACCTGAATCGACAGGACAAAATAAGGAACTTCAGCATCATTGCGCACATTGACCACGGCAAGTCGACTCTGGCGGATCGTTTAATCCAGACTACGGGACTTCTGACTCAACGTGAAATGAAGGACCAAATCCTGGATACCATGGAGCTGGAGCGGGAGCGCGGCATCACCATCAAACTGCAGACCACGCGTCTTGTTTATAATGCCAAAGATGGCGAAGAATACATTTTAAATCTGATCGACACCCCTGGACACGTGGATTTCACTTATGAAGTCTCCAGGAGCCTTGCTGCCTGCGAAGGAGCAGTGCTTGTGGTTGACGCATCCCAAGGGGTTGAAGCGCAGACTTTGGCAAACGTTCACCTCGCGGATATGCAGGGACTCGAAATTGTGCCTGTTCTCAACAAAATTGACTTGCCAAGCGCAAGACCGGATGAAATCAAGCATGAAATTGAGGAGGTCATTGGGATCCTGGCTGAGGACGCGCCGTTGATTTCCGCCAAAGACGGCCTGAATATTGAAGATGTTCTTGAGGCTGTGGTACATAAAGTGCCGGCGCCAACGGGCGACGAAGAAGGACCGTTGAAAGCTCTGATCTTCGACTCTTATTATGACTCCTATCGGGGTGCGGTGGCAATAGTCCGGATTAAAGAGGGCCAGGTCAAAAAAGGGACAAAAATCATGATGATGGCTGCGAAAAAAGTTTTCGAGGTCGTCGAGGTGGGGATCTTTATACCTGGCGCGGCACCAGTCGGGGTTCTTAAGGCAGGAGATGTCGGCTATATAACGGCGAGCATCAAGAACGTCATAGATTGTCGGGTGGGTGACACCATTACAGAAGCGGACCGGCCTGCGCCAGAGCCGCTCCCGGGTTACAAAAAGGCTCAGCCTATGGTCTACTGCGGCATTTATCCGGCAGAAGGCGAAAGTTATGATGTCATCCGCGACGCTCTTGAAAAACTTCAGCTCAATGATGCCGCACTGACTTTCGAACCTGAAACTTCAGTTGCCCTTGGCTTTGGATTCCGCTGTGGCTTTCTGGGGCTCCTGCATCTGGAAATTATACAACAGCGTCTTGAACGTGAATTCGACCTGGATTTGATCGCGACATCACCAAGTGTTATTTATAGAATTACCAAAACAGACGGCGAAGTAGTTATGGTTCAGAATCCAACGAATCTGCCGGATCGCCAGTCTATTTTAACAATGGAAGAACCTATTGTAGATGCACATATTTTCTGTCCGACTGAATATGTAGGCAATATTATGGAACTTTGCCAGAATCGAAGAGGCGTCATGCTCTCAATGGATTATCTGGATGCAAAGCGGGTCAGGCTTCATTATGAACTCCCGCTGAACGAAGTTATATACGATTTCTTTGATGCACTGAAGTCCAAAACACGCGGTTACGGGTCGCTGGATTATGAATTTAAAGAATATCGCGAGTCGGACTTGGTCAAACTGGATGTCCTCCTGAACAAAGATTTGATCGACGCTTTCTCTATGATCGTGCATGCAAGCAAAGCTGTATCGAGAGGCCGCGTTATTTGCGAGAAGCTTAAGGAAGTCATACCGCGCCATCAGTTCGCGGTGCCTATTCAGGCGTCCATCGGCAGCAATATCATTGCCAGGGAGACCATCAGCGCGCTGAGAAAAGACGTGCTGGCCAAGTGCTACGGCGGCGACATTTCTCGTAAGAAAAAGCTGCTTGAGAAGCAGAAGGAAGGCAAGAAGAAGATGCGTCAGCTGGGCTCTGTTGAAGTACCTCAGCAGGCATTCCTCGAGGTTCTCAAATACGACGACAGCAAATAGCCAGAGCATTCTAAGTGCGGCTCTTCTCCGGGATGGACCTGAGAAGAGCCGCGTTCGTGTTTTGGGAAAACGTGCTGCATGCCGCAGCCGGTCACTGAAATGGAGGAGCCAAATGAGTCTGGGATTATATGTACACATTCCGTTCTGCAGGAGCAAGTGCTACTACTGCGATTTTTGCTCCATGCCGGATTTGAGCCGGCGAGGGGACTATATGGACGCCCTTGAGAAGGAAGTGCAGCTTCATGCGGCCCGATATGGCCTGTTAAAGCCTGAAACCATTTTTATTGGAGGCGGAACACCCACACTGCTTGAGACCCAGGATTGGCAAAGACTCGCAAGGCTGCTTGAATGCCATTTTGACTTGTCTTCACTGACAGAATGGAGCGTTGAAGGCAATCCGGAATCCGTTGATTTGACTTTGGCAGAGACGCTGAGAAGTATTGGTGTCAACCGCTTCAGTATGGGCGTCCAAAGCATGGATTTCAGCCTGCTGAAGGCCATAGGCCGCATCCATTCGCCAGAAGAGGTCACAACCGCTTCTAATGCCTTGCGCCGGGCGGGTTTCGACAATATCAACCTGGATCTGATGACAGGACTGCCTGGACAGACTTTAGCCACCGTTGAAGAGACCCTGAGTTGGGTAAAGCAATTTGATCCTGAGCATGTGTCGGCTTATGGCTTGAAAATTGAAGAGGGGACGCCTTTTGACAGGATGGAGCGACAGGGTCTTCTGAAGCTGCCGGAGGAAACTCTGGAACGGGAGATGGACCACAGAATTCGTCAAGTTTTGGGTGAGCATGGTTACCAACATTACGAGATATCCAACTACGCGAAGCCGGGAAAAGCTTGCCGGCATAATTTGAATTATTGGAACTGTGGTTCTTATGCGGCCATCGGACTGTCTGCCCACGGGTATCTGAATGGCGTGCGCTATGAGAACACCTCGGATCTCAACCGATATATTCATGATCTGAACCGTGAAACGCTGCCTGTTATTTCTGAGGAAGCTATCAGCCCTCAGGAGGACGAAAAAGAGTGGATTATGCTGCGCCTCAGACTTTCTGAGGGAATCTCCTATTCAATGTATCGGGCGAGATACGGAAAATCCTTTCTAGATGAAAAGAAGGCTGCCGTAGACAAACTTAAAGGGACAGGTTGGATTGACCTGAAAGAGGATAGCCTAAGACTGACAGAGACGGGACTGGATTTTGCCAACGCGGTTATTGTTGAATTGTTTGAATGAATTTTGCTGAATAGATTTGCAGGGGGAAACGGGCAGATGTACCAATGACCCGAGACACCCTATTCGATTGAATAGAGAGAATGGATGTTAAGGGACCGAAGAACACTGAGGATTCCCTTCACATCCATTTTTATATCCCACCCGCACTTCAGGATTTCTCTTTCTGGTTCCTCTGGTTCCTTTTTCTGCGTTTTTCAGAGAAACCCTTGACAGGTGGAAGAGGCGGTGGTATTCTAAATTTGATCGAGTTAGCACTCGTCAAACATGAGTGCTAACAACAAGGATGTGAAGGCATGCAAATCAACGATCGCAAGCTGCGGATCCTGAAGCTGATAATTGATGACTTCATCGATACCGCTCAGCCCGTAGGTTCCAGAACAATAGCCAAAAAGTTCCCGGTAGGCATCAGTTCCGCGACCGTAAGAAATGAAATGGCGGACCTCGAAGAGCTGGGGTACCTGCTTCAACCTCACACATCGGCGGGGCGCATTCCTTCAGAGGAAGGGTACAGGCTCTATGTCGACCGTTTGCTGACAGACGGCCCCATTGATAAGGATCAGATGGACCTTATCAAAGGGCTGCTTCACGGCAACCTGATCGAGGTTGAGGATGTGGTCAGACAGGCGGCTCAACTGCTGAGTCAATTGACCGGCATGGTGTCTGTCATTTCATTGCCGCAATTCAAGAAGAGCCGGCTGACGAACTTCAGACTGGTCAAAATCATCCATTCGAAAGTGTTGATGATTCTTGTAGCAGATTCAGGGGTTTTTAAGTCTATCCCAATCGATTTCGTAGATGTTGAGCAGAATGAGCTGGACACCCTTTCGGATCTTATTCGGGAGCGGTTCAACGAGCGCCATATTGAAGAGATCGACATCAGGAAGATGGGCGCCCTCATGGTGGAATACCCAGAGTACCGCCGAGTCCTTGAGTATCTTCTCCCCATTGTCAGGGAGACGTTCAGGGAATTCGACCGACTTGAGTATGTCATTGAAGGTAAAGACAGAATTTATGCCATGCAGGACTTTGAAGAGCGACAGAAGGCCAAATTGCTATCGGAGGCCCTCGAACAAAACAAAATTGTGGAACGTCTGATCGGTGTTCTCGAGCATGAAGGTATTTCCGTCAGAATTGGTTCGGAAATTGGTCTTGAGGCATTTTCCAGCTGCAGTGTGGTGTCGACCCCTTACCGAGTCAATAATTCACCAGCCGGCAAAATCGCGCTATTGGGACCCACCCGCATGGATTATGGTCATTCCATGACTATGGTAAACTATATAAGGGAAACTCTATCCGAGCTTTTTTCAGGCATCCACTTATAAGACAGGCAGGTGTAAAGATTGAAAAAACAAACACATAAGGAGCAGGAACCAGTACTTGAAATGGATCCGCTTCAGTCAAAAGAAAATGGGGTGGCCGATGGTCACCTGGAAACGCCCGAGCCCCAGGAAAATGGCGCAGACAAGGAAATTCAGCGCCTGACGGAGGAGTTGGCCGCTAAAAGTGATGCCTTCCTGCGTCTGACCGCTGAATATCAGAACTACAGAAGGCGCGTCGAAAAAGAAAAGCAGGAACTGATCAAATATGGCAACGAAAAACTCGTCGTCGATCTCCTGAAGGTTCTTGACAATTTCGACAGAGCCTTGAGCGCGGTGGATTACGACTGTGAAGAGAACAAAAATCTTATCAGTGGTATAGAAATGATTCGCAAAAGTTTAAGTGACCTCTTGAAGGACTATGGTGTTGAATCCATCGAGGCAGTCGGTCAAATCTTTGATCCGATCATGCATCACGCAGTTATGACTGAAGCTGCTGAGGGCGTAGCGCCTGAAACGGTCCTCGATGAATTCCAAAAAGGCTACACCTTGAACCAAAAGGTGATTCGTCCGTCCATGGTTAAAGTAGCCGCGCACTGATCCACTTGACGTGCAGTGTTGTGAGTCTGTCTCTCATCAATTATAAATGACAATTAATCTGAATTTATATTAGGAGGAAATCAGAATGGCAAAAGTTATAGGTATTGACCTTGGCACCACCAACTCCTGTGTCTCTGTTCTCGAGGGCGGAGAGCCGGTTGTAATTCCAAACGCGGAAGGCAACAGAACCACCCCTTCCGTAGTTGCATTCACCAAGAGCGGGGAAAGACTCGTCGGAGAAACCGCTAAGCGTCAGGCGATCACGAACCCTGAGAGAACCATTGCTTCCATCAAGCGCAACATGGGTAAAGATTTCCATGTCGAAATTGACGGAAAGAATTATACGCCACAGGATATCTCCGCTATGATTCTTCAGAAGCTCAAGGCAGATGCTGAAGCTTATCTCGGCGAAAAAGTCACCGAAGCGGTCATCACTGTACCTGCGTACTTCTCTGACGCTCAGCGCCAGGCGACCAAAGATGCCGGCAGAATAGCGGGTCTCGACGTCAAGCGAATTATCAACGAGCCGACTGCTGCATCACTTTCCTATGGTCTCGACAAAACAGACAAGCAGCAAAAAATCCTCGTCTTTGACCTTGGCGGCGGTACCTTTGACGTCTCCGTCCTCGAAATTGGCGACGGTGTCTTCGAAGTTCTCGCGACTAACGGCAATAACCACCTCGGTGGTGATGACTTTGATGAAGTTGTCGTTAACTTCCTTGCTGACAGCTTCAAAAAAGAAAATGGCATCGATCTCATAAAAGACAGAATGGCGCATCAGCGCCTCAAAGAAGCGGCTGAAAAAGCGAAGAAAGAGCTTTCAACCGTTCAAACTACTAATATTAACCTGCCGTTTATCACTGCGACTGCAGATGGTCCTCTTCACCTCAACATGGACCTGACCCGCGCGAAATTTGATCAATTGACAGAGCATCTGGTAAATTTGACCATTGAGCCGCTCAAGAAAGCCCTTGCAGACGCAAACCTTCAACCCGGCGAGCTCGATCAGGTCATCCTTGTAGGCGGATCTACAAGGACACCTGCAGTACAGGCTGTGGTCAAGAAATACACCAACAAAGATCCGCATAAAGGCATTAACCCGGATGAGTGTGTCGCCCTCGGCGCTGCCATTCAGGCAGGCGTCCTCTCCGGCGAAGTTCACGACGTATTGCTCCTGGACGTCACACCGCTTTCTCTTGGCATCGAGACCCTTGGCGGTGTCTTCACCAAGCTGATCGAGAGAAATACCACCATTCCTACCAAGAAGAGCCAGATCTTCTCCACTGCGGCTGACAACCAGACTGCAGTTGATATTCACGTCCTTCAGGGCGAGCGTCCTATGTCCAAAGACAACGTTACCCTTGGCCGCTTCCAGCTCGACGGCATTCCTCCTGCAAGACGCGGTGTGCCACAGATCGAAGTCACCTTTGACATTGACGCCAATGGTATTGTTCATGTTGGTGCCAAGGATCTCGGCACAGGCAAAACGCAGCACATCACAATTACTGCCACAACCAATCTGAATGAAGAAGAGATTCAGAAGAAAGTCAGAGAAGCAGAAATGTTTGCCGAAGAAGACCTCAAGGTCAAAGAGCTTGCAGAAGTCAGAAACAACGCAGACAACATGATTTACGAATCTGAAAAAGCTCTCGGCGAAATTGGCGATGGCGCGACAGAGTCAGAAAAAGCAGATCTCAAAGAGAAAATTGAAGCTGCGAAAAAAGCTCTGGAAGGCAGCGACGCAGAAGCCATCAAGGCAGCAGTTGAAGCATTGACCAACGCTTTCCATCCGATCGCTCAAAAAATGTATGAAAAAGCCTCTCAAGAAGCCCAGGCTAATGCCGGCGCAAGTGACTCGACATCCCATCCTACGGGCGACGATACAGTCGTCGACGCCGATTACGAAGTCGTGGATTAATAACTGAAAAAACGCCTGGCGTCCAGTGAATTCTAGCTTGCTTGAGCTTACTGGACGCTTTGCAAATCTATTATGCACAGGTGTTTTACCGATCCATCGAAAGAAAGGCGGTAGGGATTTTGGACAAAAGGGATTATTATGAGGTTCTAGGCGTCGCCAGAGGTGCCTCTGAGGATGAAATAAAAAAAGCGTTTAGAAAACTGGCGATGAAGTACCATCCCGACAAAAACCCGGATAATAAAGAGTCTGAAGCGAAATTTAAAGAGATCAACGAGGCCTATGAAGTTCTCAGCGATACGGAAAAACGCAATCTTTATGATCAGTTCGGGCATGCCGGCGTAAACCAGAATACTGGCGGATATGGCGGCGCTGGCGGCTTTGGCGATTTTGGCGGTTTTGAGGACATCCTGAATGAAATGTTCGGCGGCGGATTCGGCGGTTTCCGTTCAAGCGGACGACGCGCGGGTCCGACTAAAGGTGCGGACCTCAGGGTGGACTTAACACTGACTTTTGTTGAGGCTGCTTTTGGCGTCGAAAAAAAGATCGAGTTCTATCGCACTGAAGATTGCCATACGTGTGGCGGCACTGGTGCAGAGGAAGGCTCAAAGGTCAATACATGTGCTCAGTGCGGCGGCGCAGGCGAGGTTAAATATGCCCAGCGCAGTCTCTTTGGCGAGACAATTTCCGTACGCCCATGTCAAGCGTGCGGCGGAACAGGCAAAACAATAGATAAACCTTGTCACACCTGTAAAGGCAAAGGAAAAGTCAAAAAGAAACGTACCATTGATGTCAAAATTCCTGCAGGCGTTTCAACCGGAAATCAAATGACGCTTAGGGAAGAGGGCGATTTGGGCGCCAAAGGCGGTCCTAGAGGGGATGTCTATGTCGTACTCAAGGTACTTGCCCACGACACCTTTAAACGAGATGGCAATGACATCTTCTGTGATATTGAAATCTCCTACACTCAGGCTGTGCTTGGAGATGAGGTCACCGTACCGACCCTCGACGGAAAAGTGTCTTATAAGATTCCGGAAGGCACTCCAAGCGGGAAAACCTTTCGACTCAAAGGTAAAGGTGTGCCGGTCCTCAATGGCTATGGCCGCGGCGACCAGTATGTTCGCGTCATAGTTAAGATTCCGACAAAACTAAGCGACAAGCAGAAAGAAGCGCTCAAAGCCTTTGCAGAGTCTATGGGAGAAAAGCTTGAAACTGAAAAAACGGACCAGCCCAAAGGTGAAAAAAAGTTTTTTGAGAAGGTTAAAGAAGCCTTTAACAATTGAACCTTAGATCTATTGCCAGGCGCAGACCTGAAACGGCATTCGTTCACATAAAACGAACGCTGCTTCAGGTCTGCTTTGCTGTAAATTAAGAAGGAAGTTGTGATATAATTTCAGCAGGAATTGTAATTTGTTGTAGTAAACCGTATTGGAGGAGAAACCATGAATTGGTTTGAAGTCAAAGTCAAAACAACTTCAATGGCAGTTGATGCTGTCACAAATTTATTATATGAGTTGGGCGCTCAGGGGATAGTCGTTGAGGACCCCAATGACCCAATTTTCAATGAAGGCTATGAAGGGGACTGGGATTACTTTGACCGAAGTGAGATTAAATTCGAGTTTGAAGGTGCACTGGTCAAAGCCTACATGGAAACGGAGGCGCCTGAAGCCCTAATTCCGGTGATTCAGGCGCAAGTCGCTGACCTTTCTACCTTCGGTTTAGACCCCGGTCTTGGAGAAGTTGAGATAAAAGAAGTCAGAGAGTCTGACTGGGCCAATGAATGGAAAAAATACTACCATCCCGTTCGCATAGGCAGACATTTGATTATCAAGCCGTCCTGGGAGCAGGTTCTTGACGCTGAGCCGCTCGACTTGGTGATTGAACTGGATCCGGGCGGTGCTTTCGGTTCCGGGACACATGAGACTACCACTATGTGCGCGGAACTTCTGGAAGAAAATCTTGTACAGGGCAGCAAGGTTTACGATATTGGCTGTGGCAGCGGCATTTTGGCCATAGTGGCTGCGAAACTCGGTGCCGGGGAAGTCGTTGCGGCAGATATTGATCCTGCGGCAGTGGAAGTCACGAGAGAAAATGTCGAGGCCAATCAAGTTTCTGACGTGATCCAAGTCTGTGAAGGTGATCTGATGCAGGTTGTAGATTCGCCGGCGGACCTCGTCGTGACCAATATCATAGCGGATGTTGTCGCATCACTTGCGGACAGTATGAAATCCTATTTGAACCCGGGGGCAGTATGGATCAGTTCCGGAATTTTGGACAAAAAGCTGCCAATAGTCCTTGAAGCCATGTCTAAAAATGGATACGACGTCCTGGAAGTGCGTGAGAGAGGAGAATGGCGAGCGCTTCTGGTGCGCGCCGGCGAACATGCATAGACTATTTGTTGGTCAGGCCATTAAAGAATGCCCGTGTACGGTACGCGTTGAGTCTCAGGAGGAAGTGCACCACGCGCTGCGGGTGCTTCGGCTGGTTGAAGGGGACCGCATTGAGCTGACGGATGCAGATGGCAGAGAATTTATTGCTGAAATAAAGACGGCGCTCTTGAGTCAGACTTCAGACAGCGTCATGGAAGTGTTGTGCCTTGAGAAGATTGAAATCCACAGGGAGTCTCCTGTCGAGATAACATTGTTTCAAGGACTTCCCAAGCACGACAAATTGGAGTTTATTATTCAGAAAGCGGTCGAACTGGGTGCAGTTAAAATTGTACCCGTGGAGTGTGAGCGATCTGTTTCCAGAATAAGGGATGCAAAGGATGCAGCCAAGAAAACAGAGCGCTGGAACCGGATTGCCCACGAGGCGGCAAAGCAGTCCAAGCGTTCAATAGAGCCCGGGGTCTCAGAGCCTGTCAAGCTGAAGGCAATCCGTGAGTTCACCTCTCAGGATGAACTCAAGCTCCTGGCGTATGAAGGGGCAGCACTTAAACCGCTGATGGAACATTTGGAGGAAGCGCGGCAGCGTGATGATCTGCAGCGTCGGGTGGCGATCATGATCGGGCCGGAAGGCGGTCTGACTGATAAAGAAGTGCATCAGCTGAGTGAGATGGGATTTATAACTATCGGCCTCGGTCCTAGAATCCTTAGGACAGAGACTGCAGGCCTGGCACTGCTGAGCATTATTCAGTATGTACTTGGTGATATGGGAGGAAGGTAACACGTGTCAAGAACAGTAGCATTTTCAACATTGGGATGCAAAGTCAATCAATACGAATCGGACGCTATGGCGAAGCTGTTCAGGGATCGCGGCTATGATGTTGTCCATGAGAATGACCCAGCAGATGTTTACGTCATCAATACCTGTACCGTCACCAACCTTGGCGACCGGAAATCCAGGTCTATAGCCAGAAGGGCGAGGCGGCAGAATCCCATGGCGGTCATCGCTGTGGTTGGCTGCTATGCGCAGGTGGCAGCGGACGAGGTCATGCGGATTGAAGGGGTCAATCTGGTGCTCGGCACCAATGAGCGGATGAAAATTGTGGACTACATTGAGGACCTTGGTCCCTGGGACAAAGTCAGCGCCGTTGGCGACATCATGGAGGTCGCTGAATTTGAAGAGCTTCAAATTGACGAGCATGGCGACCGGACCAGAGCGTTTATCAAGATTCAGGAAGGCTGCAACCAGTACTGCAGTTATTGCATTATCCCTTACGCCCGAGGCAGGATACGCAGCCGGAGTATCGATCATATAGAATCTGAGGTCACGAGGCTCGTCGGGCATGGGTTCAGCGAGTTTGTCCTGACGGGCATTCATATCGCGTCTTATGGCAGGGAGGTTGAGAAATCAGAGGCGGAGGCGCAGGCACTGAGTCTGATTGATGTCATTGAGCGCGTGGACGCAATAGAAGGCGTCAAGCGACTCAGGCTTGGCTCCATAGAACCCATGCTGATGACAGCAGAATTTGTGGAACGTCTCAGCCGGTTGAAATCCGTGTGCCCTCATTTCCACTTATCTTTGCAAAGCGGATCGGATCCTGTCCTAAAGCGTATGAACCGTAAATATTCCGCTACGGAGTTTATGGAAGTCGTAGAGCGTTTGAAAACCAAATTTGACAGGCCGTCACTGACCACGGACATCATAGTCGGTTTTCCGGGGGAAACTGAAGAGATGTTCATGGACACTGTGAGACTTGCGTCACAGGTTGGCTTTGCGAAGATTCACGTTTTTCAGTATTCTGCCAAAACAGGGACACCTGCTGCGACCATGAAGGATCAGGTGGATCACTCAGTCCGTCATGAACGCAGCGAGCGTTTGATCGCGATTCAGGACCAGCTTGAGTCCAACTATAACAGACAGTGGCTGGGCAGTGTCAAAGAAGTGTTGTTTGAAGGGGTTCCTGAACTGGGTATAAAAGAAATCGAAGGTCTGACTCCGGATTATCTCAGAGTTAAAGTTGAGGCTGGCCCCGGCTGGATTGGAAAGATTGCCAGGGTTAAACTTGAAGCACTGACGGAGCACGGGTTTGTGGGTTCATTAATGGATGAGGAGGCATAGTATGCAGGATTGTTTATTTTGTAAGATCGCAGGTGGTGAAATACCGTCCAAAAAGGCATATGAAGATGATCAGGTCGTCGTATTTCACGACATTTCGCCTGTCGCGCCGGTGCACGTTTTGATTGTACCAAAAAAGCATCTGGCTTCGACGAACGACCTCAGTGAAGCAGAGTCCGGATTGATTGCTCATGTCTTTAAAGTGGCTGTCAAGGTGGCCTCGGAACTTGGTCTTACAGAAAACGGATACAGGATTGTCAACAATTGCGGAAAAGATGGCGGTCAGACTGTGGAGCATCTGCATTTCCATCTTTTAGGCGGTCGCTATCTGGACTGGCCTCCGGGTTGATAAAAAAGGTGCAATGCGAAATACAGTTGCTTTTTGAATGCTCCTAATGTATAATGTCCTAGTATTCTGTTATTATTCCTCTGTAACGACAGCGGTGCTGTCACCAGAATGCAAGTTTGACACGGGGGGAGGGAATAG
>Ga0302240_1000070_pt1 | contig 120764 bp, 96 predicted proteins | sample AAG_UR_His_MG_FD_193538 | JGI IMG/M metagenome (GOLD analysis project Ga0302240, IMG submission 193538) | Enriched activated sludge microbial communities from anaerobic digester in WTTP, New Holstein, Wisconsin, United States - AAG_UR_His | ecosystem: Engineered > Bioreactor > Anaerobic >... | reverse complement strand
GCATGAAGCAAAGGGAAGGCAAAAAAGTGCATATTCGCATATGCAGTAAACCAAGGATGGAAGTACAAAAAATTTATAAAGCAATGGGATATGAAATGATGCCATTTTACAGGAAAAAATTTGTGTTTCCCGAAAGTTGAAAGTTAAAGATTCAAGTTGCTGTATACAAAGAAATTGCATCCCTAAGGCTCTCAAGTTGGGTTAAATTTTTGTAGTTGCTTCGAAAGTAAAATCGTGGCTTTTGTTTCCTCAAGAAGAGAGAATTATTGTTTATCCCGTGATATGAGAAGGGAGTATAGGCAAACACAAAAAACTGCTCCTTTGCCCGGGGCGAAAGGAGCAGTTATAGAACAAAGGAACAATATCCGACGCTTAGTACATATCACCCATTCCACCGGGCATACCGCCGCCCATGGGAGCGGGTTTATCTTCTTTTATTTCTGAAACTATGCATTCGGTAGTAAGGAGCATTCCGGCAATAGATGCTGCATTTTCGAGGGCGATGCGGGCTACTTTAGTTGGATCGATTACACCCGTTTGCATAAGGTTTTCATATTGTTCAGTACGGGCATTGTAACCGAAATCATCTTTTCCATCGCGAACTTTCTGAACGACGACCGAACCTTCGAGGCCGGCATTTTCGGCGATTTGACGTAAAGGTTCTTCGAGGGCGCGGATAATGATGTTGATTCCAAAGTTTTCGTCTTCATTTTCGCCCTTCAGGTTGCGGATTTCTTCGATAGCTCTGATGAAAGCTACTCCGCCACCTGGTACGATACCTTCTTCAATAGCTGCTCTAGTGGCATGCAGTGCGTCATCAAAGCGGTCTTTGCGCTCTTTCATTTCGACTTCGCTGGCAGCGCCTACTTCGATTACTGCAACACCTCCTGCCAGTTTGGCAAGGCGTTCCTGAAGTTTTTCCCTGTCGTAATCACTCGTAGTGGCCTTTATCTGTGCTTTTATTTGATTGATGCGGGCTTCGATTTGTTTCTTTTCGCCACCACCGCTAACAATAGTGGTATTGTCTTTATCGATTGTAATACGAGCTGCCTGGCCCAAATAAGACAAATCGGCATCTTCGAGTTTGTAGCCTTTTTCTTCGCTAATAACCGTTCCACCCGTCAAGATGGCTATGTCTTCCAGCATTTCCTTTCTGCGATCGCCAAAACCAGGAGCTTTGACGGCAACCACCTTCAATGTGCCCCTCAAACGGTTGACGACTAAAGTTGCGAGAGCTTCACCTTCGAGGTCTTCCGCAATCACCAGTAATGGACGGCCGGTTTGAATCACTCTTTCCAGTACGGGCAGGAAGTCTTTCATGGCACTAATCTTCTTGTCGTAAATCAGTATCCATGGATTTTCGTATTCTACTTCCATTTTTTCGGTGTTGGTAACAAAATACGGAGAGATGTAACCGCGGTCAAATTGCATTCCTTCTACTACTTTGACGCTGGTTTCGATTCCTTTGGCTTCTTCTATGGTAATAACTCCTTCTTTGCCCACTTTACTCATAGCTTCGGCAATGAGTTTGCCGATGAAAAGGTCGTTGTTGGCCGATACGGCGGCTACTTGTTCGATTTTTTCGAGGCTGTCACCAATTTGTTGGGTTTGGCTCTTGAGAGATTTCACTACCTCAGCCACGGCTTTGTCGATGCCGCGTTTGATATCCATGGGGTTGGAACCAGCGGTTACATTTTTCAAACCATTGACATAAATGGATTGTGCCAAGAGAGTAGCAGTGGTTGTTCCATCTCCTGCATTTTCATTTGTTTTGGAAGCTACTTCTTTTACCATTTGAGCTCCCAAATTCTCGATCTTGTCTTTTAATTCGATTTCTTTTGCCACGGTTACACCGTCCTTCGTAATTGCAGGGGCTCCAAATGACTTTTCAAGTACCACATTGCGCCCTTTAGGACCAAGAGTAATTTTTACTGCGTCGGCCAGAGCGTTTACACCTCTTTTCAGAGCCTCGCGTGCTTCAAAACCATATACGATTTCTTTTGCTGCCATATTCTAAATGAATTTAATGATTTAATGTGTTGAATTGTATTGTTATGAGTTTTCATCACAGAATTGCCAGAATATCCGATTCGCGCATAATCAGATAATCCTTTCCATCGATATTGATCTCAGTACCTGCGTACTTGCCATATAAAACTACATCTCCTACTTTTACGGTAAGAGGTTCGTCTTTTTTGCCATTACCAACGGCAATTACAGTTCCTTTTTGCGGTTTTTCCTTGGCAGTATCGGGGATAATAATTCCACCCGCTGTCTTTTGTTCAGCTTCTGCTGGTTCTACCAGCACTCTGTCAGCTAAAGGTTTTAAAGTGATATTTGCCATAATACTTGATGTTTTAAAATTTCCTGTGGCGGCAAAGTCAAATATTATGCCAGAGGGGAATTAGCACGGATTTATTAGATATCATCTGAATTCGACAAACTGAAATTTTCTCGATAGACTGTGTTTTAGTGCTTTGCGTATATCCCTGAAATAAAAAAAAGTGTCAGAAAAAAAATGACAGTCTGACACTTTTTCACGTATCTATTCTATCATTGTTACTGTTCGTCAGGTTGCACGGGTTGATTGAAATTTTCCATTCCGGGAGCAGGTCGATAGTCGATTTGTTTCTTGGCAGCTTCCTGCTGGGCTTTTAAGGCTTCAGCAGCAGTGCTTTTGGTGGTTTTATTCTGGACATTTCTGGGAATTACTGCAACAGAGAATAAACTAAGCACGAGTAATGCAATTGCAAGAGTCCATGTGCTTTTCTCGAGAAAATCGGTTGTTCGACGTACACCTAAGAATTGATTGGAACCTGCAAAATTGGAGGCCAATCCACCTCCCTTGCTATTTTGAACCAAAACAACCAGCGTCAACAGGAGGCAGACTATCAATATAAGAACTGCAACAAATATATATGTACTCATAGCTTATTCTTTTTCGAGGTTTTGAATTTGGCCTGCAAAATAAGCACTTTTTTCGGGATTTAACAAGCTCAGCTTTTTATAAATTTCAATGGCTTTTTCTTTTTTCCCTTGTTGCGCATAAATTTTTGCAAGTGTTTCACTAACGATATCCTCAGTAAATGTGTTGCTTTTTTCAGAGAGATCGTCGGGATTAAAAAAACTGGTTCGTTTTCGTTCAATACGAGGTTCATCACGTATAAAACGATCGATGAGATCCATCTTCGATTGCAATCCTTCGTTTATAGTTGGTGCTGTCCAATTTTCTTCCCTACTGGAAGTTTCTAAATTAGATGAGAGAGAATTGTTCTCAAGAGGTTCATTAACTAATTCTTCAGAAGAATTTGATGTTATTTCTGAAATTGCAGAAGTATGGGAGGGTGAGCCAGAGGATGATGAGTGAAATTTTTCATCATAAGTTAATGCTTCGCGGGCGAGTTTGTCGGCCTGTATTTTGGACTGTCTGATTTGTTCGAGTTTGCGTTCGATACTTGCCAAAAGGGCTTGTTTTTTATCTATAGCAGCATCATATGGGACGAAAGTTTCGATAGGTCGAAGAGGTATGAATGGCAGGTTGGGGTTTATGTTTTCCGAGAATGTTTTGGCGGGTTGGTTTTCGCTTGATTTAGTTTCGCAAGTAAGGGGTATGAAAGTCTCGATAATACTTATAAGTTTTCTCAATACTGAACGGTCGCCGGCATAAGCGGCCGAAACTTTTAAACGGTCGAAATAGCGGATATCGTTTTTTGCTTTCAGAGAAGCAATAAGCAGCATTTGAGCGGTTTGGCAATAAGGATAAAGAATGGTTAATTCCGATAGCTCATGGATGCTGGATAAACTGATTTTTTCGGGGTTACGTAAAAATTCTATAAATTCTGTCCGGGTCATCGAATTTACCAGTTAACCACTGCTTTATTGAAAATATCGTCAACCAGAGCTTCGACAATGAGTTGAATCAGGTTATCCTGGACTGCATTCAGGTTAGCCGTAAAAGGATAATCTTCGAAACGGGTAAATGTTTGTTCGAAGTTTTGTTTTTCATCGAATTTATTGGTGAATTTAACTCTCACGCTGATGGTCAGGCGATTAAGGGCGGCTTGTTCGGTACCTTGTATGGCAACGGGTTGAGTGATATAACTGATGATGCTACCTTCTATATTTAAATCGCCGTTTCGTCGTATGAGTTGTAGGGGAGTTTGAGTAATGAAGCGGTTTCTCAGAGCTTCGGTCAATGTTTGACTGAGTGAGGGCACAACCAGTGAAGCCTGATTAGGGAAATAATCGATACTGATAGTTTTTGCTTCGATAGGGATAGAGGCTCCTGTAAATGAATAACTCATTCTGCAGCTTGAGGATACGAGGGCGATCAAAAACAAAAGGATGGTTTTTTTTACGGGCATAAGGTTTACAGAGAGATAATTCTTAAGAATCGGTAGGTTTTTCCAAAGGAGGGGTCGAGATATCCGATCGAGGGGAATTTTTTTTATTGGTATAATACATATCGAGTGAAACGATCATAGCATAGAAGGCCCAGAATGGCACGCTCAGTTTATCAGTATCGAGGAAATTATTCATGAAGCCATGAATATAATAAGTAATCAAGCCGATGATGATGCCGATAGCCAGTTGTCGGTGATGTCGTGAGCTAGCTTTGTAGTAAACTCTGAAACCATAGTAGATAGAAAAAGAAAATATAAGAACAATGAGAATTGTACCTAAGAGTCCTCTTTCAGCAAGTGGCCCGATATATTCGCTGTGGGCATTGCCTTTATCGCCAGCATTGGTCGAAATGATGGTTTTTTCTTTAGAAAGTTGATAAGGAGCATAAATAAACTGATAAGTTCCCGGACCCCATCCAACGATTGGCCTTTCCTTGTACAAACGAAGTGCAGCTTGCCAACGATTGATACGTTCGAGATTGGATGCATCGGTTCGGATATTGGCTATGGATTTAACGTGTTCTACAAAATTGGCCGAAGAATCTTGTTTGTTCTTTTCGAGGCGATCGATGATTTGCTGCTGAAAGGCGAAGAAGAGCCCGATCACGAGGATGAGTGTGGTTAAAATCCATTTGAACGGAATTTTTAAAAGAACCAGAATAAAAACGATAACTCCGCCTAAAAGTCCAATCCATGCAGCGCGGCTAAACGAAAGGTACAATCCAATTGAAAGCATGATGGTGGAGATAATGGCAAACCATTGCCAGAAGCGGCCATGGCTCTTATCGAGTGAGAGGGAAAAACTTACAGGGATTAGTAAAGCAGTAATGGCTCCATAGGCCGTATGGTCATTGTAAAAAGGATACATCACCCAGTGCCCTATTTCTTCGTCGAAACCCACCTTGGCATGGCGAATGGTCGTATAAACTATCACAATCAATAAAGAAGCGATATATACTCGAATGAATCTTCGAATATTCTTCTCGTTCTTAAAGTATAGAATTCCCATAAAATACATGGGCACAATAAACCACAATTGAGAGAGAAGGTATTTGAATGATACTAAAGGTAACTCGCTCGACAAACAGGTAATCAACATCCACGCCAGATGGATAATAATGAGTATGCTCAAAGGATGACGGAAAAACGAGCGGTCAATGTCGCTATCATAAATGATCTTTATGATGAAGAAAAGCATTAGACCAATAAGTAAAATCTCCGAAGGGACAGAAATGCTAACTCCCAGGTCAAAATCTTGTAAAACAATCGACAAAGGAGTTAAGAAGGCTACTAAAAGAATAACGATATCGAATGCAAAAACGAATAAAAGAGCAAGGGCTACTAAGATGGGAATGGCAAGAGCCCAGTAGGTATCGCGTGAAATAAGATAAGTATTCAGAAGGATGAAAGCGGCCATAATGAGGTATAACCACTTCACCTTGTATTTTTCGATAGAGCTGATTTTATGAAAAGCAGCTGACATAATTAGGCATTTTCTTTTTTTAGCCGGCTGTTCTCAATAATGCCAATCACTATAACTGATAAGAGCAGAACACTCAAAGTAGATACGAGAACGATGATCCATCTTACTGGAGTTGCCTTTTTATCGGGTACCTGAGGGCTTGATATGATGTTCGAATAGGTAAATTGACGGTCGTGATCCATGTAAGCTCGATCGTAATCTTTTTTAATTAAAGCATAATTGGCGGCTTCCTGTCTTATCAATTCCTGGAGCATAATAAGATCTCCACCTTTTTCTTCCATGTTTTTGCGAATACGCTGCACTTCGTTCGTATTGATTCTTCCTCCTCCGAAGTCGGTTGTTCCCAGATAACCCTTCACCACTTGCTGCGTTTGAAAGCTAAAGTCGAGCAGGTTGTAATTCACGCCCAAGTCGCGCATGAGGTCTTTGAGGGAATCCAACTCATGTGATTTTCGTGTAAGATAGCGTTCGTACATGGCCACCACTTCGTTGAATTTTTCGTTATGAAGGCTGGCAATCTTATGATTATAGAAATTGATAATAGAATTCACCATGTCTCTGGCCTGATAGGGATCAAAATCGTACACCTCGATAAGAACGGCTTCGTATTGTGTTTTGTTGATTTTTACGTTGTGGTTGTAATTCCAATAAAGATTCGATTTCCAATATTTCTTGGTGGTATCGATTTTATAATGTTTGATAAGACTGAATTTTTGAATTAAGCTGTCGCGTATATCGGTGGATTGCATGATCTGCAACATCTGCTCGGTGAGGCTTTCATCGGAATATTCTTTGATATTGGAAGGATACAATACGGCTGAAGATTTGTATCGGGGTTTGATGAATGAAGGACTCGAAAAGATTACTGAGAGCACGATGGTAGCCACGACTATTATACTTAAATGCCATTTCCATTTAATCAGTATTTCAATCAGTTTGAGGTTCCTAAAATAATTTTCCATGGTCAGCAAATTAAAGGTAATTGGTTCAGGTATGAAGTTTTTAAGAAAAATGAGAAATTTATGAGATTTATTGTGCAGATAAGTATCAAAATTTAGGGGGAAAGTATTATTGGGTTTGAAATTTTTTTTTTAGCTTTCAAAGAGGAGTAGTTTTCAAGGACGATGATGATGATTGTCGCCAGGAATAAGGATGAAATAACAGTAAGTGTAACGATGAGCCATCGGATGGGATAGGATTTTTTTTCGGCCTTGTAAGCTGTAGTAACCACGAATTTTTGTGGCAGGAATTCGAAGGCATCTACACGGGCTTCTTCGTATTTGGCCTTGAGGTCACTCAATTGTTTTTTTTCGAATTCGAGCTGATTTCGTATCGATACATAAGCTCCCCCATAACGTGCAAGGACATCAAGCTGGGCTTGTAGGGCTTGAATCCCGCGAGTATTTCCTCTGGCAATCTCCACAGCTAATTGCTGATTGATCATTTCGGTTTGGGTTTCATAGTCGAACACTCCTAATTCTCTGAGTTTAACCAGCGAATCTTCCATTTGCTGAATTTCGGCTTGCTTTTTAAGATATTCTCCTTCTACAATATGAAAAGCCTTCAGGGCTCTTTCGCGTTGCATGGCGGTTTTTGTACTGTCGAACAAGGCTGCAATATCATTGGCTATATCAGCTGCTGTCTGAGGGTCATGATCGAGAACGGAAACCTTTATGGCCATATTTTCAGTGCGGCGAAAAGTAATGTTGTTTTCATATTCTTTATAAAGCTTGGTGAGCCTGTATTTTTCGCGGGGCTTTATTCCATAATGGTTGGCTAAATCATATTTTGCAATGATTCTGTCTCTAATGAGATTCGAGTTGAGTATCTGCAACATTTGTTCGGCTTGTTCTTCGGCACCGAATTCGAGTACATCCTGTTGAATTCCATAAGTGTTGGATAACAATGCCTTCGAAATACTGCTCGTCGAAACAGGATACATGATCAGGGTCGACTTATACTTTGGCTTGATAAAATATGAGGAAGAAAATATGAGTGAAGCAAAGAATGCAATAATTGTTACAATTAGCAATGGTTTCCCCCATATCGAAAGGAATAGAAATAACTTTTCCGAACTGTAGTCTTTTGTCACTTTTGTTGTATCATCTGTCATATATGGCCTTAACTAGGCAATGTTAAATGAGGGGTCAAAATTAAGAAAAAAAGAATATAAATCGATAAAGAATTGATGCTTATATATTATTTGCCTTCTCGGTCATGGCCTTCATCAACATTTTAACATTGATCAAATTTAAGCCCATGGCGGTTATAAGGCCCATCACCCATAAAAGGCACATCCCATGTAACCATGAAAGCCCTATTTGTTTAGCGACAAAACCCGCTATAAGTGAAACCAGTGTAAAAACAACCAATGTGGTGAGATAACGTTTATTTACACGTATCTTGAATATTTTGACTACCAGAATAACTTGAGCAATCGCAGAAAAGGTTTGTGCCGAGAGACTTGCAATTGCCGAACCCGTAGCCATGATACGAGGAATAAGTAATAGATTGATAGAAAGATTTATAGCTACGCATATGGCAGCTATTATATTCAGTTGTTTTAGATTTCCGTTTGCTGTGAGTAAGGTTCCAAAAACGTAAGAAGACGATATGGAAATGAATGCAAACATAAGAAGAGTGAAGATCAGGGAAGATTGATTCAGACGTGCTTGAAATTCTGCCAAACTCTCGTCCGTATGTTGTGGATACAACAATTGCATTAATTCGGGAGAGTAATAGAGTGCAGTAAAGGCTAACAAGATTGAAAAGACGAATAATGCAGAAAATGAAAATTTTATAAACGGTATAATGTCTCCTTTATGTTTGATTAAAGTGGCAAAGGTGGGCAAAAGAAAAACTGAGAAGAGATAAGCTACCATATTGAAAGCGTCGAGCAAACGATAGGCAGCGGCATAAATTCCTACTTGATGGTTGCCCTGGGGATCGGGAATGAGCCTTTCGAGCAACACGGGATCGATTCGATTGTAAGTAGCCATTAAAAGAGCCAGGATTGCAAAGGGAATGCTCTGCTTGATAATCATCACAAAGAATGGAAAATTCCAGTGTAGCTTGGTTTTTCCTGCTTTTCTCCAAACAATCATCAAAGCTACGAGGCATGTGAGCAAATAAGCTAACGTTTGCGTATATACGAACCATTCTATTCGGAAATGTAACCTGTAATGCTGGTTGAGTAATAAATAACCCACAAAAACGATCATCAGAAATCTGTCGAGTACCGAAAGGATGCTGTCGGTGCGGAACATGAGCAAACCTGAAATATTGCTACGCAAGTAAAGGATCAATGCAAGTAGAAATTGGTTGAATCCAACGACTGCCAATAAACTCATCTGTCGGCTGTTGTACCCAATGATCAACCCCGTGAGCATGATTACTACAAAGTAGAGAGCCGCTAAAAGAAATCTCAATACAAGAATATTGGAAAAGTGTTTGGTGAGTAAATGTCGGTTTTGGGCAATATTTCTATTATTATAATTGGTTATGCCAAAATCGAGCAGTATGTTAAAAAGAAAGGAAAAATTTAAAATAGTGGTATAAAACCCATACTCTTCAAAACCTACAAGGTTCTGAACACTTCTGTCGATTCCCAATATCCAGAAAGGTTTGATTAGGAGATTGAGAAAAAGTAAAAGCCACAGGTTGGAAATAAATTTTTTTTGCATCCCTGCAAAAGTAGGAAATACCCTTTCTTCTTGTCAGAATTGTCTAAAATTGTTAAGATTCCTATTTTTGCAAAAATGAAAATCCTTTGCGTATTCTGGTCAATACAAGATTGCTTCTGTATGATAAACTCGATGGTATTGGATGGTTTGCTTTCGAAACTCTAAAACGTATTACTGCCGAGCATCCTGAGTATGAGTTTATTTTTGTGTTCGACAGGCCTTTTCATCCCGATTTTGTCTTCTCATCCAATGTAAGAGCCGTGGTTGCTCCCCCTCCCACACGCCATCCTGTTTTGATATTTTTGTGGTTCGAGCTAAGCATTCCTTTCCTGATTCGTAAATTCCGTCCCGATGTATTTCTGTCGCCCGACGGTTTTTTATCGCTTTCAGCTAAAGTGAAATCTCTTACAGTGATTCATGATTTGAATTTTGAACATAATCCTCAGGATTTACCTTGGAAATATAGAGTTTTCTATCGTTTCTTTTTTAAACGCTATGCAAAAAAAGCCAGTCGTATTGCTACAGTATCCGAATTTTCGGCCAGCGACATCAGCCAGCATTATTCCGTCATTAGAGATAAGATCGACGTGGTATACAATGGTGTAGCCGAAGGATTCAAGCCTTTGCCGCCAGAAAGAATCAGAGAAATTAGAGAAGAGTTTTCCGAAGGAGACCCCTATTTTATTTTCGTGGGTTCTATCCATCCGCGAAAAAATATCATTAATCTTCTGAAGGCCTTCGATTTATTCAGGCTGCGGACATCTTACCCAATGAATCTGTTGATCGTAGGGAAGAAGCAATGGTGTAGTTCTTCCATCGAAGAAACCCATCGAAAGATGAAATACCAAAAAGATGTTATTTTTACGGGAAGGTTGGATGTGGATAAACTTCAGCAAGTGGTTGCTTCTGCCTTTGCCTTGACTTATGTGTCTTTGTTCGAGGGTTTTGGCATTCCTTTGCTCGAGGCCATGAAATGCAATGTACCTGTGATTACTTCCAATATTACATCGATGCCTGAAGTAGCTGGTGATGCTGCCTTATTTGTTGATCCGTATCGACCCGATGAAATTGCTCAGGCCATGGAACAACTTGCTACTAACGAACAATTGAGGAAAGAACTCATCAGAAAGGGCGCCGTACGATGTGAAAATTTTTCATGGGAGCTTTCGGCAAATTTGTTATGGCAAAGTATTATGAAAACGATTCATCAAACACAATAGAGAATAAATGGTCGATGTTTTGGTAATGGGTTCAGGCGGACGTGAACATGCCCTGGCATGGAAAATTGCACAAAGCTCCCTGGTGAAGCATTTGTACATTGCTCCGGGCAATCCCGGCACCAGTCTCTGTGGGACTAATGTTCCTATCGATGCAATGGATTTCGAGGGAATTGCCAATTTTATAGTGGAAAATTCTATCAATCTGCTTGTGGTTGGGCCCGAAGCTCCATTGGCTGCCGGAATTACTGATTTTCTCCAGTCTGATCCTCGCTTACCTCATCTTAAGATAATGGGGCCCAATAAATTAGGAGCCTTGCTCGAATCATCGAAGGATTTTGCCAAAAAATTCATGATTCGCCACCATATCCCTACTGCAAGATATAAAGCCTTTCGAAGCGATGATTGGGAAGAAGCCTTGCAATTCTTGAAATCCATCGATCCACCTTATGTATTGAAAGCAGATGGCCTCGCTGCGGGGAAGGGTGTGGTTATTTGCTCCACTATTACCGATGCGACTGCTGAACTCGAAAAAATGTTGTTGGAGAAAAAATTTGGAGAGGCTTCACAAAAAGTATTAATCGAAGAATTTTTGGATGGTATCGAGTTGTCGGTATTTGCGATTACCGATGGGAAGCATTATTGCATGCTTCCCGAAGCTAAAGATTACAAACGGATAGGTGAGGGAAATACAGGGCCAAATACAGGGGGAATGGGGGCCGTTTCACCGGTTCCTTTCGCAACAGGCGATTTTATGCAAAAAGTGGAAGAACGGATTGTCGGCCCAACCATTCGAGGCTTGAACGAAGAAAATATACCCTATCTTGGATTTATTTTCTTTGGTTTGATGAATGTGAAAGGCGAACCTTATGTCATCGAGTATAACGTGAGATTAGGAGATCCCGAAGCCGAAGTTGTTCTCCCCCGCCTCAATAGTGACCTTGTCGAATTGATGATGGCTGCTGTCGATCATCGGTTGTCGGATTTTCATCTTGATGTTGAACCAAAGAATGCAGTTGTGGTTATGCTTGTATCGGGCGGATATCCAGGTAAATATAAAAGCCATCTCCTAATAGAAGGATTAGAAGATATTTCGGATGCCCTTGTTTTTCATGCCGGAACCATGATCGAAAAAGGCAAATATTATACTGCCAGTGGTCGTGTGTTGGCTATTACGGCTATGGGAAATTCTCTCGAAGAGGCCTTTCGAAATACCTATCGACAGGTCAATAAAATATTTTTTCTCGATATGTACTTTCGCAAAGATCTTGGAAAGGACCTTCTGAATTTATGATAAATTATCTCGAGAATCATGAGATTAACAAGCAAATGTGGGATGCCTGCATTCAAAAGGCATTCAATGGAAACATCTATGCCTATTCATGGTATCTTGATGTAGTGGCCAATGGATGGGATGCACTCGTGGAGGGCGATTATCAAACTGTGTTTCCCTTGCCTGTCAGAAGAAAATTTGGCATCTCTTATCTTTATCAACCTTTATTTGTGCAGCAGTTGGGGATTTTTTCGCAGATAGAGCTTACTTCCCGAATCGTTCAAAATTTTTTCGAGGCCTTGCCCTCGCGAATCAAGTTCGGTAGAATCCAACTCAATTATCATAACAAATTCGAACCTTCTCCCTTCATCGAGGTGACCTACAAACCCAATATAGAACTTGCACTCACACAATCCATCGAGCATATTAGAAACCATTACAGCGAGAATACCCGACGCAACCTCCGCAAGGCGCACCATGCTGGTTTAATCGTAATTGACCACCAAACTCCCGATATCATCGTAAAGATGTTTCGTGAAAATCGTGGTAAACACGATATTTTATGGACTGACAATGACTATAAGAAACTTATACATTTATTCTATTTATTGATACATAAAGGTGTTGGTTTGGTGCGTGGAGTTTTTGATCAGAATCACAATATGATAGCAGGAGCCTTTTTTGCTTTTTCGCATCAAAGAGTGATCCTTTTACTGTCTGCGGTTAATGAAGAAGGCCGGAAGCATGGAGCCATGCATCTTCTGATTGATGATACCATAGAAAAATATTTGAACCATGCCCTGGTCTTCGATTTCGAGGGAAGTACGGATATCAACCTTGCACGTTTTTACAGAAGTTTTGGTTCAGATACCTATTATTATCCACTTATCGAAATGAATCGCCTGCCCAAATGTATTATTGGGTTTTATAAGAAGTTGAAAAGGTTTGAATAAAAACAAAAGTCTGCTTCGTCATGAAAAAATAATTACTTTTACCGCAAACTCCATGGTTATGGTCTATGTGCTGGGAAATCAGCATTCGGTGCTGAATCAGTTTATCTACGAGATGCGTGATGCTTCCATACAGATTGATAGTCTGCGTTTTCGTACCAATATGGAAAGAGCTTCGATAATTTTTGCCTATGAAATCAGTAAGAAATTCAGGTACAAAAAGAAAGAGGTTACAACTGTTTTGGGAACTGCTGAAGTTTCGGTGCCAATCGATACATTGGTTATAACGAGCATACTGAGGGCCGGCTTGCCAATGCATAATGGCATGCTGCATGTTTTCGATCATGCCGAAAATGCCTTTATTTCTGCTTATCGCAAATATGATCGTGATGGTGGGTTTCATGTCGAAGTGGAGTATGTTTCATCACCTGATCTGACGCATAAGATTCTTATTCTTTGCGATCCCATGCTGGCCACAGGATCGAGCATGGTATTGTGCTATAAAGAACTGCTCAATCATGGCAAACCATTGCACACCCACTTTGTCTCTCTCATTTCGAGCGTGGAAGGGATTGAATTTCTAAAGCAGCAAATTCCGCCCGATAATTATACTCTATGGACAGGTGCAATAGATGATGAGCTTACTGCTCAAGCCTATATTGTCCCAGGATTAGGCGATGCAGGAGATCTGGCTTATGGCAAGAAAGTAAAATAACCCGGTAATTTTACCTGAAGCATGAAATTGAAAAATGCTGTATTCTATGAAAATATAAGGATTGCGCTTGCTTCTGTACGCAGCCATTTGGTTCGATCGTTCCTTACCATCAGCATTATTGCCTTTGGCATCATGGCTTTGGTCGGAATCCTTACTTCGATCGATGCCATCAAGAATTTTTTTGAGGAAAATTTCATGCATATGGGCGCTAATACTTTTACAATACGAAATCTGAGAATTCAATCGGAAAGCGAGCGTGGAGGCCGTATTGGAGAACCTATTCGCTATAATCAGGCCATAAGTTTTAAAGAAAGGTTCGAGTATCCAGCCGTGGTCTCTGTTTCAGTAAATGCGTCCTTCAGCACGACTGCCAAATATAAGAACATAAAAACTCATCCTAATCTGAGAGTTTTGGGAATCGACGAGAATTATCTCATTACTTCCGGCGAAGAACTGCGAGTTGGAAGAAGTTTTACCAGTAATGAAGTACAATCTGGAAGTTTTGTTTGTATTATTGGAAATGACGTGGCTAATAAACTTTTTAAAGGGATTAACGATCCTACAGGGAGCGTGATTACGATAGGACCTGGCAAATACACGGTTGTGGGGGTTCTAGCGCAAAGTGGTTCGAGCTTTGGGTTTTCGGGCGATCGAAATATTTATCTCCCTTTAAATAATGTCCGCCAGCGTTATTCCTTAAATAATGTTTCTTATTTGATAAATATATGGGTTTCGAGTGCTACAGAATTAGAGGCAGCTATTGGAGAAACTACAGGGTTTTTCCGTCAAATTCGTAACTTAAGGCTGCCGGAAAGCAACAATTTCGACATTGTTCGTAGCGACAGTTTTGTCAATATGATGCTCGAAAATACACGCCTTATCTCCCTGGCCGCTACCATTATTGGCCTTATTACCTTATGTGGGGCCGCCATCGGATTGATGAATATCATGCTGGTCTCCGTTACCGAACGAACTCGCGAAATTGGCATCCGCAAAGCTATTGGAGCAAATAAAAAAACAATACGCAATCAGTTCCTCGCCGAGGCAATCGTTATCGGACAACTGGGTGGTTTGTTCGGAATAGTGCTTGGTATTGCCATTGGGAATCTGGTGGCTATAATAATCGGAAGTAAGTTCATTATCCCATGGGCATGGATTTTCCTGGGTGTGTTCCTGTGCTTTATTGTCGGAATTTTATCAGGATATTTCCCGGCTAATCGTGCTGCTGAACTCGATCCCATAGAAGCGCTGAGATATGAATGAATCCAAACGTCAATCGAATTGCCCTATTCCTATTTAATTTTATTTTCTGTGTTTCGACTTCGATCTTGAAATACCGAAGGATAAGAATAGATGTTCTTTTGTTATAGTATTAATATACAATTGATTGGATATTTAATAAAAAAAATTTTCTTTAACTATTATTTGACGTTCCCGTAATTTCACTCTACGTTGAAAAAGGCTTTTACGACGTTTGTCAAGTTAATCCTAACGTTTGTCCTTTATTAACCACTTGACAAACTGAAAATCATTATATTATATTTGTGCTGTATTATTTAGAAAAGGCACATGGCTTAAGTGAAAATTTTTGGGGTTACTTTCGAAGTAACCTTGCTAAGTGGGTTATTCATTTGGTTTGGTACAGTCTGAGTCCCGGAATTTCGGGACTCAGTTTTTGACAAGACAATGGTCGTCGAAAGTTTACTGCTTGGCAAAGGCTTTTATTGAATGAAATTCAAAATGGTTTTGATGAGGTTTTCTGCTCCAAGGGCAATTTCGCTAATTCTCGAATTCAGCATGTAACAAGGAGTAGTAAATATTTTATTTACCCTGTCGGAAACTACTTCGGCAATGGAAGATTCGATGTGATAACCACCCATTTTTTCCAGATCGTGTGCTGTTGAAGGGTCTGTTCCTATTGTGGTAGTTACCTGACCTAAAACTCTGGTAATTAAAACCGGACTGATACACATTGCTCCAATGGGTTTCCCTGCCATGTGCATGTCTTTGATGGCTTTTTCTATTATAGGATTCACACTGCATTTTACTCCATCGAAGGCATACGTACAGAAATTTTTTGCCACTCCAAAGCCTCCAGGGAAAATAAGAGCGTCATATTTTCCTGCTTCGAATTCTGCTGCATTAATAATTTTTCCCCGCGCAATGCGTGCAGCCTCCACCAGTACATTGCGTTTCTCGTTGGAAACCTCTCCCGTAAGATGATTAATTACATGGGCCTGTGGTATATCCGGTGCAAATATATCGTAGCTGCAGTCGAATTTGTCAATCGCTAGCATCGTCATCACTGCTTCATGAATCTCAGCTCCGTCTGATACCCCACATCCAGAAAGAAAAATTGCAAATCTTTTCATACATTTATTCATTATTGGTTTTGCTTCAAAGATAGTGCTTTTTATTGAGGTTTTTTTATTCAGACAGAGAAACCTTTTATAAATTTGTTCCACTTACTCTATCCTAAGCATGAAGTATAAACCCGGCGATATTGCTGAATTTGAGGTAATTAATAAAAAATCATTTCCCGATGATAGAGAGTATTTCGTTTTGCAGGACGCCTCTGCAATGAGATTCTTACTTCCTGCCAAAAGGTATAGCCATTATTCCATCGAATGTGGAATATATATAAAATGCCGTATAGACAGAATCAATTGCAATGGGAGAATTTTTCTCGAACCCTTTCATCCTTATCTTCACAAAGGTTCTTCCTATGTTTTCGAGGTTTATTCTCTCTTCCAATCGAACCTCATCAACATAGCCAGTCTAAAAGATCAATTGGGCTACGATTACATGGTGATGCTTCGCCCCGATTATCGACCTTCAGAGAAAATTTTATGTCGAGTAAAGAAAATTTCGAAGGCGAAAGTACATCTTGTTTCTGAAGTGGCAAATCCACAGTGGCTATCCCCTCCTCAGGAGGGTTTATATACCATGAAGAATATAGGAATCTATTCCCATCCTTCTGGAAATCGATTTTGTTTGGCTTATCATCCAATTTTTGGTGTAGATTTAATCCCTTTAAACTCAGTAGTAGATGCAGGCTTTGAGAAATCGCCATTTTTACAATGTTTCGTATATACCGATGATTATGAAATTCCTCGTTTTGAGCCAGTACCTGCTGGTTTATGGCCGGGAAAGGAAAAGGAACTATATTTCGATTCTTATGATTCGAAGATGGATTGTATGCGCGGTCCTAAGACTATCATGATAGTAAATGATGGACTTGGAAATGAATATGAAATTTCGTTGGGAAACTCGAAATATATTACAATGCCTTTTGGAAATCCAGTGAAATGCAGGGTTAAGAAGATTAAAAAAGGCCGACCCGTATTTGAACTCATTCCCTGATCTGGCTAAACTTCGGTCGAAATACTTTTTTTACTTGAATAAATCTTTTCGCAGGTTAGGGTTTATTTAGAAAACTCATCGTTATGCAAATGAATTTGAGCCCAATACCCAGGCAATACCTTACAGGCTAATTGAATGAGATGAAAATTCAGGCTGAGCTTGTTTTGAACAGTTTGCTATATCACCCAGCGGAGGCCCTTATCATTGGAGAACCCAGACCAGATGCCTCTGTTTTCTCGGAGGAGAATGAACAAGGAATGGCTTCGGCACTGTTAAAACCTAACAGGTCTATGACCTATTAGGTTTACACTTATCTGAAAATCTTTACACAAAAATACGACAATTGAAATTCCAGCAATAGCGTTTTAGAGAAGATTCCTTGTTTACCTCTTTTAGAATAGAATTCTGGTATGGGAGAGAAAAATCGCTTGCATGATCGTTTGCCTTGCCCACTTGATGAAAATTTCTGGATCATCTGTCGCATTAATCCTCAATTGTCGATTTTGTTTCGTCTCGATAGATACGGTGTGAATTATGGGATTATAACTTGAAGTATTTGTTTTAACTAGACAAGAATATGCGAAAGAAGTATTTTTAGTCCAATGACTATTAGAATAACACCTCCCACTGCTCCCATTTTTTTCCCGAGAAGCGGACTGGTCTTTTTCCCTATTGAAATCCCGAGCATAGCTGCTATGAGAGTTATGAACCCTATCGAAAAAACAGCAAATATTAGATTAGCTTCGATCAATGACAAGCTGAATCCTACAATCAATGCATCAATACTCGTGGCAACCGAAAGCCCCATGATAGTTGGCAGATTGAGAGGATTGAAAGGTTTTGGCGGTTTTTTCCCCCTAAAACTTGAAACGATCATTCTTACTCCTAAAAAGCTCAACAATAGGAAGGCGATCCAGTGATCATAACTTTTTAGAGTTTGCTCGAAAGATGAACCAATCAACCATCCAATCAAAGGCATGACAGCTTGAGTAAAAGCAAGAGGCAAGCTAATCTTCAGGGCATTCCGAAGGGAGATTTGTGGTAAACATAGCCCACAGGATATGGCTACAGCGAATGTATCAAAGGAAAGGCTAATGGCCAGAAAAATTATATAGATAAAATCCATTCTCAGAATTTAGGCTCGTAAAAATAGGGTATAACCCTCTATCTTTAAAAATTGAGAATAGGATGTAAAGTGGTGATTTTGCCTAGATAAGAAGTATCACAAGGTATATTGTATATTCTTGATGATTTTATTGATTCTTTCTCGCCTGGTGCATCTATAAGCTTTATACATCCAACGATTTCCCATTGCTTCGATTTTTACCAGATATTTTGTATCAAGTAATTCAGTATATATTTTCGATGGATTTTTATATGATTTTTTCTGAATTCAGGTCATCTTGATGATAGCAAGGATCTTATTTATCAAAAATTCATGGAAGCCAAAACATCGATTGGCTAAAAAATGAATGAAACAACTCACACTTTATTCGGATTAAAGGATATGCACAAAAACGAAATTCTATACTTTTGTTTCTTCAACAATATTCATTCTATGAGAGTAGGAATTCTTAAGGAACAACCACCAGAAAACAGGGTAGTGCTTTTGCCTGAAGGGGTTGCCACTTTAGTAAAGCTTCAGATTGAGGTTTTAGTAGAGCAGGGAGCCGGAATACGTGCTTATGCGGATGATGCCATGTATGAAGCGGCAGGAGCAAAGATTCTTACACGCGAAGACGTCATTGGACTTTCCGAAGTAATATTGATGATCAATGCGATTTCATCAACCGATATTGCTCTTTTAAAAAGAGGGCAGGTCATTATAGGCGCTTTAAATCCCTACTTCGAGAAAGATTATGTGAAGGCTCTTGCTGCCGCTGGAATTACTGCTTTTAGCATGGATGTGATTCCACGCACCACAAGGGCTCAAACCATGGATATACTATCGTCCATGTCAACTGTGGCTGGTTATAAGGCAGTTTTGAAGGCTGCAAATGAATTACCGAAGTTTTTCCCCATGCTGATGACGGCTGCAGGTACTATTTCACCAGCCAAGGTATTGATTTTAGGTGCTGGGGTGGCCGGATTGCAAGCTATAGCTACTTCACGTAAGCTGGGCGCCGTAGTGGAAGCCTTCGATGTACGAACGGCAGCTAAGGAAGAAGTTCTTGGCTTGGGTGCGAAGTTCGTGGAAGTAGAAGGCGCCATAGAAGACAAATCTGCCGGAGGTTATGCTGTTGAGCAAACCGAAGAATTTAAGAAGCGACAGGCTCAAGCTATTCATGACCATGCTATAAAATCCGATGTAATCATTGGCACAGCTCAGATACCTGGCAAACGGGCTCCTCTTTTGTTGAGAACCGAAACAGTCGAAGCGATGCGCCCGGGAAGCGTGATTATCGACCTGGCAGCTTCCACCGGTGGCAACTGCGAATTGACCCAAAATAATAAAACCATTGTGCACCACGGAATTAAAATCATTGGCAATTCCTTTTTCCCCAGCGAAATACCAACCGATGCTTCACGAATGCTCGGTAAAAACTACATCAACTTTATCAAATTGTTGATTACAAATGAAGGTAATCTCAACCTCAATTGGGATGATGATATCGTGAAGGGCACGCTGGTAACCCATGAGGGTCAAATTGTTCATGAGAGAGTTAAATCCCTTATCAATAATTAATTAACACTTAACAATAAATTTTATGGATGGTGTATTGAGATTTATTTATGAATATAAGGATGCGATTTTTATCATCATTCTTTCCATCTTTCTTGGAATTGAAGTTATATCGCAGGTTCCTGCCGTTTTGCATACTCCATTGATGTCGGGAGCAAATGCCATTCATGGTGTGGTGATCATAGGTTCTATCATTGTAATGGGACATGCTCACGAAACCCTCCCCTTAATCCTCGGATTTATTGCCGTAATTCTTGGTACTTTGAACGTCGTCGGCGGTTTTGTAGTCACTGATCGCATGCTCGAAATGTTTAAAAAGAAAAAAGATGGGAAATAACGGAGGTAGGCCATGGAACAAATTATAAATGTCATTGAGTATTCGCAGCAATTTTCGATTCTCGAGATTTCTTATATTATTGCATCCGTATTATACATTGTCGGATTAAAGCGTCTGAGCAGTCCTAATACGGCTCGAAGTGGAAATTTATGGGCTGCCGCTGGCATGTTTCTGGCCATCTTGTTCACCATTTTGTTTCATAAGGTAAAACAGGAGGATGGGACTTACGAAGGGATTCACAATATTCCTTTAATTGTGGTTGCATTTGCCGTAGGAGGTACAATTGGGTGGACGGCTGCCAGAAAAGTAAAGATGACGGCAATGCCGCAAATGGTTTCATTGTTCAATGGAATGGGAGGAGCTTGCGCCGCATTGATTTCTCTTATGGAATTTCCGCATGTGCCTGACGTATTGGTCGAACATCATGGTATGCTCAATGGGTACACCCTGTCGGTAATTCTTGGATTAATGATTGGCTCAGTTTCGTTTGCAGGTAGTATGATTGCATTTGGAAAACTCGACGGGAAAATAGGCGACATCAAGGCAAGCTGGCTGAAATATCTAAACATGATTATACTGGCCAGTGTGCTCATTTTTGCTATTTATATCCTTCAGCTCGACCATAAACCTTCGATGGGTTTGGTTTATCTATTTGCATTTTTGGCTTTGTTCTATGGGGTTAGTTTCGTCATGCCCATTGGTGGAGCCGATATGCCAGTAGTTATTTCTCTTTTGAATTCTTTTACGGGGGTTGCTGCGGCCATGGGAGGATTTCTTTACGGCAACCGAGCCATGCTCACCGGTGGTATACTCGTTGGATCGGCTGGTACCATTCTCACAATTTTAATGTGCAAGGCTATGAATCGTTCTATAATAAATGTCATTGCGGGGGCTTTCGGAGGCAAAAGCAAAGAAGGCGCTGCAGACATCGATAGAACCGTTAGAGAAATCAACTTAAGTGATGCGGCTATTCTTCTTTGCTATTCCCAAAAGGTATATATCGTTCCGGGTTATGGACTGGCCGTTGCTCAGGCTCAGCATCTCTGTCATGAACTGGATCTTTTGTTATCTAGTAAGGGGGTGGAAGTGAAATATGGAATTCATCCCGTTGCTGGACGTATGCCCGGGCACATGAACGTTTTACTGGCCGAGGCAGATGTTCCTTACGAAAAATTAGTCGAGGCCGAAGATGCCAACAACGAAATGCCTAATACCGATGTGGTAATTGTAATAGGAGCTAATGATGTTGTAAATCCCGCAGCCGAAGAAGATCCTTCGAGCCCTATTTATGGTATGCCTGTAATCAGGGTTTGGGAAGCAAAAAATGTCATTGTTATGAAACGTTCGATGGCAAAAGGATATGCCGCTATTGAAAATAATCTTTTTTATCATCCTCGCACTCGAATGCTTTTTGGTGATGCCAAAGTAAGCTTGCAAAAACTCATCGCTGAAATTAAAAGTCTGTAATCTTTACGCTTTGGATTGAAAAGTCGGCCATGTGGGCCGACTTTTCGCCTCTCGATATACTCCTTCCATAACAAGTATAATGGCTCCGATTTGCGTAAATTCAGTTTCAATGATTATTTATTATATCCATTCGTCGAAATTCGATGCTACTTTTGTCCCGTCATAACTAACGGGATTGATATGCAATTATAGAGTCAGGAGTTCTAAGGATACAAAGCGAAATAAATATGGCAAAATGAAGAAGATAAAATAAGACACTGGCTCGAAATGCGTTTAAAATTTTTAATCTGAAAGTATTTTTCGATGTGGTTCCTTAAATGTAAAATATTAAAGGATTGCAAAATATAAGTTTTTATTTTTGCCTAGCGAATTTCATGGAAAATTGAAATGCAATCAGATTCTCGTTAATAAAATGGGATTATTCCTACCAAAATTATGTATAATACATTAAAATTATACAGGTTCAATATCCTTATTCCATTAAGGGCTAATATTTTAAGGAATTGGGATTACATCAGGAAATGGCGGCTGAGAAAAATTTCTGACCGTCAGTTGGTCAATATTCTTGGAGTTATTGTAGGCTTTTTGAGTGGGTTGAGTGCTATTATTCTGAAAAATACGGTTTATTATACGCATGCTTTTATTACGAGTGATTTTGGCTTTGGTAACAACAGCTTCCTATTGTTCTTTTCGCCCTTAATAGGGATATTGCTTACAGTGCTTTTTATTCGTTATTTTATAAAAGATGATATATCACATGGAATAAGTAAAGTGTTATATGCTATTTCGAAGAATAACAGTTTGTTGAAGCCTCATAATACTTTTTCTTCGATGATAGCCAGCACTTTAACGATTGCCTTTGGAGGTTCGGTAGGGGCTGAGGCTCCCATAGTGCTCACAGGTGCTTCTATAGGAAGCAATTTGGGGCGGATTGCAAAGGTTTCATACAAACATCGAACCTTACTGATTGGATGCGGAGCGGCTGGAGCTATAGCCGGTATTTTTAAGGCCCCCATCGCTGGTATTGTTTTTACCATCGAGGTTATCATGATCGACCTGACTATGGCTACCTTAATACCTCTTCTTTTATCGGCTATCACGGCCTCTGTCATTTCTTTTTTCTTTCTTGGGGATGATGTTTTGTTTTCATTTACCCTCGAAAGTTCGTTCGATCTCTCACGTCTTCCATTTTATGCTATATTGGGCTTATTTTGTGGCTTTGTTTCCTTATATTTTACGAGGGCTTCCGATTATACGGAATCCAAGCTGCAGCGCATCGGTAATCCTTTTCATCGACTTTTAGTGGGAGGTGTTATACTGGGAATTTTTATCTATATATTTCCTTCACTTTATGGGGAAGGATATGATGCTTTGATGCTGATGCTCAATGGCCATGGCACCGAAGTGGTCAACCAGAGTTTGTTTGGAAATCTGCAGATGTCGTCCTTCATGTTTCCATTGATCTTGCTTGTAATCATGTTGACCAAAGTAATAGCCATGGCTCTGACAAATGCTGCAGGTGGTATTGGTGGGGTTTTTGCGCCTTCTCTGTTTATGGGTGGCATGAGTGGTTTGTTTTTTACTCGCACGCTCGATCTTCTTACAGGAATTCGAATGCCCGAAAACAACTTCGTTCTGGTAGGAATGGCTGGTGTAATGGCAGGAGTTATGCACGCTCCTCTTACGGCTATATTCCTGATTGCCGAAATTACAGGAGGTTATCAATTGCTTACCCCTTTAATGCTGACTGCTGCTATTTCTTTTATCACCATCCAATATTTCGAACCTCATTCCATCTATACAAAGAAGCTGGCCGAACGTGGCGAACTGATTACTCATCATAAGGATAAAGCTGTACTCTCGATGATGAAAGTTACCGATTTGCTTGAAACCAATTTCAAAACTGTTTTTCCTGATGCTACCTTGGGAGAATTCGTAAAAGTAGTAGCAAGTTCCGAGCGTAATGTTTTCCCTGTGGTAGATAAAGAGAATAATTTTTTGGGAGTAGTTTTCATCAACGACATTCGACATATTTTGTTTCAACAGGAACTATATCACAAGATCTTCGTAAAAGATTTGATGTTTATGCCCGATGTAAAAGTAAGCCCCGACGATACTATGGAAGATGTGGCTAAACTGTTTCAACAAACCGCCCACTACAACATTCCTGTGATAAAAGATGGGAAATATCTGGGCTTCGTTTCCAGAGCCAATGTCTTTTCCAATTATCGTAAATTGCTTAAGGAGTTTTCGGAAGACTGATCATCTGTTTTCTTTGTTGTTTTATCGTAGATTTAATTTTCTGTTTTTAAAAAGGATGTATATTTGCTGCCAAAGTGAACCGAATGTTTAATTAAATATCTAAATCTAAGTATATGTTCAAGAATCATCCCAAAGGATTATTGGTTTTAGCCATTACCAACATGGGCGAGAGATTTGGCTACTACACCATGTTGGCTATTCTTACCTTGTATATGCAGGCCAAGTTTGGTTTGACTTCGGCCACAACCAGCATGATTTATGGAACCTTTCTGGCTCTTGTTTATTTCCTCCCCATTTTAGGAGGAGTTATAGCTGATAAGGCACTGGGTTATGGGAAAACGATTCTGTTGGGCATCCTGGTCATGTTTATCGGATATCTGTTGCTTGCTATTCCACTCGAAAGCAATGCAGTAGGATTGGCCATGATGATTTTTTCGCTCGTTCTTATTGCTTTGGGTACTGGATTTTTCAAGGGAAATTTACAGGCACTCGTAGGCAAGCTTTACGATGATCCCCGGTATGGAAAGAATAGAGATATTGCATTTTCGATTTTTTATATGTTTATCAATATTGGGGCCTTCTTTGCTCCCAGCGCAGCAAATTATATCAATAATACCGTTTTGAGGTCGGCCGATTTTACCTACGACGCTTCCATACCTAAAAACTATGTCATTCTCAATGATGAAAAGAATGCCATTGATAAGAACACATTTATTCTGAAATATATAAGCCCCGAAGAACAAAAGCTGTCGGGAAAGGAATTCGAATCCGTCTTGAACAAGGCAAAAAAGGAACATAAAGCGGTTTTCACCGATGATATCGAATTTGCCCTTTTCAGATTGAAAGCCGCTGGCCTTTATCAATATACTCAATCGGGCAAGATTACCGATTCCTCCATGATGATTAGCAGCCATGAATACGAATTGTTACAAAGCCGTGATCCCAAAGATGCTCAGGACAAAGCCGATGTAATAACCAAAATACAAGCTATTCATGTAACAGACCCAAATTTGGGGGGTGGCCCAAACCCCGACGATTTTGCTCGCAATTTTGGCAAGCATTATGTTAGTCATTCACTTTCCACCTCTTATAATCTGGCCTTTGGCGTAGCTTGCATCAGTTTGATCATTTCCGTTCTCATCTTCCTGCTGTTCAAGAAAACATGGAAAGCAGTAGATAAAACGGTAAAACAGGAAATCGCCGAAGCTAAGATAACAGGCAAAGAGGTAAAGATGATGCCAAAAGAAGAAGTGAGAGAACGAATGATCGCTCTGTTCTTGGTATTTTTCGTGGTTATATTCTTCTGGATGTCGTTCCATCAAAATGGATTAACGCTTACCTTCTTTGCCCGCGATTATACCATGAGCAATATTCCGGCCGCATGGACTATGCTGTTCAATCTATTCCCACTGCTATCTCTAATTGTATTTTTATATGGCATTTATCTTTCGACCATAGGATTGTTGGGCAGCAAACCCAATAGAAAAATCGGAATTTTACTTGTTCTTTTTGGTATTGCAGGCATGGCAGGTTATTACTTTACAAGTATTTATGGCATAGATAAGATGACCAAGATAACCCCTCAAATCTTCCAGCAGTTCAATCCGATGTTTATCATCATTCTTACGCCTCTTACAGTCGCTTTGTTTGGATATCTTGCCAGTAAAGGGAAAGAACCCTCAGCACCCCGAAAAATAGGTATTGGGATGTTTCTGGCAGCCGTTGGTTATGCCATTATGATGATTTGCTCCATAGGTTTGCCCGCCCCAGCCGAAATTTCGGGTATATCCGATAAATTAGTATCTCCCTCATGGCTTATCGGTACTTATTTTGTGCTAACTATTGCCGAATTATTCCTTAGCCCTATGGGACTGTCGTTCGTGTCGAAAGTTGCACCACCCCAATATAGTGGGATCATGCAGGGTGGCTGGCTGGCCGCTACGGCCATCGGAAACCTGCTGGTGGGTGTAGTGGGTACCTTCTGGGAAAAACTTCCTCTGGTTGGATTTTGGTCAATCTTGATTGTCTGTTGTCTCCTTTCGGGCATTTTCATCTTCTCGATCATGAAAAAGCTCGAAACCGCTACAGAGTAATTTCTTCTCAGTCGAAGAATTATTTACCACATGAATTCTGATGTATATAAACCGGAATTCGAAAAGTGAAAGTAATGAAATATCCCTGGGGTGATGATAATCCTTATTATTCTTATTCGACTTATTCCAAACGGATTTTTGGAGGAAGGATTCAAAAACTCTCTATAAAGGCAGGTTTTACTTGCCCAAACCGTGATGGAACAAAAGGAATAGGAGGTTGCTATTACTGTAATAACGATGCATTCAACCCTTCTTATTGTCGTTCTGACAAGAGCATCACTCAGCAAATCGAAGAAGGAATAGCCTTTCATGCGTGGAGATACCGGAGGGCTACCAAATATCTGGCTTATTTTCAAGCCTTTTCGAATACTTATGCACCTTTGTCTCATTTACAGAAATTATACGGCGAAGCCCTCAGTCATCCCGCAGTAGTTGGTCTGGTAATCTCTACCCGTCCCGACTGCCTGCCAGAAGAAACACTCATTTATTTGTCCCAACTTTCGAAAGAATATTTCATACAGGTAGAAATTGGGATAGAATCGTGTTATGACGCGACTTTGAGTCGAATAAACCGTGGGCATAGTTTTGATGATACCATAAAAGCCTTGGATAACCTTTCCATGAGAGGTATAATGACAGGAGCTCATCTCATCTTTGGTCTTCCGGGCGAAACTATCGAGATGATGCTGAATGAAGCCCAAATAGTCTCGCAATTGCCTCTGACGAGTATTAAACTTCATCAGCTTCAGATTATCGAGGGTTCGGTTTGGGCAACAGAATATCGCCTTCGTTCGGAAAGTTTTAGACTTTTCGAACGCAATGAATATGTGGATTTCATTATAAAATTCATTGAAAGACTTCGCCCAGAAATAGTAGTAGAGCGATTATCGGCCGAAGCTCCTCCGCGCTTCGTGATTGCACCCGATTGGGGTTTGGAACGTGCCGATGCTTTTCAGCAAGATATTCGAGAAAAGATGCTGAGCTTGCAAACCTATCAAGGGAAACTTTTCAAATTCAATGAAAAATAGGGGAAAAAATAAAATTTTCTCGAATTTTTTGTAGAATATTAAATAAATATATTAAGTTTGTATCCGTATTCATAAGTATCAACAAAAATCTAAAACTATGAAAAAATTGTATTCTCTTATCGTCGCGATGTTCCTGATTGTGGGAGCTTTTGCGCAAACTCCACCCTATACTGACAATTTCGAGTCATATACGGTGGGTGGGTATCTGGCTGCTCAAAATCCTGACTGGTGGACTACATGGAGTAACACCCCGGGTACGGGTGAAGACGCTATCATTTCGAATGCTCATGCCAACTCAGGCGCTCAATCAGTACTGGTTGACGAAACTGGCGGCTCTACTGACCTGATTTTGAAACTCGGTAATAAAACCGTAGGCCTCTATTACATAGGTTGGTATGTCTTTGTTGATAATGGTAAAGCAGGTTATTACAACATTCAACATTTCCAATCACCAGGTACTGAATGGGCCTTCGAGGTCTATTTTAATACTAATGGAAGTGGTACACTTAAAGCGGGAGGGAATAGCATAACCTTTAGCTACCCCAAAGCTACATGGTTTAAGGTTTATCATGAAATCGACCTCGATAATGACCAGATTAAACTTTATGTAAATGGAACTCAGGTTCATCAATGGCCATTCAGCTATCAAGCCAGCTCTACTACGGGCACAAAACAACTGGGAGCAGTTGACTTCTTTGCTGGAGCTCAAACAGGCGAAACCCCCCAGTACTGGTTCGATGATATTTCATTCGAACTTGCACCCGCACCTCTATATTCCCAGAATTTCGATAGCTGGGCTGTGGGTAGCTATGTAGCCGTGAATGATCCTGAGTGGTTTACTACATGGAGCAATTCCCCTGGCACTGGAGAAGATGCTCTGATAGATAATGCTTTTTCCCATAGCTCTTCCAATTCTGCCCGTGTCGATGAAACTGACGGCGCTACCGACCTCATCTTAAAACTGAGTAATAAAACTTCTGGTCATTATAACCTCTCCTGGTATATGTATATCGAAAACGGGAAAGCAGGGTATTATAATATTCAGCACTTCCAATCGCCTGGTACCGAATGGGCTTTCGAAATGTATTTCAAAGCAAATGGAACGGGAAAATTGCTGGAAGGAAACAACACCATTACCTTTACTTATCCTCAAGCTACATGGTTTAAAGTAGAACACGATATCGATATAGACAACGATTGGATCAAACTCTATGTGAATAATGTATTGATAGAAGAATGGCCATTTAGCTATCAATCGGGTTCAACCACAGGAACCAATCAACTTGGAGCTGTTGATTTCTTTGCTGGGGCAGAACAGGGAAGTGGTGAAACACCAAAATATTTCTTCGATGATGTAGTGTTTATGGCTTATGGAGCCATTCCCGAAGCCAACATCGAAGTAGATCCTACGTCATTGGCTGCCTATCTCGAACCCAATTCAACCATTACTGAACAAATTACCATTACCAACAGTGGTTCACTCGATTTGAGTTTTGATGCACTGGTAATTTTGAATTCGGGTAAAATGGCAGGCAAAGCAACCGCAACTCCTCAACCAGCTGTATTGACCAATGCCTTTGCAGGTCCCGTACTCAATGGAGGAGCTCCTTCTACCGATGCTACTGCCGTTTTGCATTACGATGGAGATAATTATTCTGCTATAGGATGGAGCAGTGCACCTGTTACAGTTACCGTTGCGGCTATGTTCCCCTACACCATGACTGCTCCCTATGCCGGCATGAAAATCAACTCGGTAGATGTTTATATCAACGATCTGAATTCAAGTGGCAGCAATGAGATGACAGTGAAGATCTATGGAATGGGGTTAACATACGAACCCGGCCCGCTCATTTATTCTCAACCTTTCACTCCTATGGGGGGAGGCTGGGAACACATCGTTCTTACTACTCCTGTCTTGGTTACCGGTGAAGATATATGGGTAGGCTATCAATTTACACAAAACGAAACCGGAATCTATATTCCTGGCACGGATGCCGGTCCTAATCATCCTTATGGCGATTTCCTCAGCACGGGAGTGGGCTGGAGCCACCTGTCCAATAATCCCAGCCTGCTTTATAACTGGAACATCCGCGCCAACCTCAATGGCGATCCTTTCAATAAGTGGCTTACCATTACTCCTACCTCTGGAACAATTGCTCCTGCCGGCTCACAAATTCTCGACGTAACTTTCAATTCTAATAATCAACCCGTTGGAATCTACGAAGGAATCGTACGTATAATGAGTAATGACCCCGATTCGCCTTCGGTTGATGTACTCTGTACACTTTCGGTATCAGTAGGAATCAACGACATGAACAAAGTAGCTGTATTGGTTTATCCCAATCCCGCTCAAGATTTTATCAATGTGGCTGCTAACCAAAAAATTACCGAAATCAGAATTATGAATTTTGCAGGACAAACCCTCTACAAAGGCAATGAAAACCATATCAATATTAGCAATTTGCCAAAAGGAATCTATTACCTGCAAACCATTACCCACGAAGGGATTTCCAATATCAAATTCATTAAAAACTGAGATCCTTTCTCTTTGACTTTGATTTTCACCGCCCTTGCTATATGCCGGGGCGGTTTTTTTATTTTTTTCACCAAAATTTTACACTCCTTTATTACAATATTCCAGACGATAACTCTTTTTTCTTCATACTTTTGCAAATGTTTAACTTTCGACCTGCTTATTCGTGGATCATTTATCATTTCCTATTTTAATATGATTATGAAATACTGTAAACCAGTCTTATTATTCGTTCTGTTTATCTTGATATTACCGGGTTGCGGGGCTCAGGTTGACGAGCAGAAAAGGAATCTTATCCTGATGGATCTTTTGAAACGCTCGGTGGAAGAAGGCCATTTTAGCCCCGTTGCCATGGATGATCAATATTCGAAAAAAGCTTATAATTTATTTATCGAACAACTCGATCCTCTCAAAAGATTCTTTACCGAGGATGATCTGGCTGAAATGAAAAAATATGAGCTGAGGTTAGATGATGAATTCAAGAATTATGATACTGAGTTCTTTGAATTGACTTATAATATCTTATCGAAGCGGTTGAAACAGATCGAAGATTTTTACTCCGAGATTTTGAAAAGACCTTTCGATTTCGGAAAGGAAGAATACCTCGAGATGGACCCTGATAAACGTCGATATCCTAAAAATGATGAAGAACTTAAAACAGCTTGGGAGCAAATGTTAAAATATGAGGTACTCAATTGGCTTACCGATAAAATCGGGCAGCAAGAAAAAGCAATCGCCCGGGCCGATACGAGTTTTACTCTCAAAACTATCGATCAATTGGAAAAGGAAGCTAGAGAAAAAATTAATAAAAGATATGCGGATTGGTTTCACGAAATGAATAAACTCGAAAAAGCCGACCGTTTTGCCGATTATTTGAATTGTCTAGTGAGTGTTTTCGACCCTCATACCAATTATTTCCCCCCTAAAGAAAAGGAAGATTTCGACATCCAATTTTCTGGTCAGCTCGAAGGCATTGGAGCCACACTACAATCGAAAGATGGTTATGTTACCGTTGTCAGTATTGTGCCGGGCGGCCCTGCTTGGAAACAAGGCGAGCTTGAGGTTAATGACAAAATTATCAAAGTGGCTCAAGAAGGAAGTGAACCCGTTGATATTACGGATTGGCGTGTGGATAAGGCCGTTCAGCTCATCCGTGGTAAAAAAGGTACCCTTGTGAGGCTTACCGTACGAAAACTTAATGGAGTAGAAAAAGAAATAGCCATTCAACGAGATGTTGTGATCATAGAAGAAACTTATGCTAAATCGGCTGTGGTTGAAGATACACTTACTAGAGGTAAAGTTGGTTATATTTTCTTGCCTTCATTTTATGCTAATTTCGAGGACCCTAATGGAAGGAGCTCTTCTCGTGATATGCTTCAAGAAGTGGAAAAGTTAAAGAATGCTGGCGTACAGGGAATTATTATCGACCTTAGGGGCAATGGGGGAGGTTCACTCCAGGATGCTATCGAAATTGCTGGCCTTTTCATTGACCAGGGACCAGTAGTTCAGGTAAAAGGCCGGGTTGGTAATCCCAGAGTATATGGTGATCCTCAGCCTGGCATCGTTTATGAAGGGCCCCTCATCATTATGGTGAATCCCATTAGTGCCTCAGCTTCAGAGATTTTAGCCGCAGCACTGCAAGATTATCATCGTGCCATTATTACAGGAACTTCTAAGACCTTTGGAAAAGGTACAGTTCAACGATTTTTTAACCTTGATGATTTGGCACGCGGTTTCGATGAAGTAAAACCCCTTGGCTCCCTTAAACTTACTATTCAAAAATTCTATAGAATAGATGGTGGTTCTACTCAACTTAAAGGCGTCTCTCCCGACATCATCATGAGCGATCCCTATACTTATCTCGAAATAGGCGAAAGTGAACTGAAATATCCCATGGAATGGACACAAGTGAATCCCGCTAACTATTCTCCTTTCAATAATGAATATCTTTTTACCAGCTTGGAAAAGAAAAGTACTGAAAGAATAAAAAATGATGAGCGCTTTCAACTGCTCGATGAACATGCCAGACAAATTAAAGTCCGTAGAGATAAAACCTTAATACCATTGAAAATGGACGATTTTAAACGTCAGAACGATGAAAACCTCGAACAATCAAAGGCTTTCGATAAGCTGATGAAAGATACCTTAAGCCTGAAATCAACCCCACTATCTGTTGATTTGCAACGAATTGGCTCTGACACTACCAAGCTGAATATCTTGAAAAAATGGACGCAAAGCTTACGCACAGACCCTTATCTACTCGAGTCAGTTCGAATTGTTCGCGATTGGAATGCAGCAATCGTTCAAAAGAGATAATTTATTTAATCACTATCCCTTAGCTTAGAAGACGAAATTTTTCAGGCCTTTTTATATATTTGTATTAATAATATGTTGATGTGAATGCATCTGCCTTTTCTAAAATTATTTTGTTTCTTTCACTCTTTTTTACTATTCTCCTAGCAAAAGCCCAAGTGGAGATTAGTGTGGGACATAACGCCAACGAATTGGTTCAGATGCTGTTGGGACAGGGAGTAACTATCAGCAATATTACGGGCAGTGGATTGCAGTCGGCAACCAATCCTAATATATGGCAGGCAGGAAAATTTCATGGAGGTTTACCCGATATTGGTATCGATAGCGGAATTATTCTTACAAGTGGAAATGCTCTTTTAGCTCAGGGCCCTAATAATAATGGAAACTCCGGCTATGGTGCAGGCAACCCTGGCGATCTCATGCTTACTAACCTTGCCGGAGTGAATACCAACGACGCCTGCATTCTCGAATTCGATTTCACCCCATTTTACGATACCATTGTTTTTCGATATGTCTTTGGATCGGAAGAATATCATCAATATGTGACTTCATACAACGATATTTTTGCCTTTTTCATCAGCGGTCCAAATCCCTTCGGAGGGACTTATGATAATGTAAACATTGCTCTAATTCCAGGAACTAATTTAGCGGTGAGCATGTATAACATCAATTTTGGGAATCAAAATGGTGATTGCCCCAAAGGGACTTCTTGTGTAAATTGCGAGTATCTGATAGATAATTGCGAATCGGGTAAAGGTATAGAATATGATGCCTATACCATGGTTTTTACAGCAATGGCTATTGTTGTCCCCTGCCAAACCTATCATCTCAAGTTGGCTATTGCCGATGCAATGGATAGCGCATGGGATACAGGTGTTTTTCTTGAAGCTGGTAGTTTTAGCAGTCCAGGTGTTACCATTACTCCTGAATATTCAACTGCTTCTGGGCAGGCAGTGGCAGTAGAAGGCTGCTCCTATGTGGATTTAGTGGTTACTCTACCTTTTGTGCAGCCAGATACGGTTTGGCTGGTTTTCGATAGCATAAGGGGCACTGCTACTAACGGTGTTGATTGCAACTTTATTAGCGATAGCATCTTTATTGCACCAGGTGAACTTTCTAACTTTATTCGTATCGTTCCCATTTATGATGGAGAAATTGAACCCCTCGAGAATTTCATTTTCTATTATTCTTCCACCTCTTGTTCAGGAACTCAGGTGGCTTCGGTGCGGGTGGATATTGCTGATTGGAATCCTGTGAATATTGGAAGTGATACTACAATTTGTGAAGGCCAGTCTATTACCTTCGATGCAGGTGAAGGCTATCGTTCTTATTTATGGCAGGATGGAAGTAGTGATAGGTATTTCACAACAAATGAACCAGGTACCATCTCAGTTACCGTGTATGATATATATCTGTGTCCAGCCTCAGATTCATTAATGCTCAATGTTGCAACATTGCCACAACCATTAATAATCAAACATAATTGAGATTAGAATTTGGATGAATTGATTTCAAAAGAGAAGAATTCTTATTTTTTCAGATTAAGAACGACAACAGTTTCTATATGAGGGGTTTGTGGGAACATGTCGAAAGGTTGAATTTCTTCGATTTCGTATTTTAATATAAGCATTTGGAGGTCGCGAGCTAGAGCCTGAGGATTACAGCTTACATATATGATTTTTTGGGGAGATTCCAATAAAAGAATCTTTTTTATTTCGATAAGGGTGCCCGACCGAGGGGGGTCGATGATCACAATATCGGGATGCCCATATTTTTTAATAAAATCAACGGTCAAGGTGGTCAGTACATCTCCTTGAATGAAAGTGCAGTTATGAAATCCATTCAGACGTGCATTTTCTTTGGCGTCTTCTATAGCCGCCTCAGAAAATTCGATCCCTACGACTTTTTTTGCCTGATTTGCCATACAAATTCCTAAAACACCTGTTCCACAATATAAGTCATAAATTGTATCATCAGATTTTACTCCAGCTTTGTGAGCTACATATTCAAACAGCTTGGGAGCTATAAAACGATTGGTTTGGAAAAAACTTTGAGGGCTCAGCCTAAAGCTGAATCTATTTATATTATTTATTGTAAGAAATCGATATTCACCTTTGAATAAATGAACCTCTTTTTCACCAAAGGACTTAAAGGGATTGGAATAAATCTTCCAAAAAACTGATTTTACGGCTGACAAATCATTGTAAAGATGATCAAGAAACCTAAATGCTTCTTCATTTGGCTGAATGGCAAAACCAACCATTAATATCACCTTAGGCGTATTGTCTTGCAGGATTTCAATACTACGAATCATACCACTGCCATCCTTGAAATTGAAAAAAGACAAATTCAGGCTCTGAGCAAATTTTTTGGCTTGTAGGGCAATGAAGACTGAAGGTTCTGGTTGTAGATAGCATTCAGTAATATCGATAATCCTGTCATTTAATTGAGAAACATTGAAACCGACTGCTTGGCGTTCTTTTGTATTATTTATTTTCCCTTCGTTATCATAAAACCATCTTTGGGCTGAAAATGAGTATTCTAAGCGATTTCTGTAAAAGAATTCATTTTCGGATGGAACGACTGGTTTAATTTCTTTAAAGGGGATTCCCTTATGGTTTAAAGCTTCTTCAAGGATTTGACACTTCATTAGTAGCTGAAATGAATATTGAATATGCTGCCATGAACATCCGCCACACAGGCCAGAATGTTTACAAATATGTGTTCGCCTTTGTGGATGCGGTTTTTCTATACTTATCAAATTTCCGGTTAAAAATTCCGAGCCTCCATAGATTATTTCTCCTGAAATGATTTCACCCGGTAGGGTATAAGGGAAATAAACCTTTCGTCCTTGAAATAGGGTCCATCCTTTTCCTGATGAATGCATGCCCATTATCTCCAAATTCTGGGCGGTTTTCCGTTTTCTTTGTCGACGGCTCATGCGTTTCAAAAATATAAAAACCACCTCAGTCGGGAAAACTTAAGGTGGTTTTATAATTATTCAGGGGGATAGGATTAAGGAGATTTAGGGTTGATTAAACCATAGTTTCGATATTCCAGACGAAGGCATGTATACCCTGTGCTTCTGCTATATTGTTGATTTGTTCGATTAAATTGAGCAAGGTTTTCACTTTTTCGTCTTCCAATACAGTAAAGATACCTGAATTTAAAGATGGCCAGACATGGGTACCAAGATGAGGCTCCCCCTCATTTGAGCCCGCACCGACCATTTCGTTCCATTTGCTGAAGCCTTTTATTTGTGCTAATTCTAGGGCCTTTTCAACTTTATTGGTAATCGCCTGATTAAAAATTATAAATACTGCTTTCATTTTTTTGTTTTTTAGATGAAAATGAGGTGTCAGCACTTCGAGAAATAGCGCTGACACCTAACGGATATTATTCGGAAGGGAGGTGTAATTCCTGAGGAATTTTATTGTTTTCTTCTCTTCTCTTTTTGGCGTGAGCAAACAAACTGTAAATTACGGGTACGATGATCAGCGAGATGAGCATCGAGAAAAACAAACCACCAATGATGGATATACCCAGAGGTCTCCAGATTTCTGAACCTTCCCCATGAGAAATAGCCAGAGGGAGCATACCAAGGAGGGTTGTAAAAGAGGTCATGAGAATAGGTCTTAACCTCGATTTACCTCCGGCAATAATGGCATCCCTGATGGAATAGCCCCTGCCCACGAGCAGGTTGATGAAATCTACAAGAACAATGGAGTTTTTTACTGCAATTCCAATCAGCATAACTATTCCAATGCCCGAAATGATATTAATGCTGGTATGTGTGATGAATAATGATATTAGAACTCCAGTGATGGCAAAAGGTACAGAAAACATGATGATGAAAGGTTCTCGCAATGACTCGAATTGCGAAGCCATTACGATATAAGTGAGCAGAAGGATAAGAATGGACAACAGCCCCAAATCTCTGAAAGTATCGGCCATGTCTTTTGCTGCTCCACTAATTTCGACAAATATTTGTGGGGGAACATCGAGAGTTTTTAGCTTCGAATTTATCTGGGCCGTTGCCTTTCCAAGGTCAGTTCCTTTGAGTGAAGCCTCCACCCTTACAACGCGTATTTTGTTTTCGTGTTCGATGTTTGGAGTTGTATAAACCTCCTTGACTTCGGCCACATCGTTTACCCTTATCAAATTGCCCTGAGGACCACGAAACGTAATGTTTCGTATGTCATCCACCGACACCAAATTTTCATCGTTATATTTTACGATTACATCGTATTCGTTGCCTTCTTCCCTGTATTTTGTGGCCTTAAATCCCAACACTCGATTTCTGATGGCACTCGACAGCATAGCCGTATTCATGCCTAATTGAGCCAGTTTGGTCCTATCAGGTATTACCTGAAGTTCAAGACGGTCTTTATCACGAGAAATGGTAACATCTCTGAAACCGGGTTGAGTTTTCATGAAAGAGGAGAGCTGATCGGCAATATAATTAGTTTTGTTGATGTCGTAACCAAAAATATTGACGACTACATTATTTCCTCCACCACCCACCATAGATATACCCATTTGACTTCGCGAACCACCCACACTCACATAAGAAGAAGCAATGATAGGATATTTTGTCAGATCATTCCTCAAGCTATCGGCAATATCGTAAATGCTGCGCGAACGTTCCTCTGCACTGCTCAATCTTAAGGTTATATTGATAATGTAAGAACCTGCACGTTGTACGGCACTTGCAAGCGAACCCTCCTCATCTATGCCAATACTGGTCGAAACTAATTCGATTTCGGGATATTTTTGTTTCATAACCTCTTCGAAATCGCGAGCCAATTTCTTGGATTCGTCAATTCTTACTCCCTGAGGAATTTCAATATTAATTCCTATTCTTCCATTATCTTGTTCGGGAATGAATTCTGTTCCAATGAACTTAAACAAGAACAGGCTTCCGATAAATATGACGAAGGCCAATGAAAGGATAAGCTTCTTATGCCGAAGGGCATAGCTTAGAATCTTCGCATACCATTCGTCGAAGTAACCCCAGAAGCGGCTAACACCGGCTAAAAATTTATTAGGATGATAATTATAATAAAAATTGCTTTTTAAAATGCGCGAAGAAAGCATGGGAGTGAGCGACAAAGCTGCCAAAACGGAAATGGTAATAGTAATGCTAACGATCCAGCCTAACTGTCGAAATACTACTCCCGTAAGTCCAGTCATTAAAGTTAATGGGAAAAATACTGCCACGATTACAAGGGTGCTTGCCACAACGGCTAAACCTACTTCTCTTGTGGCAAATACTGCGGCTTCCATTGGATTACTCCCTCGCTCGAGGTGTTTGGTAATGTTTTCCAATACCACAATGGCATCGTCCACTACCATACCAATCGCAATGGCAAGGGCCGAAAGCGATATGATATTCAAAGTCCCACCAATAGCGTAAAGGAAGATAAAGGCAGCGATTAGTGAGACAGGGATGGTAAGCAAGATGATAAAGGTTGAACGCCATCTGCCTAAAAAAATGAATACTACCAGAGTAACAAATATAAAGGCATATAATAGGGTTTCCGATAGATTATTGATAGAATTTTGGATGAATTCAGATGTATCGACGATTTTAACTATTTTAACATCCTTAGGGAGTTCCTTACTGAGTTCATCCATTCTTTCGCGTACTAATTTGGCAATTTGCACAGTATTGGCTCCACTCTGTTTCTGTACCATCAATCTTACACCCACCTCCCCGTCGATGCGTTCATCTACATAAATGTATTTTAGGGTATCCTTTACTTGAGCTATGTCTTTCAAATATACTAAACCTGCATTCGATCGGAAAACAACAATGTCTTTTACTACATCGCTGCTTTTAAATTCTCCATTGGTTCTTACGGGGAATTCCATTTGCCCGACTTCCATTCTACCGGCTGGGAGTGCAAGGTTTTCGGCTCCAATGACGTTTCCGATCTGTTCCAGAGTTAGGCCGTATGAATCCAGCTTGCGTGGGTCTATTCTCACATCAATAATACGTTCAGGTTTGCCCATTACCGTGACTGCACCTACTCCATCAATACGGCTAAGCCTTTCTGTGATACGTTCGTCGATGAGCTTTTCGAGCGCCGGATAACTTTCTTGAGCTGTTACTCCATAAATTACAACCGGCATCATGGAAGAATTGAACTTGAATAAGGTGGGTTTTTCGGCTTGATCGGGCAAGGTTTTTTCGATAAGACTAAGTAAATCTCTTACATCATTACTTGCCTGATCCATATTGGTTCCATACTCAAACTGGATAAGAATGAATGAGATATTATCCTTGCTGGTGGAAATGACCTTCTTTAAATTCTGTAAAGAGTTTAATTGATTTTCAAGAGGCTTGGTTACATTCACCTCTATATCCTCCGCACTGGCACCCGGGTAATAAGTAATCACACTCATCGCCGGAATATCCATGTCGGGCATTAAATCAATGGGTAAATTTATTAACGAAAATATTCCCAACACAATCACAGCCACAAAAATCATTATGGTTGTAATGGGCTTTCTTACTGATTCACTATATAAACTCATATATTTTCGATTTTAAAAATTTTAAGTTTCCGACAGGGTTTACCTTGATATACGATTTACAGCCTGTCCATCCTTAATAACCATTTGTCCTTCGACAATTAATTCATCGCCTTGATTCAAGCCGCTCACTATTTCGACCTTATCGTCCAAAACATCTCCAACTTCTATGATTTTGCGTATGGCTTTCCCATCTTTATATATAAATACGAAGCGTTCGTTGGTTCCCGATTGTTTCTGAATTACAAAAGAAGGAATGACCAAAACCTGGTCCTTACCAATATCGATGGAGGCAGTAGCAAATATGCCTGGCCTTAATATACGACCCTCATTATTGATAATTACCTCTACAGTGAAAGTTTTACTCATATTATCTACGATAGGGTAAATCTTGTCGATGCTTCCCGAGAAAATTTTTCCAGGATAAATTTCTGAAGTAACATCCACCTTCATGCCTCTTTTGATATTGGGAAGATATTTTGATGAAACGCCCACTAGCAATTTTAAACGATCCAGTTGCATGATAGACACAATAGCAGGTTTGCCAACGCCTGCTGCAGGGCTCATAGTAAAGATCTCACCATCATTGAGGTATTTTCCCGTAACTTCTCCATTGATGGGCGATTTCAAGGTGGTGTTGTCTTCGAGAAATTCAAGATTGGTCTTGGCTATATCATATTGCATCTTTACCTGATCGTATTGCTGTGGGGCGATTGCTCCGACTTTCAACAGAGAATCCATGCGCATCAAATCCAAACGTATTTTTTGATATTGAATATAGGCTTGCTGGTAATTGGTGCGGTCGAGCTGAGCAACCACCTGACCGGCTCTTACACGATCACCCACATCGACGAGGATTTTTTCTACTCTCCCCGCAGTTGCCGGAGCAAGATGATTTTCCTTATAGGCAAGAATGGAGACCGGATATTTGATCATCCGCTCGATATTGGTGAATTCAATAGGGGCCGTTACTACATTTGGGGTTTGTTGCATTGTAGCATCGGATTCTTTTTTGTGGTTGCTGCATGAAACCAGAAAGGTTACGCTTATAAGCAGCATTATTGCCATGAAGTTTTTCTTTTTCATAGTTGGTTGTATGTTTTATTCTTGTATAATTATTTTATATTGCAATTACAATGTTTTGCCGATAATCTTTTGGTATTCATTTCTGGCAGTTAGATATTCCGATCTGGCCTGGATGAGATTGAGCTTGGCTTGCATCATGGCGTTCTCTGCATCATTCAGTTCGACCAATGTGGCCTGTCCAGTATTGTATCGTGTACGGGCAATCTGATATCCCTTCTGAGCAAGTTCAACATTGCCTTGGGCTGCATTCACCTTTTTAATGGCAGCAAAAATAGCATTCTTAGCATTTTGAATCTGAGCCTCAAGATTATTGCGTGTATAGGTTTCCTGAAGATCGAGCTGACGCAAACCTATTTCGGCTTGGCTCAGTTGACGGCGCATCGAAAATCCTTTGAAAATCGGAACGGAAAGCTGTAAACCTATTGCAGAAGAAGCCACCCAATTGTAATCGCCAAATTTGAAATCGTTGGCCTGTGTTTGATAAGTATAGCTGCCAAATGCTGCCAATATGGGAATATTGCTATTGCGAATCATTTGCTTCTGAATGCCCAAGAGTCGACGATTGATTCCAAACTGCCTCAAAGTCGGATTATCATGATACCATGTAGAAGGAATGGTGTCGAGTTCTTCCAGTTGCACCTTTAGTAATTCTGTCTCATCCAAAACCAAAGGAGTATCGGTATCGATATTCAATACTATTTTAAATATGTTGAGGAGATTCTGATAGATATTTTCAGCCTGTAAAAGATTGGGATAAAGATTATCTACCTGAACCTTCGCTCTGATAGCATCGTATTCCGATACCAATCCATTAGCCTGCATTTGCTGAATATTTTTTAGGTTTTCGATGGCGTTCTGATAACTTCTATTATACACCTGAACCGTTTGTTGCAGTAACAATACATTATAATAAGTATTTCTAACATTGGCGGTGAGGTTGATTCGGTTTTCCCTTTCTTTTTCTACGCTTAATTCGGCATCCATCTTTCCTAATTTGATAGATTCATAAACATTCATCGCAAACAAAGGAAGTGAAAAGGTAAGCGAACCTGAGTAGGCATTATCCGATCCTATTTTAAGAGTAGGGCCAAAAGGCGATTCGGGCGGCATGAAGATAACGGGTTTCTTGATGTTACGCGTATAACTTCCACTGCCCTGAATCGTTGGATACAAGGCTGCCATATACTCCTGAACCTTGGCTTGTTTTCTCTCGATCTCGAGTGAGGAAACCTGCTGTAAGAGGTTTTGCTCGATAGCCCTGTCAACAGCTTGTTGAAGCGTTAACCTCAAGGTATCGTTTTGGCTCTTTAATTCTATGCTGCAAAGTAAAAAGAAACCGATAAACAGGCTTCCCCAAAGAATCATTTTTAAGTTTACTTTCATATCTCGTGTCTATTGTTTATATTCTGATATTGGATAATCTCTTTTGAAATGGTTTAATTGGTTAGCTGGTGCTCATTGTAATAATGATCAATTAATTCGACTCCTTCTTTGGTAGCCATCCCCCGTATGAAATTGATGGAAATGTGCTCGAATACTTCGGCGGGTGAAAAGTAATGCATCGAAAATATTTTTTCACTATTTTCCATTAACATTTGCAATTGTTCGAATAAAATAATCGTTGCTAATTCTACATTTATTTCAGGCCTGAAGATGTTCTGCCCTTTCCCCTTTTCAATGAAATTTTTTATCCCTTCCTTGATTCTCGATTCAAATTCAGTAGTCATGCAATAGAGGCTGCTCGGATAAAGCTGCCTCAAGTCCTTTATAAATAGATAATTGGTTTGACGTAATTCCTGAATATGACTCCACATAAACAAAAGGTAGGTTTCTATAATGTGAGAACTCCTTTCAATAATAGAAGTGTCTTTTCCTATCAGCCGATTAAGTTCTGAATGTACACAGGTCTCCACCAACTCGTCCTTCGTCTTGAAATGTTCATATAAAGTACGTTTCGATATACCGATCTCATCAGCAACCATTTCCATGGTTACGCTCCGTATACCCATGCTCCTGAAAAGCTTGACTGAAGTATTGATGATATTGTCTCTTAACATTTTTACCCATTTGAAAACTTAAAAAACTTTTTAAGTTTTCGACGTGCAAATGTATAACAAATATTCTTACAAATTGCTCGTAAAAATAAAATTTCAAGAAAATTTAACATATTCCAATATCCGTCCAATTTTTATGTTAGAGAATATTTTTTGGTTTTTAACTCAAAATCAATCTTTTATTCAAGAATTCATGAATGAGGGATAACAGATGGATGATTCCATGAATTTTTTTTCATTTCATCTGATGATCTACCATGACAGGATATGCTTGCGGGCTTTCGAAGAAGGAAGAAATAGCATTGCAAACGAATTTGATCTTTCTTTTCGAGAGCCTTGGATAAAAGGGAAGACGAATGATTGTGGACGAAAATTTTTCGGTATGCGGCAGAGCTCGTCCGTCGTGTCGGAAAGTAAAAAATGGGCTCTGATGAAGGGGTAAATAATGGAAAACGGCATGTATGCCTCTGCTTTGCAGATATCTAAGCAATTCGTCTCGAGTGTAACCGTCTTTCACCGCGATATAGAAGAAATTTCCATTTACGCTGGCATATTCAGGCACGATGGGGAGTTGTAAAAATCCTTTTTCTTCTAAAGGCTTAAGGTATTCATAATATGAAAGCCATACTTTCTTACGAAGCTTCTGAATGCGATCGAATTTGCTTAACTGTGCATAAAGAAAAGCGGCTACCATTTCGGCTGGCAAAAAAGAAGAACCAATATCTACCCATTCGTATCTATTGACTTCTTTACGCTGGAAAGCAGCTCTGTTGGTACCTTTTTCCCATATAATTTCGGCTCGTTTCGTAAATTGCTCATCGTTTACGACCAATAAGCCACCTTCTCCCGAGATGATGTTTTTTGTTTCGTGAAATGAGAAGGCCGCTAGATGGCCAAAGCTCCCCAAGGGTTTTCCTTTATAATAGGAATCGATGGAGTGAGCTGCATCTTCTATTAATAAAAGGCCATACTTGTTTGCCAATTGCTGAATGGCCTCCATGTCGCAGGATATGCCGCAATAATGAACCACCACAATTGCGCGTGTTTTTGGCGTAATGAGGTTTTCTATGGCTTTTGGATCGATGTTGGGAATATCAGGTAAGGTATCGGCAAAGACGATTTTGGCTCCCCTCAGTAGGAAGGCATTGGCGGTGGAAGGAAATGTAAACGAAGGCATGATGACTTCATCGCCTGGCCCAACTTCCGAAAGAATGGCTGCCATTTCCAAAGCATCGCTGCATGAAGTGGTAAGTAAAGTCTTTGCAAAATGAAACCTCTTTTCAAAAAATGTCTGACACCTTTGGGTGTATTTCCCATTACCCGAAAATTGACCACTTAGTGCCACACCAAGAGTAGCAAACGCTTCTCGCGGGCCAAAATAGGGTTTGTTGAAAGGAATATGCACCTTTGTTTAATTTGTGGTTTAGGCTGCGAAATTACATATTCTCGTGCTCGGGTCGAAATCCTTACCTTCGCATATGAATTTATGGCAAAACATAGCCTTATAAGAGATATTAGCGGAGTAATGGGCAGTAATATTCTGGCCATGGTCAGTACTCTGGGCATAAGCATTCTGCTTTCACGAGTTCTTGGCCCCCAAGGATATGGCCTCTTTACTTCCTTATATGTTGTGCCTCAAGTGGTAATGGGTTTGGTGCAATTGGGAATGAGCCGTTCGGCTGTATTCCATCTAGGCCATAAAAAATTTAACGAATGCCAAACCATTTCTTCCATCTATGTGATGTTGTGTATGACTTCTACTGTTGGGATCATCGTATCGGCTATTGCTTATGCCATATTGAATAATCCATTGCTCGAAACCAATTGGATTTTACTGGCTTTGTGCATTATTCCATTCGCACTGGGTAACATCTATACATCTGGAATATTTATTGGCAAGGAAGATATTCAAACATCGAATAAGATTTACTGGATACCGGTTACTCTCAATCTAATTTTGACTGCCATTACGGTTGGCATTCTTCAATGGGGCATCACAGGAGCACTTATAGCCAATTTATTAGCCACAGCCACTATATTTTTCGTGTTCCTCTTGCGCATTCACCATCAATATGCCCTTAGTTTCCGTTTCGATACCAAAATTCTCAAAAGCCTCGCCAGTAAGGGTTTGGGTTTTGCTTTGGCCTTCGTTATGCTTCAATTGAATTATAAAGTGGATATTCTTTTGCTCCAGAAATTAGCCAAACCTTCTGAAATTGGTTATTATGCTCTTGGCGTTTCCGTTACCGAACAATTATGGCTATTGCCTTATGCCATTGGAGTTGTTCTGATGAGTCGGACGGCTAATGCGACCAATGAAAGAATGATGGCCAAAACCACTGCCCTGATGGTGCGTATTTGTCTGCCTGCAGCATTGATTGCCGCTTTGGTTCTCATTGCCCTTACTCCTCCTTTGCTGCCCTTGATTTTTGGAAAATCCTTCATTCCCAGTATTCGTGTCGTTCAAACCATCTTGCCAGGTATTGTCATCTTCATGATCTTCAGAATCATCGAAAGCTATTTCGCGGGTTTGGGAAAACCCATGCTTAGCGTCATGACGCTGATACCTTCCCTTCTGTTGAATATTATCCTCAACTTGCTCTGGATACCTCGATATGGCATTATTGGCTCGGCAATGGCTACCAATTTTAGTTATGCTTTCGCTACAATTATATTTCTTTTTGTATTCCAGAAATATAGCAGACTTTCGTTCAAAGAACTCCTTATTCTGAAACCCTCCGATTTGCAACGGCTTAAAAAGGGAGGAAGGGAAAACGGAGGAAAGGAGATGAGAAGACGAGAGGAGGAGGGAACTATCCGTGTTTAATTTATGAATTTTTTCTTAAATGATAGAATATTTTCAGCCTTTCAATTTTTAACTCCCAAACTCCATTCCCTTTTTACTAAAAAAGCCATGCCTCCTCTTTAGTGAGAAAACATGGCTCTATCCACCTCCTTAACTCAGGTTTAATTATCTTCCTTCTTATGCTTGCGGTAATCATATACCTTCTTGCCACCATAAGCAGCACCCATGGCTAATAGTAAACCTATGCCACTGCCTAAAGGAGCTCCATTACGAGGTGCTTTATTATCATTACCACTTGCATCACCTGGCGGTAGTGGTGGGTCTTGTTGCGCAAATAAACTGATGGCGGAAAGTGCCAGTAAAAGGCTCAATAACATTTTTACGCTTAGCTTTTTCATTATGTTGAGGTTTTTATGGTTATTTACGAATGAAGATTTTATTGAATACAGTCTGCTGGTCGGTGGTTATCCTTACGATATAGATTCCTGACGAAAGAGGTAAAGGTATTTGGTTTTGAGCAGTAGTAAGATGCATAAGCATTTGTCCCGCAGTATTGAAAATCTCTACTCTCTTTTCACCTCCAAAGGTAAAATAAAGCTGTTTACCAACTGCATAGGCAAATACCTTGGTTGGGTTGGGTTCGTCTATTCCCACACTCCCCATGTGCAGTTTAAAACGATTGTGAGCATCGCCTTCTACCGAAGTGAAAACATACTCCGGATTATCGCTCAGACATTGTGTAACCCCAGTCTTCAAGTCTTCCAGATAAACCCTCATGGGAAAGGGATTTTCGGCCAGACGGATTTTGAATTCCTGACGGTCGTTCTTTATGAAACCATACAAAAACTCCATGCCCTCTTCGATAGAAGGCACAGCTTGTGTGGAAAGTATTTCGTTGCCCACTATACAATAGAACAGAGGCGCATAACCCGCCAAGAAACGAGAATCGTAATAAAAATCAAAATCATTGGTAGAACCCTCTTCGATTCGAATTACGCTTTCCTGTGCAGAACTTCCATCGGTTGGACTGGCAACCAGTAACAAACGATTGGCATCTCCAGCCTTGTACCAGGCAGTGTTGTTATGTACACGCGATGCTAAAGGAATTGTAATACTATTATTTGCGCCATTTACCTGTATCATGAAACCTTGTGAAATGGGAATAATACCATTACTGTTGATATCGCTATACGCATTATTGGTGCAATGCCATATTTTGGCCGTACCTGCTACATTGCTTAATGCCCAGTAAGTTGATTCATTCCATTTCAATGCCGAAGGGAAGGGATTGCCCAGCAAATGCCAACCATAGTTAGAACCCGAAGAATAACTTAGGCCACTCCAAGTTGTATCGGTATTGTAAGGTGTTCCGGTAAATTTCTTACCGCTTTGAGTTTGCTCATAAGAAACCAAATAACCTCGGCCTTGGACAAAATTAGTGCCATCGTTCCACTCACTAAAAGTTGGCGGATTACTTGTATTTTTATAATTTATCCATAAGTTATGTATTTCGCTCCAGCCATAGAAACCATAATCATTACCTGTTCCTATTGTTTCAAATGCAGAAATCTCCTGGTCTTGAACGGGGGAACTGAGTAGATGCCAATATATGGGTGTAGTACTCCAACTCCTACCTTCGATATAACGTTCTACATTGAATGTACCTGAACCGCTCATTGTGCCATTAATGATGAACGAACCCGTACCCGTTGCATCACTTTCGATGTTGAGCTGATTGTTTACCGTGAGTGTAGCTCCTGTTGGCAAAGTAATACTGCCTCCATTTTCTATCATTAGCTTACCAACAGTGGATGTTGATAGAGTCAGATCGCTACCCAGTAAGACCGAACCATCCGCTGTGAAGCCTAAACTACCTGATGGTGTTATTCCAGAAGGAATACGCAGGTTATTTACCGAAAGAGTGCTTGGAAATGAAGGAACAGTAGTAACTCCTGACAAAGTGCTGCTCCAGTCGTAAATGCCGAAGCTCTGGTCTGATGAAGGCGCACCATTGCTCCAGTTAGCTGCTGTGCTCCACTCATTGCTTTCTCCTCCCAACCAGGTATTAAATGCATCGGAACTGACCCAATCGGTAGCAGCATCCATGTTGGTTAAGGTTCCATTCTTTCCATGGCCGCTAATATCATAAAGTGTTGTATCACCGTAATGATCAAACCTGTAATAGGCAATTAGTCCAACTTCATTCCCTTCTAAGGTTTTCATCATGCTTTCACGAATCTGCGATTTCGTTCTTGCGGTATTCCAAATCCGGATTTCATCCAGCATTCCAGAAAATAAATTTGTAGTAGAATAAGTTCCATTCTGATATAGATTTGCAATGGTCATAACATCTACGGAAGGACTTTGAGTAAGCGTACCAGTGGTATCAACTACGCCATTTACGTATAAAGTGATATTTGAATTATCTTTTACTACTGCCACATGCACCCATTTACCCGTATTAATGGCCTGACTTCCCCAGACAGATTCCGCTGAGGAAACATTTATCCCAAATTTAAGTTTGCCCTTATCCATTTTAAACTCAACAATATTACTGCCCGAAGCATCTCCCCAACTTACCAGTTCTTTATTTTCCCCAGCATTGGTAGATTTCATCCAAGCTTCGATGGTGAGGGCGGTATTGTTATATGCAGGAGAATTGCCTTGAAATTGAACTTGATCGTTGCTTCCATCAAAATCGAGCGCCATCTTGCTGCCGGATAAAGCTCCAGAGGCTGCCCATGTTGCCCCATTTATTATGCCAGTGTTTGTTCCGCCGCTTTTGTTATCACTCACAGTGCTACCGCTTCCATTGCTCATTTTGTAATAAGCTACCAGTCCGGTTTCGCTTCCTGTGAGCTCCCTATACATATTCTCATTGATTTCATCGGCAGTTCGGGCTACATTCCAGAGCCGAACCTCATCGATTGTGCCGTTGAAAAAATCACCAATTAAAAGATTATTTGCATCGGGTGAAATAGCACCACTCAAATCCTGAAAAACTACTAAAATACCATTTACATAAAGTTTTTGGGTTGAACCATCATACGTTTGAGCTATATGATTCCATCCCGAAGAAATCGTCCCTGTTATCGTCTGATTGTTTATTGAGGCAAAGGCAGTAGTCGTGTTTGCACCAATGCCATAAGCACCGGCTTTGGAAATTCCGACTGCCGTTTCGTTGCCTACCGTGGCTATTGGCTCAGGATTTGAATACTTGCGAACAAAAACTTGTCCCGGAGCATTTGTAGTGGTGTAGCCATAATTTTGGTACAAATCTGAAACCTCCTCTGAAGTCAAGGCACGATTATAAATTCGTACTTCATCAATTCTACCTATGAAATAATTATTTACCCTGCCTATATATCTAATTGGAGTTGGAGAAGGAGTTTTCCCTGCTAATGTAGAAGTAGAATATTTTTCAACGCCATTCACATAAATTTTATAATAGGTTCCATCAAAAGTAGCTACTACATGGTTCCATGTATTTTCAGAAATAATATTATCTGTTATAAATGAATACCAACCATTGTTATTTCCAAAGCCAGCATGTATTTTGTATTTTTGATAAACATATAAACAGGCTGATCTGGGAACATTGTAGTCTTCATATCCTAAAAACCCATGATAATCATTATCAGTAATAGTTGGATAAATCCATGCTTCCTGTGTAAATTGCGGCGGCGTATTTAAACTTGAATTGGTTCCACAATCCACCCAATTATTACCACTAAAACTCAACGCCTTTCCAAATTTCCCATCTACCCATGTTGGACTATTGTACAAAGTACCATTGTTCCCATTACCCGACATATCATAAGCCATTGTTCCACTGCCTTCATCCAAATGCCAACTTCCTTTTACCGGACTATTACCATTTATCACTCTTACAAAAGTATTGGTTGCATTGCTGACAGATTGGGCAGAAGAATTCCCATAATACATAAAGATTTCAGTTGTTCCTGAAGTGGGCACTTTTACCCAGATAATGGAAGTACCTGAAACATCCCATTTCTCAATCCAGTAATTTAATTCAGTTCCATTCCCGTCGTAAAAACGAATATCGCTGCCATCACTGTTGGTGTGAGCATAAGCGAAATTGGAAGTTGTTAATTCAACTTTTACCTGATAATCGGCTATAGGGGTTGAGGGGCTTAGAGTGATTGGTTTTTTGTATATCCAGCCATCGGCCGAAGGTTTTACCCAAGCTTCAATCGTAATTGAATCGGTGATGTTCAAACTGGATGCATTTGCAACAGAAACGTAATTATTACTGCCATCGAACTTCAGGGAATAACCACCTTGTTGTGCCGTTGCCTCCATGGTAATACCTATCAAGAAAAATAAGGCACACAATTTCTGTTTCATAATTTTAGGGTTTTATTGGTTAAGAAATCTCATAAATACCTAACTTTTAAATAATTAACTAAATATGGTATTGTAACCAATTAAACTCTTGTTTTTCCTCCTGCCTTTTATTCAACATATCTATCTTTCTTTCAATGAAAAAACCAAGGTTTTAATTTAAGTAAAGGAAAAGATATCTACCATAATTAGTAATTGATGGCAAATTAAAAACATAAATTTTTATTTATCAAGTGTTTCCGAAAAAAAAATTATAAAAAAGTTATTAACAATTTGTAAAATACTGGATATCAGTGATTGGTGTTGTTCGTTTTCAGTCGGCGTGAAAAAATGTAAAACCCCACAGTTTTATAAAATCCGTCAGGGTTAGGTGTGAACCGGCTGTTACGTAAATTTTGTGAGGTTTCGTCTTAGAACTTAAAAAACCAAATCCAGAATTTTTCTTGTATTTTCATCATCCGAATACCAGTGATTCAGGTGATGAATCCTTTTTCCAATGTCGTCGGGTGAGAAGGGTTGTTGAAATAATTCGGTGATTTTTTCTTTCAGAGAGTTTTTATCATTGGCTACATGGCATAGTTGAGCCAAATTGGTTCCGACGAGCATCTTGTCGTTTACAAGGCAGTGCCTTCCCTTGAAGAGTGTATTCAGAAGCTTTAGTTTCAGTCCTGTATTTTGTTGTGTAATCAATACATTGATGTGGGCTTCTTCGATGAGTTTGTCCATTTCCTCCAAGGAAGGATTGGCCATCACCACGACATTAGGGTAATTTTTGGCGAGCCTAATCAAGTTCTTTTCGGGATTCATTCCGGCAACAATCAAGCGATAAGGAAGTCCGGCAAATACCTTTCGAATAAGAAACCGAGCCGACTGATCATTTTCTGGCACCGAAAGTTTTCCGTGATAAAGCGCAAAATTACCAAAACCGGCTTTGCTTGTTACCTCATCGTTGCCATGAAAACTGGGAATGCATTCGACTGGTTTATGGGGAAATTTTTTTCTTAGATAAAGAGAATCATCTTCCGAAACTGTAAGTATAAGATCGGCATACGAAAGTTGCTTTTGCCACAGGAATAATCTTGCCGCTTCCACTGCAAAAAATACTTTGTCTATTATCTTTCGGCTTGCTAAAGACAGTTTCCAGTAATAATGGTGTTCGATATTGCTTTCACGATAAATTTTCAGACGGTTTTTCAAGAAAGGATGGCTGAGATAATAAGTGGTATGTAATCCTTCGAAAAAGATAGGCCAATCGTCCTTCATCAGGTTCTTCAATAAATCGGGTTGGCGGCGGCTCTTTACGATATATGGAAGTGTGCTGAGTTGGGAATCTATTCCTGTTTTTCGTTCATAATAATAAATCTGTTGACAATATTCCTTCAGCTCATCGCTCGATGCTTTCCCATGATCGAAAACATGAAGGATGATATTTACGCCGACTCTATGTAAGGCCCTGATTTTATAGAACACGTCGATTATGCCTCCATAATTTGGCGGATAAGGCATATCGAAAGAGATAAGGTGAAGTGTTTTATTCGAGGTATTTTGCATAAATAGGTATTAAAATCTGTTTTTCATTTTCCCAATTAAGTTTGTCTCTGGCCTTTAGGCAATTATGTCTATAAAAGTTTAGTGCAGCCTTGTCGTCGAGCATCGACTGAATGTCGTTAGCCAGAATTTCGGGTTCATGACCATGAATGATTCGTCCCACCTGATAATGTTCGACAATTTTTCGGATTTCTGGCAGGGGACTGGCTAAGACAGGCAAACCGGCATGTATGTAGTCGAACAGTTTATTAGGCAGGCTGAAGTGGTAGTTTGGACAAATATCCTTATCGATGCTCAACCCAATATCGGCCATCATGGTGTAATTTTGGAGTTCTTCGGCCGGCATTCTGTCGAAGAATTGGATCTTGTCATTGACGTGTAAATTATTTGCCATGATCTTTAGTTGAGGCATCACATCTCCGCCGCCAATAATAAGCAAAAGAACATTATCGAGAAATCTCAGCGATGCGATGAGTTCTTCGGCTCCTCTGTGAATATTGATGCCACTGCCTTGTAATATAAGAATATTCTTATCGTCGGGCAAACTCAAAGATGTTCTGTCGGTCTTAACTTCAAGGGGTTTTAATTCAGGAACATTTCTTGAGCTAACTACCGGTATTTTGTATTTATGATGGAATATGTCGGCTAATGACTGATTCACGGTAATCATGATTTCGAGACGAGGAAGAATAGATCGTTCGATGGTTAGCCAAATTCCTCTCACCAGGGGCCGGTGAATGACTTCGGGTGTTTCGGTGAAAAATTCATGACTGTCATATACCAATGGTGTCTTTCTGAGGAGATGAATTAAATAATTGGCTAAGAGTGTATCGAGATCATTGGCCAGGAGTAAGTCGGCAGGATGAAAAATCAGGTAGAGAAAGAGTCGGAGGTTAAATTCGGCATAGAACAAGGCTCCCCGCCTGAAGAGTAGGTGCATTCTGTGCATTTTCCATGGGTGAGAGGGCAGGGGAGGCGAATGAGGCAAAATTCTTCCTACGAGCCAAACCTCATAACCCATTTCGAAAAGCAGGCCGCAGCTTCTATTGACTCGCTGATCGGTGGAAAGATCGTTGATAACCGAAACAATGACACGTTTTTTCGCCATGAGGGCCGATTCGATGTGGTGGTAAAACGACCTGATAAGGCATATATTGCTTAAGATTCAAAAGCTTAGTAGGCTTTGGCAAATACGACCCGATAAGGCGATGTTTTACCCGAATAGATACACTTTCCTGCTTCGGCTTGTGGATTCAAAGGAATAAGGCGTATAGTAGCCTTTGTGGCTTCCTTGATTTTTTCTTCCGTTTCGGTTGTACCATCCCAATGAGCCAACACAAAACCTCCTTTTTCTATTCTTTCACAGAAATCTTCCCAAGTATCTACTGTAAATGTGTTTTCTTCTCTAAATTTTAGAGCTCTGTGATAAAGATTTTTTTGAATATCATCGAGCAGGTCTTTAATTTTTAGTTCAAGGCCATCCATTGGAATGATAGATTTTTCTAAGGTATCGCGTCGAGCAATTTCTACCGTTTGGTTTTCCAGATCGCGGGGGCCAATGGCAATACGAACCGGAAAACCCTTGAATTCGTATTCATTGAATTTCCAGCCCGGAGTGACGTTGTCGCTGTCGTCGTATTTTACGCTGATTCCGAGTTTCAGTAATGATTCCCTGATTTGATGAGCTTTATGGCTGATCTGCTCTAATTGTTCGGGTTTTTTATAGATAGGAACGATGATGACCTGATAAGGTGCTAATTTAGGAGGCAATACCAGGCCGTTGTCGTCGGAATGGCTCATAATGAGGGCTCCCATCAATCTTGTAGAAACTCCCCATGAAGTAGCCCAAACGTATTCCAAGTTATTTTCGCGGTTGAGAAATTGAACTTCGAAGGCTTTGGCAAAGTTTTGACCGAGGAAATGAGAAGTACCGGCCTGCAAAGCTTTTCCATCCTGCATCAAGGCTTCAATGCAAAAGGTTTCTTCGGCACCGGCAAAGCGCTCGCTGGGGCTTTTTACACCTTTTAAAACGGGTACGGCCATAAAGTTTTCTGCAAAATCGGCATAAACGTCCAGCATTCTGCGAGCTTCGGCAAAAGCTTCCTCACGAGTTTCATGAGCCGTATGCCCTTCTTGCCACAAAAACTCCGCCGTTCGTAAAAACAAGCGAGTGCGCATTTCCCACCTCACCACATTTGCCCATTGATTGATCAACAAGGGCAAGTCACGGTATGATTGTATCCAACCTCTGTAAGTGTCCCATATAATCGTTTCGCTGGTTGGTCTTACAATGAGTTCTTCTTCTAATTTTGCTTCTGGATCCACTACTATTCCTTTTCCTTCTGGATCATTTTTTAAACGGTAATGCGTAACCACGGCGCATTCCTTCGCAAAACCTTCTACATGGCTGGCTTCTCTGCTAAAAAACGACTTGGGAATGAATAATGGAAAATAAGCATTTACATGCCCGGTGTCTTTGAACATTTTATCCAGCGCTTGTTGCATTTTTTCCCAGATTGCATAACCATAAGGTTTAATGACCATGCAACCTCTCACTGCTGAATTCTCGGCCAAATCGGCTTTTATTACGAGCTCATTGTACCATTGCGAATAATTTTCATCACGTTTGGTGAAATCTTTTGCCATTTTCTTTTGTTATGGTATAATATTTGAAAGAGTTTTAGTGCTTCTCTTTTGCAATCACGACTTGTTAGAGTGAGGCGCAAAATTAAAAAATAACTTTCTGGCAATGATATTTACCCAAAAGGAGGGCCTTATGAAAAAGATTTTCAGATTATTACCATTAATGACAGTTGTTTGGGGGCTTGCGGCTTGCTCCTCCGCCTATCTGGCAAATACTCCTTTCGATGAAGCCTACGATGTACAAAGGAGCAATATTACGTCCCAATCCGCTAAAACTACTCCATCCATAGCACAAACAACCCCCTCAGCTATTGAATTACAACAACAAAAGAATTCGCTGAATCCTTCGGAAGAGGAAAGCGATTTTTCTTCGGCCGAGCAACAATATTCCACTCGAATTGCTGAAGGCGGTGAAATCGTTTCTCCTCCCGACCGTATTCTCTATAATGAATATTATGATGAAAACGATGAATTCGACTTCGACGACTATTACGACTATGCTTATAGCGTTAGAATAAAGCGTTTCCATCGCCCTGTCTATGGCGCAGGTTATTATGATGATTGTTATACGAATTTATACTGGTATACTTACGATCCCTGGGTTTGGGGAATGAGTGTATATCTTGGATATGACTGGTGGTGGTGGGATTGGTATGGAGGCCCTTATTTCTCTCTGGGATATAACTGGGGCTGGGGCAGTATAAACTGGCATTGGGGATTCCCCTATTCGGGCTGGTATTATTATCCACACTTCTTTTACCATTATCCATGGTATCCCTGGTATTATGGATGGGGAGCTTACCCTTATTACATTGGTTGGTGGAATGGTTTCTGGTTTGGACATTATTACAACAGCCACGACCCCAACTCCTACTATTATGGTCGCAGAGTTTCCCGTCACGAAACTAACGGTGCGGCAAGCGGTGGAACCTTCGGCGAATATTACGAGAATTACGTAAACAATCAAAGAAGAGGAGGCCAAGGCACTAATGGAGTGACTCAGCCATCGGGCCAGGGATCGGAATCTTCACTGACTCAAAGAAGAATTCAAGCTGCGGGAGTTAATCAGCAGGCTGTAAAGGATAAACCAGGCGAAGAAAAAAATCTGACGCAAGGAACGTTGAATGAACGTCGTATTTCGGCGAGTGAATCAACTCAAGTAACACCTAAAACCGATCAACCCGCTGTAACACCTGCACGCATTCGTTCGGGCGAAGAAAATCTTGCAGCACCTAAACCATCCAATGAACAAAGCGAAGGAAATGTTTCGAATCGAAGAATCTCAGGAAACGTGAATCAGACCGCTGAACAAAGTCAGACCCAGGATTCTCGCTTGCGTCAAACTCAGGAAAATTATGCAAAACCTCAAGCTTCACCTGCCAACCCACAACAATACGATTACAATCGTTATCGTAGAACTTCGCCTGCCACGAATCCAGAACAACTTGCCCGTCCTAAGACTCAAGGAAATCAAAATGACAGACCTGTTCGCACCTATACCCCCCCTACTTATTCACGCCCAAGAAGTAGTAACGAATATACAACTCCCCGACGCATTACCATACCCCAACAAAGTGAGCAACCTTCACAAATGAATCAGGGAGTTAAACGTGAAACCCAAAAGTCTTCTGAGAGGAATAAAAGCTATACCCCTCCTTCCAGCAGTCGGCCTAATTATTCTGTCCCTTCCAGTTCTAATTCTCACCAGAATAATTCCAGCAGGCCGTCCTATAACAGCTCATCTTCACAGGAACGTCACTCTTCTTCCTCATTCAGTTCGCCTTCCCGATCGAGCTCCAATAGTGGAGGAGGATCATCCTCCTCATCGAGAAGTGGTAGTGGCCGAAGAAGATAATCAAATCGAAATAACCTCATAAAATCGTATAAAAGAATTTTTTTTACCATTCGCAAATTCATTCAAACCATATAAAAAAGAATAGTCTATGAGAAAAATAAGTTTGATGGGAATATTACTGTTTGCCACAGTGATGGTTTTTGCACAGAATGCTACGGACGCTTTGCGTTATTCATCGGTCAATTATTTTGGTACTACCCGTTTCATGACGATGGGTGGCGCATTTGGAGCGGTTGGAGCCGATTTTTCGGTGTTGAGCACCAATCCCGCAGGCTTAGGTTTATACAAAAGCTCCGAAGTATGTTTTACTCCCTTGATTTATCACGGGCAAACCAAATCGAGTTTCTGGGCTAATAAGGCCGAAGATGACAGATATAATTTTGCCTTCAGCAATATGGGAGCCGTGTTGACATTCGAATTTCCCAGTCAACTCGAAACCCCAAGCTGGCGCTATGTTCAGTTTGGATTTGGGGTGAATCGACTGCTCGATTTTCATAACCGTATCATGGTGGAAGGATTTAACAATGATAATTCCCTTCTGACAGGTTATGTAGAGTATGCCAATCGATATGGTATTGGAAAAAACAGTCCGGAAGAACTCGCTGAAAGAGCTAACCTGATTTTTTATGATGAAGCTACCAATCGCTATTATTGCGATATGCCCGACGGAGGTGTTCTGCAACGCAAATCCATCAGTACCGAAGGTTCGATGAACGAAGTAGTGTTGTCGGCTGCAGCTAACTATTCCGATAAACTCTATGTAGGATTGACCTTTGGTTTTCCTTATTTCCGCTATTATGAATCATCGCTTTATTCGGAAAACGATGTGGAAAACAGGAATGAATTTTTTCGTTCCTTTACTTTGAGGCAGCAATTGGAAACCACCAGTACTGGCTTTAATCTGAAGGCTGGTGTCATCGTCCGGCCCGTCGATTGGCTGCGCCTCGGTGTGGCTTATCATTCACCCATGTTCTTTACCGATATGAACGACGTATGGGATAGCTACATTGAATCTTATTTCGATAAAGAGGTTCCCAATAAATCGGTAGGATCTCCCTTGGGCGAATTCGAATACGAGCTCATTACACCCATGAAAGTGATTGGATCGGTTGCATTTCAGGTGGGTAAGATCGGATTGATTAGTGCCGATTACCAATTCGTCGATTATCGGGATGCTCGCTTCCATCCCACCGGCGAATTTGCTGATATCAACGATATTATCCAATCTAGCTACTCTACCCAAAATATAATTAGAGTGGGAACGGAATGGCGTTTTGGACCCTTTAGCGTAAGAGGAGGCTATGGCTTTTATAGTAGCCCATTCAACAATAACATCAACGACGGAGAAAGAAAATCAGGTTCTTTGGGAGTTGGTTACCGATCAGATAACTTCTTCGTTGACCTTGGCTTTGTACAGACCAAATCTTCCGAAAAATACTTTCTCTACGATCCTATGAATGGAGACCCCTTACCAGCAGCAAATACTGACTTTACATGGAATAGCCTCCTGATGACCCTCGGATTCAAGTTCTAAATCAGGTTTTTGGTTCATCTATCAGAAGCTGTATCTGCCATAAATGAAGATACAGCTTTTCTTTTTGATCAGCGGGCAGCAATACATTCAATCTCGACGAGCACTCCTAAGGGCAGCTTAACTACTCCATAAGCCGCTCTGGCTGGAGGATCGGTTGTAAAATATTGAGCGTAAACTTCGTTCATCTCCCCAAAATGTTCCATGTTGCTTAAAAGACAAGTACATTTTACCACATCCTTATAATCCAAGCTCGCCTCTTTTAAAATGGCGCCTATGTTTCTCATGACCTGATGAGTTTGTTCTTTAATCCCTCCTTCTACTAACTGTCCCCTGGAAGAATCAATAGGTATTTGACCTGAAATAAATAGGAAGCCATTCGCTTCGTTGGCCTGACTATAAGGACCTATAGCTTTGGGCGCTTCTTTAGATGAAATTATCCTTTTCATTGTCTATATAAAATTTATTGGTGTATTTGTGAAAATATGATGATGAATTTTAATAAAGCTAATGAAACGCATAAAAATAAAAACATAATCTGATTTTAGGAAAAGGCGAATCGAAATTTAAATCTTCAATCATTCTACATGGATTTTATCTTCATTTTTAGGCAAGATGATGCTAACATTATCAATAAATGCAGTTTCATTAGGATTAGTTTTCCAAAAATAAATCTTTAAATGCCCGTCGGGTAGGAATTTTTTCAGGCTAACTTTCCCTTGAATTGGCTTCCAGTTGTCTTTTTGTATGGATAAAGTATCAGGGAAAAGCGGTAGATAAAGCTGGTGGTTGTCTTTGGTAGCATGAATAACCAAGCGGGTTGTATTTATTGAATTCGAAGAAGTTTCTTTCAGCCATGCTTTTATTTCGATTATGGCAAGCGAATCCTGAAAGGGAATGGAGCTACAAGAGGTATTTAATATTTCTGTAAATTCATCGGAAGATTCCATCTTCAAAGAAAATTCACCTTCGAAGGATTCTTCTTGGGAATGCCATTTATCAAAGGCGTCATGACCTTCGAAGCCGAGCCGCATAAAAAATATTTGGCCACTATTGGTATCGAAAAACACGGGAAATTGTGTTTGTGAAGTTTTTTCAAAAAGATATACCTTGAAATCATGGCCGCCCAATACTTTGAAAGGTGTTTCGGGTTCGAACGCTTTCAGGAGTTTAAAAGAGGAATCGGTAAGAATATTTTCCAAGGGAGTGCCTCCTTCGTTAGGGCCAAAATGGGCATCCCAAGCAAGCAATGCTCCTACAGGGATTTGATCGGGTTTGATGGAAGTGAAATGTATCATCATTTTCCCTTCATCATCATTCATGGGATCTTTGTTAAGAAACAACGCAAATAAATTGTGATAATAATATAATTTCTTGTTGGCCAAGCCATTTTCTTTTATCCATTCTGCAGCTTCGGCAATTACTTTTTCTTCGGCATAGGGACGAATAGGATAAGGATAAACCAATGTGGTGCGCACTAAGAGAATTAATACTAAAACCGCTGTAATAGCAGGAGGAATTTTAAATTTTTTGAGATAATTGATTAGTAGAGTATATCCTGCATGGCTAATAATGGAGGCAGCTGGCAAGACGGCCGCAATAACCCTGATTAACCCCAGACTATTACCCTTGCCCGACCACCATGAATAACTATGAGCTGCGTAATATATCAAGAAGCTTCCAGCTGTTATAATATAAACCCCTAAGTGATTCTCACCTAAATAAAGTTCTCCCTTCTTCTTTATAATTTGAAGTCCCCATCCTATCAATCCTAACAAGAATAATGACGCCATCAGGTACCCCTGTATTTTGTCAGTATGGCGAATGAAATGAAGTAAACTGCCTTTGCCATAAATTTCTGTGGCACCCGACTGGTAAGGATTTTTATGATAGATCCACAGAAAATCCTTGAAAAGAAAATATCCGATGCAGCTAAAAATAAGATAACCGGTCAAAAGAAGAAGGATATGAGGATATTTTCTATCGACTAAAAATGCTATAGCAACTACGGGTAGAATAACAAAGGCTTCGAGCCGTATAAAAGGAAGCAAACTGAACAAAATGGCCGAAAGAATATATTTTTTACTTATGTATGTATAAATACCCGCCATTAAAAACATGGCCATAGCGAGTTCGGTGAGAGGAGAGAATATTTGATTGAAGTACAATGGTGTAAGAATAATGAACGGGATAGCTAACCATGGGTGTTGAAATTTCATTTTATCGGCCATCAGGTATCCCAGCCAGGCTGTAATTAAGGCCATTAAAATTGAAAAGATTTTCATGCCCGAATATCCAAATTGTGCAAAGGGGGTGGCCAGAAGAGTAAAAAGCGGTCTTCCCCAAAGATCAAGAAGCCACTTGGGATCGCTGGCAGCATGCCTTGCAATAAAATAATGAGTAAATGAATCTCCCTCTCCCCCAATCCCTGGCGATAAAAATGCTATGAGTAGGATAATGATTGCAAAAATTCCCAACAAAATGGCTGCAAGTATTCGATTTTTCTTCTCATGCATTTTAGATAGGTTACAGATTTACAAATTTATGAATGTTTCATTAAACCCTAAAAATTCATTTCCTTTCGAAATATCAGACGGTATCGATTTTATAAGAGCAGAAGGAGTGGTCGAGAATGGAATTTTCGTCGAATTTCTACATAAAATCTATAAATAAACAGAGGATAAGAAGGAATTTTATTAATTTGATTTTCTATTACCAGTCGGTTGTGTAGCTTTGGTTGTAGATGCGGTAGCTCATCAATTCGCCTGTGGCGGAAGATCTGTAGTAAATATAGCCCGAAACCACGGGAAGGGTCTTCCCTAAAGCCGAGGTTTCATTTATATTAATTGGCTGATTGATGTTCAGTCTTAGATTATGGCTACCTTTCCCCTTGAAATTTTGTTGGATATTATCGATGATAATAGGAGCCAAGCCTTTCCATTCTAAAACAACTTTCTCGATGGTAAAGGGAGAATCGTATTTTGAATGGATTGTAAGATCGAGAATGGATTTGGTAACCATTTCGTTTTCTTTGAGGATGGTTTTAAAATGTAAGGGGTCGCTCACAAAAATAGAGGTTTTGTTAGCGGCTACATCGAAATAGAACTGTTTTTGCACATCGGTTGTTCCGAAGCGGTATTTTACGAGGATATTGTTTTCGGGGTCTTCGTAACAATTCTCGTAATCGTATTTAATGATGACATTGTCGGCATTATTGATAACTGAACCAATTCTTGCACATTCCGATTTCACGATGGGTTTTTTAGAAGTTGAGATGGGGCGGTTGCCTAAACGGAGGCAATACTTCAATTCGCCCAATTTGTTTTCCAGTTCTACCAGTTCGATGGAATTCAAAAGTGAGCGATATTGCGATATTCCCAAATTACACTGATCCTGACGTGCATCCATAAAGTAATCTTTCAGACTGGCCAATTGAGCCATGTTGCCTTCTATTTGTTCCACGGTTTGTACCGAATCGATTTGTTCCAGAAGACTTTCGAGTTGGAAGGTCAATTTTCTGTCGTACAATCTGAAATCGCTCACCAGTTTTTTGAGTTCGAATTCGGAGAAAGGGTATTTGATGTGATAGATATAAGTGATGGTTTTATTAGGTCGTTGAAGCTTTTCCCAATAATATTCTTCGGCCTTCGAGAGTGAAATGCCCTGCAAAAAAGGTACCTTTCCCGATTGAGTGTTGGTAGTGGAGGCATATTTCTCTAAGAATAAATTCACGTTGTTATTGTAATTGGCTTCTTCTTTATACATGGTGGAAGTTGACTTGACATTTTCGGCAACTGCCGATACGATTTGTTCTTTTATGGAGGTAAGGGCACTTTGTTGGGCAGACTGGATGTCAGCGCCAGTTCCGGAAGCAATGATATAATCTTTTGCAAGTCCATTAACCCATTTGGGTTTTTTCCCGCTTTTTTCCAGAACCTTGTCTTGTGCATACGACGAAAAGACCAATAACATCAATGTTGCTCCTAAGAATAGAGTTTTTTTCATAGAAGATTGAATTTTCATAATCAAACAAATAAAATTTCAAATGATGATGCAAATGGAAAATCAGCAACCCGGAATGAGCTGCTGATTTTCGGTGAATGAAATTATTCAGGGACGTTCGCTTTCGAGTTTTTTCATTTCTTCGTTAAAGACTTGTTCGAATTTCATTTTGTCGTAGTCAACCTGAAGTTTTTTATCCTTCGAAACTCTATTGGCAATGTTGTTCAGAACCTCATCTTTAGATACCTGCACTGCGGTGAACACTTGAAACTTTCCGTCTTTCATTTGGGTGGTTTTGTAGCAAGCAACCTCCACATTGTTCAATTGCTGATTAACTACTTCGCGGGTGAGTTGTTCGAATTTTTGTTCGAACTCCGAACTTGCATCGAATTGGCGTTCGTTTACATATCTTTCGGACACGGATTTAAGGGTAGTATTGATGCTTTGGGCTAAATTGGTGTTGGCATCCATTTTGGCTTTGTTGCGTGCAGTACTTAAATCAATACTGATGCCATTGCCTGTACCCCTGAAGTATTTAGAATCGGTATGAAATTCTTCATCACTGCAAGGAACGATAACTTCCTTACCAAATGTAGAATCTACTGTTTTTTTGGAACTCTTGCATCCTGCCAGCGTTACTGCAAAAAGAAATGCACCGGCTACTAAAATCGTACTTTTCATCTTCATAGTTGTTAAGTTTAATTTGAAATGTTGGTTGATAAATTAATTGATTTATTTAATAAAGGTTTATTAAGGTTATTTTTTGATGTAAATCCAGCTCCAATCCCAGTTAAAATAGGGTGCTGCACCCCAATAAGCCCAGCTTTTAGCAACTTCCTTTACGGCCTGAATCATCATTTTGTCTTTTTCGATAGAGTCGTCGTATTTTTTCATTTTGAACTGCCAAACATTAGCACCATCGGCAATTTGTTTCTGGGTTATCTGGTCGGCTAATTGTGAAGCTTCTTTGTAGCATTGCATATCGGGTGTTATTTTTCCGAGGTATTCGGCGGCTCTGTCCACGTCCATATTAGCCCAGGAGGCTCTTGCACCCGAGAGATACTCGGTGCACTTGTAGTCAGCATATTGTTTGTAGATGTCGATGGAAAGGTCCATACATTTGTCATAGCATTCACGGCAAACATCAGGAACGGAGAGGAGAACAAAGAGAGCTTCCTCGTATTGCTTTTGTCCTGCTAAAGCTTGAGCATTTTTAAGTACAACGTCACACTGTGAATTATAGAATTCGATAATTTTTTCCTTGCCTCTTTCTATAAAACCTTTGAATTGACCTGCTTTTACATTAATTCCACGAATGGCTTGTATATAAGCTTTGTCTTCGGTTTGCCCTACTCCTTTCACCTGAATACTGGTTTGGCTGAAGATATTCTGGCTAAGTGCATCCACGATGTAGAAAGTAATATCGAGTGTAAGGGCTTGCATAGGGGGTGCCGTAGGTGTAATTTCCTTTTCGAGTACATTGATTAGAGGGATCATACAAAATCTGGGGTTAACCGGCGTAGCGCCTAGTCCATTTTGGACGACAATTTGTTCCATTTTGTTTACTAGAAGCTGATGAGCCGATAGGGGTATTCCTTCTGCCTGATTGGGAACAATAGCTGCAATCGCCAATCTGCCCAAATCGTCAGTCTTCCCCAGATAATTTTGCGCATTCAGGTTATAAATGAACCCGAATGCTATTATAAAAAAGATTATTCGTTTTTTCATCGTATCATGATTTGTTATCCTAAAAAGAGTTCAAAAACCTACCTGATTAAGCCTTTTTTATTTTGGAGCATTTTCAAGTAGGTTTATTTTTATTTTTTATTTCTCACCTAATATGAGCCATGCTTCTCCTAAGCCTCTGAGATAAAGTTTGGAAGGAACGCCCAATTCGTTGAGATATTTACGTAAATCGCTCACGAACGAACGAGTATCTACAGCACGTTCACGGCCTCTTTCATCGGTTCGCATCATAGGAATTCTCACTTGTTCAAATTTCATGAAGTTTTCACTCGCATCGGAGAGATTAAAGCGGCCTTGGACGCAGTTATCGAAGAACCAATCTTCGATGATTTCGGATAATTCTTTTGAATCGGGGCCAAATTCTGATTCAAGGTTTTGTCCCCAGTTAGCCCAAACTTTGACCATCACTTTCACTTCACGGCCATTGGCAAACATGTCATCGAAATGGCGCATCAGGCCAGCATTAAAATTATCCATGTGGCTTAACACGGCTTCTTCGAGCAGAAGTTCGGGTGATGCCGCAGTTGAAGGATTTCCTGCTCCTGCTACACCGGTTACTTGCTTGGCAGTATAAGCATCCAGACCTTTGAGGTTGAAAACGATATATTTTTGAGGTCCTTGGCGTTTAATATCGAAATCGAGATCGAGAATGATATCGGCTTTGGCAACCCGTTTCAAGGCATCGATAGGACTTTCGGCCATTTCCGAACCCGAACTCGAGCTTGTAAGCATAGAAGATTCGGCACGTTCTTGTTCCAGATTTTTGAGTTCTTGTTCCAGATCTTTTAGTGGAAACCCTCTGTCGGCCATAATCTGGCCCATCTTGGTAATGACTAAGCGTAAGTCAGGATCTGATTGCAGAGCAGCCTTATAATCTGGAAGCGTTTGGGTCATGCCTTGGTTCTGAAAAACCATTTTGTATCCCCGGCTAATGCAGTATTGGTCGCTGGGAACCACCATAAGCACAGGTTTCTTGGCCTGTCCAAATCCTGTGAGTACGGAAAGAATAAAAATAAAAGTGAATGTTAATTTCTTCATAAAACGATTTGATTTTTAAAATCCAGAATCTAATCTGCGGGCAATGCCATCGGCTTCTAATTGTTTACGCAAAGCGTCGTACATTACCTGCACATAAATGGCAACCTTGTATCCTTTTTTGAGTTTGATGCGGTCTTCGGCTGCAGGGTCTCCGTCGTTGGTTACGGCGATGTATTGAAGGTATTTACCTCCTATTTTGAAGAATTCATCGAAATAATCGGCATAAGTAACTTCGGCATTGGGCTGTGAACATATTGGAGGTGTGGGTGCCGAACCGGCTCCACCCGGCAGACCTTTGAAGATACAGGCAGCAACTGCAGCTTCTTTGGCATTCATTACTGCTGCATTCACATCTTTTCCATAACCCCATACCTTGAAAACTTTTGTGCCATCTTGGCCAACGCCAACGGGCTCAATTTCATAATTGTACTGGCTGCTGTAAAGTATCTTACGCTCCTTGCGCGATTGAGCACTCGCAGTAACAACCATCAAACTGACCAATACTAGTGATAGGGTAAGTGATTTTGTTTTCATAAGCATAATCCGTTTATATTTAGGTTAGAACATGATTTTAAGTCCCACTAAGCCAGAAAGACCTTTCCTATCCTGAAATATTTCATCCCATTTTATTCCAAGGTCGCTTTTATCTTTATTGCTTGCATTACCGATGAGTGCGTAATAATTTATGCCGCCGGTTAATTGTATGTTATGCCGTAAGTTGATGGCAAGATTACCGCCAAATTTTAGAAACAACGTGGAGAGATTACCCTTGTCGGCCTTATCGATTTCATCGCTCGAAGCTGATTCTAATCCAATGCCAATGTAAGGTCGTAATTCCATATTGCGCATAAGCATCAATCCCTGTGCCAAACCTACACCATAATGGATAAAGGTAACATCCTCAGTGGTGGCCTTTGTATAGCTTGGATAATGATATTCGTATTCCTTTTGTTGGCCGCCACCTTCTAAATAAATAAAGAAGGCTTTAAGACCAATGAAGCGACCCAGTCTAAAATCGAGCCTTCCATAAGGTCCACCAATTTCTCCCATTTCGTATCCAGCTAAAATTTCTATTCCAATATCATTTTGTTGGCGAACCAAATAACCCGTCTGAAGTTTTCGGCCTGCAGTCTGATAAAAGGTAGAAGTAGGCATTTCGCCAGTAGCAAGCTGACGATTGTCGGCAATTTTCGAAGTAGCTCTGATTACTCCACGGTAAACGGGTTTAACGGTATTAGTTTTTTCATCATAAAGGTATTCATAAACAAAATAGCGGTGATCGCATTTGAGCCCTTCTTTCTTCCCGATTTTGACCTGAATGGGTTTTACCTTATAAATGGTGGCTTTAACCATAAAATCTTCATATTTTCTTTCGAGGTAATATAAGGTTTCGTCATAGCCACTCTGAACGAGTTCCATTAAAAGTTCATCATCCGATTTTTGTTTGGTGAGTTTGCCCAGTTGGGTATCAGGGTTAGCTTGCGACGCACTGAGCGAATGAGTAGTTTTGGTGACGAATTCGATGGGGATTTCGAGCTGTTCGAATTTTTGAAGTTTTTCGGCTTTCACTTCTGGACTATCTTCTGGATAGATCCAGCAATCGTATAGAGCGGCTTGAATTTCTTCATTGAAATCGATCTTGTATAAATAAGCCGTAACAGTGGCCTCCCAGCCATGTTGATCGGCTACTTTGGCTTCGCTCATGTTTTTTACATTGGCAAAGTCGAATACTAAGATATAACTGCGCTGAATAAGTCTGTTGCCATAATCTTGCAATAAGGCATTACCACGTTTTGTGGTTTGTGCCTTGATGTATTCGGCATCGCTCGCATTAAACATGCCTCTTTCAAAGATAAGGTCCATCGTCATGGTACCATCTTCTTTTCTATTATACCATTTGCTGATAACCGACTTGGCTATCTTTTGATTTGTCAGATAATCCTTGATTGCTACTTCGGGAACAATTTCGGTGTTGGTTCTCGAATAAGGCGCCTCAAAGATTACATTCGCAAGGTTGTTGTTGTAATATTTATCAGAAAACACGACCTGTTGGAATTTTGACGCGATTTCTGTTACATGGTTCTCGCCTGGAAATTTCATGTACAGGCAGGTAAGAGAGCTTCTGTCGTAAGTCGAAGGGATTACTTTGGCCTGATCGATACTCTGGGCTTGAACGCCAATTAATGGCACCAATGATGTGGCCAGCACGAATAATAGCTTTGAATTCATAGTTCATTAAGGTTTTGGTGGATTGATGTTGAAATTTTTGGTAAAAGAACAAAATTTTTCGAATGAAAGATAAAATCTGGAAAAACTTCTGAAGAATCATATCCTGTAATCTATCAAGAGAAAGCGATTCTATTTTTGCTAATAAACTGAATTTCATTCCATTGTTTTTTTCGTAAAGAAGTCAGCTTTATTAAATTTCAAAATATCAGTAGAAAATTTTTCATCCTCTCCTTAAAAATCTATACTCTCCGACTCTGTTTCGAAATACGAAAAGTTGAATTTTCAAAAGCAAGGTAAAAATAGAAATTATATTTCGAAGTTTGGTTATCCACTTTCCGGGCTATAGAATAATTTTTTTGAGAAATCTATTTTGAGTCCTTTCACTGCTCCCTTGTATTGATGATAATGGTCTCGACCTAACATTAAAAAGGGAGCGAGAGAGCCATTGCTTTATACTTTATTCTGGCTTTGAAGTTCGTAAGAAATGGTTTATATAGAAAAGAATTGGTGTGGAAATATGAGGGATGCCTGGATAATTCGTTCGATTCATTGTATTTCGATCGATACATTATCGGCTTTATAGACAATTTGATAAAAATATATTGAAAACCGGCACTTCAGAAAATTATCCTTAGATCAAGAAGAGATGAGTTTATTTCGAAGAGTTCCATTTTACGGTATTAAGGTTTCTGGTTTTATTGCCAGGTTCTGAAAATATCCATAGAGAGATGAAGGTGAGCAATCCATTGAGCAACAGTAATTCATAGCCAAATTTATAACCACCGAGCCATTTCACCGAGTTAGAACTGATCAGATAGCATAGAGTAGGGATTAGAATAGCAATATAAGGGCTTACGTTATCTTTTAATTTTCGGCTTGTATAAAGGCCAAACATAAAAATTCCGAGCAGTGGGCCATAAGTATAACCTGCGATCGTATAGATAGCATTGATTACCGTTTTATCGTTCAAAGCTTTAAAAACCATAATGATTGCGAGCATCAGCATAGATACACCAAGATGAACCCACCGGCGCGTGGTATGGCTTTCTTCTCCTTTTATTTTCAGAAAATCAACACAAAAGGAGGTCGTTAAGGCAGTAATAGCCGAATCGGCTGATGAGAGTGCTGCTGCAACAATACCCATTAAAAAACTGATTCCAATGATTTTGGGGAAAAATTTCAAAGCAAGTAAGGGATAAAGCTGGTCGGTATTGTGATAAATACCACTGGCCTTATCGAAATAGAAACCGGATGAATCGTGAAAATTCAAGCCTTTGCTATTGATATAGAGAAATAGAAGAGCACCAAGGGATAAGAAAATCAAATTTACGGGGATCAATATGAAACTGTAAGTTATCATGTTTTTCTGAGCATCCTTGATGTTGGGGCAAGTGAGGTTTTTTTGCATCATGTTCTGGTCGAGACCAGTCATCACAATACAAATAAAGGCTCCAGAAAGGAATTGCTTGAAGAAATTTTGGCTCGAACGCCAATCCCAGTTGAATATTTTTGAATAATCGCTTTTGGCTATAGTTTTGGTCAAGCCTGGCAAATCGAGATTCATTTCTTTCCCGATGGCAATAACCGAAAAGAAAACCGCTGCCAGCATTAGGGTGGTTTGGAGTGTATCTGTCCAGACGATGGTACGAATACCCGAACGATAGGTATATGCCCAGATAAGTGCAAGAATAATGATAACAGTTACAAAAAAAGGAATGCCGAAAGCATCGAAAAAAGCCATTTGCAGGACTGAAGCTGCCAAATACAGGCGAAGCGAAGCCCCTAACGATTGAGATATAAAGAATAAGGTTGCCCCTGTATGATAGGACACATTTCCAAAACGTTGTTGAAGATAGGAATATATAGAGATGAGTCCCAAACGATAATATATTGGCATCAATATAAGAGCAATGAATAAATAACCCAACGGATAACCAAGAACAAACTGAAAGTAAGAAAATCCATTATTACCCACTTCTCCGGGAACTGAAATTAAGGAAACACCGGATATGGAAGCACCAATCATTCCATAGGCTACTAAAATCCATGGTGATTTATGGTTCCCTGTGAAAAATGTAGCATTTGATGTGTTTTTCGAAGTTAAAGCCGAAACAAGCATCAGTATGGCAAAATACACTGCAAGAATTCCAAAAACCAAGGTAGGGCTCATAACTAATTAAGGATATAGCAAATAGGGTTTACGTTTGAGCATGAATTCCTGTAATTGGGGCTGCCAGCTTTCACGTATCTGATTTTCATCGAGACCATCGAGAATCTGCGACCTCAATAACGAAGATCCTGCAAGCTTGTCGAAGAAATCGGGACGTTTGAAAAATTTTTCTCCCCAATTCGATAAATGATAAAAATCTAATATGAATTTCAGTGTGAATCGAGTATGTAAAGAATCCCGCCGAAGATCTATTCCATAGCAAGTATCGCCTTTATGGAGAGGATGAATAGATTTTCCTGGAATTGCTTTAGGTACAAAAGTAAAGTTACCAAAAATGGGAGCAGGGAAACCTATAACCTGAAATGGAAAATCAGTTCCCCTCCCTACCGAGATATCAGTGGCTTCGAACAGGCAAAGGCTGGGATAGAGACGTATGCTTTGCGTATTGGGAAGGTTCGGACTGGGTTCCCGATCGAGAATTACGGGTGTGGAATGCGTATATCCATCTAAAGGGATTATAGTGAGTTCACATTTCATTCCGTTTCTTAACCATCCTTCTCCGTTGATCATTCTTGCCAGTTCGCCAATCGTCATCCCATAAACTATGGGAATAGGATTCATTCCTACAAATGAACGGAAAGATAAATCGAGCACAGGGCCATCTATATAATCTCCATTGGGATTGGGCCTGTCGAGAACCAACAATGGAATACCCTCTTTGGCACAGCTTTCCATCATATAATGAAGAGTTGAAATATAAGTAAAAAATCTAACCCCTATATCTTGAATATCGAACACTATGACATCGAGACCACTCATTTCCTTGCTCGAAGGTTTTTTCTGGTTACCATACAAAGAAATAATTGGTAGTCCCGTTTTTTCATCAATAGTATTTTGAATGAATTCCCCAGCCTCGGCCTCTCCTCTGAATCCATGTTCGGGAGCAAAAATTTTTTTTACATTAATTCCTGCTGAAATCATGCTATCGATAAGATGCTTTTCGCCTATCATGGAAGAAGCATTTGCAACTACTCCTATGGCTCGATCACCGCCTAACGAAGAAAAATATGAATCTGTTTTCCATGCGCCGGGAATGATTATATTTTGACCATTAACCGATCTGCTTAACAAAATGATAGGCAACAAAAAGAGAAAGAAAACTATTTTAGAAGGAATAGGCTTCATTATGTGGCAAAATTATAAAGAACGATACATAATGAACAACGAATCACGGATCGCATTCACTCCTAATGGGGCTCGAATAATGCGGGTTTGTCTTCGAAAATGTTGACATGCCGCCCAAAATGATGCTCGAACGAAATTTTTTCATCTTCATATAACTCAGTCCCCGCTATCTCTCATCCTCCATTTTGCCCATTCACAAGAAGCCACGAATAACTATAGATATCATCAATCAACATTCTCACATTGCTCAACCAATAAAAATTGTATAACTTTGCAGCCCTAATTTTTATTCACTAATTAAAAGCGAGGTATTTTTTATGATTATTGTTCCTGTTAAAGAAGGCGACAGCATCGACCGAGCGTTGAAGAAATTCAAGCGGAAGTTCGAAAAAACCGGTGTGATGCGTGAATTACGCGAACGCCAAAAATATACGAAACCTTCCATTAGACGACGCGAAGAGAAAACTCGAGCCATCTTTATTCAAAAACTCAGGGATCAAGAGTTGATTTAAGATTCTTGAAATTACAGGAAGAAAACTATCCGGACAGAAATTTTTTCTATCCGGATTTGTTGTAATTTTATCCCAAGCTAAATTTTGGATGATAGAAAGTTTTATCACATATCTGGAAAGAGAAAAACGGTATTCAAAATACACATGTACCTCTTATTCGATTGATTTACAACAATTCGAATCTTATTGTCAATTGCAATATGGCCACTCGGATATCGATACTGTAAGTTCTGATGTGATCAGAAGTTATGTGGTTTGGTTGATAGAAAAGGATTATTCTCATCGAAGCATTCACCGGAAGATTATTTCGTTGCGTCAGTATTACAGGTATTTGATTAGATTGGGATATATTCATGCTAATCCGGCTCGAGATGTTCCTGTACCAAAGATTCCAGAACGAATTCCCATGTTTGTAAGTGAAGAAAACATGAAAAATGTGGGTAATGTTGCGTCTAAGAGGAAGAATGATTATGAAACCATACGGGATAAATTAATCATAGAAATGCTATATGCCACAGGAATGCGTGTTTCGGAATTGATTCATCTAAGGATTTGCGATATAAATCTTGAGGGGATGAACATCAAAGTGATGGGAAAGCGAAGCAAAGAAAGATTGATTCCTATTGGAGAAAAATTAGCAGATCATTTACGACAATATCTCGAGGTGCTTCGACGTTTTGGTTTTGTAGCTTCTCCTGAATCGTGGTTATTTTCGACCCGAAAAGGCCAGAAGATTTATCCTTTGCTTGTTTATCGAGTAGTAAATGAATTCTTGAGTAAAGTAACTACATTGGAAAAGAGGAGTCCACATATTCTGAGGCATAGTTTTGCCACACAGTTATTGAATGCCGGAGCCGACCTGAATGCCATCAAGGAATTGCTGGGTCATTCTAGTTTGGCGTCCACCCAAATTTATACACATTCTGACTTTGAGACGTTAAAAAAAATATATCAACAATCACACCCTAAAGCTTAAAAGAAAGGAGTAAATCATGAATGTAAACATCAACTCAGTACATTTCAAGGCCGACAAGAAGCTGGAATCATTTATCACGGAGAAGGTTGGAAAATTGAATCAATACTTCGATGGGATCATTGGAAGTGAGGTCGTATTGAAGTTGGAAAATACCGACACACCTGAGAATAAAGTTACGGAAATCAGGTTGCAGATACCTGGGAATGATCTATATGCACGGAAGCAATGTGCCACATTTGAGGAAGCAACAGGAGAAGCCGTTGATGCTTTGAAAGTCCAGTTGAAAAAATATAAGGCCAAACTCAAGGGGAACTAAAAATTTTGTTCAAAAAGTTTGGTTCGTATCGTAATAAGATTTACTTTTGCAGTCCCTTTTTTGGGACTGTTTTTTTATAGCCCGTGATGGGGGGTTTAAAAATTTTTTAATGATAGAATAAAGCTGAGGGGAGATTCCAGAGCGGTCAAATGGGGCAGACTGTAAATCTGTTGGCAGTGCCTTCGGAGGTTCGAATCCTCCTCTCCCCACCGAATGAAGAAACAGGCGGAAGTAGCTCATCTGGCAGAGCGAAAGCCTTCCAAGCTTTAGGTAGCGGGTTCGAATCCCGTCTTCCGCTCTTAGAAAAGCCGATGTAGCTCAGCGGTAGAGCACTTCCTTGGTAAGGAAGGGGTCACGAGTCCAATTCTCGTCATCGGCTCCAACAATGACACGTTCATCTTTGATAACTTTTTTCAACTAATAAATTTTTTCTATGGCAAAAGAAAAATTCGATCGTTCCAAACCTCATGTGAATATTGGAACAATTGGTCATATCGACCATGGTAAAACCACCCTAACCGCTGCTATCACCATGGTGCTTTCCAGAGCGGGTCTTTCCGAATTCCGTTCATTCGATTCAATCGACAATGCACCAGAAGAAAAAGCACGTGGTATAACCATTAATACCTCCCACATCGAATACCAAACGGCTAACAGGCATTATGCCCATGTGGATTGCCCCGGCCATGCCGACTATATTAAGAATATGATTACCGGAGCAGCCCAGATGGATGGTGCTATCTTAGTAGTAGCTGCTACCGACGGACCTATGCCCCAAACACGTGAACATATCCTATTGGCCCGCCAGGTGGGTGTTCCCCGCTTGGTAGTTTTCATAAATAAAGTGGACCTGGTAGACGATCCAGAACTCCTCGATCTTGTGGAAATGGAAACTCGTGACCTCTTGAATTTTTATGGGTTCGATGGAGACAATACCCCTATAATTCGTGGCTCGGCACTTGGTGCGCTCAATGATGAACCCCAATGGGTCGAAGCCGTCAAAGAACTGATGCAAAAAGTCGATGAGTGGATTCCTTTGCCTCAACGTGCTATCGATAAGCCTTTCCTTATGCCTGTTGAAGACGTTTTCTCTATTACAGGCCGTGGAACAGTTGCAACGGGTAGAATCGAGACGGGAATCATAAGAACTGGAGACCCAGTGGAGATAATCGGACTGGGTGCCGAAAAATTAAAATCGGTCGTAACCGGCGTAGAAATGTTCCGTAAAATTCTCGACGAAGGTAAAGCTGGCGATAATGCCGGACTTTTGCTTCGTGGAATCGATAAGGATGAAATTCGTCGTGGCATGGTTGTTGCTGCTCCTGGGAGCATCAAACCTCATAAACATTTCAAGGCGCAGGTGTATATTCTTAAAAAGGAAGAAGGTGGACGTCATACCCCCTTCCATAATAAATACCGACCCCAATTCTATTTCCGCACTACCGATGTGACGGGAGAAATTACTCTTCCCGAAGGCGTCGAAATGGTTATGCCGGGCGATAACCTCGAAATCGAAGTAAAGTTGATATATGAAATAGCCATGAACCCTAACCTTCGTTTTGCTATACGTGAAGGAGGCAGAACAGTGGGAGCGGGTCAGGTTACTGAAATATTAGACTGATTCTTTTGTTTTATTTCTTCATCCAATCCAAGTCCTTGCTTTTCATAAGCGAGGCCTGTGGGAAAGCAAGAAAATGACGAACGGGTGTAGCTCAATTGGTAGAGTGGTGGTCTCCAAAACCATAGGCTGGGAGTTCGAGTCTCTCCACCCGTGCAAACTTGCATAAAATTATGGCTAAGTCAAAGAAAATCGTTCGTTATGTAAAGGAAAGCTACGACGAATTGGTGCACAAAGTTACGTGGCCTTCCTGGAGTGAACTTCAAAATAGCGCTGTGGTGGTATCTATTGCTTCCCTGATTATTGCCCTAGTGGTTTTTCTGATAGATATTGCCTTCGAAAACATCTTAAAGTTTTTCTATGGTTTGTTCATGTGAACAAGATGTTAGCGAATGCGCAGAAAAATACCGAATCTATTCCTAAAATAAAGGAGGGCGTATGAGCGAAGAAAAAAAATGGTACGTAATACGAGCCATTAGTGGTGGCGAAAGAAAGGTGAAGCAATACCTCGAAAACGAAATCAAGAGGCTTCATCTTGAGGATTACATTTCTCAAGTGCTCATACCCACTGAGAAGGTTTATCAAATTCGTAATGGGAAGAAAGTTTGTAAAGAAAGAAACTATTTCCCGGGTTATATACTCATCGAAGCCGTATTAACTGGAGAAATTCCGGGTATTATCCTGAATATCCCTGGTGTATTGGGTTTTCTTGGGTCTAAAGATAAACCTCAACCTTTACGTAAATCAGAAGTCAATCGTTTATTAGGTAAAGTTGATGAACTTGCCGAAGCAGGCGAAGAAGTCAATATCCCCTTTATAGTGGGTGAAACCGTAACGGTGATAGATGGTCCATTCAATAGTTTCAGTGGAGTAATCGAAGAAATCAACGAAGAAAAGAAGAAGCTAAAGGTAATGGTGAAAATCTTTGGCCGTAAAACTCCACTGGAATTGAGTTTTATGCAGGTTGCAAAGGAATAGATTATACCTCATTGGCATGCTGAATTAGCAAGCTTTTAACATTTACTAAATTATTCATTACAATGGCAAAAGAAGTAACCGGAATCATCAAATTGCAAATCAAAGGAGGAGCTGCAAATCCTGCACCACCCATTGGCCCAGCCTTAGGATCAAAGGGTTTGAATATCATGGAATTTTGCAAGCAGTTTAATGCCCGTACTCAGGATGTAGCTGGGAAAATTGTACCAGTCATCATTACTGTTTATAAGGATAAATCCTTCGATTTTGTAGTCAAGACGCCACCGGTAGTGGTACAGTTATTCGAAGCAGTTAAAGTTCAGAAAGGTTCGGCAGAACCCAATCGCAATAAAATTGGCAGCGTAACCTGGGATCAGGTACATGAAATTGCTGCAATAAAAATGCCCGACCTAAATTGCTTTACGATTGAATCGGCAATGAAAATGGTTGCCGGTACCGCACGCAGCGTTGGAATTACTATCACAGGAAATCCTCCTTTTGCTGATTAATATTCTGACATTAATTAAATAAAGCACTTGACATCAAACCATCAAGTTTTAAAAAATGGCACAACTTACACGAAAACGCAAAGAAGCTTTAGCACAATATAACAGGAACAAGGCTTATACACTGACCGAAGCCTGTGAACTCGTCAAAAAGATTACTTATACCAAATTCGATGCATCGGTTGACATGGATGTACGCTTAGGTGTCGATCCTCGTAAACCCAATCAGATGGTTCGTGGTATGGTTACTCTTCCACATGGAACAGGGAAAACCATACGTGTATTGGTGCTATGTACACCTGATAAGGAAGAAGAAGCTAAAGCAGCTGGCGCTGATTACTACGGACTGGACGAATACATCAATAAAATAAAAAACGGCTGGACCGATATTGATGTCGTTATTACTACACCCAATGTAATGCCTAAAGTAGGCGCTTTGGGGAAGATTCTTGGCCCTCGCGGCCTTATGCCCAATCCAAAGTCGGGTACTGTTACTATGGATATAGCTACGGCAGTTAAAGAAGTAAAAGCGGGTAAAATCGAATTCAAAGTGGATAAATATGGAATCATCCACGCCCCAATTGCCAAAGTTTCGTTCGATGCAAACAAGATCTATGAAAATGCAAAAGAACTGCTTCAGGCAATCATCCGATTGAAACCAGCTGCCGCAAAGGGCACCTACATCAAGAGTATTTATTTGTCGAGCACAATGAGCCCGGGCATCCAAGTCGATCCCCGTTCGATTACTGCCTGATGAATAAAATCTATTTCAAAATGCCAAAAAAAATGCATAATGAGAAAAGAAGATAAAAGTCGACTCATAGACGTATTGACTGAACAGATCAAGGAGAGTAATTATTTCTATATTACCGATGCCTCTGATCTTAATTGTGAGATCACAAATCAGTTAAGGCGGTTATGTTTCAAACAGAATATCCAGATGAAAATGGTGAAAAACAGCTTGTTGAAGAAAGCCATGGAACGTAGTGGACGTGATTTTAGCCCTCTTTACGAAGTGCTAAATGGACATACTGCGGTTTTGTTTTCCGAAACAGGCAGTGCACCCGCTCGGCTCATTCAGGAATTCCGGCAGAAAACCAAAAACCCTAAACCGCTTTTTAAGGGAGCATATATAGAAGAATCATTCTATATTGGTGAAGAACAGCTCGATGCGCTGGCAAACCTGAAGACGAAGAATGAATTGATAGGTGATATCATCGCTTTGTTGCAGTCGCCTGCATTAAATGTGATTTCTGCTTTGCAGTCGGGTGGAGGCAAATTGGCGGGAATCGTTAAAACCCTCTCAGAAAGGTGATATTTGGAATTTTAACCCTATGTAACCAAATTTTCAAATTGTAAAACAAATTTTAAAAACACTTAATACTCAATTAAAAATGGCAGATCTGAAAGCTTTTGCAGAACAATTAGTTAACCTAACTGTTAAGGAAGTCAATGAACTTGCAAAAATTCTTAAAGAAGAATATGGAATAGAACCTGCTGCCGCTGTGGCAGTTGCTGCTGCTCCTGGGGCTTCGACCGGTGCTGCACAAGAAACCGTTGAAGAAAAAACTTCTTTCGATGTAATTTTGAAAGATGCTGGAAAAGAAAAATTAAAAGTGGTTAAATTAGTGAAGGAACTTACCAGCTTAGGCCTTAAAGAAGCTAAGGACCTGGTTGATGCTGCTCCAAAACCTATTAAGGAAGGCATCTCGAAAGACGAAGCCGAAGGACTTAAGAAGTCTCTCGAAGAAGTTGGCGCAATTGTTGAAATCAATTAGATACTATTCTTTGTTCCTCCTCTGAAAACTGCCGTCCTTGGCACACAAGGACGGTGGTTTATCTCTTTTTTCATGTTACTGTATTGTTCTTTAATTCATTTTCCGTTCGAACTAAAAAACCTAATACCTTGGCGCATAAAAACATAGACAGGATTAACTTCGGAACCACGAAGCTCACCATCCAATACCCTGATTTTCTTGATGTTCAGTTGCAGTCGTTCAAGGATTTTTTCCAACTGGAAACAATTCCTGAAAACCGCGTCAATGAAGGGCTTTATAAGGTTTTTTCCGAAAATTTCCCTATTTCTGATGCCCGCAACAACTTTGTATTGGAATTTCTTGATTATTTTATCGATCCTCCCAGATATTCTATCGATGAATGTTTGGAAAGAGGCTTAACTTACAGTGTTCCCCTCAAGGCGAAACTGAAATTGTATTGTACCGATCCCGAACACGAGGACTTCGAAACTATTATTCAGGATGTGTATCTGGGAATGATTCCATACATGACTCCTAAGGGAACTTTTATCATCAATGGAGCTGAAAGAGTAGTTGTTTCGCAATTGCATAGATCGCCAGGAGTATTTTTCGGCCAAAACTATCACGCCAATGGAAGTATTCTGTATTCGGCACGTATCATCCCTTTCAAGGGTTCATGGATGGAATTTACCACCGATATCAATAACGTGCTCTATGCCTATATCGATAGAAAGAAAAAATTACCCGTTACTACTCTCCTCAGAGCCATTGGATATGAATCCGATAGAGATATTTTAGCTATTTTCGACCTATTTCAGGAAGTAAAGGTTACAAAAACTACGGCAAAGAAACTGATAGGGCAGAAACTTGCTGCACGTGTGGTTAGAACATGGATCGAAGACTTTGCCGATGAAGACACCGGAGAAGTTTCTTCTTACGAACGTACGGAAGTCATAATTGAAAGAGAAACCATACTCGAGCAGGCACATATTGATAAGATACTGGAATTCGATGTCAAAACAGTACTTATCCATAAGGAAAGTCCCGACCAAATGGACTACAGCATCATCTTCAATACTTTGCAAAAAGACCCTGCCAATTCGGCAAAAGAAGCAGTCGAGTTTATCTATCGTCAGTTGCGTAGCGCCGATCCACCTGATGAAGAAACAGCCAGAGGAATCATCGAAAAACTGTTTTTCTCCGACAAACGCTATGATTTGGGTGATGTGGGAAGATATCGCATCAACAAAAAACTCGGTCTGGATATTCCTGACGAGGTTAAAGTGCTCACCCGAGAAGATATTATTGCCATTATCAAATACCTTGTTGCAATGGTAAACAACAGGGCTGAGATCGATGATATTGACCATTTGAGTAATCGCCGTGTGCGTACTGTAGGTGAACAATTATATGGACAATTCGGCGTTGGGCTGGCACGTATGGCACGTACCATACGCGAAAGGATGAATGTCCGTGATAATGAGGTTTTTACACCTACTGATCTCATTAATGCCAAAACACTTTCCTCCGTAATAAATTCTTTCTTTGGAACCAATCAGTTGTCGCAGTTCATGGACCAAACCAATCCCCTTTCGGAGCTTACACACAAAAGAAGGATTTCCGCTTTGGGACCGGGAGGTTTGACTCGCGACCGGGCAGGTTTTGAAGTTAGAGACGTGCATTATACCCACTATGGACGCTTGTGCACTATCGAAACTCCTGAGGGACCCAATATCGGACTCATTTCTTCTCTATGTGTTTATGCCAAGATCAATAACCTCGGTTTCATCGAGACTCCATATTACAAAGTTGAAAATGGTAAGGTTTTAATGAAAGAACCTCCCATTTATTTAAGTGCCGAAGAAGAGGAAAAAAAGGTTATTGCCCAGGCCAGTACGCCTATAGACGAAGAAGGGAACCTGATTCCCGACAAGATAAAAGTTAGATATCTCGCTGACTATCCTATCGTAAGCCCACAGGAAGTCGACTTGATCGACTGCGCCCCTAACCAGATTGCATCCATTGCTGCTTCGCTCATTCCTTTCCTTGAACATGACGACGCCAACCGCGCCTTGATGGGGTCGAACATGATGCGACAGGCTGTTCCTCTGCTTAACCCTGAGGTACCTATCATAGGAACAGGCATCGAAGAATTTGTAGCCCGCGACTCGCGTGTTTTGATAAACGCCGAAGGTAATGGAGTAGTGGAATATGTCGACGCCACCCGCGTCGTCATCCGTTATGAACGAAATGATATGGAAAGGCTCATCAGTTTTGATGAAGATGTAAAAACCTACTATCTTATTAAATTTCAGCGTACCAATCAAAATACTACCATCAACCTTAGGCCTATTGTTAGAAAAGGCGACAAAGTGGTGAAAGGACAAGTTTTGTGCGAGGGTTATGCTACTTCGAATGGAGAGCTGGCCCTGGGCCGAAACCTCATGGTAGCATTTATGCCATGGAAAGGCTATAATTTCGAAGATGCCATTGTGATTTCCGAAAAAGTAATCAAGGAAGATATCTTTACTTCGATCCACATCGAAGAATATACTCTGGAAGTTAGAGATACCAAACGTGGACAGGAAGAGCTAACCAACGACATTCCCAATGTAAGCAGCGAGGCTACAAAAGACCTCGATGAGAATGGACTCGTAAGAATAGGCGCCGAAGTAAACGAAGGCGACATTCTGATCGGAAAAATTACTCCCAAAGGAGAAAGTGATCCTACTCCCGAAGAAAAGCTTCTTAGAGCAATATTTGGCGATAAAGCGGGCGATGTGAAAGACGCTTCCCTCAAGGCACCTCCTTCAATGCATGGTGTGGTAATCGATAAAAAACTATTCAGCCGTGCGGTAAAAGATAAAAAAGCCAAAAGTAAGGAAAAAGAACTGTTAAAAGAACTCGAAGAAGATTTTAAAAAGAAATCGCAAGAACTGAAAACCAAGTTGATCGAGAAATTACTCATCTTAGTGAATGGAAAGGTTTCGCAAGGTGTTTACAGTAATTTCAAACAAGAAATCATACCCAAGAAGGCCCGGTTTAACGAGAAGATTCTCCGCGAAATCGATTATACTACTGTAAATCCCAATCGCTGGACCCTCGATAAAGAAAAGAACGAACTCATCAAAGGCCTTATCAATAATTACAATATTCATTACCGAGAAATTCTTGGTGTTTATAACCGGAAAAAGTTTGTAGCCACAGTTGGTGACGAGCTTCCCAATGGCATTGTGCAGATGGCAAAGGTTTATGTTGCAAAGAAGCGCAAATTGACTGTAGGCGATAAAATGGCCGGCCGTCATGGGAATAAAGGTATAGTAGCCAAGATTGTGAGAGAAGAAGATATGCCATTCTTACCCGATGGCACACCCGTAGATATTGTTCTGAATCCATTGGGCGTTCCTTCACGAATGAACCTTGGCCAGATTTATGAAACCATCCTGGGTTGGGCTGGGAAAGAACTTGGCTTACGCTTTTCAACTCCCATTTTCGATGGTGCTTCATTAGACCAGATCAATGAATATATGGGGAAGGCCAGATTACCCGAAAACGGAAGCCTGTATCTATACGATGGTGGTACAGGCGAACGTTTCGACCAACCGGCCACGGTGGGTTATATTTATATGCTCAAGCTTCATCATCTTGTTGACGATAAGATGCATGCTCGTTCCATAGGCCCTTATTCTCTCATTACACAACAACCTCTTGGTGGGAAGGCCCAATTTGGAGGACAACGGTTTGGAGAAATGGAGGTTTGGGCACTCGAAGCCTTTGGTGCAGCCAATGTTCTGCAAGAGATTCTTACTGTTAAATCAGACGATGTAGCAGGGCGAGCCAAGGCTTACGAAGCTATCGTCAAGGGTGAAAATATGCCCGTTCCCAATGTACCCGAGTCATTCAATGTTCTGGTTCATGAACTTCGAGGTTTAGGCCTGAATATAGCCTTTGAATAATGCCATTTGGCGTAAGACTCAGGCGTTTGTATAAAATTTTTATTTTGCTGAAAATCAAATTCAAATATGGCGTTTAGAAAAGATCCTACTGCTCCAATCAGCAATTTCAATCAAATCATGATCAGTTTGGCTTCTCCCGAATCCATACTCGAACGATCATACGGTGAAGTTCTAAAACCAGAGACCATTAATTATCGCACTTATAAGCCCGAGAGAGATGGCTTGTTTTGTGAACGAATCTTTGGTCCGGTAAAAGATTGGGAATGTCATTGTGGAAAATACAAAAGAATCCGTTACAAGGGTATAGTATGCGACCGTTGCGGTGTTGAAGTAACCGAGAAAAAAGTTCGACGCGAACGCATGGGGCATATTCAGCTTGTTGTCCCTGTGGCTCATATCTGGTATTTCAGGTCTCTTCCCAATAAAATTGGCGCTCTGTTGGGTTTACCCACCAAGAAGCTGGAATCCATCATTTATTACGAGAATTATGTAGTAATCAATCCTGGGATAATGTCGAGCGAGGGCATATCTTACATGGATTTTTTATCTGAAGAGGACTATTTCAAGATCATCGAAAACCTTCCCCCTGAAAATCAGAATCTCGATGATAGCCATCCCGATAAATTCATTGCAAAAATGGGAGGCGAAGCCTTATATGACCTTCTTTCACGTATTGATCTCGATAAGGAATCATTCGATTTAAGATACAAGGCAAGCATTGAAACCTCTCAACAACGTAAACAGGACATTTTAAAACGTTTACAAGTTTTTGAGGCATTTCGTGAAGCCAACCGCCGAACCGAAAATCGTCCGGAATGGATGATGGTAAAGGTAGTTCCAGTAATACCTCCCGAATTGAGGCCTTTGGTTCCATTGGATGGTGGCCGTTTTGCCACTTCCGACCTCAATGATTTGTATCGCAGGGTGATAATTCGTAACAATAGACTGAAACGACTCATCGAGATAAAAGCACCCGACGTTATCTTGCGTAACGAAAAACGCATGCTTCAGGAAGCCGTTGATTCTCTTTTCGATAATTCACGCAAGGCCAGCTCCGTGAGAACCGAATCCAATCGTGCTCTCAAGTCACTGAGCGACAGTTTGAAAGGCAAACAAGGACGTTTCCGTCAGAATCTGCTTGGAAAACGCGTCGATTATTCAGGCCGTTCCGTCATCGTTGTTGGCCCCGAACTCAAGCTCAATGAATGCGGGCTTCCAAAGGAAATGGCCAGTGAACTTTTCAAACCTTTTATTATTCGCAAACTACTCGAACGCGGAATTGTAAAAACCGTAAAATCGGCCAAGAAAATCGTCGATCGCAAAGATCCTGTGGTCTGGGATATCCTCGAAAATGTTTTGAAAGGTCATCCTGTATTGTTAAACCGTGCTCCTACCTTGCACCGCCTTGGAATTCAGGCCTTCCAGCCTAAACTCATCGAAGGCAAAGCCATTCAGCTTCATCCACTTGTTTGTACGGCTTTCAATGCCGACTTCGATGGCGACCAAATGGCCGTTCATGTTCCTTTGGGCAATGCCGCTATTTTAGAAGCACAAATTTTGATGCTGGCATCCCACAACATCCTGAACCCCGCCAATGGAGCTCCAATTACCGTTCCTTCGCAGGATATGGTTTTAGGATTATATTATATCACTAAACCCCGTAAATCTGAACCCGGACATCCCGTAAAAGGTGAAGGTATGGTATTTTATTCACCCGAAGAAGTAGTGATTGCTTATAATGAACAAAAGGTTGATCTGCATGCAATTATAAAGGTCAGAATTACCGATTTTACCACTGATCCTCCTCAAAAGGAACTCATCGAAACAACCGTTGGAAGAGTTTTATTCAATCAGGTTATTCCTAAAGAGATCGGTTTTATTAATCAAATGCTGACCAAGAAGAACCTGAGAGATATCATTGGCGAAGTATTGAAACGTACGGGTACTGCGGTAACTGCTAAATTTCTCGATGATATCAAGGAAATGGGTTTCATGACGGCCTTCAAGGCCGGGCTTTCGTTCAATATGGGTGATGTTATCATACCCGATAATAAAGACGAATTGATAGCCGAAGCCAATGCCGAAGTCGAAGAAGTAATAGGCAACTATACGATGGGCTTTATTACCAATAATGAGCGCTATAATCAGATCATCGACATTTGGACGCATACCAATTCGAAACTTACGCTTACATTGATGGATAAGCTCACCAAAGATAAGCAAGGATTCAATTCCTTGTTCATGATGCTGGATTCAGGTGCTCGTGGTTCGAAGGAACAGATCAGGCAGTTGGCTGGCATGCGTGGTTTGATGGCAAAACCTCAGAAATCGAGTGGTAGCGGTGGTGAAATCATCGAAAATCCCATTCTATCGAACTTCAAAGAAGGCTTGTCGGTTCTGGAATATTTCATTTCTACACATGGTGCCAGAAAAGGATTGGCCGATACTGCCCTGAAAACTGCTGACGCTGGTTATTTGACCAGGCGCCTGGTTGATGTTGCCCATGATGTGATTATCAATGAAGAAGATTGTGGGACCTTAAGAGGTTTAACCGTAACGGCACTCAAGAAAGACGAAGAAATTGTCGAGAGCCTTTACGACCGTATCTTAGGTCGCGTAGCCCTTCATGATATTTATCATCCATATACCAACGAATTGATTGCTACTGCGGGTCAGGAATTAACCGAAGAAATCTGCGAGATTATCGAAAAATCGCCTATTGAATCTGTCGATATACGGTCGGTTCTTACTTGTGAATCGAAATCCGGCGTTTGCGCCTTATGTTATGGACGAAATCTGGCCAAAGGAAAAATGGTTCAGAAAGGTGAAACCGTTGGAGTAATCGCTGCCCAATCTATAGGTGAACCTGGAACTCAGCTTACCCTTAGAACCTTCCACGTTGGGGGAGTTGCTGGGAATATTGCCTTGACCTCACGCATTGAGGCAAAATATGATGGTCGCCTCCAGATAGATGAATTGCGCTCGGTTGAATATACTTCCGAAAGCGGCCGTACTTACCATGTCGTTCTTGGTCGTTCGGCCGAAATGCATATCGTTGACCCCAACACCGAGATTATCCTTACTTCGGCACATATTCCCTATGGAGCCAACCTGTATTTCAAGAGCAGCTCCATGGTGAGGAAAGGAGACCTGATCTGCGATTGGGATCCCTATAATGCCTTGATAATTTCTGATGTTCCCGGTGTAGTTGCTTATCATAATTTGATAGAAGGAGTTACATACAGGACTGAATCGGTCGAACAAACCGGCCATCCTTATAAGGTAGTGGTCGAAAGCCGTCAAAAGACCAAAAACCCAGCCATACGTATTTTGAATGCCGATGGAGAGGAAATAAAAATTTTCGATATTCCTGTCGGAGCTCATCTTTCGGTTGAAGATGGACAGAAAATCAAAGCTGGAGATATTTTAGTAAAAATACCTCGTGCTGTGGGTAAATCAGGTGATATTACCGGAGGTTTACCGCGTGTTACCGAATTATTCGAAGCTCGCAATCCGTCCGATCCTGCCCGTGTTTCTGAAATTGACGGTATAGTTACCTTTGGCAAAAAATTGAAACGTGGCAACCGTGAACTCATCGTAACGAGCCGTGTGGGCGAAGAAAAGACTTATTTGATTCCTACCACCAAACAGATTCTAATTCAGGAACACGATTATGTAAAGGCCGGCCAACCCCTTTCAGAAGGGGCAATCTCGCCAAGCGATATTCTTGCTATTAAAGGTCCAATGGCTGTTCAGGAATATATCGTCAACGAAATTCAAGAAGTTTATCGCTTACAGGGCGTAAAAATTAACGATAAGCATTTTGAAGTAATTGTTCGGCAGATGATGCGTAAAGTTGAGATCGAAGACCCGGGCGATTCGAAATTCCTTGAGGGTGAACTGGTCAATAAACCTGATTTTCAGGAAGAGAACGACTGGTTATTTGGCAAGAAGGTGGTAATCGATCCGGGAGATTCGCCAAATCTTTCGGCGGGTCAAATCATTAGTACACGCAAACTGCGAGATGAAAATTCAATGCTCAAACGAAAGGATAAGAAACTGGTTGAAGCTCGTGATGCCCGCCCAGCCACTGCACGCCAGATTCTTCAGGGAATAACACGTGCTTCTCTTCAAACTAAGAGCTGGATATCGGCGGCTTCGTTCCAGGAAACCACTAAAGTACTTACTCAGGCTGCTATAAATGCTAAGATCGATACTCTTCAAGGCCTAAAGGAGAATGTTATCGTCGGACATCTTATTCCCGCTGGTACTGGCCTGCGTGAATATGAAAATATTATCGTAAGCAGTATAGAAGAATATGAGGCTCTTAAAGCTTCAAAGGATGAATAACAAATAATAAATAAATATATGCGATAATCCATGGAACCAAAAAAGAACCCACCCAATCAAATTCAGGTTGATTTACCCGAAGACGTTGCCAGCGGCATCTATTCGAATCTCGCCATAATCACTCATTCGGATTCAGAGTTTTTGATTGATTTTCTTAGCGCTTTGCCAGGTTTACCCAAAGCAAAAGTAAAATCACGCGTAATTATGACTCCTTTGAATGCAAAGCGCTTGCTACGTGCTTTAAAGGACAATATTTCGAAGTTTGAACAGACCCATGGTGAGATAATGGAAAGCAGTGCACACGAAGGTTTCCCAATAAATATGGGGCCAACAGGAATTGCATAAACTCCTATTGCTTGAATTTATAATGCGGCGGGCAGTTTAAAAAAAACTGCCCGCCGCATCTGTTCCCTACTCCCTATAATTCCAGAACTCCTGATTCGGTTTCAACCGGGTTGTAGCGGTTGTGACGATTGCGTCACAGCATTGCTTACTCTGAATAATCTCTCCTACCACCCTCTTGAGATTTACTCACACCATGTGCAACCGCTCATTCTTTTTCAAATTTCTTTTCCTGAAGTTAAAATTTAAAAGATTCTCAGCCTGTTAGCGAGAAATAAACTGCATGTAGAGCTAAGGATATGAAAGGATTGCTCTTGGCGTTTCTATGATAGCACTTTGCAAAATATTGATAGACAATTATAAGGTAAGGAGTTCTGAAATTGGAGGAAAATGTTCGATCGAAAACATATTCATCAGAGCGATCTATTGCAATATTTCTGTCATAATGCACATCACATACATTCGTATACGTTTTCGAAGAATTTCACTAAAAATCCCATTACTTAACAGTTCTTACATTTTTAATCACTATTAACCGACAAAATTCTAAAAAGTTCCTAAACATTTTTTATATACCACTTATTCAGTTAGTTATACATTAGCTTTCCCTTCTTTTAAAAACCTACCCCTTATCAAAATAAAGACAGTTGTACGCTTGTCGGACTCTTATTCCGGCTTGAAATACGTTTAGCATATGCCCGCCTGCCCTCGGTTACAACCCACATCAAGTCCAAATGGCTGATTAGGTTTATCCGCACTGATGCAGCGATGGTAGAGAACGCTTTCTTGCTTTTAGATAAAACACTTATCACCATTCTTCTTTTGAAAACGCTTTTTCAAACAAAACTTCCTGTAACTGTATCTTGGCATTGTCTTTCAAACGACATACAAAATTTACTCCTTCTTCAGTCCAAGTAGCAAATTGAAGGTAGTAATTGTAGGCCTTGTCGAAAACCAACATGCTGTCATTAGAAGGATGCAAATGCGCCAAAAACTTCTTGTCGTGCATTTTTGCTTCACTAATCCTCGCAAAAACAGGTGTCTCGTTATGGATATCGGTCAACATGTGTACTTTCAAACCTCCTTTTTTCTTTCCTTCTCCTTTTAGATGACGATCTATTCCTTTCATTATATCGGAAAAAAGTGTTATGGTCGTGGAATCAAATGCGTAAAACTCGTCAAAACTGACCTTTTCTTTTCGGCTGACCGATAAAAGAGGACGAAAATAACTTATTAGCTCGAAATAATATAATCTGAAAATTTCTTCACTGCGATCCCGTAAAGCATCTCCTGCCGTACTTTTGGAAGGGGCACAATCCATACCCAAATAATTGAGCTTGCCTGATAATGCTCGCATCCCGTCGCATACTTCACCCATTGAATCACAACGAGAGAATATCCCGAAAAGCATCACAATTAATTCATCCCACGAAAAAAAAGTCTTGTAGTAGCGATCTCTGCCATATTCTTTAACTAACAAATCGAACCGTTCGCGCGGCAGCATTTTTATTAACTGTTTGAAGATCGGCTGACCGACTAAATTTTTTGTTATATTTTTGCCCATGGTTGTTAATTTAGGTTTACTACACAAATTTACAACTGGGGGATGAAACTTCGGTTTTGTCCCTCTTTCATTTTATTCAATTTTTTTGTCGGTCAGTAATGATTTTTTTAATATCTTATGAAATGATATTCAAATCCTTGATTTTAGAACTGCCGTAAAATTTTACGCAATCGTTTGCATTAGAAATTTGCTTCTTAATTTTGCCAAAAAATAAGAAGAAGATGGTATGAAAAAATTTAGCATTAGCATAGCGGTATTGCTATTACCGTTGGTTTCGAAGGCAAGTGAAGCCGATCTCCTTATTCCGGACCTAACATCTCGTTTTTTTAATGGGCAAATCGAAGGGAGGCATTTGCTCCTTTATTTTTCGATAATCATTCTTTTTGGACTGATGTTTGGGGTTTGGCAATTTGCCCGAATTAAACGGTTACCTGTACATCGTGCTATGCTCGAAATTTCGGAAACCATCTATACCACCTGTAAAACTTATCTTCTTCAACAAGGCCGTTTCCTTCTCATTCTATTAGTTATTATTTCTATCATTATATTTTATTATTTCTTTGGTCTTTCTGGTTTATCCGTGGGGAAAGTCCTGATCATTCTATTATGGACAGTGCTCGGAATTTTAGGATCATACAGTGTTGCGTGGTTTGGGATAAGAATAAACACTCTGGCCAACAGTCGTACTTCCTTTGCTTCATTGCGTCAGAAGCCATGGAATGTACTTTCAATTCCTTTGCAGGCTGGAATGAGTGTAGGCTTGTTTCTTATCTGTATCGAACTCATTATGATGCTCATTATTTTATTAGCTGTTCCGGGTGATAGTGCAGGAGCTTGTTTTGTAGGTTTTGCCATTGGTGAATCTCTTGGAGCATCGGCTCTTCGTATAGCTGGTGGGATATTTACCAAGATCGCCGATATTGGTGCAGATCTCATGAAGATCGTATTCAGCCTTCCGGAAGATGACCCTCGAAATCCAGGGGTAATAGCTGACTGCACTGGCGATAATGCGGGCGACAGCGTCGGCCCTACTGCCGATGGATTCGAAACTTATGGTGTAACTGGCGTGGCTCTTATCTCTTTTATCGTTTTAGCCGTTACCAACGTAGAATTTCAATCTACCCTCATCGTATGGATATTCATGATGCGAATTCTTATGGTCCTTACCTCACTCTTGAGCTATGGAATCAATCAGGCTATCAGTGCGAAACAATATAAAAAAGCCAAAGAATTCGACTTCGAAACGCCACTTTCGAGGCTTATCTGGATTACCTCTGGGGTTTCTATCATCATTACCTTCCTTACCAGTTATTTCCTCTTGAATGATCTTACTACCCCCGAAGGCATTCCATTAACAAATTTATGGTGGCAACTGGCTACCATCATTTCGTGCGGAACTTTGGCTGCAGCCATTATCCCCGAACTTACCAAGAGTTTTACAAGCAGCAAATCAAGGCATGTAAACGAAATTGTTACAGCTTCGAAGGAAGGAGGACCATCATTGACGATTTTATCGGGCATGGTGGCTGGTAATTTCAGCGCATTCTGGAAAGGCCTTTCCATGGTTGCTCTGATGTTTGTTGCCTATTTTACTACTTTAGGCTTTGAGCAGCCTATTTTTGGGATTTATCCAGGTATTTTTGCCTTTGGTTTGGTGGCTTTTGGATTTTTGGGAATGGGACCAGTGACGATAGCAGTGGATAGCTATGGACCCGTGACCGACAACGCACAAAGTGTTTTTGAGCTTTCACGTATCGAACAAATCCCTGGCATCGAAAAGGAAATCGAACAGGATTTTGGTTTTACACCTGATTTCGAACTCGGCAAGCATTATCTCGAAGCCAACGATTCGGCTGGCAATACCTTCAAGGCTACGGCCAAGCCTGTTTTAATTGGAACTGCAGTAATCGGAGCTACCACCATGATCTTTTCCATCATTTTAATTCTGGCTAAAAGTGGATTGATGGCTTTGCAACTTACCGATCCTATGGTTATTTTGGGTTTTATAGCCGGTGGAGCGGTAATTTACTGGTTCAGCGGAGCTTCGATGCAGGCAGTGACTACTGGAGCCCATCGTGCCGTAGAATACATCAAACGTAACATTCGCCTCGACAAAGAAGTAGCCGATGTGGAAGACAGCAAGGAAGTGGTGCGCATCTGCACTCGATATGCACAATATGGCATGTGGAATATCTTCGCAGTCATCTTTTCCCTTACCTTAGCCTTCGCTTTCTTCGATCCTAACTTTTTTGTTTCTTATTTGATATCTATCGCCGTGTTCGGATTGTTTCAGGCAATTTATATGGCTAATGCAGGTGGAGCTTGGGATAATGCTAAAAAAGTTGTCGAAGTCGACCTGAAACAAAAAAATACCGACCTGCACGCCGCAACCGTCATAGGTGATACTGTGGGCGACCCCTATAAGGATACCTCGAGTGTGGCCCTCAATCCTATAATCAAATTTTCTACTCTTTTTGGTTTGCTTGCAGCCGAAATCTCCATACATATTACACTTGCTGCGAAAAATACAGGCACTTTGAATTATGCTCCATGGATTGGTGCAATTTTTCTAGTGATTGGATTATTTTTTGTTCATCGTTCATTCTATAAAATGCGCATAAAAAAGGAATAACCGAATCAGTTTCCTCTGGCTTTTCGCGAATTCGATTTTGAAAATCATCGTTTAAAATTTCAGGCTTCTGGTATGAAACTACGCATGAAGCCTTCTTCGAGCGAGATAAAAGTTTCTGTGAAAGTAATCTCAGGAATAGATTGTATCTTATCGACGATAATCTGTTTTAAGTGTTCATTATTACGAGTGTAAATCTTGGCTAACAGACTATATTTTCCCGTAATATGATGGCATTCCACGATTTCGGGTATTTGTTTTATTTTCTCGAAAACCTCTTCGTGTGTACGAGTAGTAGTAAGATTGATTTGAATCCCAATGAAGGCACAGGTTAAATAACCCAGAGCTTTGGGTGAAAGCTTCAAAGTGGCATTTTGAATGATTCCTGACCTTTCCATTTTATGGACTCTCTGATGAATCGCTGCACCGCTTACTCCGCATTCCCTCGCAATTTCGAGAAAGGGAGTTCTGGCATTTCGAATCAAAATATTCAAAATTTTGCGGTCTAAACTATCGAGTTGAAACTCAGCATGCATATTTTCTTCCTTTTTACTTACACTTTTACAAAATTAATCGAAATTTCGCTAAAGTTATTAATCAAATGATAAAAAATTTTTAAAATCTGCACGAATACATGTCTTTTTCATAATTTTGTGAAAACTTACTTTAATTGTATCATCATGAAATACGATCCTTCAAAGAAAATATTCGAACTTCTTCAGTTCGGGGAGTTTGGCGATGTTAACCCCTCCATTACCGATTCTGCTACATTTACCTTTATGCAGGCTAAAACTATGAGTGACACCTTTGCCGGGAAAACCGAAGGCTGTTTCCTGTATTCTCGCCATTGGAATCCAAGTAATAAATATCTTGCAGATGCCCTCGCAGCCATGGAAGGAACAGAATCGTGCTGGGTTACAGCCAGTGGAATGGCGGCAATTACTATAACATTACTTCATTTATGCAATTCGGGCGATCACATTGTCTCCAGCCTTTGCACTTATGGCGGAACTTTTGCTTTTCTCCACAATTATCTCGCAAAATTCAACATTAGTGTCAGCTTTGTGGATATTACAAGGCCCGAAGAAGTAAAAGCCGCCATCAAGCCCAATACAAAGCTTGTCTATACCGAAACCATGACGAATCCGTTGTTGCAAATTAGCGATATTTCATTACTTGCCGAAATCGCCAATCAACATGGCATTCCACTCGTCGTCGACAATACATTTACTCCCATGATAGTGAGCCCCGCCTTGTTAGGTGCACACATCGTGGTGTATAGCCTCACCAAATTCGTGAACGGGAAAAACGATTGTGTGGCTGGAGCTATCTGTGCATCAAAGGATTTTATTCAATCCCTGAGCAATGTAAACGACGGAAGTGCCATGCTTCTCGGCCCTGTTCTCGATCCCTTACGCTCATCTTCTATTTTGAAAAACCTCCATACATTGCATATCCGTATGCAAAAACATAGCAGCAATGCCATGTATCTTGCCCGAAAATTTCGTGAAACCGGTTTGAAAACCATCTATCCCGGCTTCGAAGACGATCCCAGCTATCCGGTATTCAATAAAATCATGAATCCTGATTATGGTTTTGGAGGTATGCTGGCCGTCGATTTAGAAACCAGCGAAAAAGCTGCTGCTTTTATGGAAAAGATGGAATTGGCCGGGGTGGGATATCTGGCCGTGAGCTTGGGATATTTTAAAACTCTTTTCAGTAATTCAGGGAAAAGTACATCGAGTGAAGTCCCTCCAGAATATCAACAAAAAATGGGGCTCTCCGAAGGCTTAGTTCGCTTCTCGGTGGGCCTCGATCACGACATTGCAGAAACCTGGTCGAAAATCGAAACCTGCCTCAAAGAACTTCGAATCATCTGAGATGTATTTGCCCTATGCGGTTTCAGTTTTTATATGGAAAGTTCATAATCGCATTTTCAACGCATTTCACCCCATGAGCAATGACTTTTTGAACAAATAAGGATCAAATTATGTTATTTTCAGTAAAAGTCATAATATTTCATCCAAATTCAACCATTTAAAATCAAAATAGTTATGCTAAAAGTTGGAGATAAAGCCCCGGATTTTTTGGGCATAGATCAAAATGAGAATACAATTTCCTTAAAAGATTACGAAGGAAAGAAAGTAGTGCTTTACTTTTACCCCAAAGCCAATACTCCTGGTTGTACAGCCGAGGCCTGCAATCTGAACGACAATTTAGAACGATTAAAAGCCAAAGGTTATGAGATTATTGGCGTAAGTGCCGATAGCGTGAAAACCCAAAAGAGTTTTGCCGAAAAATATCATCTGAACTTCCCTTTGATAGCTGATACCGACAAGAATATCATCAAAAGTTATGGGGCATGGGGCAAAAAGAAGATGTACGGAAAAGAATATGAAGGCATTATGCGTTATACTTTCCTGATTTCGGAAGATGGAATTATTCAAGATATTATTACACAAATCGATACTAAACATCACAGCTCACAGATTCTTGAAAAAGATTTTTAAAATATTGCTATATGGACAAAAAGCTAATCTTTCCCATTTTTGAATAGAAATTCCAAGCAAAAAAAGGTCGTTGCTTCGAGACATATCATCCTCTTACATTAAAGGCCTGGCTGACAGCTATTACATTCCTCATATCGACAAGAAGCCCAATCTTCATGGAGATTAGCAACAAAGACAGTTATTCTATGACACATCCGGTGACGATATTATCCTGACTTTCGAAGACGGCCTGGTCCTGAGTGGTAGTAATGATTAGACGACTTAGTAATGAAAATAGCCGTCGAATCTTCCATAGCAGTCAATTTATCGCTGTATACTGTTTGAAAGTCTTTTTTAGAAAATCCAACGGGGAGAATATGACATTTCTCAGTGTAAGCTAAATTTTAATGACTCGGGTTTTTATTGTAGTTCGATTATCGAAATTTATTTTACCTTTGATGGACTTATAGGGAAAAACGATAAGAAGAAAATTACTCAAATAATTCAATCACATCATCATGGATAATACCGATAAACAAGCAAAATTAAAGGCTCTGGAAGCCACTATCAGTAATATTGAAAAGAATTATGGCAAGGGAGCCATTATGCGTTTGGGGGATCAGCCCACCGAGGCCATTCCTGTTATCTCGACGGGTTCCATTGGCCTGGATACTGCTCTTGGTGTTGGGGGTTTACCCAAGGGGAGAGTAATAGAAATATTTGGTCCTGAATCTTCAGGTAAAACCACGCTGGCGCTTCATGCTATTGCTGAAGCTCAAAAACAGGGAGGTATAGCTGCTTTTATAGATGCCGAGCATGCTTTCGACCGTACGTATGCTCAAAAACTAGGGGTAGATACCGATAACCTTCTGGTTTCACAGCCCGATTATGGAGAACAAGCCCTCGAAATCAGCGATAACCTCATCAGAAGCAATGCCATAGATATCATCGTGATCGACTCCGTAGCGGCCCTTACGCCTAAAAGCGAAATAGAAGGCGAAATGGGAGATTCAAAAATGGGCCTTCAAGCTCGACTTATGTCGCAAGCTTTGCGTAAACTTACTGCCAATATCAGCAAAACTAAGACTTGCTGCATATTTATCAACCAATTACGCGAAAAAATCGGTGTCATGTTTGGTAATCCCGAAACTACCACAGGAGGTAATGCATTGAAATTTTATGCCAGTGTACGACTCGACATTCGACGCGTCACTCAATTGAAAGAAGGCGAAAACATTACGGGCAATCGCGTCAGGGTGAAAGTGGTCAAGAACAAAGTGGCACCGCCTTTTCGTCAAGCCGAGTTCGATATCATCTATGGAGAAGGCGTTTCCAAACTCGGAGAAATTATCGATTTGGGGTCTGAATTGGGTGTAATTAAAAAAAGTGGCTCATGGTTCAGTTACGGTGATACTCGCCTAGGCCAGGGCAGAGAAACAGTAAGACAATTACTCGTAGATAATCCCGAACTGGCCGAAGAACTCGAAAAAAATATCAGAACCAAACTGAGTGAAGTGGTATTATAACTTCCTGGCTTAGCCCCCTATTGTTAAGACTATATTAGTAAGGATTTAAAGAGCTAAAGCATCATCTTGGCCGTTTTTGACCTGATTTTTAAAATTGAATCAAGAAATAATTAGAACTATCCTTTGCAAAACTTATAACTTGGCGTACTTTGAGGTTAAATTGCGTTTAGAGTTGGATGGTGATTGGTGAGTAAAAAGTTGAAAGTTAAAAGTTCATAAAGTTAAAAAGGGAGGAAGGGAGAAAAGGAAAAATGGAAGAATGGAGGAAGGGAGAATGGTGGATGGTGGATGGTGGATGGTGGATGGTGGATAGTGGATGGTGGATAGTGGATGGTGGATAGTGGATAGTGGATAGTGGATAGTGGATAGTGGATGGTGGATGGTGATTAGGAGACTGGGAGACTGAAATTTGGAGTTTGGAATTTGTAATTTGAAATGTTGTAGTTGTAAGTTGTTCGTTGTAAGTGGTTTTACAAAGAGATGGTTAACCTATCTTTGGAACATCACCTCATTAGTTTCGATTAGAATTCTTTGCAGACTAAATCGAATGATTGGGGTTTTGTTATAAATTTTTCACAACCCATTAAAAATTCGATTCTCTATACATTTTTCTTTTTTATATTTGGCGTTGTATTTCATTCTATTTGAAATCATATCATCATCAATGAATTCAAAAAGGCTGAATAATATTTTACGCGCCCATCAACCGAACATCCAAGGATTTTTAAAATAAATTCGTGCAACATGAAAGAAATTCGTTCTGTAAAAGCCAATCCTCATCGTTCGAGTATGTTTTCGTCTTTTCCATTCGGGCGGTTTGCTCGGGGTTATCTGCTCTTAACCTTTGTTATGGCGGGAATTGTTTCTTTTACTTCGTGCCGGGTTCAACTCATCCCCAACCGAGACGAAGCCGTGATAACTCAAACGCTTCAAATTGCTAAATCTATCGATTCATTTTATTTAAACTTGATGAATACAGATTCATCCGATCTTGCTTATGCTAATTTTTCTGATTCTTATCAGGCTATCGAGCTCGAGCTGCGTTCGTTGTGGTTACAGTCGGAGGCCAAGCCTTTGAATAGCGAGTCGGCTCGCATATCCAAGACCGTTCTCGATCTCTGGGTGAAATATAAGGAGCAACATCGAAAAAATAATACTTATAACCTGCATCTTGCTCCTATCCATCGCGACAGATTTCACGAACTCTTTGTTGCCTTTCTGAATGCCGAAAAAGCCAAAACCATTCAATAAATTTTTTTGCTATGGACTTAAATTTTGAAGATTTGATCGAGGGACTTTCATCCATTTTGAAAAATGAATTGGAAGAAGGAAAGGAAGATGTGAAAACTTATGCCCGATATATTATAGAAAAACGGAAACAACGTCTTGAGCAGCTTGCCGAACTTTATACTCGAGGTTTTATTACCAAGGAAGAATTGGAATCGGAATTAGCCGACGAAGAGAAGGTAATTGAGGCTCATTTACTGTCAATGCAGGTTATGGCCAAAGCATCCATACAGCAAGCCGCCAATGCTTCCATACAATTTATTACAGATTATTTATTGAAACTCTTATAAATAGATTAACTATGGAAAATAATAATGGCAACAGTCCAACTAAAGATTACATGAGTGCAAGGAATGTCATTGCTTTTTTGATTACCCTTGTGATTCTCGTGGCCACGGTTTATGTGGCTATTGTAGCCGTTCGCATCTCGAGTGAGCAGGACAGGATGGAGGGATTGAAATTTGTGGCTCAAACTCTTTTGCCGCTTTGGGGAACATGGATAGGTACCATTCTGGCTTTTTACTTCAGTCGCGAAAATTTCGACGCTGCTACAAAATCTTATCAAAATATCATCGAGAGCATGAAACCCGAAGAAAAAATAGCCAAAATCATGGCTAAGGATGCCATGCTTCCACTCGAAAAAATTACCTACCTTGATTATGACGAAACCAAAACTCGTACAATACGCGATATTCTCGATGATGAGAGGTTCAGGGAATATAATCGTTATGCTATACTCAATCGAGATAAGACATTGAAATATATTATCCATCGCAGCACTTTCTATCGATTTCTGGCTGAGGTCTCGATGGGTATAGTCCCAATCGAGAAAAATACCGACGACCTCACTTTCAGTGATATGGAGGAACAAGCAAGCGATGCCGTGAAAGCCATGATGTACAAGGGATTTAATTTCATTGCGGAGAACAGTACCTTGCTTGATGCCAAAAAGGCCATGGATGCCATTCCAGAATGCCAGGATGTGTTCGTAACCAAAAGTGGCAAAGCCACAGAACCTATTCTGGGATTGATTACCAACAACAAGATTCTCGATTATGCTCGTGTGTAAATCCTTAGAAAAATGATTACTCCCGAAATCAAGCGCAAAATTTTGCAGGTTGTAAACGTTTTCGAAACCGGAAAGTTAGAAGGACGTTATGATGCCCTAGTAGTGATGAACGATGGTCCAGGAGGAATTCCTCAGATTACTTTTGGTCGCAGCCAGACCACAGAATATAGTGGACTAAGAGACCTTATCCTGAGGTATATCAAAAGAGAAGGTGTATATGCAGCTCAATTGAGTGAGTACGAACCACGAATTGGGAAAACACCGCTTACGAACGATCAAGTTTTTAAACAATTGCTTATACAAGCCGGGCGCAATGATCCTTTGATGATCAGTGTTCAGGATGAATTTTTCGACCAGACATATTATCAGCCAGCCTTCAAGTTTTTTACTACCAATGGATTTGAGCTTCCCTTGAGTTTACTGGTTATTTACGATAGTTATATTCATTCTGGACGGGTACCTGACTTTTTGAGGCGTAGATTTGGTGAAAAGATTCCAGCACGGGGAGGCAACGAGAAAGAATGGGTTACACGATATTGCGATGTCAGGCATCAATGGTTGAAGTATCATAGCAATCCCATCTTACGAAAGACGATATACCGTACGGCCTGTTTTAAGGAGCAGATTGCCTTGGGCAACTGGATGCTTGTGCTGCCTATCAGGGTTCAGGGCCTTGTGGCGGTTTGATGATGTTTTGATAATACAGGCAAATATCTTGTATTCCGCAAATATCGCATTTGGGCTTACGTGCCTGGCATACATATCTTCCATGTAAAATAAGCCAGTGATGAGCTTTTGAGAGATAATGAGCTGGAATGTAGCGAGTTAATTGTTTCTCGGTTTCCAAGGGAGTTCGGGCATCTTTTACGAGGCCAATTCTTCTTGCAACTCTATGAACATGTGTATCGACGGGCATGGCCGGCTTGTTGAATGCAACCGAAAGAATCACATTGGCCGTTTTTCTGCCAACACCAGGCAAACTCTCCAAATCATCCAGATTATCGGGCACCTGACCACTGAATTTTTCAAGCAGCGTCTGTGCCATGCCAATCAAGTTCTTAGTTTTATTATTGGGATAGGAGCATGATTTTATCAAGGCTAAGACTTCTTCATGGGATGCTGTGGCCAAACTGATGGCATTGGGAAATTTTTCAAAAAAGGCCGGGGTAATCTGGTTAACGCGCTTATCGGTGCATTGGGCTGAAAGAATAACTGCTACAATCAACTGGTAGGGATTTTGATATACCGGTTCAGTCGAAGCTTCTGGCATATTTTCCGAAAACCATGCAATGAATCTTTTGTAGCGTTCTTTGGTTGTCATACTGAATAAGTAAAAAGAAAGCGGCGCTTGTAATACATCAAGGGCCGCTTTCAGGTTTAAGGTAATTGCTGCCTATAATTGATCGACCAATGCTTTAAAGGCGTCGGGATGATTCATGGCAAGGTCGGCCAATACTTTTCTGTTGAGGCGAATATTGGCTTTATCGAGTTTACCCATAAATTCGGAATAAGACATTCCATACTGGCGTACGGCTGCATTGATACGAGTAATCCATAATGCCCTGAAAGAGCGTTTCTTGGCACGTCGGTCGCGGTAAGCATACAATTGGCCTTTCTCCCATGAGTTCCTTGCAACGGTCCACACATTTTTACGACGGCCAAATTGACCACGAGTTCTTCTGAGGAACTTCCTTCTTTTTCTGTGTGATGTAACTACATTAACTGATCTTGGCATTTTTTTGTTTTTTTTACGTCAGCGTTCTGACGGTTTCAGAATCTTGATGAGCTGAACGTAAGGTTAGACATAAAGTAAATTATTAGCAAGCGAGCATCTTTTTTACTGTTGAGTAATCGGCTTTGGATACCAGAGTGGAATGAGTAAGATTACGTTTTCGCTTGGTGTCCTTTTTAGTCAGGATATGACTCTTAAAAGCATGTTTGCGCTTGATTTTTCCTGTTCCAGTGTAAGTAAAACGTTTCTTAGCACTGGATTTCGATTTCATTTTAGGCATCTTTTGACTTTTATTATTATGAACGGTTTTTTTATTTATTTCTTATTCTTTAAGATTTTTTAGGTGCTATGGTGATAAACATTCGTTTTCCTTCGAGTTTTGGAAGGCTCTCGAGTTTGCCAATATCTTCGAGTGCTTGGGCAAATTCGAGAAGGATAATTTCTCCTTTTTCCTTATAAACGATGGTTCTACCCTTAAAAAGAACTTCTACCTTTACTTTTGCGCCTTCTTCGAGGAATTTACGGGCATGATTGAGTTTAAAGTTGAAATCATGCTCGTCGGTATTAGGTCCTAAACGTATTTCCTTTAATATTACCTTGGCCGCTTTTGCCTTTGCCTCTTTTTGCTTGCGTTTGAGTTCATACATAAATTTACTGTAATCGATGAGTTTGCAAACAGGTGGGTTGGCATTGGGTGAAATTTCTACCAGATCCAGCTCCATTTGATCGGCTATTTCGAGGGCTTCCTTTATGGTAACGATTCTTTGTTCGAAATTATCACCTACTACCCGAACAATGGGCGCTTTTATCTTTTCGTTTACCCTATAGGGTTCTTCCTGATTTTTTGCGGCCGGGTTCTTTTCAGGTCGCTTTTGTAATGCAGCTATAAATCTTCCTCCTTTTTGATTTGGTTAAACATATATATGATTTTTTGGCAGCATTTCTCTGCCTTATTTGAAATTCTGCACTTCTATTTCCACAGCATCAACGAATTCTTGTACTTTAAAGCTTCCCATGTCGCCTTGTCCTTGTTTTCTCACTGATACTGTGTTGTTGTTTTCTTCTTTTTCACCAACGATAAGCATATATGGAATTCGTTGTAATTCAGCATCTCGTATTTTTTTCCCGATTTTTTCACTTCTATCGTCAATGAGGCTGCGAATTTCGCAATTTTTTAATAATTGTAAAATATTTTCTGCATAATTATGAAATTTTTCACTCACTGGAAGAATGATGGCCTGTGTGGGAGCTAGCCATAAAGGAAATTTCCCGGCTGTGTGCTCCAGCATCACGGCTACAAAACGTTCGATCGAACCAAAAATGGCTCTATGAATCATAATAGGGCGATGCCGTTGGTTATCGGCACCAATATATTCCAATTCGAAACGTTCGGGTAAGTTATAATCCACTTGTATCGTACTAAGCTGCCATTTTCGCCCAATGGCATCCTTTACAATAAAATCGAGTTTTGGGCCGTAAAAAGCTGCCTCACCTTTTACCAAGACAGGGTTCAAATTTTTCTCTTCGGCGGCTTCTATGATGGCTTGTTCGGCTCTATCCCAGTTTTCATCCGATCCAATGTACTTAATCTTATTCTCAGGGTCTCTCAACGAAACCTGCGCAATGAAGTTATTGAAATCGAAAGTTTTGAAAAGAAAAAGAACAAGATCGATCACCCCGATAAATTCTTCTTTCAATTGGTCGGGACGGCAAAAAATATGTGCATCATCCTGAGTAAAGCCTCTTACTCTGGTTAATCCATGCAAAACACCTGACTGTTCGTAACGATAAACCGTTCCAAACTCGGCATATCTTTGAGGCAATTCTTTATAAGACATTGGTTTACGATTGTAGATTTCGCAATGATGTGGACAGTTCATGGGTTTCAGCATAAACTCTTCACCAGGTTCGGGAGTAGAAATGGGTCGGAAGGAATCGGCACCGTATTTTTCATAATGGCCTGAAGTTTTATAAAGGTTGACATTGCCAATGTGAGGTGAAGCCACTAAGACATAACCTCTTTTATAGAGTTCCTTTTTCAGAAAATCGGTGAGTCGTTCGCGCAGTAAAGCTCCGCGCGGCGTCCAAAGGGGCAAACCATTACCCACGCGTGAAGAGAAATGAAATAAATCGAGCTCTTTTCCAATTTTACGATGATCTCTTTTTTTTGCTTCTTCGAGCATATTGAGGAATTCAGCAAGCATCTCGGCTTTCGGAAAGGTAATGCCATAGAGACGCGTAAGCATTTTGCGTTTTTCATCTCCTCTCCAGTAAGCACCGGCTATCGATAATAATTTTACCGCCTTGATGGGCGAGGTATTGGGCAAATGTGGCCCACGGCACAAATCAGTAAATTGACCTGTTTCGTATAAAGTGATGCTACCATCTTCCAAATCATTGATTAGTTCGATCTTATACTCATCGCCTTTGCGTCGAAAATATTCCAGCGCCTCGGCTTTACTCACATCTCTTCTTTTGAATTCCTGCTTTTGACGTGCAAGTTCTAGCATGCGATCTTCGATTTTCTTGAAGTCGTCTGATGAAATCTGGTAATCACCAAAATCGATATCATAATAGAAACCATTCTCTATATCGGGACCAACTCCGAATTTTACACCAGGATAAAGGCTTTCGATGGCTTCTGCCATTAAATGCGCCGATGAATGCCACATTGTGGCTTTGCCTTCATCATCATCCCATGTGAGTAAACGAATGCTGGCATCTTGAAATATAGGCCGCGTAACATCCCAAACTTCACCGTTTAACTTGATGGCAAGCACCTTCCGCGCTAAACCTTCATTTATGCTTCTGGCTATTTCTAATCCTGTAACTCCTTCTGGATATTGCCGAATACTTTGATCGGGAAATTTTATGTTAATCATTATCAAATAATTGTGATAAAACAAAACTGATCTCATTGGGTCAATTTTGGGCGTGCAAAGTTAGGTTTTCTCATCTGATCTTTAAAATCATTTCATGTCGATAATTTAAAGTGTATCAATGTCGAACATAAAGGATAAGAAAAGATGTATTTTACTCCATTTTCAAAGAGTAAATCCTTTCATTTTTTTCTTAAATAATGAGTAGCTCACTAGATCCGTATAAAGAGATATAGGTCTGGCGAACCATAGTAGAACATTAATCTGCAATGTTTTAAATTTTAATTTTTCTTTCTGAGCCATAACTCTATGATTTTGTCAAAAGAGCATTATCTTTGTAAAAAATGTTTCAGAGGCTGAATTCGATATTTTCACTAAAAATTCTAATCAGGAACAACATAGATAGACCAAGAAACATAAAATTCCATAAAAATCGGATTTTCGGATCAGGAGCTTGAAGGGTGAATAATTGAATTTTAGTATTACATATATCGATCAGTCAAAGAATCAAGAGTTTTTGAACTTAAAATATGGAGGATGTAAAAATGGTAGACTTTTTTAAAAATGCGATTTTAGCTGGGATAGGGTTAGTTTCGCTGACTCGCGAAAAGGCCGAAGAATTTGCCAAGGAATTGATCAGCCGTGGTGAATTATCGGAGAATGAAAAAGCAAAATTCATAAAAGACGTTATGGAGCAAACCGAAAAATCGAAAACCGAACTCGAGAAGAAGATCGAAAAATCAATCGAGAATGCCTTATCGAAGTTGAATATTCCATCGAGAAAGGAATTTGAGGAACTGAAGAAGAAGGTGGAGGAGTTATCGCAGACATCAGCAAAAAAGGAGGAATGATTTTTTCTTTTGAGAATTGAAATTTTAAAGCCAATTCAATGGCCGAACCTTATTCGTATGTAAATTTCCGGTTTCGAAGCAATTTCGATAAAGTCAGGCGAAGCCGTCAGATTATTTCTGTCTTCTTCAAATTTGGGCTGGATTATTTTTTGGGTGCCTTGAGGGTTAATATTTTTACCCGCTTAAGGAAACGGAAAAAGGGATATAAAAAATTATCGAATGCCGAAAGACTTCGTATGGCTTTTGAAGAATTAGGGCCTACTTTTATCAAGTTTGGTCAAATATTGAGTACCCGTCCCGATTTTTTACCTCCCGACTATATCCGTGAGTTGGAAAAGCTTCAGGATACTGTGGCGCCGATAGAAGTAAAAAAAATTCAAGAAATTATAGAAACTGAGCTTCATCGACCAATTGCTCAGGCATTCAAGGAATTCGACGAGCAACCCGTTGCTTCGGCTTCATTAAGTCAGGTCCATAGAGCCGTATTACAGAATGGGAATGTTGTTGCGGTAAAAGTCCAAAAACCTGATATTCAAAATACTATTGAACTGGATATTTCTATTTTGGAAACTTTTGCCAACATAATCGAGAAACGTTTCCCGGAAGGTCCATTTTATCATCCCATGGCTATGGTAAATGAATTGAAAAGAACCATAAGAAAAGAACTCGATTTTTTGAATGAGGCACATAATTTCGAAAAATTCAGGACTAATTTCAAAGATGTCAATTGTATAAAAATTCCAGAAGTTTATTGGGATTTAACTACCGAACGCCTTCTTGTGATGGAATTCATCGATGGGATAAAGATTTCGGAGATTACCCATGAAAAGTATCGCTCTCGCTTCGATTTGAAAAAAGTGGCTCATCAGGCGGCAGAGGCTTTATTGAAACAAATTCTGTTGGATGGATTTTTCCATGCCGATCCGCATCCCGGTAACCTCTTCGTGATTCCACCCAATACTATTGTGATGCTGGATGTTGGCATGACGGGGCATTTGGATGATCAATCACTATTGAGTATTGCTAAAATTTTACGAGCCATCAATCATAGAGATTTTGACCAAATTATTAGAGGTTTACAGGAATTGGGAATTGTAATGCAGGAAGTGGATAAAACCTTGCTTCGGCATGATATTAAAGAACTTCTGGATATTTATACCGACCGACCTTTCAAGACAATCAGCCTGGCACGTATGAATCAGGATATCTTGGATATTGCAATGCGGCATCGTTTGGCTATACCTTCCAACTTCGTGATGATGATCAGAGCCATGTCGATTGCCGAAACCATTGGCAAGCAGTTAGAATCTGATTTCGACATCCTGGAGATGGTGAAGCCATTTACTAGGAAAATTTATCTTAAACTCTATTCCCCCCGAAGCTGGAAAAAACGTACTGCCAATATGTTGGATGCCAGTGTCGAACTCATTGAACATTTACCACAAAATATCTATGATCTGTTGGAGAAGTTGAAAGAAGGACAATTCGAGATTCATTTGGAGCATCACCGCTTAGAAAACCTTGCCAACGAGATTAAAAGCTCGAGCAACCGTATTGCAGTGAGTTTGATTATTGCAGCCTTAATCGTTGGCTCTTCAATCCTCATTCATCAAAAAATAGGACCAATGGTTTCGAATGTTTCAGTTTGGGGAATTATAGGATTTGTGATAGCTATTATAATGGGGATAGGATTGTTGATTTCTTCCTTTAGAAAAAATCGAAGAAGAAAATTCTAAGAGTGATTCATAGAAAAATGAAGGATGTGAGACAAGGTGGATGGTGATTAGTAATTTGTGATTGGTGGATGGATGAGTTAAAAGTTGAAAGTTTATAAAGGAAAAAGGGAGGAAGGGTGACGTGGGGACGAGGAGACTGGGAGACGAGGAGACGAGGGGACTGGTGGATAGTGGAGTGTGTCGATGGGGATGAGTTAAAAGTTCATAAAGTTAAAAACGGAGGAAGGAGGAATGGAGATAAGGGGACTGGGAGACGGAGAGACAAGAGAACTGAGAGATGAGGGGACGAAGAGACGAGGTCAATTGGTGGATGGTGGATAGTGATTGGTTGGGGATTGTAGATAGCAGTTAGTGATTGAAGCTTGTTGGTTGTTAATTGTCAGTTGTAAGTTATTTGTTGTTAGTGGTTCGTTGTCAGTTGTTAGTGGTTCGTTGTCAGTTGAAATTTGCTTGTAATTTGGTAATTGTAAATTGTTGTTTCTCAGTTATAAGTTGTTCTTTGTTAGTTATTAGTTGGGGACTCGGGGGATGGGAAAAATAGGGAGTACATTTACATTCGTTTTACAGTGAACATGAAAAAAGCCGCTAACTTCATGGAGTGAGCGGCTTTTGAATGATTAGTTGTTGAGTTTATCTTACGACTAATTTACGGGTAAATGTATTACCATTCACGTTGAACCGAATGAAGTAAATACCTGTCTTAAGTGATGAAATATCGACCTGAAGAGTTTGAATTCCCTGTGCAACCCTGCCATAAATCTGGCTTGTGAGTTTTTGCCCCGATACCGTAAAGATGTCGTAGCTAACAGTTGCAGATTTATCGAGGGTAAGAGAGAAATAAACCTGGTTTTCGGCAGGAGTAGGATAAGCCTCCGACAATGAAACATCCAGCATATTTAGCTGAGGAATACCCACACCGGGATTATTGCTGGAGAACACAAAATCAGCGTCAGTGTAATAGAAATCGGGTATATATTTAAACTGAACCCAACTATCCATTGAGGTAACATCGCTTAAGCCTTCTATTACAATGGGTATGGTGTATTTATTATTATCTGTAAATACATAACGAGAAAGGCAAGCGAAAAAAGATTCGTTATATACATCGGAGAAAAGGGTTACGTTGTTGGGTAGGTCGACATACTTGCCTCCAGTGAGGGTTCCGGTAGTTTTGTTGGCCATCAAGTCGAAGCCACGGCAGAAAACATTAGGAGAATTATTGTTGTCGGAGAAGGTGGGGTCGGTATCGAGCCATGTAACAAAAACCTTGGTACCATCCATAGTACTGGCTATCTGAGTACGATTATCTTCCGAGTTGTCACCCCAATTACCGCGGAATTGTTGTGGATAGCCCATTTTTTGAGCATACCAATTTATACCTCCATCAATTGAATAGATATCGAAGGCAGCGAAAGATTTTTCGGCGACTACAATCGAATAATCGCTATTACCTGTTACCCCAACAATTACACCAATATGAGGGTTACCAAATTTATCGACGACTATATCGCAGTCAAACGCTGTGGTATAGCCAATTTCTTCACGTGAAGGCAAAGGTGGATTATATAACACCGCCATCATACTATCGCTTAATAGTCCGTACACAATTTCCTTGATACCATTAGGTCCATCGAGCTGAACTTCGATAGGGCCCTGCCATGTTTGGCCAGCATCGGTCGATTTGAACAGTATAGGATAATAATTCAGCATCCCTGGGGTAGTGAGATTTTCATTATTAGCTAAGGCAACAATCCATGCAGTTTGACCATCAGGGCTGATTGCAACTCTTTGATTGGCTGGACGATTGTTACTCTCTGTATAAAGTTCAACTGTCTGAATCTCGTAATTAACATCTTTGGCTACATCGTCCCAGAGTCCCCGGAATACAATGATATTTCCTTGATAAACCACGCTTCCTGTTGCCCAATCCTGATCAATATCCGTAACAAGCACTACTCCATCTTTACTCACATCCATACCATCGGGGATATAAGTATAAGGAGGAGGGTTGTAAGAATAGAGATGTTTTGTGGTATCACTATTATCCATCAAACTGGATCTTCCATAGCTCAAACCTCCCCAAGTGGTAGCAGTACTGGAAAGGTTAGGAGCAAAGAATATAGCATAGGCATTGGCTGGATCGGTATTTCCTTCAGGGTTATAGATAACGCCTTGCGGGTAACGGGCAGCATCCAAGAAATATGTACCTCCAGAAATAGTGGAGTTATAGATTTCAACATTGCTCGACCAGTCACCTGGCTTGGCAGCTCCATTAATACCCCTGTCCATGGCAAGATAGCCAGAAAGACCCGGCGGAGTAGTTCCAGGACCCATTCTATGAATATTGATCACGGCATTCAGATTGTCGTCGGCAAAAACCATGGTTTTCTGGCCTCCACCATACCCATAAGTAAATGCGTTGGCCGAAGTACCAATAGGAATGACTGATACAATCCCTTTCTGACCTTTTTTGTATTCGCCCGGCAAAATAGTGGCAGCAGAAATGGGATTTTGTTGAACAGGTTCGATAGCAATCATTGGTCGTTCCGGAGCTTTAGCCTGTGGTAGGTTGGAACGCAATTTTGCAGCATTCTGGGCATTCAACCCAATACCTGCAATCAAAAGAATGAATGTAATGTAGAGCTTTCTCATAGCAGTAAATTTTATGGCGTAAAGATACATGATTTTAATTGAATACGGTGCAAGAATTTCATTATCTATTCTATTAAAAATCCCTTTAGAATTTGGATTCGAATCATTACTTCGCTGAAGATCAATGGAAAGAATAAGCATAATATGAATAAATAATTAAAAAATTTTCTTAATATCTTCTTAACCCTTGTTCGACAAAAAAAAAGGCCATCCCTTCGAAGAGGACGGCCTTTTCCCAAGATCGATTTTATCCTAATTATTCACAACCATCTTCCTGGTCATGCTCTCATTGCCGCAACGTACAGTGTAAAAATAAATACCCGACTGTAAATTGCTCGTGTTGATCTCGAATATATGCTGACCAGCATTTACATTGCCCTTGTCAATCACCATTACCTTCTGACCAGTAACAGTGCTTACACTCAAAATTAATCTATTCGGCTGGCCAACCTCTACCATCACCTTCGTCATACCTTCCGATGGATTAGGATAATTCTGCTCTACGGCAAAAGTGTGCTTAGCAACTTCTTTTACTCCTACATACTCATTGATCTTCATGTAGGTAATGTAATTCGTCGTAGGTGGATCCTCATCCCCCCTTACCGATAAACCAGGCTCTTCATCCCTCTGATATATAATTGCTGGACAGCCTCCATCCAGCGTCGGACTGATTACAGGAAATACACACTCATCATAGATGTGAAAAATATTGGCAACCAAATCCGTGAAATCACTCCATGTCAATCCCTTATCATACGAAACCCTCACCCACAAATGACGATAATCCTGCGAATCGGTATGATATCCCTCCGTTATGCTCACAAATACGGCATAAATAATATCATTATCATTGTCGTATATGATCTGCGGCATCGAAGTCGGACTTAAATAATACAGGGGGTAACTCCCGCTGGTGAGGCCAATCAAATCTAAACTGCCATTCCCATTCACATCTTGCATCCATCCTATTAATCTCCCATGCTCATACAATGTGTCGGGATGTAAAGCAATGGTATCGCCTCCCAACCATACCGGTATATCCGAATTCCAATAAGCCAAACCATCCACCCAGGGAAACCAATAGGAACTCGACCCATCAGAATAGGAACGATTCACTCCAAAAGCCAAATGTATCTTCCCATACTTGTCGATTACTCCATGGGCAGAGCCATCCGGACAATAAAACTTATCCGTAGCCATTGAGGAGGAATAAAATGGGTAGGGATGCTCCCATACGATTATCTTCTCCCACGTTTCACCGTTGTCGGTGGAATGCATGATGATTAGATCAGTTATATTATCACAGATTACAAAAGCAATATCATTCTCATAAGGAATGAGCCATGAGTATGAATCTCCTCCAAATCCCAAATAAAATTCCGAAGTCAAGCCATCGAGAAGCTGCCATTCTCCAAAGGTAGTACCTCCATCCTCCGACTTGCAATAAACAAGTGCGCCATCCATATTTTGAAAGACAGTACCATTATTGCCAGTAGGGGCAGTAAGGGCGATTATGTGGACTGTGTTATGATCCTGACCCGTAGTAATCATTCTGGGCCATAACATACCTGTTGCTCCCGAGGGGGGATTTAAAAATGACTGTTCCCAATTGCCACTGCCTTTAGTTTCACGTTTCGAAACCACCAAGGGCAAGGTTCCACTCTGATGAGAAACCACGATCTCGCCATTGGGCCCACAAGGAGCATACGATGGCCACCCAGCTCTCACACTTTCGATGCGTAGAGTAGGATCGGGTCCCCATGAAGAACCATTGTAATAATTATATCCAGTGCCACGGTCGGGATAAGCTGTTGGGTTTTTCCCAATCGTCCATACACCGGCCTTCGTACCATCCGGATATACATACAAACGGCCATAGGGTGTGCAAGAATTGGAGGGAAGGTCATATATGGTCGTACCTATATCCTCTTCTATTGCATCGTTAACCGGATTTACATAAGGACTCACCACATTTACAGGGCTTATCCCTTCCGAAGTGGCTTTTTCCATTTTCACGGCTATGTTGCCGCCGTTTACCTTTACACGGGTAGTCTGGGCCATTAACCCACTCACTACCAGCACACAAACTACAATTAAAGTAAATTTTCTCATGGCGTTGGTTATTTGGTTAAAATAATGCTGTAAAAATAATACAATTTTTAATCAAATCATAAAAATATCATTCGATTTCAAAAAAATTCTTGAATGAAGTTCAAAATATGATGAGATGAATTAATAAAAAAAGGCCATCCCTTCGAAGAGGACGGCCTTTTCCCAAGATCGATTTTATCCTAATTATTCACAACCATCTTCCTGGTCATGCTCTCATTGCCGCAACGTACAGTGTAAAAATAAATACCCGACTGTAAATTGCTCGTGTTGATCTCGAATATATGCTGACCAGCATTTACATTGCCCTTGTCAATCACCATTACCTTCTGACCAGTAACAGTGCTTACACTCAAAATTAATCTATTCGGCTGGCCAACCTCTACCATCACCTTCGTCATACCTTCCGATGGATTAGGATAATTCTGCTCTACGGCAAAAGTGTGCTTAGCAACTTCTTTTACTCCTACATACTCATTGATCTTCATGTAGGTAATGTAATTCGTCGTAGGTGGATCCTCATCCCCCCTTACCGATAAACCAGGCTCTTCATCCCTCTGATATATAATTGCTGGACAGCCTCCATCCAGCGTCGGACTGATTACAGGAAATACACACTCATCATAGATGTGAAAAATATTGGCAACCAAATCCGTGAAATCACTCCATGTCAATCCCTTATCATACGAAACCCTCACCCACAAATGACGATAATCCTGCGAATCGGTATGATATCCCTCCGTTATGCTCACAAATACGGCATAAATAATATCATTATCATTGTCGTATATGATCTGCGGCATCGAAGTCGGACTTAAATAATACAGGGGGTAACTCCCGCTGGTGAGGCCAATCAAATCTAAACTGCCATTCCCATTCACATCTTGCATCCATCCTATTAATCTCCCATGCTCATACAATGTGTCGGGATGTAAAGCAATGGTATCGCCTCCCAACCATACCGGTATATCCGAATTCCAATAAGCCAAACCATCCACCCAGGGAAACCAATAGGAACTCGACCCATCAGAATAGGAACGATTCACTCCAAAAGCCAAATGTATCTTCCCATACTTGTCGATTACTCCATGGGCAGAGCCATCCGGACAATAAAACTTATCCGTAGCCATTGAGGAGGAATAAAATGGGTAGGGATGCTCCCATACGATTATCTTCTCCCACGTTTCACCGTTGTCGGTGGAATGCATGATGATTAGATCAGTTATATTATCACAGATTACAAAAGCAATATCATTCTCATAAGGAATGAGCCATGAGTATGAATCTCCTCCAAATCCCAAATAAAATTCCGAAGTCAAGCCATCGAGAAGCTGCCATTCTCCAAAGGTAGTACCTCCATCCTCCGACTTGCAATAAACAAGTGCGCCATCCATATTTTGAAAGACAGTACCATTATTGCCAGTAGGGGCAGTAAGGGCGATTATGTGGACTGTGTTATGATCCTGACCCGTAGTAATCATTCTGGGCCATAACATACCTGTTGCTCCCGAGGGGGGATTTAAAAATGACTGTTCCCAATTGCCACTGCCTTTAGTTTCACGTTTCGAAACCACCAAGGGCAAGGTTCCACTCTGATGAGAAACCACGATCTCGCCATTGGGCCCACAAGGAGCATACGATGGCCACCCAGCTCTCACACTTTCGATGCGTAGAGTAGGATCGGGTCCCCATGAAGAACCATTGTAATAATTATATCCAGTGCCACGGTCGGGATAAGCTGTTGGGTTTTTCCCAATCGTCCATACACCGGCCTTCGTACCATCCGGATATACATACAAACGGCCATAGGGTGTGCAAGAATTGGAGGGAAGGTCATATATGGTCGTACCTATATCCTCTTCTATTGCATCGTTAACCGGATTTACATAAGGACTCACCACATTTACAGGGCTTATCCCTTCCGAAGTGGCTTTTTCCATTTTCACGGCTATGTTGCAGCCGTTTACCTTTACACGGGTAGTCTGGGCCATTAACCCACTCACTACCAGCATTCCAACAAGAATGAATGTAAATTTCCTCATAGATTTTTAGTTTAAAAAGGTTGATAATTATTAAATCACCACAAAAATATAATTTTTTTCAAGTGCAAGATTAATTCAGTAAAAAAAATATTGAATCATCCAAAATTAATGATTCATGATAAATTCAATAGAGAATCATGTAAAAACACATTCATGATTTGCTTGAACTTTTTAAATATCAGGTAATTGGAGCAAATGAAAGATTTTCGTCGAAGAACTTGCGCATGGTCCAATGTTCTTTTGCCTTAACTCCACCAACGGCCTTGAGCAAGGATTGCATTTTAGGGTTAAAGTCGCCTACCCAACTCAATTCAAGTTCGTTATACCAAGGTTTTTTCTTGAATGCCTCATTCAAATGCCATATCAACCCTGCTTCGACACCATAGCGCTGAACTTTGGGAATGATGCCGAAAATGAGCATTCTGGCTCTATTCATTTTATGAGTTCTGACTCGGTAAAGCAATCTTAATTTATTCAACAGGTTTAGTTTGCCATAAAATGGTTTGATAATCTGGTTCAGATCGGGGAAAACCACAAAAAATCCGCAAGGTTCGCCACGATAATAAGTAAACCAGATTAATTCTGGATCGATGATAGACCGACTTTCTTCAAAAGTTCGAATCAAAGTTTCAATTTCGATAGGAGCAAAATTCTCATGCCATTGCCATGCTTGGTCATAAATTTTCTTAAAATCGCCTGCATATTCTTGAATTTTGCTTACTTGGAGATGTCGGAATACAAATTCGGGCTTTTGCAGAATCCAATGGGCAATTTTCCAGAAACGTTCAGGAAAAGGAGCATGAATATCGAGATGTTTGGTAATTTGGCTATAATATCGTTTAAACCCATAATTTTCGAACAAACGCCGGTAATACGGAGGGTTATAATTCATTCCAAAGCCAGGATGCGTAAATCCTTCGACGAGCAACCCCCAAAACGAATCGTTTTCGCCAAAATTTATGGGACCATCCATAGCCTTCATCCCTTTTTGCTCGAGCCAGTGTTGACAACTATTGAATAGCATGTCAGCAGCCTTTTCGTCGTCAATGCATTCGAAAAATCCCATACCACCTATGGGATATTCACCCTTATAAGCTTTTTTATAATTGATGAAGGCGGCTACTCGACCAATCAATGTCCCTTTTTCTTTCAGCACCCAGCGTTCGGCTTCTCCATGCGAAAAAAATACATTTTGCCTTGGATCGAAAATATCTTCAACGGTCTGATCGAGTGGACAAACCCACACAGGATCATTCCTATAAATTATTCTGGCCGTATCAAGAAACATCCGTGAGGTTCGCTTATCTGATACTCGAATCAATTCCATAGGAGTTACGATTTCGGCAAAATTAAATTTTTTACTATTTATGCCTTCAAAATCAATTCAGCTGAAAACCCAACATGATAAATAATTGAAAACCCGTTTAAAATTTCAAATATTTTTAATGTCAGATATTTACACATCGATGTGTGAAACGGGTTTGCGATACGAAATCGCCGAATGGAGTGTTTCTTATTAATTTTGCACAGTTAATTCAAGCGTCTTGAAAAAGATTCACATTTTAGTGGTTAAATCGTATTTAGGGCCATTGGTGCTTACATTTTTCATCGCACTTTTCGTCCTTTTGATGCAATTTTTATGGAAATACGTCGACGATCTGGTAGGTAAAGGGCTCGAATGGTTCCATATTGCCAATCTAATGGTTTACGCTTCTACAACCTTCGTTCCTCTTGCTTTACCTCTGGCTATCCTGCTTTCTTCAATCATGACTTTCGGAAATCTTGGCGAACACTATGAACTCGTGGCCATGAAATCGGCCGGCATCAGTCTGGGCAAAGCCATGCGTCCACTTATCGTTCTATCGGTATTGATAAGCATTGGAGCCTTTTTATTCAGCAATATGGTTCTTCCGGTGGCCAACCTGAAATTCAAATCTTTACTGTATGATATCCGTAAACAAAAGCTGGCATTGAATATACAGCCGGGCTTATTCTACAACGGAATTGACAATTACACCATCAGGGTCGATCAAAAGAACGATGAAACCAACACCGTTTACGGCGTAATCATTTACGATCATAGTGCTCAGTTGGGCAACATGAAGTTTACCACAGCCAGTGAAGGTAAAATGCAGCTTACCCCTGACGAAAAATTCCTTATTTTTACACTTCATAATGGTTATAACTATGAAGAATTGTTCAACGAGAAAGATTATCGCAATCGCAGGCAGTTCCAAATCGTACGATTCGATGAGAATAGGCAGAAATTCGATATGACCGGGTTTGGGCTTCAACGAACAGATGAGGAATTATTTCGTAAAAACTACCAGATGATGAATGTGAGCCAGTTGAATTATGCCATAGACTCACTCGAGAAAGAATACAGAATACGGGTAAAGGAAGTCTCACGTTCCATCTATTCGCGATATTCCATTTTGCAAAATGCAGATACATTGCACAAAGAAACTTCCATGAGATTTTCTCTGGGGCAGCTCGATGCTAGCGAAAGGGAAAGGGTTATCACAATTGCTCTTCAAAACACGAGAAACCTGAAGGAATATTTATCGGTTACGGAAAATGATCAGAGGATACGAAATACTCTGATCAACCGCCATAAAGTCGTTTGGCATCAAAAATTTACCCTCTCTATTGCTTGTTTGTTGTTTTTTTTCATAGGAGCCCCGCTGGGAGCCATTGTAAGAAAAGGGGGGCTAGGTCTTCCTGTAGTAATGTCTGCTTTCATTTTCATCATCTTCCATATTATCTCTATTACGGGAGAAAAATATGCCATAACCGGAAGTGCAATGGTTGCCCCGGCAGTTTGGACCTCTACCCTCGTCATGTTTCCCCTTGGAATATGGCTTACATGGAAGGCTATTTCCGACAGTCCTATTCTCGACATGGATACTTATAACCGATTTTTCAACCATTTTATTCCAAAAAAATGGAAGCTCCCCTTATCAGAACAAGTATAAACTGAGAATCATCAACACTTCAGTATGCGAATAGAATAAAAATGGATATACTCTTTTTATGCAACAAGCCACCGTTTCCAGCCCGTGAGGGAGGTCCCATAGCAATGAATATGCTCATAGAAGGACTGATCGAACAGGGGCATCAGGTGAAAGTTTTGACAGTTAGCTCTTATAAATATCCCTTTCGTCCGGAATTAATTCCTCCCGACTATATGGAAGCTACCTGCATAGAGGCAGTCGAAGTGGATCTTCATATTCGCCCCTTTAAAGCTTTTATCAATTTATTCGCCAGAAAATCTTATCACGTAGAACGTTTCATTTCGAAGACTTTCCGCCGGAGACTTATCAATATTCTCCAAGAGCATGAATTCGACATCGTCCAACTGGAAACCGTCTTTTTATGTCCCTACCTCCCGGATATAAGGAATCATTCGATGGCCCGTATCGTATTGCGGACGCACAACATCGAACACCTTATTTGGAAGCGATTATGGGAAAACAGCAAGCCTGGACCGAAAAAAGTCTATCTTAAACATCTCTGGACAACTTTAAGGAAATACGAGTTGGGGATTCTAGATAAAGCAGATGGAATTGTTGCCATTACTCGCAAAGATGCCGAATTCCTTAAACCATTTACACGGGTTCCCATCATTGATATTTCGTTTGGGATAGATAGTTCGCAATTTCCTGAACCTACTTATGACGATTGTGAAATCCCTTCGCTTTTTCATATTGGCAGCATGGATTGGATACCGAATCAGGAAGGTATTCAATGGTTTCTGTCAGAAGTATGGCCAAAAGTGTACGATAATTTTCCTTTTTTGAAATTTTATCTTGCTGGCCGAAATATGCCCGAATGGCTTTTGAATGGTTTCTGGCCTAATGTTGTAGTTTTGGGTGAAGTGGAAGATGCCCGAAAATTCATGCTGTCGAAGTGGATTATGGTTGTTCCTTTGCTGGCCGGTAGTGGAATTCGGGTGAAAATCATAGAAGCTATGGCTAATGGCAGGCCGGTTATTGCCTCTCCCATTGGAGCCGAAGGGATAGAATATACAGAAGGGGAAAATATCCTGCTGGCTTCTACTCCCGACCAATTTCTCGAAGCCATTCGAAAATGCATAGATAACCCACAGTTTGCTATCCAGTTGGGACGTAATGCACACTTACTCGTCATGAAAGAACATGACAGACGAAAACTCATCACCGAACTCACTCATTTTTACCATCGCCTTGTATATACTCCTTAACCTATATTCGCCCTTTCTGATTTTTTCATTCGACCAAGGACTCGTAATTTTGCAAGAATGCAACAATGAATAAAGGATGAAATTACTGGTGATACTTTCGCGCGTGCCCTATCCACTTGAAAAAGGAGATAAACTCAGGGCTTATCACCAAATCCGTTGCCTTTCGAAATATCATCAAATTACCCTCATAGCTCTTACCGACCAAAAGGTCCATCCTCAGGCAAAAGATAAGCTGCTGAACTTCTGTGATGAAGTTTATTTCTTGAAATTAAATAAATTAGGAATACTACTTAATGTCATTGGCGCCTTTTTTCGCGGATGGCCATTGCAAATAGGTTATTTCTATAATAAAAAAGTAAAGAAGGAAATTGATTCCATCGTCCGTCAAGTAAAACCCAACCATATTTATTGTCAACTGATTCGAACTGCAGAATACATCCATGACTTTGATATTCCTAAAACCATTGACTTCCAGGATACTTTTTCAATAGGCATGAAACGTCGTTACGAAAAGGCCAATTTTCTTCTCAAACCATTCTTCCATCTTGAATACAAACGTCTGATGCGTTACGAACGAAGAATATTCGACTTGTTTCATAATCACACTCTCATTTCCTGCCCCGACAAAGAGCTTTTCCCTCACCCTAACAAATATAAAATTTTTATCATCGAAAATGGAGTCGATTTCGAGTATTTCGAAACAAAATCTCCAATTAAGAAATACGAAGTAATCTTTACAGGAAATATGGGATATCCGCCAAATATCGACGCAGCATTTTATTTAGCCAACGAGATTATGCCCCTTGTGAGAAAACAATTCCCCCAGGCTCATTTAGTTCTGGCTGGAGCGACACCCCATCCAAAAATCAAAAGATTAGCCAACACTTATACCATTGTAACAGGATGGGTTGATGATATCCGTGAATGGTACGACACTTCTATGATTTTTATAGCTCCCATGCGCCTTGGAACAGGCTTACAAAATAAACTTCTCGAAGCTATGGCCATGCATCTACCCTGTATTACCTCTTCACTGGCCAATGAGGCCTTGCATGCAATTCCCAATGAAGAAATCCTGATAGGAGATTCGGCCGAAGAGTATGCCAATCATATCATAGATTTACTCGTAAACCCTGCACTCTATAATAAATTAATCCTCAATGGACATCGATTCGTAATCGAGAATTACAGTTGGGAAAATGCCTCGGAAAAATTGAATGCCATACTCACTCATCAAAAGGATTGAAAAGTCAAATAATTACTTATAACTCCCTCCTTCTCTCACATAAATATTTCTTTTCCCGTAAAAAATTCGAATAAACCATAAGAATTCTGGAATAGTTATTATAAACGATTGATACACGTTCTCAGAGGTTTACTTCTTATGGTCATCGTATTCCTTTTTAAAATTTTCCCACGACATCTTAAGATAATGGTTTTCGGCAAAATATACGAGTATTGGCATCATCTCTTCGGGTTTTAGGTATCCTTCAAAAGAAGTCAATTTCTGATTGTTTTCATCCAGTATCACATAAGAAGGATAATACATACGACCCTGAAGTAAGGCAATAGCTAACTGGTGTGCTGATTTTTTGCTAGATGGACAAGTATTCACGTAAATTTTTCCGTTATATCTAATCGAATCACATCGTTCGGCATTCAATTTTCCACAATAGAAGTGTTCATTCATGTAAGATGCTACGGCTTTTTCGGAAAAGGTAGTAGCATCCATTTTTTTACACCAACCACACCAATCGGTGTATACATCGATAAATACCTTTTTCTTTATCTTTCCTTCGTTTTTTGCAATGGCCGATTCGAATGTCTGCCATTGAACAGTGGATTTTTCTTCAGGCTGAAATGCTATCGTTGTTGTAAGTAACACAACAAACAGAACAAGTCTTAATTTTGCAGATTTCACGAATGAATCCATTTGGTTGTACAAAAATAAATCATACATGAATCATAATGGCAAACCCCGTCCAGTTATGCATCATATTTGAAACATAAAACTACCCGCTTACATATCGGATAAAAAGAATGATATGCCCGAATTAACTTACGAATTTGTAAAATCTCTCCCCAAAGCTGAACTTCATTGTCATCTTGATGGATCATTAAGAATGGGTACTATTTTAGAACTTGCGAAGGAGCAAAATATTGAATTACCAGCTTGGGACGAAGAAAACATGAAAAAAATTCTAGTTCCGCCTCTCACTTGCGAAAGTCTTGAAGAGTATTTAAAACCATTCGATATTCCTGTATCAGTTCTTCAGACCCGTGAGGCACTTGAAAGGGCTACCTATGAGCTGGCTCAAGACTGTGCAGAAGGAAACATCAGGTATCTTGAGATTCGATTTGCTCCGGTATTGGATACACAAAAGGGTTTGTCGTTGTAGATGTCGTTCAGGCAGTATTGAATGGAAAAAAACGAGCCGAATGTAATTTCAATATGATTATTAGGAATCATTATTTGTTCTATTCGTCATAATAATCCAGAAGAATCGCTCAAGGCTGCAGAACTTACAGTAGCTTTCAAAAACAAAGGAATTGTAGGTTTCGACCTTGCAGGAGCCGAAGATGGTTTCCCTGCCAAACATTTCAAAGAGGCTTTTTCGCTGATAATCAATAATAATATCAATGCGACGGTCCATGCCGGTGAAGCATACAGTCCCGAATCGATCCATCAGGCTCTTCACATGGTTAGCGCGAACAGAATTGGACATGGTACTCGACTGCGCGAAAGTGGCGACCTGATGAACTACATGAACGACCACCGCATTCCTATCGAAATATGTATCACATCGAACGTTCAAACCAAAGCCGTCGACAGTTTACAAAACCACCCCATACCCTTTTATTATGATTATGGCTTGAGAGTTACACTGAATACCGATAATCGTTTAATTTTAAATACTACTCTTACAAACGAATATATGATTGCCATCAAAAATTTTTGATTTACTGATAAAGATCTTATCGTATTAATAATCAATGGATTCAAATCAGCCTTCCTCAACCATTCCGAAAAAGTTCAACTCATTCATCGAGTATTGGATGAAATGGCTGATTTAGGTATGCCTGTAAAACGCGAATATCTATAAATTAACCGAAAAATAAATTATAAGTTCATAAAACTTGAGGTGGAATTTATTTGCCTTCGTTAATTGTCATTCCATTGACTGATAACGACTTTTACGAAAGAATTGTAATGCCTTTCACCAGAATTTTATCAGAAAATATTCGTCATTGAAATTATATTACTCTGTTTCGAAAATTTACTTGAAGATTAAATTTTACCTTAGCAGAGATTTCATCTTCAAGAAAACACTAAATTCAGAAGAGGATATCCCAAAATATATTGATTAGTAAGTATATATAAAAAGGCTTACCATCATATTTTTATTATGGAATAAAAAAATGTATTTTCGTTGGAAAATTTATAGGTTAGAATTAATGCTAAAGGAATTATTTTGTAAAAAATTTCTAAGCGAATGAAAAACAATCATTTCAAATACTCTACGGCATTATTTCTTGGAATAATAACTCAGCTTACGCAGATAAGTTGGTTAAGGAGCATTTTTGCGCTTTTTGACGGGAATGAGATTCTTTCTGGAATTTGCCTTGCAATCTGGATGTTGTTTACGGGTTTGGGAACAAAAATAAATGGGCAACAATTTTTTGGCAAACATAGTATATTTCCATCCATTGCCTTCGTTATGCAGGGTTTCTTTCCCCTAATTATGGATGTTTTGGCAATTGCATTTCGTAATCATATTTTTATTGCAGGCGTCATGCCTCCAATTCATTGGGTAGCTGCATTTATTTTCGTCTGGCTCGCTCCTTTTTGCTTCTTGTCGGGAATGCTATATGCATGGCTTGTGCTGCAAGCCGATGGTCCGAAAATTTACGGGATGGAATCCATTGGTGGCATGCTGGCAGGTATTTTTTCTATTGTCTTGCTGCTTTTATTCCCGAATAATCAGATAAGTTTCTACCTGATCATTGCACTTGCTTTCATCAATACTACCCTTTGGCTAAATATTCAATACCGTTTCAAATTCCTGTTTACATTGGTTCTGTTTATACTCATTATTGTGCCTTTAATAAAGGTAAATTTTCCAGAAAAAGCCAATCAAAAACTTTTCGAAGGCCAGCATTTGCTTTCGACGCTTGAGACTCCCATAGGCAGGCTTCATCTTACCGAGTACTACGGAGATACGAATATCTATGTGAATGGGCAACCCTATTGTAGTTCTTATCGAGGCCCCGAACCGACTGAAAATCTCCATTTTACCATGCTACAGAAACCTTATGCAAAATCTCTGTTGATTTTAGGGGAAATCGTTCCACGGCTGCTCGAGGAAACCCAATCATGGAATTTCGACCAGATAGTTGCCATCGAGCCCAATCCCTTTGTATGGCCATGGATCGAAGAATTCATTAAAAGCCCGGCTATTCCGAATATTCGACTTGAAAAAGGAGATGCCATTCATCAGATAAAAACGCTGCACGAAACATGGGATGTAATTATCATCAACAACAGCGACCCCGTAAATTTATCTTCCAATAGATGGTTATGTGTTGAATTTTTCTGCTTATTGAAAGAAAAATTGAATCATAATGGGATAATATGTTGCAGGCTTCCTTCGGCCGTAAATTATCCCGAAAGCCAAATGCTTCGAGTATATTCATGCCTTTACCAGACATTATCGAAATATTTTAGCCAAGTTCTTCCTGTTATCGGGACTCAAACTTGGTTTCTCGCTTCTGATTCGCCGCTCAATCCTAACTGGCATGTTCTGATGAAAAACCCTCCAGTAGCTTCCAACTATGTGAATCCTAACTATTTCGATCCTCAGGAACTCATTAGCAAAAGCAATGACCTCCTATCGCGACTCGATCGGGATGCACCACTCAATACTGCTTTTCGTCCTTCGGCTTTTGCTTTTCAATCATTTTACTGGCTCAGGTTGAATTCAGCTAAGCTTTTATGGATTTTCCCCGCAATTATCGTGCTGATCATAATTCTTCTGTGGCGCCAACCCCGCAAAGGAATAATAGTATTTTTAGGTGGATTTACTGCCTCAACAGGCCAAATTTTAATCCTTTTGCTTACACAAATCATTTTGGGCAACCTTTATATTTTAACCGGTCTAATTTTTGGACTTTTCATGGGGGGCTTAGCCTTAGGCTCTCTTTCGAAATCATTTTCAAATGCAAAACCTTCTTTTGTTCTTTTATTTATGGGATTGACCTTGTTGGTCCCCTCTGCTATTCTTAGCCGTATTGGCCCATGGAGGTTTCCAGAATTCCTTTCTTACTTCATCATTTTTGCCGACGTGATTGGGCTTTCCTATCTCATGGGATTGTTGTATAGAATTAGTCTCGCTACTTCTCAAACTCTGGCAGCCAAATTCTATGCCGCCGATCTTGCGGGTGCTACACTTGGCATGTTGATTCCAACACTCTTCCTAATCCCATTCTTGGGTATCCCAGCCACTGCATCCATTATTACACTCATCTGCATTATTGCTTCTATTATGAATTATAAACTATAAAAAATTATCGACTTAAATCGAAATTAAAATGATATTTTCGATAAAGTTAAAAAGTATCATCATCTGATAAAAATAGTTTCTGGAAACTTCCACAAATCCTTTGAAAAATTTATTTGTTTTTCCCCACTAATTAATCAAACAAATTGAAAAGTATTCAAATATAACCAATTGCACTAAAAATTCTAAAAATCCAATTTTCACTTGAAACGAATAAAATTCAGTTTTATCTGGATTTAAGTTTGTATCTAATCATTATTTGTTTTTGTGTATATTTTTTGCCGTTTATTGCATTTATAAAGGGCTTAAAATTTCCAAGGATATTTTTATCTTATTATTTTAATGATTATTCCATTTTTTTAAATCACGAAATCCTTCAGAATACGAAAAGAGAAAGACTCGAGCCTGACTTAACCCTTTCTTACATATTTCGTAACGTATTATGAATGAATTTATTTAATCCTGCAATAGAAGAATGAAAAAATATTATTTACTCTTTACATTTTAACTATTTATTATGAGGTTAGGAGGATTTAATAAGATAGCCGTATTTCAAGAATAGAATATTGGAAAAGAGGCAGGTAATAATCATAACGAAACAAAAAATCAGGCAAGGGATTCATTGTATAAAAAACTTTTCCAAAATATCAGGCCAATTGTTCATACCCAAAAGAAACCATGATATTTTCATCATTAAAAACAGGGTTCTTATTATAAAGGTTTGTACTCATGAAGAAACTCAGTACGATGATAATTACAAAAAGATTCAACCCGAACAATTATTATTCAGGCGGTGGGAAATCTACCCTGCAACTTTTCTCAACGGTAAATATTTTGTTCTCGATAATACGCCATCTCAACACAAAGGGCTTTTTTGATAAAGAGACTCCATTCATTTTTTATCCATTTCATGAAACTATGCTTAAAATATTTAATAAATCTTCTGTTGAATTTTCTAAAATGAAGTAACTTTGTGAAATGGAATTATGGAAGTAAAGGAAACAATAGCATGACAAGAAGGGATTTTTTACAGAATTCGTTATGTGGTGCTTGTGGGATGGCTCTGGCATGGAAAGGGTTGGATGTCTTTAGCATGAATCCAGCTAGTTTGGGTGATGAGGGGCATGAAGCCATGTTTTATATGAACACACCGAGAGGAATCAAGTGTAAACTTTGCCCTCATGCATGTACGATAGAGCTTGGTAAACGAGGTGATTGCAGGGTAAGAGAAAATCGAAAGGGTCGTTTAATTACTCTTGCTTGGTCGAATCCATGTTCTATTCATGTGGATCCTATCGAAAAGAAGCCACTTTATCATTTTTTACCTGGTTCTCAATCATTCTCCTTGGCAATAGCTGGTTGCAACTTTACCTGTTTGAACTGCCAGAATTGGGAAATTTCGCAAACCAGCCCCGATAAAACACGTAATTATTCACTTTCACCCGAAGAAGCTGTGAAACAAGCCAAGGCACAAAAATGCCAAAGCATTGCCTATACTTATTCTGAGCCCGTTAGTTTTTATGAATATACACTCGAAACTTCTCGCCTAGCGCTAAAAGCCGGTATAAAAAATCTACTCATCTCGAACGGATATATTAATCCTGCTCCTCTCGATGAACTTTGCAATTATATAGATGCAGCTAACATCGATCTGAAAGCTTTCGATGACGACACTTATACTATGCTTGCTAATGGCACATTGCAGCCTGTGCTCGATACCTTGGTCAAACTCAAACAAAAGGGAGTCTGGCTCGAGATAACCAATCTGATTGTTCCTAAATGGACCGATGATGAAAAAATGATCGATAAGATGTGTCGTTGGCTGTCTTCCAATGGATTTAAAGATACTCCGCTGCATTTCAGCCGTTTTTATCCCCAGTACAAACTGAATCGTTTACCACCTACCCCGGTAAGCATTCTCGAAAGAGCAAAAAAAATTGCCGAAAATTATGGCCTGCAATATGTTTATATAGGTAATGTTCCCGGAGCAGAGCAAGGCACCACCTTTTGCCCAAAATGCAAAACCTCTTTAGTAGAAAGGATAGGATTCAAGGTAAAAAAAATGGTGATAGAAAATGGCCGTTGTCCTCGTTGTGGAGCTACTATTCCCGGAAAATGGTCGGCCTGATCAATCGAAATCCAAATTCCATAAATTTCGGTAATGATTCAACATGACAAACCATCAAATTATATAATATTTTACTGAGTACTGCCATCATTGTTTTTCCATCTGGCTTTTAGCCAAACAGAACAAAAAAGATCGTCAGCCATTTTATATGGGCGATCCAAAATCCCATCTTCTATTTTAAATAAAAAAATTCGACTTTCCTGTATGTTTTAACTAAAGTTTATTATCTCTTTGAAAAGGCTTTCTTCACTCATAGATTAATTAGAGTCTGTCTATAAACTCAAATTGTTAATAACTTTTTGATAACTAATTAATTAAAACTGTTATTGGCATTATTTTTTATTCTAATTTTGTTGGAAATTATTAAAAAAATAATGCCATGCGT
>Ga0302240_1000069_pt1 | contig 121434 bp, 133 predicted proteins | sample AAG_UR_His_MG_FD_193538 | JGI IMG/M metagenome (GOLD analysis project Ga0302240, IMG submission 193538) | Enriched activated sludge microbial communities from anaerobic digester in WTTP, New Holstein, Wisconsin, United States - AAG_UR_His | ecosystem: Engineered > Bioreactor > Anaerobic >... | reverse complement strand
CGGCAGGGACAGAAATGGTAATGCCAGGCGATAACGTAACGATGGACATAGAATTAATAATGCCGGTAGCAATGGAACCGCAGTTAAGATTCGCAATCAGAGAAGGCGGAAGAACGGTTGGTTCAGGCGTTGTTACTGAAATTGTTGAATAATATAAATAACAGGGAATGAATATGTCAAATGAAAAAGTAGCAGTTACACAGACTCAAAGATTAAGAATAAAGCTTCGTTCTTATGATTGCAAAATGTTGGATGATTCTCTTAAGAAAATAGTGGAAACGGCAAGAAGAACCGGCGCAACAATAACCGGTCCGATGCTTCTCCCTACAAATGTCAAGAAATATACAGTCAACAGATCTGTTCATTCTGACAAGAAATCAAGAGAGCAGTTCGAAATGAGAATTCATAAGAGATTGCTTGATATCGGCGAACCTTCAAACACGACGGTGGAAGAACTTATGAAGTTGGATCTTCCTGCCGGAGTTGATATTGAAATAAAGATGTAAAAAAAATTGTAATTAGAGAGAAATTATGTTAAAATCTATAATTGGTGAAAAAATAGGCATGACACAGGTTTTTGATGAAAAAGGCAAACTTGTGCCGGTAACAGTAGTCGAAGCAGGACCATGCGTGGTCACTGCCATTAGAACTGTTGAAAATGACGGATACAACGCTGTTCAGTTAGGTTTCTGCGACGTAGAAGAAAAGAAACTTAACAAATCGCAGGTCGGTCATTTGAAAAAAAATAATATAGCTCCTAAAAAAGTTTTAAGAGAATTCAGAGTTTCCGATGTTTCAGGTTTAACGCTTGGACAGGAAATAAAAGCTGATATTTTTAAAGCAGGAGACTACGTAGACGTAGGCGGTATTTCCAAAGGTAAAGGATACGCCGGCGTTATAAAGAGACACAACTTTGGACAGCAGCCTGTCACAAGAGGACAGTCTGACAGAACAAGAGCAAGAGGATCATCGGGTTCCCAGGGACCTCAGAGAGTTCTCAGAGGCTTGAGAATGTCTGGACATTTAGGGCAAGAATATGTTACAATACAAAAATTGCTTGTTGTCAATGTTGACGTGGAAAAAAATGTAATTCTTATAAAAGGGTCTGTGCCTGCTGCAAAGAAGGCTACTCTCGATATAAACAATACAGTTAAAAGAATTCCTGTTGTTCAGGCAGAAAAAAAAGTAGCTAAGAAAAAATAAAATTTGTATATAGGACAAGACGATAATGGATACAATAGTTTATACCGTTGAAGGTAAAGAAAAAGGCAGATACGAACTTCCAGTATTTTTTAATACTGAAGTGTCAGAATCGCTTCTTCATGAGATAACAACCGGATATCTTGCTAACTTAAGATCCGGCACGCATGCGACAAAAACAAGAGGCGAAGTTTCTTTTTCAGGCGCAAAGCCTTGGAAACAGAAAGGAACCGGTAACGCAAGAGCAGGACAAAGAAATTCACCGCTTTGGAGAAAAGGCGGTATTATATTTGGTCCTCAGCCGAGAGATTATTATCAGAAAATGTCAAAACAGAAAAGAAGACTTGCTTTGAGCATGGCTCTTTCAGCTTTGGCTCAGGATAATAATTTGGTCTTAGTCGATTTGATTAATATTGAACAGGCAAAGACAAAAAATGTTGCAGCTTTCTTGAAAAACCTTAAGGTTGACGGACAGAAAGTTATAATAGCTCTTGCAAAGAAAAACGATGTTGTAAAAGTTGCGGCAAAAAATATTCCGAACGTAGTCGTAGAATACATCGGAAATTTAAATGCTTATCAAGTTATGTGGGCAAACAAAATTGTTACAACACCTGAAGCAATTGACAGCATAAAAGAAAAACAGTTAGCATAGTTTAAAGAGAGATAAATAAATGGATATCAGAAACGTTATAAAAAAACCGCTCATAACTGAAAAATCTTCAATTATGAAAGAAAAAGAAAATAAATATACGTTTGTTGTTGATAAAGATGCAAACAAATATCAAATTAAACAAGCCGTAGAAAATTTATTCAACGTAAAAGTAAAAAGTGTTCACACAGCAATTTTTGCCGGCAAAGCAAAAAGAATGGGTGCTCATGAAGGTTATAAAAGTGACTGGAAGAAAGCTATTGTTAAGCTTCAAGAAGGTCAAGAAATTTCAGTGGTCGACGAAGCTTAAGGCTTAGAAAGAAGTAAAATATGGGCAGTCTCTTAAATTGAGAGAGAGTTTTTTTAAAAACTTTTCCGCCCGATAATAGGAAGATTCAGTATGCCGATTAAAACATTCAAACCTTACACTCCTGTAAGAAGATTTATCACTATGGAGGATTTTTCAGAAATAACCACAAATAAACCTGAAAAATCGTTGATAGTTCCAGCAAAAAAAACCGGCGGTAGAAATAATACCGGTCAGGTTATGGTACGTTTCAGAGGCGGAGAACACAAAAGATTTTACAGATTAATTGATTTTAAAAGAAATAAAATCAATGTCGCCGCAAAAGTTATTTCCATCGAATATGATCCAAACAGATCAAGCAGAATTGCTTTGTTGGAATATGAAGACGGAGAAAAAAGATACATAATACAGCCTAAGGGCTTAAAAGTCGGAGATACCGTAATGTCCGGTCCGGATGCCGAGATAAAAGAAGGTAACGCTCTCCCTCTTTCAAGTATGCCTGTAGGTACTTTTATACATAATTTAGAATTAGTTCCCGGTAAAGGGGCACAGCTTGTGAGATCAGCCGGATCTTCTGCGCAGTTACTCGCAAAGGAAGACGAGTATGCTCACGTAAGAATGCCTTCCGGAGAAATCAGACTGGTTCTAGTTAGGTGTTATGCAACAGTGGGACAAGTTGGAAATATTGAACATGAAAACATTTCAATAGGTTCAGCTGGAAGAAATCGCCACTTCGGTAAGAAACCTCATGTGCGTGGTACGGCCATGAACGCTACAGACCATCCTCACGGAGGCGGTAGAGGCAAGTCAAAAGGTAACAACCAGCCTCGTAGCCCATGGAATCAGCCGGCAAAGGGTTTCAAAACAAGACCAAAGAAAGTTTGGGATTGGATGATAGTAAGTCATAGAAATAAAGCTAAGGGTAAATAATTCTAGCGCGAATGCAGTTGGAGGAAATTAATGAGTAGGTCAATTAAAAAAGGACCTTATGTTGATGACAAGCTTTTGAAAAAAATGCAAAAGCTCAACGAATCGGGTGAAAAGAAAATAATAAAGACTTGGGCAAGATCGTCGGTTATTACACCTGATTTTGTTGGACACACGTTGGCTATACATAATGGTAAAAAGTTTCTTCCGATATTTATATCGGAACAGATGGTTGGACATAAGCTTGGAGAATTCGCCCCTACCAGAGTTTTTAAAGGTCACGGCGGATTGACAAAACAAGAGACATCGTTAACTTAAAAAAAAGCAAAGGACAAAAAAGATGGAAGCAAGAGCAATAGCAAAATTCGTAAGGTATGCTCCTAGAAAAGTTAATCAAGTTTTGACTGTTATAAGAAATAAAAGAGTTGAAAAAGCGTTTGAAATTCTTTCTTTCTTACCTAAAAATGCGACAACGCTTGTAGAAAAAGTTTTGAAAAGCGCAGTTGCAAATTCAGGCAAAATAAAAGATTATTCAGGACTTAAAGTAAAAGAATGTTGGGTAGGCCAGGGTCCTACTTTGAAAAGAATGAGACCGGGACCTATGGGCAGAGGATTGCCATATAAAAGGAAAACTTCCCATTTGACGATAATTGTTACAGATGAAGGCGTTTTACCTGAAAAAAGAAAGAAAAAAGCTGTTAAGCAGACCGCAGCGGCTCCTGTAGCTGCAGGCGAACCTGTAGCAGTTGAAAAGAAAAAAAGAGTTGTTAAGAAAACAACAAAAAAAGAAGATAAAATTTAGTAAAAGGTAAGGTAGTCATGGGTCATAAAATTCATCCTAAAAGCGTTCGTATAGGTTACATTAAGGATTGGGATTCTAAATGGTTTAATCTAAAGGAAATGCCTGACTTTATAGAAGAAGATTTCAGAATCAGAGTTTATTTGAAAAATAAATTGAAAATGGCTTCTGTTTCAAGAATCGGTATAGAAAGAGCGGGAAAATATATTAGAGTAAATATCTATACATCAAGACCTGGTATCGTTATCGGTAAAGGCGGTCAGGGTATAGAAAACATTAGAATGGAAGTTGAGCAGATGACGTCAAGAAAGGCTTTTGTAAACGTTATGGAAATCAAAAGACCTGAAGCAGACGCTCAGCTTGCCGCCGACAATATTGCATATCAGATTGAAAAACAGGTTGCTTTCAGAAGAGCAATGAAAAAAGTCATTGAAAAAGCAATGTTGGCAGGAGCTCAAGGTATAAAAGTTATGTGTGCAGGAAGACTCGGAGGAGCAGAAATTGCAAGAACCGAGTGGTTGAAAGAGGGAAGAATTCCTCTTCAGACATTCAGAGCGGAAATTGATTACGGTTTTACCGAAGCTAACACTACAATGGGAAAAATCGGAATAAAAGTCTGGATATTCAAGAAAGAACATTTCCAGAAAACCGCAAAAGAACTTCTTGAAGAAGCTAAGCTCGTTGAAAATGTAGAAAATGTAGAAGCAGCATCTGCTGCCGAAGAAAGCAAATAAAGTTATTTATTAAGTAAGGAAGGACACTCATATGTTGATGCCAAAGAGAGTAAAATATAGAAAGACTCACAGAGGAAGAATGAAAGGTTATGCTAAGGGCGGAACGGCTTTGGCATTCGGTACTTTCGGACTTCAGGCTCTTGAGCCTATTTGGTTAAACAGTAACCAGATAGAAGCAGCTCGTATAGCTTTGACAAAGTTTACTAAAAAAGGCGGTAAAATCTGGATAAGAGTATTTCCGGACAAGCCTGTTACCAAGAAACCAGCAGAAACCAGAATGGGTAAAGGTAAAGGCGATCCGCAGTTTTGGGTAGCTGTAGTAAAGCCGGGCAGAGTTATGTTTGAAATGGAAGGTATTCCGGAAGTTGAAGCAAAAAAAGCATTAAAACTTGCTTCCGACAAATTGCCTATACATTGTAAAATTTTAGTAAGACAAGAAATATAATAACGGAAAATAACGATGAAACAGAAAAATTGGCAGGAAATCACAAGTATGTCTGCTGTAGAATTAAATGCAAAGCTTTCTGAATTGGAAGAAAAATATTTCAGATTGAAATTCAGAAATTCTACCGCACCATTGAAGAATCCTCTTGAAATCAGAGAGATCAGAAAGACGATAGCAAGAATAAAGACGCTTCTTGCGCAACAGAAAAAAGGGAAATAATCCCAGATATAGGAAGGAAAAATGCTTGAACGCGGAAAAAGAAAAATAATGAAAGGAATAGTGGTCAGCGACAAAGCTCAGAAGACGAGAATAGTTGCTGTCGAAAGAACAATAAAGCACCCGGTATATGGCAGAATTATTTGTGTCAAATCAAAATTCTCAGTTCACGATGAGAAGAATGAATCTAAAATGGGTGATTTGGTATCTATAATGGAAGCAAGACCTTTATCTAAGACGAAAAGATGGGTTTTGACTGAAATTGTAAACAAAGCATAATTTGAGGAATAAGAAATGATACAGGAAAGAACAATTTTAAATGTAGCAGACAACTCAGGAGCTAAGAAAGTCCGTTGTTTCAGAGTTTTAAAAGGTGTAAAGAGAAGATATGCGGGTCTTGGCGATGTTATAATAGCTTCTGTCCAAGATGCTATACCTCATGCAGCGATTAAAAAAGGCGATGTTGTCAGAGTGGTTATCGTAAGAACTGCGAAAGAATACCGCAGAGAAGACGGCACATATATCAGATTTGATGACAATGCCGCAGTGATTATTAACGAAGAAGGGGAACCGAAAGGAACTCGTATTTTCGGTCCTATTGCCAGAGAATTAAGAGAAGCTAATTATCTAAAAATAATCTCTTTAGCACCGGAAGTTATATAGTAATATATTTAACAGGATACAAATATGCTTAATATTAAGAAGAAAGACAAAGTAGTCGTTTTAGCAGGAAAAGACAAAGGTAAAGAAGGCGAAGTTTTGAAATTGTTGTCTGAAGAAAACAGAGTTATCGTCGCTAAGATTAATTTTGTTAAAAGACATACAAAGCCTACCCAGAGAGATCCGGGAGGAATCAAAGAAAAAGAATCGCCTATTTCAATTTCGAACGTTATGTTGGTATGTCCGAAATGCAACAAGCCGACAAGGCCTAAGTTTGATAAACTTTCAGACGGTAAAAAAGTCAGAATATGCAGAAACTGCGGAGAAATAATAGTTTAGTATAAGGGAAGACAAATATGAATCAAGTTCCTAGATTAAAAGAATTTTATGTAAAGAACGTAATTCCAGCATTGGAAAAAGAGTTTGGTTTTAAAAATGCTAACGAAGTTCCGAAGCTTACAAAAATCGTTGTAAACATCGGTCTTTCTGAAGCGAAAGAAAACGTAAAAGTTGTAGAAACAGCCACTGCCGAGCTTGCGGCGATTACAGGTCAGAAGCCTTTGGTCTGCAGAGCAAAACAGTCAGTTTCAAACTTTAAGATAAGAGAAGGAATGCCTATAGGGATTAAGGTAACTCTCAGAGGAAACATCATGTATGAATTCTTCGACAGACTTATCAACGTCGCTATGCCTAGAATCAGAGATTTCAGAGGAATAGAACCTAACAAATTCGACGGCAGAGGCAATTTCAATCTCGGACTTACAGAACAGTATATTTTCCCTGAAATAAACGTTGAAAAATCTGATAAAGCCAGAGGGATGAATATAACAATAGTTACGACGGCAAAAAAAGACGAGCATGCAAGAAAATTGTTGGATTTTCTCGGAATGCCTTTTAAGAAAAGAGATAATAAATAAAATAAAAAGTAGAGGTTTTTTTTATGGCAACACTATCAGCTGAAGCAAAAATGCGCAAACCTCAAAAGTTTGCAACTAGGTACAGGAACAGATGTCGCCTGTGTGGAAGACCTAGAGGCTACTACAGAGATTTCGGATTGTGCAGAATATGCTTCCGTAAACTTGCACATAACGGTGAAATACCGGGTGTATCAAAGTCAAGTTGGTAAAAAACAGTAAAACAAAATTAAAAGAGGTTTGGGTAATGATTACAGATCCTATATCAGACATGTTTGTTAGAATTCGTAATGCGAATGCGAAACTGCATGAAAAAGTTGATATTCCTTCTTCAAAAGTAAAGACGGAAATAGCAAGAGTTTTGAAAGAAGAAGGCTATATCGCAAATTATAAGCACATTGAAGATCAGAAGCAGGGCGTTTTGAGAGTTTATTTGAAGTATGATTTAAACGGGAAAGCCGTTATTCAGGACATAAAAAGAGTCTCAAAGCCAAGCTTGAGAATTTACAAAGGTCATGAAGATCTGCCTAAGGTTCTCGGAAGTTTCGGTACTTCAATAATTTCTACATCGAAAGGAATAATGGCAGGCAAAAAGGCAAAAGAAGCAAAAATAGGCGGAGAAATAATAGGATACGTTTGGTAAAATATATTTAATTGAGGTTTTGAAATGAGTCGCTTAGGAAAAAAACCAATAACAATACCTGAAAAAATTAAAGCAGAATTTAAGAATGGTATTTTAGAAATTTCCGGAACAACCGGAAAACTTTCTCAGAACATACATGAGAAAATTGACATTAAGATCGACGGGAAAGCAATTCTTGTCGAAATGAAGGAAGAAACAAGAGAAGCAAACATGCTGCAGGGTCTTACAAGAGGCCTTATCTGCAACATGATTGAAGGTATAACGACAGGTTATAAAAAAGAACTTGAACTTAACGGTTTGGGTTTTAAAGCGGTTGCCGAAGGTAAAAAGATTACTTTTACAGTCGGATATTCGCATACCGTAACAAAAGAAGTTCCTGAGGGAGTTAAAGTCGTTTTGGGAATGACTGCCGATAAGATTCCTACACTTTCAGTTTCCGGCATCGACAAGCAGGCGGTAGGTTCTTTTGCGGCTGAAGTAAGAGCGATAAAGCCTCCGGAACCATATAAAGGTTTTGGTATAAGATATGCCGGTGAAAAGATAATAAGAAAAGCCGGTAAAGCAGCAGCCGGTTCTAAGAAATAGAATTTATTTTAGAGGATAGAGTAATGAAAGGTGCAAAAATAAGGTCAGATTTTCGTAAGAAAAGAGTAAGGAGCAAAGTTTCCGGTACGACAGAAAGACCAAGATTGAACGTCAAATGCGGACAGAAACATATTTATGCTCAAGTTATCGACGATACAAAAGGTTTTACTTTGGCGGCGGCATCAACTTTATCACCTGAGCTCAAAGGCAAATTAAAAACGACTGATACGATCGAAGCGGCTAAAGCAGTCGGAAAATTGATTGCCCAGAAAGCTCTTGAAAAGAGCGTAAAGTCTGTTGTTTTCGACAGAGCCGGAAAAGCTTTTGTAGGTAAAGTTAAAGCGCTTGCTGACGAAGCAAGAGCAGGCGGATTGGATTTCTAAATCGAACTGCGAAAAGCAGTTTTCATATTGTTGTTGTAAGTAACAGGGGGATAAGTTGGCTGACAATAAATTTAATAAAAATGAAAATGAAACAGGTTTAATAGAAACCGTGGTAGCTGTTAACAGAGTTGCCAAAGTTGTAAAGGGCGGAAAAAGATTTTCTTTCAACGCTTTGGTAGTCGTCGGTGACGGTAAAGGTAAAGTAGGCTGCGGTCTCGGAAAGGCAAACGAAGTTCAGGCTGCAATTAAGAAAGGAAGCGCTTGCGCTCAGAAAAGCATGATAAGCGTATCTTTAAGAAATACGTCTATTCCTCATGAAGTTTACGGTATTTCAGGCGCAGGAAAAGTATTTTTAAGACCTGCAGTTCCTGGAACCGGAGTTATCGCAGGCGGACCTGTAAGAGCAGTTCTTGAGGCTGTAGGAATATCTGATATTCTTACAAAATCAATGAGAACGGCAAATCCTTTTAATGTTGTTTATGCAACAATAGAAGCTTTGAAAGGTTTGAGAACAAAAGAAGACGTTGCAAAAATAAGGAATAAAGAGGTTGCAGAAATATGATAGGTCTTAATACATTATCACCTGCACAAGGTGCAAAACATAGAAGAAAAATAGTCGGAAGAGGCGTCGGAAGCGGACACGGCAGAACCTCGACCAGAGGAAGCAAAGGACAGAGCGCAAGATCAGGTGACGGAAAGATGTCTTACTTTGAAGGCGGACAGAATTCTATCGTCAGAAGAATGCCTAAAAGAGGCTTCAGCAACGCAATGTTCAGCAAAGAATATGAAATAGTAAATTTAAGCTCAATAGAATCAAAATTCAACGCAGGCGACGAAGTAACGGTTGCCAAGCTTAAAACGGCCGGTTTAATTAAGAAAAGCGGTTTGGTCAAAATTTTGGCTGACGGCGAACTTAAGAAAAATTTTACCGTTAAGGCAAATGCGTTCTCAAAGACGGCGCAGGAAAAAATAGCAAAAGCCGGCGGAAAAGCAGAAATAATAAAATAAAAAAATGGATGATATGCTATGTTAAAAACATTCGGAGATATATTTAAGATCCCTCAACTAAGAAGTAAAGTTTTATTTACTTTAGCTATAATTATTGCCTACAGAATCGGCGCGGCAGTGCCTATTCCGGGAATCAATGCGGAAGCGGTAAAATCATTATTTGAGGCAAATAGCAACGGATTGTTGGGCTTTTTGGATATGTTTTCGGGCGGAGCCTTAAACAGAATGTCTGTTTTTTCAATGGGTATCATGCCTTACATCAACGCTTCCATTATTATGAGCTTGATGCAGGGCGCGCATGTTATCCCTTATCTTGACAGACTTGCAAAAGAAGGCGAACACGGCAGAAAGAAACTTACCCAGATTACAAGATACGGAACCTTGATTTTAGGCGCCGTTCAGTCGTTTGGTCTTACAATGGCGATAGTAAAAATGCCTACTCCTAGCGGAATGCCTATAGTTTTAGACCCTACGATGTCTTGGATGGTAATGACCATTTTTACTCTTGTAACCGGTACGGTTCTTATAATGTGGCTTGGAGAACAGGTTACGGAAAGAGGAATCGGAAACGGTATTTCTTTAATCATTTTCGCAGGTATAGTGGAAAGGCTTCCTTCTGCGGTTTTAGGAGTAATAAAGCTTGTTCAGATGGACGAACTTTCAATACTTGTCGCATTGTCTTTAGTAGTTTTGGTCGTTGTAGTTTTAGCCCTTGTCGTATGGGTTGAAACGGCGCAGAGAAGAATTCCTATACACTATGCAAAAAGAATGGTCGGCAGAAAAATGTACGGCGGTTCAAGTTCGTTTCTGCCTATAAAAGTTGACCAGTCCGGCGTTATAGCGGTTATCTTCTCGGTATCTATTTTGTCTGCTCCTTTAACAATTGCGCAATTTGCTCCAAACTGGACGGTTTGGGGTGTTCAGGTTTCAAAATTGATAACGGAATGGTTTAACCACAGTTCGTTTATTTATAATTTCGTATATGCCGCATTGGTTATTTTCTTCTGTTATTTCTACAATTCGATTTCGTTTAATCCTAAAGATTTGGCAGAAAATATGAAAAAATCCGGCGGATTTATACCGGGAATAAGACCGGGCGATTCAACGTCTGTATATATACAGAAAGTTTTGGAAAGAGTTACTTTGGGCGGAGCGCTGTTTGTTGCGTGTATAGCCGTTTTGCCTGATTATATAAGAACGTTTATGTCAGCGCCGTTTTTCTTCGGCGGAACTTCACTGCTTATCGTAGTCGGCGTAGCTTTGGACACCATCGGACAGATAGAGTCTCACCTTATAATGAGGCACTACGAAGGCTTTATGAAGGAAGGAAGAATTAAAGGTCGTTGGTTTAATATAAAGTAGTATAGGAAATATTTTTGTTGAACCTCAGAACTTCATAATTCCGGGGTTTAGTGAAAATATTTCATGTTGTAAAGTTGCGGTATCGGGAAGCGATAATGGAAAAAAATTTCATATTATTTGGGCCTCCGGGAGCAGGAAAAGGCACCCAGGCAAAAATGATAAGCAAAAGGTTTGAAGTTCTCCATCTTTCAACCGGAGACATGATAAGAGAAGCCAAAGACGATCCTGTGTTTGCTCCTTATCTTACGTCAGGGCAGCTGGTGCCTGATCAAATTATTGTCGATATGGTTGAAAAAAGACTTCAAAGAGAAGACTGCAAAAGCGGTTTTCTGCTGGACGGTTTTCCGAGAACTTTGTTTCAGGCTGAAGAGCTTGATAAGTTTCTCAAAAAGATGAACAGAAAGATAACCGAAGTTTTTTGTATTGAAGTGCCTGAAGAAGATATTATCAAAAGGCTGTCGGGAAGAAGAGTCTGCCCTGCATGCGGCGGAAGTTTTAACTTAGTTCTTAAGCCTTCAAAAAAGGAAGGCGTCTGCGATTTCTGCGGAGCAAAGCTCGTGCAGAGAAAAGACGATAATCCTGATACGATAAAAGAAAGGCTTGACGTATACAAAAAACAGACTGAAATTTTGATAGAATATTACACCAAGGCAGGCAATATTGTAAGGGTTGACGGAACCTTGTCTCCCGAGCAAGTCTTTGAAAAGATTGAAAATTTTGTAAATAATAATATAAAATGAAGGCATATTTTGACTAAAAGCATAGAATTAAAGAGCGAAACAGAACTTAAGAAGATGAGAACGGCCGGCAAAGCGACGGCAAAAATTTTAGAAAGTTTAAAAAGTTTTATAAAACCGGGCATTACGACGGAAGATATAGATAAAGAAGTATTTAAGCAAATCAGTTCTTTTAATATGAAACCTGCTTTTTTGGGATACGGCGGTTTTCCAGCATCTGCATGCGTTTCAGTTAATGATGAGCTTGTTCACGGGATACCGAATGACTCTTGTGAACTTTCTTCGGGAGATATCGTAACGGTGGATATCGGAACGATTTACGACGGTTATTATTCCGATTCCGCATTTACTTATCCTGTAGGCGCTATTTCGGAATCAGCCGAAAAGCTGCTGAAGGTTACCGAAGACTCATTATATAAAGCTATAGAGCAAGTCAAACCGGGCAACAGATTGGGCGATGTTTCCTACGCAGTCCAAAGTTATGTTGAACCTTTTGGTTATTCAATAGTCCGTGATTATTGCGGCCACGGACTCGGCAGAAATCTGCATGAAGAACCAAGCGTTCCTAACTTCGGAAAACCGGGAACAGGTCCGAGATTGCTTCCGGGAATGGTTATTGCTATAGAACCAATGGTCAACATCGGCAAATATTATGTAAGAGTTTTGCCTAATGAATGGACTGTTGTTACAAGAGACGGCAGTTTATGCGCTCATTTCGAGCACACGGTTGCAGTTACAAAAGACGGTTATGAAATTTTGACGCAGCTGTAAAAAACAGGGGATTAGACAGAACTCCCCGTAAGAATAAATACTGCCTGAAAGAAAGGGAAAAAATGAAAGAAGAAAAGATTGAAGTTGCCGGTAAAATACTTGAATCACTGCCGAACGCAATGTTTAAAGTAGAGATAGAAGGCGGGCATGTAATTTTAGCGCATATCTGCGGTAAGATGAGAATGCACTATATTAAAATTTTGCCGGGCGATAAAGTAAAAGTTGAGCTTTCTCCTTATGATTTAACGAGGGGAAGAATAACATATAGAGACAAATAAAATTAGGGAGTAATGTAATGAAAGTCAGAGCATCAGTAAAGCCTATATGCCAAAAGTGCAAAGTTGTAAAAAGGAAAGGTGTAGTAAGAGTAGTTTGTGAAGATCCAAGACACAAACAGAGACAAGGTTAATTTTTTTGTTGAAATAAGTGTTTAAATAATATAAAATAAATGTTTTTAACGGAGGAAGTATAATGGCAAGAGTTGCCGGAGTTGATTTACCAAAAAATAAGAGATTAGATATAGCATTAAGATATATTTACGGCATAGGCCCTGTTATTTCAAATGCGATTATAAAAGAACTTAATCTCGACCCAGCAAAAAGAGTTAAAGATCTTACAGAGGGCGAAGTCAGCCAGATTAACAATCTTATCACCAAGGAATTTAAAGTTGAAGGTGATTTGAGAAGAGAAATTCAGGCTAACATCAAGAGATTGATTGATATCGGAAGCTACAGAGGCACAAGACATAAAAGAAATCTTCCTGTAAGAGGACAGAGAACTAAGACAAACGCAAGAACAAGAAGAGGAAAGAGAAAAACTGTAGGAGCAGGAAAAGCAGCGGCAAAACCTGCGGCAAAGAAATAAAATAAATTAAAAATAAGCTGGAGGCTTAAAGATAATGGCAGATGATAAAAAGAAGGCTGTTGGCGTAAAGAAAAAAGTAAAATTTACTGGCGGTATGGCGAGAGCGTACATACAGTCAACATTTAATAATACAATCGTCAATATTACAGACGACAAAGGCAATACTTTGGCTTGGGCTTCAGCAGGCGGCTCAGGTTTTAAAGGCGCAAAAAAAGGAACTCCGTTTGCAGCTCAGATGACGGCAAACGCAGTAGGCAAAAAAGCTATGGACTACGGAGTAAAACAGGTTTCTGTTTTCGTTAACGGTCCTGGACCTGGAAGAGAAACTGCAATCAGAGGTCTTCAGGCATCAGGGCTTTTAATAGCGGCAATTAAAGACGTGACACCGGTTCCTCATGACGGCTGCCGTCCGCCAAAGCCTAGAAGAGTGTAGTTTTTAAATTAGATTTGCAGTAATTCATATAAATGGAAAATACTTTCGGAGGATTTTAATAGATGTCACGTTATATTGGTTCGGTTTGTAAACAATGCAGAACAGAAAGAGAAAAGCTTTTCTTGAAAGGCGACAGATGCTCGACAAATTGCACTCTTGAGAGAAAAAGAGGCAAAAATGCTCCTGGACAGCACGGTTCAAAGAAAGGCAAAATGTCCGAATACGGAAAGCATTTAAGAGAAAAACAGAAAGCAAGAAGAGTGTTCGGTTTAACTGAACAACAGTTTAAAAGATATTTTGAAGTTGCGGATAAACTGCCTGGAATGACCGGCGACAATTTGTTAAAGCTTCTTGAACTCAGACTCGACAACGTAGTATTCAAAATGGGTTTGGCTCATTCAAGAAAAATGGCAAGACAGATGGTTATGCACGGAAACGTTACGGTAAACGGCAAGAAAATCGACGTTCCTAGATATCAGGTTTCTATCGGCGAAGTTGTTTCCGTAAAAGACAAGTACAAAACAAATTCAAGTCTTAAAAAACTTATGGAAAATACGATTTCACTTCCTTCATGGTTGAGCTTCAGCAAAGATACTGTTTCCGGAACGATTGTAAGCGAACCTCTTAAAGAAGAGTTTTCGCACCCTATAAACGGTCAGTTGATAGTTGAATTGTATTCAAAATAAAAAATAACCACTTGTCAAAACGGTGAGTTAAACGGAGTAATATAGCATGAAAATGCCAGATTTAGAAAAACTAAAAAAGTTGCAATTGGAAGAAAAGACGGCTACAAAGACTTTCGGAAGATTTATTGCGCAGCCTTTTGAAAGAGGATACGGACATACAATCGGAAATTCATTGAGAAGAATTTTGCTTTCAAGTATTGAAGGTTCTGCAATTACTTCAGTCAATATCGTCGGAGCACAGCACGAATACGCCGTTATAAAAGGCGTAAGAGAAGACGTATTGCAGATAATTCTTAATCTTAAGAAAATAAGAGTAAAATTAAATTCTGCAGGTCCTGAAAAACTTCATTTAAAAGTCAATAAAGCGGGACAGGTTTCGGCAAAAGACATCGATAAAAACGCTTCAGTCGAAATTTTAAATCCTGAACAGGAAATTGCAAATATAGACGCCGGAACAACTCTTGAAATGGAACTCGAAGTTTCAAAAGGCAAAGGGTATGTTTTTGCAAGCGATATAAAAGAACATAAATATTCCGCCGGAACAATCGTTATGGACGCTCTTTTTTCGCCTGTAACAAAAGTTAACTACGAAGTTGAAAATACCAGAGTTGACCAGGCATTGAACTATGACAGACTTGTTATGGAAATATGGACAGACGGTTCAATTTCTCCTCAGGAAGCATTGATACAGTCTGCAAAAATTTTAAGAAACAGCTTAACAATATTCACAGGCGAAGCAAGTTCCGAAACCGAAGAACAGGCTGCTGCCGAAGAACAGACAAAACAGGAAGACAAAACTGAAGAATTAAAGGCTCAGCCTATAAGCATTTTAGATTTGTCTACAAGAGCATCAAACAGCCTTAAAAATGCTGAAATAGAAACAATCGGACAGCTTATATCATATTCTGAAGTAGATCTTATGGAATTCGACAAATTCGGTAAAACGTCTTTAACGGAAATTAAAAAGAAACTTGAAGAGATCGGCTTGTCTTTGAAGGAGCAAATATAATGATAAAAAACCACAACACAAGAAAATTGGCAGTAACCCCTTCTCATAAAAGAGCTATGATGAGAAATATGACGACAAGTCTTTTCTTGCACGAAAAGATTACGACAACCGTTCCTAGAGCAAAAGAAGTCGTCAGATTTGCAGAAAAGCTTATAACAAAAGCAAAACCTGCTGATTTAGACGCAAAAAGAGTTTTGCACGGCGAAATTGCAAATAAAGACGTCGTTAAAAAAGTTTTTGACGTTTTAGTTCCTAGATACAAAGAAAGAAACGGCGGATATACCCAGGTTTTCAAACTCGGTTTGAGAAAGGGCGATTCAGCTGAGATGGCAGTAGTTAAATTGGTTATATAGTTTATTTTTTAACAATATAGGGCACTGTTGGTACACACGACCAATAGTGCCTGTTGTACGTCTACACGATAAATAACACCCTTATAGCGACCGAAATATTTTGACTGCGGCTTTGGATTTTCAAAGCTCATTTACGGCTCCGCTTAAATGTAAACTTCACTTTTAAAATCCTTCGCCTCGTCTAAAATCTTTCTAGTCTTTAACGACAAAACAGTCTCAAAATTCTTCGCTTCGCTCCAAATATCAACGGCTAACTACAATTATAAAGTTAAATTGTAGTTTGATTTTGTGTCGGGTTACAACTTCCAATTAACTGTAATTGACTTTAATTATTAAAATATTTATAAATAAAAAAGTTTTTTAAAGTAAAAATAAGTTAACAATAAAATGTAATAAAATATTGACATTTGTATTTTTTTATGTTATATATTTAACAAATAACAAGTCAATAATAAAATGAATATAAATATGAAAACTTACTTCATCGTTTAAAATGTTCTTTATTATGAATAAGATTAAAAAATCTTAAAAATGAATATATAAAAATGAAGGAGGGGACAACAATGACTAATATATTGAAATGTATTAGAGAAGATAAAGGTTATTCCCAAGAAGAATTAGCAAAAGAGTTAAATATTACTCGTCAAACATTAATTAAATATGAAAATGGAGAGAATAAACCTTCTGTAGAAATTATTAAAAAAATATCAAAAATTTTTGATATTGATTATGAATATTTAATTGATAATAAAAAACCACCTAAAACTTCATACAATATTATTAAAAGTGATAAGAAACAAGAAAAAATAGATATTCGTATCAATATTCCACAAGAAAATATTGACAAATTTAAACAGGTATTATTATATATCCTTAAAAAAGTTGGAGCAAAACCGAATGTTGGTAAAACAGTTATTTATAAAATACTATATTTTATAGATTTTGATTATTATGAATTATATGAAAAACAATTAATGGGGTTGAAGTATATAAAAAATACATTTGGACCTACTCCTGTAGATTTTGATTGTATTATTCAAGAAATGGAGAAATCTGGAGAATTAGAGGAAATAAAAACAAAATTTTTTAATAAAGATCAAACAAAATATTTACCTATTAAAGAGCCGGATTTATCTTTAATTTCGGCTCAAGAATTAGAACATATAAACATAGAGATTGGCAGATTATCAGACAAAACAGCTACGGAATTGTCGGAATTTTCTCATAAAGATATTCCTTGGATAGGGACAGAAATGGGTGAAGTTATGGAATATGAAGCTGTGTTTTATAGAAATGAACCAACATCTTTAAGGATATATAATGATGATTAGTTATCATGAAATCTCTGAATTTAAAAAAGATTTTAAAAATCTCTTAAAAAGATTTAGAACTTTAGAAAAAGATTTTGAAATTATGAAAAAATATACAATAGAAACGCATCATATAAAAAATATTCCTTCATCTGCGATATTTAAAATTGAAGGTTTTTGCGGAGAAGAATATACATCAAATAAAATAAAAAAATTTGCTTGTATGTCGTTGAGTGGTAAAGGATCAAACTCAAAAATTAGAGTAATATATGTATATGAAGAAAAAGAAAAAAAAGTAACTTTCATTGAAATTTATTTTAAGGGTGATAGAGAAAATGAAGATAGAAAAAGGTTGCAAGAGTTTATAAAAACTATAGATTGAAGTTGAAAATAACCATAATAGCAATTAGGATTGAAATATATAAATTTATAAGAGGTAGATAAATGGAAAATCAAAAAGATGATAAATTAGTAGAAGTTTTTATAAATGGAAAGTCATATAGTGTAGATAAGAATGATGATATTTCATATGAAAAAATAGTTACTCTTGCTTTTGGTGAATGTAAAAATGACCCTAATGTTATTTATACAATTTTATATTATAAAGGAAATTCTGATAAACCAAAAGGAGAATTACTTAAAGGTGAAACTGTAAAAATAAAGAAAGGAATGATTTTTAATGTCACAAGAACTGATAGATCTTAGTCCTGATTTAAAACAATTGGTTGATGAAGGGTACTCAATAGAAATACGTTCAACGTATCTTCTTGTACATGATATTCCTTACGTCAATTCTCAAAAAAAAGTTTTAATTGGTAGTTTGGCTTGCCCTCTTACTTTAAGTGGTAATAAAACTTCCCAACCAGCAGATCATGTTGTGTTTTTTATTGGTGAATATCCATGTAATGCTGATGGTAGTATGATGACTTGTATACAACATCAATCGCTATTGAATAAAGATTTAGGTTCAGGAATCATTGTAAATTATTCTTTCTCAAATAAACCCAAAAAAGACATATTTAAAAATTATTATGATAAACTCTTGAATTATATAAGAATTATAGTTCCTCCTGCGACCAGAATAGAACCAAGTATAAAAGCTAATTTATTCAAACAGCCAATTACTGATGGTGATGATGAAAATGTTTTTTGCTATCGTGATTCAAATACAAGTAGAGCAAATATTGGATCTGTAATAAGTAAATTAAAGAATAAAAAAATTGGAATTATTGGTTTAGGAGGAACAGGATCATATGTTTTAGATATGGTTGCAAAGACTCCGGTTGCAGAAATTCATCTTTTTGATAAAGATAAATTTTATACACATAATGCTTTTAGAACACCTGGGGCAGCTTCTAAAATTATATTGGAAGAAAATAAATATAAAACTGATTATCTCAAGTCAATTTATAGTAATATGCACAAAGGTATTTTTACCCATAATATTTTTTTAGGTTCTGATGGATTAGATTGTTTATTAAGTATGGATTTTGTTTTCATTTGTATAGATTCTGGTTCAGATAAAAAAATAATTATAGATGCTCTAGTTGATAAATCTATTCCTTTTATTGATACTGGTATAGGAATAGAATTACAAGATAATTGTTTGTCTGGAATAGTAAGAAATACTGTAGTATCAAAACTTACAAATGATTCATGGAAAAAACGTATATCGTATGTTGATTCTCGAGATGATGTTTATGCGAGTAATATTCAAATTGCTGAAATAAATAATCTTTGTGCTGCTTTAGCTGTTATAAAATGGAAAAAATATTATGGAATATATTCAAATTCAAATAATAATGATTTTATATCATATGATATTTGTATGGGAGAAATCATAAATGAAAATTAAAAAATATGATATTTTGTTTGTTGATCAAATACCCGAAACATTGGAAAATAAAAAAATATATATATGTATTCCATGTAATTTAGTTATTCATAAGTGCGCTTGTGGTTGTGGTGAACAAGTTGTTACTCCAATTGATATTGATAGAGGGTGGATATTGACTTATGATGGAGAAACTATTTCATTATCGCCATCTATTGGAAATTGGTCTTTCAACTGTCAATCGCATTATTGTATTCATCAAAATCATGTTAAATGGTTGAATAACTATAATCATAAAAAGTATAAGAAAAATAAGATATTAAATTTTTTCAAAAAGAAAAGATTTGTATATTGAAAGATAATTAGTTTATTGTTTTAATAATTTTATAGTTAGCATATTTTTGATATTTTCTTATATTAAGTTTTGCATTTAATACGATAGGGAATATATACAACTGGCAAAGGTTGTAAATAGTGTGTTGGTGTGTTAAGGGTTTTGGCATTCCAAAAGGCTGTTTTTACCGTATTACAATCAGAATGTTTAAGGCGGCAGTAACGGAACAATCCTTTTTTTAAGGTTGTTTTTACTTTTATTTAATAAGCGGGGATATATGGATTTTGTAAAAAATAATTTTTTTGGATTGGCGCTTTGTTTTTTCATAGCGGTGGTTTCTCTTTATTTCGGTACACTTGTTCCTGTTGTGGGCGGACCTGTTTTCGGAATCCTTTTAGGTATGACAATAACTTTGTTTTTAAACGATAAATCTTCTCTTCAGCCGGGCATTAATTTTACAAGCAAAAAAATACTTCAGTATGCCGTTATACTTCTCGGTTTCGGAATGAATCTTACAAGCGTTATAAAAGTAGGGTTTCTTTCGCTTCCAATCATAATATCAACTATCGCAACATCGCTTACGGTGGCTTATATTATGTACAAACTTCTTAAAATGGAAAGAAATATATCCGTTCTGATAGGCGTAGGCTCTTCAATCTGCGGAGGTTCGGCAATAGCCGCAACTTCTCCTGTAGTAAATGCAAAAGATGAAGAAATCGCACAGGCTATAGCGGTAATCTTTCTGTTTAACGTAATAGCGGCGCTGATATTTCCTACTTTGGGCAGTCTTATAGGTTTGTCGAACGACGGTTTCGGTTTGTTTGCAGGCACCGCCATAAACGATACTTCATCGGTAACGGCAGCCACAACCGTTTGGGATAACATTCATTCAAGCAATACTCTGGCATTCGGGACAATAGTAAAACTTACAAGAACGCTTGCAATTATTCCTATTACCTTGATACTGGCTTATATATACGCCAAAAGAAACCTTCATAATACAACAGATGATAAAAAAGTAAATATAACTAAAATATTTCCGTTCTTTATTTTATTTTTTGTATTGGCTTCAATCATAACGACGGCTTTTGATTTGTCGCCTGTGCTTACCGACAATATCAAAGAATTAAGCAAGTTTTTCATTATTATGGCTATGGCTGCAATAGGCTTGAACACAAACATAGTTAAGCTTGTAAAAACAGGCTCAAAACCTATATTTATGGGCTTTTCCTGCTGGGTTGCGATAGCTGCAATCAGTCTTGTGATGCAGTATGTTTTAAGAATTTTATAATACTGACAAATTAAATTCATAATTTTATATTTCCGCAGGAATGAAAACATTGAGTTATTCGTGATGTTTTTAAATATATAAATGCACTAACTTTAAAATATTAGCGTAATGATTGAAATCTTCCCACTCGGGAAGATTTTTTTGTCAGTACATTGACAAAAGTGTGTAAAAAATAAAAGTTTTGTCAGTCTATTGACATTTGCTTATTATTGTATTATTATTTATATAGCTGATATGGTTAATAATTTGTAAGAGGCTGATTATGATAAAAAGAGAACAATATCTAAATAAACTTATACAATTTAAGGATAAACAGTTAATAAAAGTGATAACAGGTATTCGCAGATGCGGAAAATCTACTTTATTTGAACTTTATCAGTCTTATTTAAAAAGTCAGGGAGTTGCGGACAATCAAATAATATCAATAAATTTTGAAAATTTACAATTTGAAAATTTATTGGATTACAAAAAACTGTATGAATATGTGTTTAAAAAAATATCAAAAACAAAAAAAACTTATATTTTTCTTGACGAAATACAACATGTAAAAGAATTTCAAAAAGCGGTTGACAGTTTGTTTGTAATAAAAAATGTGGATGTTTACATAACCGGTTCAAATGCATATATATTATCCGGAGAGCTTGCCACATTATTGTCTGGAAGATACATAGAAATTGAGATGATGCCTTTATCTTTTAAAGAATATTCTGATTTTGCTGATAAAAAAAGAGATCAAAAAGAAAAGTTTAAAGAATATTTAAAATATGGTTCGTTCCCGTATATAACCGCTCTTGATAATAAACAGGAAGCAATAACGGAGTATTTGAAAGGAATATATAATACCGTTTTGTTAAAGGATGTTGTTGCCAAAAATAAAATACAGGATGTTATGATTTTGGAAAGCGTAATAAAATTTTTATTTCATAATATCGGCAGTTTTATATCCGCAAAAAAAATATCGGACACTCTAAATTCAAACGGAAGAAAAATTTCCGTCAATACGGTTGAAAGCTATTTATCCGCATTAAAAAACAGTTATATTATTTATCAGGCAAACAGATATGACATAAAAGGCAAACAATATTTAAAAACATTGTCAAAATATTATGTTGTAGATATCGGATTAAGAAATATTTTGTTAAGTAATCAGGATACAGATTTTGGGCATGTTTTGGAAAACATAGTATATTTGGAGCTGATAAGACGGGGATATAAAGTTTCAATAGGAAAAGTTATAGGAGATAAAGAAGTTGATTTTGTCGCTGTAAATGAAAAAGGAATAATATATTATCAGGTTGCTGCAAGCGTTTCTGATTCCAAGACATTAAAAAGAGAGCTGGCATCACTTGAAACAATTAATGATAATTATCCGAAATATTTAATAACATCGGATGATTATATAGATGCAACATATAACGGCATAAAACAAATAAATATCATAGATTTTTTGTTAAGTTAATTCTGTAGATGAATCAAAATGTTTATATTTTTATTTCTAACAGAAAATTCACATATATATGAATTTTTAAAATTAAGTGTGTTAGTATGTTTTTCATTTATTAACTCAGCATTTTATCAAAAGAAGCGTTAGAGCAAAGCAGAAAATTATCAATGCCGATATTCCTAAGTTTTTATAGAAAAGTTTCTTTGATTTTTCAAGTTCGTTGCCTGCTCTGTGTTCTAAAATTACGGCGATAATTTTTAAAAATGAACTGACGTCATAAGTTCCTATGACTGGCTTTCCTGTAATAACGTTAGGCGAAAATATAATATGAACGTTGTTGTTCTTTAATCTCCACGGAATAGCGTAATTGTCCCAAATTTTCATAGCTGCGGCGCGGCATTTTAACACTTCGTCATATTCGGTTAATCTGCCGGCATTATCTTTTTTACAGTTTTTTAAATGTGAGGAATCTGCTTCTTCAAGCAGTTTTACCAATAAAGTAATTTCTTCAAAATAATCAAATTCAATGTTTTTACTTGTGGAAGGCATATCGTAATTTAACCATAAGTTTTTATCCGCAAGAGTAACTTTTGAGAATTCGTCTATGACGTCTTTAAAAGGCACTTTGTTTGCGCATGTGAAACGCTTGTCTCCTTCCTGCAGCATTTCAATCGCTTTGTTTATAACGGCGGTTTCTTTACAGTCGTTTCCCGTTTTGTTCTTCTTATTTTTTTTGATTAAGAAATAAACGGTTACAGGCAGCGCCGGAAGCGCCAGCAATAAACCGAAGAAAATATCCCTCAGGGAAGGCATTTCTATAAAAAACAACTTTGCTTTAAACGGTAATACCCCGAAAAAAGCATAAAGAAGATAAGAAATAAAAAAAAGCGCAAAAAGAATAACAGAAAACTCTTTTTTTACAAGTGTCATAATATTGTTTTTCCTTTCTAAAAATCCGTCAGTGTTTTTAGTTTGTTTTGCAGTGATCGGAGTATAGGCTTTTGTATAAATTTCGTTTATTATAACAAAATTGAATGAAAAAACAAGATACTTGAAAAAATAATTGTATGGGAAACGTATTTTAACATACGGCAAATATATAAAAAAACGCTTAATTTCAAAGGAAAATTTATGTACAATATAAGTACAGATTATTATAGGAGGTGTTTATGGTATCAAACGCATACGATAAACTTAAAGAAACAATTTCCTCCAATTACAGCGGTTATGACGACAGCGACCCTTTGGAGTTTATCAAAAAGCTCAATTACAACAAAGATGAGAAACTTATAAAAATAGCGGATGAATTTTTGAATTATGATTTTGACGGTCAAGACGTTATAAACGTAAAAATAAAAAACAGAGTTTTAAACGAGCTTGAAACATTCCAAAAAAAGACGGTGCTGCAGTCAAAACCTAGAGACCTTCAGGCAGTTTTAACAAATAAATGCAACCTTAACTGCAAAATGTGCGTAAACGATAAAATCGACTGGGAATTGTCTTCTGTTACGTTAAACAGCATAAAAGACAACATGAAATATTTCGAACGCATATTATGGCAGGGCGGCGAAGCTTTCCTGTATCATGATTTTTTAGGGCTGCTTAAACTTGCCAATAAAAACAAAGTCGTTCAAAGCATTATGACCAACGCTCTTTTGATAGACGAAGAGACAGCCGACGTTATAACAAAAACTGATACGGATATAGTTATATCCATAGATTCCGTTAATCCTAAAGTTTATTCGTATATACGTTCCGGAGCAAAATTTGAACAGCTTATTGAAAGTTTGGAACTTTTAACAAAATACAAAAAAATAAACAATTCCAAGACTTCTTTTGATATGGCTGCCATTATTATGCATTCCACCTGCAGAGAACTATTTGATTTTATCGATTTTGCCGAAAAGTACGGGCTCAGATCAATATGTTTAAAACAGACAGACGTGAACGATGCCGCCGGGGACGAACGCCTTACCGACGAGGATATTATATTTTTAAGAAGCAATAAATTAAACCTGATAAACAGAATAAAAAACAGCCCCGTAAGGTTTGAAATGAACTTATCATGTTTTTTTGAATCGCCTAAAAATACTCAGCATAAACATAAAGAAGAAAATTCCAAACATGAAAATAAAAAAGTTAAAGAAAAAGCTAAAACCGTTTACAGTGAAAAGCTTTACTGCCAAAGACCTTGGAACAGCGTTTATATAGAATACAAAGGCTTTTTTATGCCGACATGCAAATGTTTCGGCGGAAGTATGGAATATATAGACAATAAAACGATAGAAGAAGTCTGGAACAGCGATGTGTTTGTCAATTACAGAAAACAAATAGGCGAAAATAAATTCTCCGAATGCTGTTCAAATTTATGCGTTCATACAAAACACGATAACTGGCGCTACAAATAGGCGCAGTTTTCATAAAAAACAAAAGACAGATTTCTTTAAATTTATCGTCCCGTAAACAGACTGTTGTTTTTTCACAGAAAATTCACAAACTTACATGAATTTTTTCGCTTTATGTACTATAATATGAATATGTATATGAAAAACAGGCTCATATTTGTCATATTTTCTTTCGGCATATCTTTATGTTTTATGCTGAACGTTTTTGCTGTGTATATAAAAAATGCCGACACGCCTTTAAATACGGATTCAGCAAACGGCGTAGTATCAAAATTTTTTACCGTTTTAAATTTTTCAAACGATATAGTTTCTTCAATGGTTAAAAGTAAAACCGCAGCCGAAAATAAAATCAACAATAAAAATACGCAGACAAAAAAGAACGTCGTTTTTGATGCGGCTTTAACCGGCGTTTCAATAAATTCTTCAGGTTATAACAATTTTAAAACAAAAATATGCGGACATATTTTAACGTTAAAAGATTCTTTGCTGGCGCAGAATTTAATAAATTATCCGTTAAAGATTCCGTTTTGGCGGGTTATCGTCTTTATTTTATTGTTTAGAATGTTATTTAATGTTTTGCCTAGGTCAATTTCTATAAGAAAAAATATAAACTGTAGAAAAGCTTGTGCTTTGCCGTAAAAAAAGCACAAGCTTTTTTTATTCCGGAGGAGTTATGATAATAAAATTTAAGAAAGCGGTTTCGCTTATAGTGGTCAACTGTTTTCTTTTGTCGTTTGTTTACGGACAATTAATAGCAACGGCTGTTTCATCTTCGCAGTCAGCGCAGCAGTACAGGCAGATATTTACGGATTTTATGCTTCCGTATTCTTACGGTAAAATAACCGACGCTCATTTTGCCTCAACCGACAGAGTCGTAATTAATATTCAGGATTTGCACTGCCATCCTAAAGTGCAAAAAAATATTGCAGACATTATAGAGATGTTCGACAGGCAATACGGCGTAAAGAACATATATCTCGAAGGCGCTTACGGCGATATTGATACCGGCTGGATATCAAAAGCTTTGGCGTCAGACCCTTCAAAAAAAAGTGAAGTAACAGAAAAGATGCTTGAAACCGGCAGACTTACGGGAGCCGAATATTTCAGCGCGGTAAGCGGCAGGCAGATAATCAAAGGACTTGAAAAGAAAGAACCGTATTTAGACAACTTAAAAAGGTTCGGCGATATACTTGAAAACAAAGAAAAAATAGACGTTATTCTTCAGGCGGTAAAACAGGCGGACCAAAAATTAAAAGATAAGTATTACGACAGAAGACAGTTAAAGCTTGAACAGCTTTCAAAGGAATACACGCAGGAAAAAATCAGCGCCGAGAAATATTACACACTTTTGTCAAAACATATAGACAGGCTGGGCATTGACATCTACAAATACGACAATACTTTAAATTTTATGGCTCTTATAGCTCTCCAGAAAGATTTAAAATATACCGAGATAAGCAGACAACTGCAAAATTTGATTGTATTGCTGCAAAGCCAGCTTCCGTCAGAAGCTTTTGATATTCTCAAAAATTCTACAAATAATTTTTCAAAAGTCGATAAACTTTACGGATACCTCATTAAAATAGCAAGACAGTATAATCTTGATTTGTCAGTAAACTTTCCTGAACTTGATAAATATTTCCGGTATATAGAATTAAGCCAAAAAGTAAATCCTTTAAAGCTTCTTGAAGAAAACCAAAAACTTACAAACGAAATAAACTCAAGGTTTTCCCGTACAAAAGCGCAGTCGGAAGCAGTCTTTTTAGTGACTTTTGAAAAATATCTTAAAGATTATCTTACAAGCAAAATAACTTCCGACGATTACGTATATTACAAACAAAATATCGAAAAATATAAGCAGCTGCGGGCAAAATACGTTGATAACAAAGTTTTGTCGCTTCTCGACGGATACCTTGCCGAAGCCGATAAATTTTACGAAATCAACACCGAAAGAAACAATTATTTTACCGATAACATATTTAATGAAGTCGCCGTATCTTCAATAACGCCTAAAATACAGGCTAAAGACGACATGTCAAACATCATAGAAAATATGTCCGAAGTTAAAAGAGTGGATATAATAATAACCGGAGGTTTCCATACCGGCACGGTATCAGAGATACTCAAAAATCATAACGTGTCATATATAGTTATAACGCCTAACGTAACAGACGGCATACAAACGGCAGAAGACACATACTACAAAGCTGCAAAAGAACAAAGCCAAATATCCTTTCAGACTCTGGCAAATCTTGTAACTTCTCTGTCGCCTGTAGACCAGAAAAGAGTTCTTGCAGCTGCAGACCCTGAACTTGCGGCGGCTTTGGGCGCCGTTGCCGAAGACGCCCGTGAAAGAATACTTGATAACGCCCAAATTAAAGAATTGGCTGATACTGTAAAAATGGCAGAAATGCTTATGTCTGATGACAGCGGCGGTATAAAACAAAAAATAGTTGAAAGCATAAAAGAAAGGCTCGGCGCAAACAGCAAAGCTTCCGGGCAGGTTGATGCGGATTTAGTAAATTATATAAACAAAGATAAACTTCAAAAAGCTTTTGAAGGAACTCAGGATTTAGAAGAACTTATAGAATATTCGTTGAGAATAAGAAACGCCAAAAACGATAATGTTTTGAATCAGTCTTTGGAAATGCTGGCGGAGCTTACAGAACATATGATGTTTTTCGTAAAGGAACTGCAAAAACTGGCTTCTCTTGAAAGGCCGAGAGTCGTCACTGATTTTTCATCAACGGAAAAAATGGCGGAAGCGTCAAACAAAGCGGATTTGGCAGATTTTATATTTGAAGAACTTATCGGCGGAGAAAAAGTTTTTGACGGCGCTTCAAAGAAACTCAAAGACGAAATGCTCAATTTTTATAATATGGCAGTAATGGAAACCGTTAAGACGTATTTTGAAAATCTTCCTGTTGACCGCAGACGCGCATATTTGGATAAAAATATAGCTAAAACAAAAGAACTTTTTGAAAAATCAAAAAAAGAACTGGCAAAAACAATAGAAACAAAAATTTTATCTTCACGAGAAGGACTTGAACTTTTTATAAAAGCAAAAGGATATGATTCCGGCAAAGGGTACATACAAAAAATAATTTCGGATATTACCTCAAAAGGTTTGTCTTTGCCGGCTGAAAAAATAATCAGCATAATCAAGGCGGAAGAGGAAAATCTTTTAAGATTCCGTCTGCTTCAAAATACTCTCGGGATGACGGGAATCGAGCAGGAATATGCCGAGTTTATAACTGAAAATGCCGGTTTAACATTGGAAGAATTCAAAGAAAAAGCACAAAAAGAGTACGGCGCTGTAAACGATAAGGAATGGAATCTTGAACTGAAAAAGTACGAGCAGGAAAACAGCGGCGTTTCAGGAGAAATTAAACTTGCTCCGGGCGAAGAAATGCACGAAGCGTCAAATAAAGCGGCTGTTACGGAACAAATATTCGAAAAACTTATAGGCACAGAAGCTTTGGATACGGCGGATGAAGACCTTCAGGATGAGATGCTGGTTTTCTTCAATGAAACAATAATGGAACAAGTTAACGGTTATTTTGAAAGTATGTCCGTCAGCCAAAGACGCAAATATTTGGACGATGCTTTGTTCGGTAAAATTAAAGACAAGACGGCAAAAAATATTGAAGCGGAAATACTGGGCTCTTATGAAGGTCTTGAACAGTTTATTAAAGCCAAAGGGTATGATGCAGGACAGGGTTATATACAAAGCATAATCGAAAATACGGTTAACGAAAGGCAGGAACTTTCTCCTGAGGAAATAATTGCAAAAATTGAACAGAAACGTGAAAATCTTTTAAGATTCGCCATGGTGCAGAAAACAATAGGAATTACAGGCGAAGAAATAAATAACGAAGTCGCAAAATTCGTATTAAAAAATTCATCTCTTCCTATAGATAAATTCAAAGCGAAAGCCGATAAGGAATTCGGGGGGATTAACGAAACGCTTTGGAATAAAGAACTAAAAAAATATATGCAGATAAAAGCAAGACAGCTTCCTGATCTTGAACTTCCGGAATACGGACTGTCACAGCAGCAGGCGGCTGACGTTTCGCAAATTGCTTCAAACAGCAAATCTTATACGGAGTTTGTTACCTCTGTCGGAACAAAGTACGGCAAAAAAACTCTAGGCATTTCAAGAACGCGCCAAGGCCGTTACAATAAAGGACACTATGACAAGAAACACGGCATTTCAACGGAATTCGGCGATTGTGACGGTATTTCGGGCACTTGGGCGCAGTTAAACGACCAGAATAACGGCATTATAACTTACGGCAGCCAGGATATTAAATTTCATATCAGCGCAAGCCCTGAAAACGCAAAAGAAATATACGATTTGGTAAGACCTGTTCTTGATAAATACAATATGACTTTTAAAGTTGCGGTAAACGCAGATAAACTCCGGTCGCTGAAAAATACGCAGGTCGGCAAGTTTATGACTATTTACCTTCCTGAAGAAGAGTCGTTGCAGGTGTTGGTTGATTTGGGTCTTGAACTTGACGCGGTATTGTCCGCTTATAACAAGAGAAACAAATCTCCTGAAATTTTAAATGAAATCAAATTAGGCTCAAGCGGCATATTAACCGTAAGAGACGAAGCTATGAAAAGAGGCGTTGAAAAAGAAAAACAAACAAGAGCTTTGCAGTTTGCCGATTTCTTTAACAAATCAAAAGATAACATGGTGCAGATTTGGAACGGCAGAACGGAAGCCAAAACAACAAAGCCTGCCGCAGGCGCCGAATATAATACGCAGGCTGTCAAAAAAGCATTGGATAAAGCGGGAGTTGTCCTTCCTGGTGAATATAACTTAAATAATTTTGTAGCCGGCGAAACTATAAGGTTTGATTTAACGCCTGAAGAATGGGCTGACGGTGTTGCAGGCAAATTAAAATCTAAACTCGGGCTGCAAAGCGTAAAAGGAAAACAAGAAACGGTAAGTCCTGAAGTCCGCTTTGCGTTGTTTGAAAAAATTCAGCAGAGCTTCGATTCTATAGGTTATTCGTGGGCTTTTGAACCTGAAAATATAGACGCTACTATGCAGCTTATCACGCCGGAACTTTTAAATTCTGGCAAGCCTGTTGACGAAATAGTCAGCATTCTTGCAGGCGAGCTTGATATGAAAAAATACGGAGCAGCCGACGAAGTTGATTTTATGAAAATGCTAGAAGAAGAGCTTTCCAATATCGGAAAGACAAAAACCGATAATCAAACGTCTTCTTCCGAATCTTTAATAAAAGAAAGCGTTAACCCTATACCTTTAATAACCAGAACAGCTGTCAAAATTGCTGCGGCTTCTGAAATAAGCGATGAGCTTGCAAAACAAATAAAAGAAAATAATCTTGATTACGATATTAAATCAAATCTGATAGTTACGGATAATGCCGGGCAGGCTGCCGTTTTAAGAAAACAGGGTTTTAACGCAGTAAGCATAACAGTTCTTCCTGAAAAGCTCAAAGGCAAAAAAGGCATAATCATAGGCGAAAGGGACGGCAGACAAATAAGAGCATATCTCGATAAAATCAAAGGCGAACTTATTTTTTATTCAAACGGTTCAAATCTTAAATTGCAGGATATTAAAACGGAAGAATTGAAAGAAATGTTTGTTCAGGCTCAGCAGGACGGGATTAATGCGGACGCTTTTAAAGGCATAGCCCAAATTGTCATTGCCGATAAAGCTTCCGATATTGAAACGATAATAAACGGAATTAAAAACGCGAGAACGGATTCGATAACAAAACCTGCCGTAAGCATCAATCTTGATTTTTCAAACAGAAACGACGTTAACGCCGAAAGCATCGAAAAAATAAGCAGCGGCGAAACAAATAACGGACTTGATTCGAACACGATAATAGTAAACGCAAAACAGCTTGAAACAATGAACGCCGCAGTCATAAACGCTTTGCAGCAAAAAGGCTATGAAGTGGTAGTTATAACTTCTAATATTCAGGAAGCCGAAGCTTTTATTTCGGGTTTCCATATTAACGGCGCTGTAATAAAAACAGACGGTCAGATAACAAAAGAAAATCTTGCCAAAATCAAACAGATAGAAAACTCAAACATAAAAGACGGCGAAATAATAAAAACGCAGATGTATGTAGAAGGGCTTTCAGATGAAAATTTAACGCAGCTGGGCGATATTTACTCTGATTACGGAATACTTCCTATAGTTTCAAATAAGTCCGCTTATCTTAATACAAACCAAAAATGTTCCGTAAGAATAACAGATAAAGACGTAATAACCGATATTCTTGCTAACAGCAGTCTTGCAAGCATAATAACCGATAAAGTAACAACGGTTAAACAGTCAACGGGAAGATTAAGCGATATCATATCCGATATCTTAAAGCCGGCAACTCCTAAACAGAAATTTGTTTCAGAAATAAAAGCCGTAAGAAGCAGCGAATACGAATTTGAAATAGCAGGTTTGGCGGAAGCCGTTAAAAATAAAGACGGTCTCCTGTTTAAACTTTTAACAGGCGAAGAATGGTTCAAAGGCGAACAGGAAACAGAAAATGAAGAAATGTTAAAAGATTCAATAAACAAGCTTCTTGCCGAAGGCGCGTTAAAAGGTTTGGCAAAAGACAGAGTCTCAAAATTAATTAAAGACGGTAAAACTTACGAAGCTCTCGGCTGTATCAGAGCTTCTGCCGAAAGAACGGTCGAGTCTCTTATAACGGCAAAACTCAAAGCGGACAATATTGAAATATCCGCAGATAAGTTCAAAAAATATTCAGGCGGTCTGTTAAGAAATTCAATAATGATTCTCGGCGTACAGCTTCTCATGCAGGGTAAAGACATAGGCGTTCTTATGCAGGACCAGTTTATCGATTCAAATATGACGGTGCAGCAATATTTTGAATCCATTATGGTTTCGCTCAATGCCGATATGAAAGACATCGTTAAACTTAACGAATACAGAATAGCTCCTCTTACAGACGAACAGTCAACGGCAAAAGCTCTTGCAAACTTCAAGGATTTGAACATTCTTATGCAGGACAGGCTCAGAGAAAAGACTGCCGTCAAGGATGCGAAGATTTCACTGCTTGCGGTCAGGGGGATTTTGGGATCGGCGTAAACTCGTTTTTATACAATACACAACGAACAGGTACCGGGGATATTCCCGGTACCTGTTCGTTATTTTCTATAACGACTTCAAAAAAATGTATAAATATATTTTTTAACGGAATGGGTAGTTGACCCACGGCAAGTTACTTTTTATCACGAGTCTAAAAAGTAACCAAAAAGACCCACCGCAGAGTATATTCTTTTATATTTTTTTACCGCCGTCACTGAACTCGAATTTTCCTTACAACATAATGAAACGGAAAATTCTTTAAACAAACAGATGACTAAAAATTTATCTATTTTAAATTTTTACGATAAAAAATATTGCAGTCATAAGCATACTCTAATGCGGTAATCAAAACCAAAAGACAAAACAGAAAAAATATTTTTCATTCATAGACAGCTCTAAGGCACTTTCAAAAAGAAAAAACTGTGATATTGAACAGCTTAAAAATACTATGTTGTAACTAAAGAGTACAATTACATCGTTTAATTATACATTGAATTGCCAAAATACACTAAAAACTACTTTTGTTCTTTCTGAATTGTTTTTACTGTTTTTATTTGTTTTAAATATTGCAATCCTTTTTGAGTTATTTGTATAAATGTGGCTAATCTACCTTCTGTTAATTTGGCAGAAAATATATCTATATATTTATATGCTTCAAATTGAATTTTGATTGTATCAATATCTTTTGAAGATATTGATACATTGTAATAATTTTGATCTATATCATCTTCTATCATTGAATGTAATAAAGATTGAAATATATGCATGTCTATTGACGTATATAACTTTGGCCCTACATAAGCAAAAATATCATTCCATGTGTAACTTAGATAAGATCTTTTATTTATTTGTTGTCCAATAGAATAAGAATAATGTATTGGGAAATTCTCGTTCATTTCTGCTAAATCTAGAACATCTGTTATAAATTGTTTTTCATATAGAACAATTTTATTTTTTAATTCTATATTTTCTTTTTGTAATTTATGGTTTTCATTTAATAGTTCAGTATTATCTATTTTACCTGGGCGAATCCAACCTTGTTGAGGATTTTCTTCAAATACTTCACTTAAAGATAAAATAATAGATGATTGCAGGTCTGTTGAATTTTTCCACTCTTTTACTAGTTTGTTTTTACTTACTTTATTTTTAAATTTAAGAACATTTTGTAAATCCGTATCTTTTTTATCTGATGGCATTTTTGATAGATCATTCATAGGAAAAATTAATATAGGTTTATTTTTTAAAACAGCATAATCATATTCCATTTCTGTAAAACTTAATCCTGCTTCTTGGTGTATAGAACCATATCTCGCACCTATAATAAGCACATAGTAATCACAATTATCTATTATTTTTTTTATGTATTTAAATTGTTCCTCATTGGAAGCCAAAAAAGATTCCATACCTATTGGGAAATGCCCCATAGTTAATATATTTTCTACTATTAAACGTCTTTCTTCTTTAAGATCTTCATAAGTGGAACTAATAAAAATTTGATATTTTATATCTTTCATTATTACTCCTTATTTTGTTCCAACAGTTGCATGATGATATTGAATAGATTTTATTTTACTTCTTTTAACAAATAAGCCATCAAAAATATTTATTCTGTATCTCTTTTCAAGTATTTGTGCCATTTGTCTAGTAGGTCGTGTGTGCTCTCCTGAAAGAATTAAGCTTGGAGCAAGATGCTTCAATTGTGTATTGTTTCTTTTATTTTTATAAATATCATTAGTTAATTCTTGCAGTAAGCCAATAAAAGATATTAACAATTCAGGAAAAGGAGTGTAGTGCTTGACTTCACAAAAACTTTGTAAATTTTTATTTTCTATATACGCATATTTTTTTAATCCATTAAAATAATATTCTTTATCATATAAATAACAAATAGAATCAACATTTGCTATAACAATATCAGGACACACAAAAATCCCTTTACTAATTCCAGATTCAACAGCAATATTATTATATATATAAAATTCATAGTTTTGTTTTTTATAACTTTTTAATATTGAAAAATAAGAAAAGTTATGTGGATGTCCTGTCGGAGTTTGTTTGTATCTAAATTCTCCATTTATCAAATTTTTTGGCTTTATCACAAAATTTCTTCTTTTATAGTATTCAACAACATCATTATATGCAGATATTTGAAAAAGTATTGAAATCTTCTGAGAATTATTAGAAATAAAAGTTTGATGTTTTATAAGGAAAGATTTAATATCAGTAATTAATTTTTCCATGTCTAAATAAAGCATTTTAATTTTAGCCCTATAATTTTCTATAAATGTTATTCACAAAAAATGAAAAATCAGAATAATTCAAATCATAAATAGATATTCCATTTGATAATAAAATATGTTCAAAAGAAATTTTAAGATATTTGAATTTTTTAATATCTTCTTTTGATATTCTCTCTTTACCCAAATTTATTGAATATTTAAATTCAGAAATAGATATCATTGGTGCCAATATATATTTATAAATAACTGCTATTGCAAAAATTGTTATTATTAAATTATATCTTTTATTATCTTTATATATATAATTTTTGTTTAAATAATTTATTTCGTTTATACCGTATAAATATTCAGCTTTAATTTTTATATATAATTTATTAGGTAAATTTATTTTATTTAACAATGAATTTAATATATCTATCTTTTCTTCCATTTTAAAATTTTCTAATAATACAAATTTTTGATAATATATTTTAATTTTTTTTTGTAAATTATTTTTATATCAAGATAGAACTTGTTTTATATTTTTTCGCATCTTTTGTCTCAAAATCCCTGTGTAATCTTTATACTCTTGGGCTTTGTTGAGGTTGTCGAAATTAGTTTTGTCGAGCCTGCGGTTGAAATTGTATTTAAATTCTATAATTTCACATCAAACTTTGTATCCTAACAGTACTAAAAAACTTAAATATTATTCAATATTAATTGTTATTTCATTATTGTTTTTTTCTACTTTCACTTCCAACCAATCTGCTAAAGCACTTATATTCTTAAAAAGATTAACATTATTTGATGAAATTGAAATTTTTTTGAAAAAATTATTAAAACCAATATTTAAATCATGTTTATCCAATATACCCAATTTATTTTTATTTAATTCTTTAATTGGTTCAATTGTATCTATTAATCCCAATAGAAAAGTTAAAGGATATTTTTTTCTATTGAATTTACTTTTATTACCTATTAGAAAATCTAATGCATACTGTTTATATATTATTTCATAAGATTTGTTATTCGCATGAAAAATATTATGTTGCACTATAGAATATGCACAATACGCATAAATATCTTTATCTATCTCTTTAAAAATCAATCCATTATATTTAAATTCTTTACTATTAATATTTGCAAATTTATTTTTTAGCTCTGCATAATTTTGCATAAGTCTATCATATAGCAACATTCCACTAATAATACCATGGTCTAGTCTATTTTTATCCGTGCGATATTGAAAATATTTTTTTATTAAATCAATTGAATACATTGAACATTTTGATAAATTAATATTAGTATTTTTATTAAAATTATGATCGAATAAATTATATTTCATACCATATTTAGTTTTCACTAAATTTATTCTTTCATCTATAGTTTTTTTAGATTTTATTTGTGTTAAGAAATCAATTATTGCATGATCTGTATCAGAGTATTCCAAAGCAGATACTGTATCATGATATAATGTAGTTAAAAACCAAACATATAAAAATTTTTGTTTTTCAGTCCCTATATCTATAATGTTTTTTATATACCTGCTAATAATATTTAAAAATAAACAACCAATAAAATATGTGGAAACTATATGTTGGTACTTATTGTCTTTTGAACTCAATAAGTCTTTTATTAAAGGATCAAAAACTTTTTCTTTTCCACCACAATGAAAATATCTATTTAAAAACTGTTCTGACTGATCTTTCTTTTCAATAACTTCAAAAATAGACTTGCCGTCATAATATGTTTTTAGGTTTTCATAATAAATGAAATTATTAACTTGAATCTTTTTTAAGTTTTCAAAAAAATTCATATATTCCCCTTTATTTTAATATTTTTACAAAAAACATTTGTTGCTTTTGTGTTTATCGGTATAATAATATTTTTTGAATGTGATTCTGTTATGGTGCCTTCTTTTATGTAATACTGCTTTTTATGTTGTTTGGCAAAATCAATAACAGTTTGAGCAGTATCATTAAAGAAATTTTTATAATCGTTATATTCGCTTACATGCGAATTATAGTTTAATCTGCCAAAAATAATTTTATCTACGAAATCTAATTTTTTTAATATATCGTTCATATCTTGTTTTATTATATTAGGTGTCGGATATGGTTCTATGCTGACCCAAGTTTTAATTCCTTTTTTGTGTAAATTATAAAGACTTTTTATTCTTTCTTTCATGGGCGAGGCAAATGGTTCAAAATTTTGACGATAACTATCATCAATAGTTATTAAGGTTATACCGAATTCATTGTTTTCGTTTAAATCAGAAAGTTTTAAAGGTAAAATACCTTTTGTAAGAGCAGTACATTTAATGTTATCTTCATTTAATCTTTTTATTATTTTATAACTCATTTCGGAAATTTCAGGATAATGATACATGAATGGGTCAGTAGTAAAAGATAACTGAACAAATTTAATTTTATCTTTATATTTTGGAATTTCTTTTTCTAACAACTCTAAAGAGTTCTCAACTATTTTAGGCTGTATCCATTCTTTATAAGTTTTTACTTTGCCAAATCTTTTTGCCATTAAAAAAGCATAACATGGATACAAACAACCGTGAGCGCAACCTTCCACATGGTTAATTGTATAATCGCCGTATTCAACAGCCGTTTTGTATAAAAGAGATTTTCTATTCATACACTTCATTGCTTTTTCTCCGCATTTGGCATAATATAAATTCTTTCTTTTTGTTTATTAAAATTATCATGAGTTGTATAAAAACAACCGCTTCTTCTTTTTTTAGTGCCAACTGATTGTATCAAAATTCTATTACTCTTTTCTAAATTATCTAATATTTTCTGTTGTTTTGTCTCACAAAAACCAAGTGAAATACCAATTCTATATATTTGACAATTAGTTAATTTATTGGATTTCATAATATATGTAATTAAAGGTTCATCTGTATCACTAGTTATTCCACTCACAAAAAACAAATCAGGATTTTTCTTTTCTATGCTATCAATAGTTTCAAGAAATTTTACAGCTCCATATATATGTTTTGAAATAAAAAACAAGTGATATGTATTATTATATATTTCATTTTTTATTTGTTTTTTATATACAAAATCTGATTCTGTTTTAATGCTTATACATTTCCTTATTTCTTCTGCAAACTCCGTATCACTTTTGGCTTTTTTGGCAAATTCTTTATCAATATCAAAATATGATAAAAAATCTGCTATTGGTTTATAGTTATGATCAGTTTCTTCACCCTTTAAGAAACGATATATAAAATAAGTTGGAATAAAAATTAATATGTCTACATTGCGAGCATTAAATAATTGTGTATAAGTATCCTTGCTTATTTGTGTATATCCAAATGGGTCTATAAAAAAGAAACGATGAGTTTTATAATTTGTTTTATTTAATATATAATCAATAAAATCATTAGCCGGTTTATTTGATATTTCTATCGGCAAATCGCCCGACTCTACGTTTTTCTTTAAGTCTTCATACTTATCTTTATCATTTAAATATAATTTTATTTTGTTGAAATTTTTCTCAGAACTAAACTTTAAAAGAACTTCTTTTGCCAAAACAGCGCTTCCTTTGTTACCGTCATCTGCAATACCTTTTCCTGCAAAAGGTTCAATTATAGCAATATTATCATATGAAACATTTAACATTACAGAAATATATCTTTCTAAATATTTTTTGTAAACTTCTAATTTTTCTTTGCTGTGATAATGAATTTGATTGTTCTTATCCATTTTTTAAAATTATACCATACAAATGTATACTTGTCAATCTGTTTAGAAATTATGTTTTTTAATATTATACAAAAATATATGTTATTCAAATGTGAATAATTTAAAAAATTATTATCTATATAAAAAAACATCAACAAGAGGTTTTTATTGACTTAATAAAATAAATATTTTATTATAAACGCCCTGCTGAAAAAATACTACCGGGAGTAATTATGACTTTTAATGTAAACGATTGGATTAATGATTTGGCTGATAAACTTAAAAAAACTTTTGAAAACAGACTGCTTTTTGTAGGTTTGCAGGGCAGTTACAGAAGAGGAGAAGCAAAGCCTTCAAGCGATATAGATGTTGTTGTTATTTTAGACGAACTTACAATTGAAGATTTGAAAAAGTATAAGCAGATAATTGCTTCTATGCCTGACAATGAAAAAGCCTGCGGTTTTATTTCGGGTAAAAATGAAATAAAAAATTGGCCTAAAATGGAAATTTTTCAATTCAAAAATGATACGAAAGCTGTTTTCGGTTCTCTTGATAATCTTGTTCCGGAAGTTACAAAAAATGATATTGAAACCTATATCAAAACTTCAAGCGCAGCATTATACCATATGGTTGTTCACAGCTATTTGTATGACAAAACTTATGATAATATAAAAATGGTTTTAAAATCATTGTTCTTTATGTTTCAGGCTGTTGAATATTTAAGGAACGGAAGATATATTTCAACAAAAAGTGAACTTATAAGTCTTCTTCCTAAAGAAGAGAAAGAAATGCTTAAAATGAATATGGACGGTTTATCAGATTCTGAAGCCGAAATATTTTTGGATAAGCTTATAAAATATTTAAGCAAAGGCTTTTGCAGCTAAAATTTAATATATATGATGTTAGTTTAATTATTGTATTGTTTTTCCTTTAAATTACCTCATTAGAGTATGTTTAAATCATTGTCGTTAAATATCCCAGTTTTTTCTTTTTGAAAGTGTCTTATTCTTTCTCTTTGTATTTACCGCATTAGAGTATGTCTATGACTGAAATATTTTTTACTGCAAAAAACTATAAATTTTAAAAGTTTTTTAATCATCTGACTGTTTGAATCAAAATCCGTTACATTAGGCTGTAAGGATTTTGAAAGTTCAGTGATGGCAGTAAAAAATATGAAGAAATATACTCTGCGGTGGGTCTTTTTTGAGGGCAGTCTAATAGATATAAAACATTTGTGCTGCTAAAATTTTTGAAAATAAATTTGTATGTTTTGCGCAGGAGAGTAGTTTTCACTACTTTACAAGCAGAATATGCAAATTTATCAAAAAGTAACGCAGCCCGAAGGGTTAGCGTCCAAACAGCGCTCTGCTTCGTTAGACTTTCTAGTAATAGACTCGCTATTACTTCGTCACTCTGTCTCGCATATCATCTGTTTTTGCAGCTAACACAAGTGCTTTATATCTATTAGCCTGCCCTAAACTTTTTCTGCTCGTGATAAAAAGTAACTTGCTGTGGGTCAACTACCAACTCCGTTAAAAAACATCAAATATATTTCTTACCACTTTTAAAACATTTTTAAGTTGTTGTCGTTAAATATCAAAGTTTTTTCTTTTTGAAAGTGCCTTAGAGCTGTCTATGAATGAAAAATATTTTTTGTAACAATTTACATTAATTGTTAGGCTCTGCATGTTTGAATTTATTTCCGTTTCAATATGTTGTAAGGGAATAAAAAGTTCAGAGCCGGCAAAAAAATATTTAAATGAATAGCTCAGCACTGAAAAAAGAGAAAAACAAAAAAATCAGAGAATGAAATTTTAAAACAAAAATTATTTTAAGTTGATAATAAAAAGTAACTTGATGTGGCTCAACAGCCGCGATTTAAGCTTTATTTAATAAGTTTTGTATTTTTAAAATCAATTTTAATCCTTTAGTTTGATTTAGATACGGTTCTTTTTATAAAATATAAAAACTTAATACTATGAAAAATCTGATAAAAGTACTGTTTAACAGAGCTTATTTTCCTATATATATATCGCAGTTTTTAGGGACTTTTAACGATAATTTTTTTCGTACTGCCCTTGCTACTTTTATAATGTTCGGGGCAATTCCTCTTACCGAGTCAGGCAGAGCTTTTACGGCTTCGATTCTTGTCGCTCTGTTTATGCTTCCTTTCTTTTTATTTTCAGCCGTTGCAGGCGAATTGGCTGACAAATACGGCAAAGACGTAATAATTAAGCTTGTTAAAGTATCGCAGCTTATGGTTGCAATTCTTGCGATTATAGGTTTTTTGCTTCATAACGTTTGGCTTTTGCTGGCGGTTTTATTTATTATGGGAGTGCTTTCTGCGGTTTTAAGCCCCGCAAAGTTCAGCGTTCTGCCGGAAATACTTGAACATGAAGACCTTGTGGCGGGAAACAGCCTTATACAGGCAGGCACTTACATATCTATGCTTTTCGGCATTCTCTGCGGAAGCCTTATATATGTTGTAGATAAAAAATGGATGTTTTTAATACTTCTTTCGGTGGCTGTTATCGGTTTATTTGCCGCTATTTTTATACCGGCTCTCAAACCTGCGGGACAAAAAATCGACATATCAAAAAATTTTCTTAAATCCACATGGAACATTTTATCCTATTTTAAGCACAGCAGAGATATTTATTTATGCATTTTGGGAATTTCATGGTTTTGGTTTATCGGCGTTGTTTTGGTTTCGCAGATGCCTAATTTTGCGAAAATCGCATTACACGGGCAGGAAAATCTTTACATATTTTTAATAACGCTGTTTGCTTTCGGAATAGCGGCAGGTTCTTTTTTGTCTTATTTCCTTTTAAAAAAAGAGGTGTCGATAAAACATGTGCCGTTGTCGGCTCTTTTGATGACGGTCTTTATAGTCGATTTGTCTTTTGCCGCCAACCACATAAATTTATCTGTCGCAAGCATGGGAATGAAAGAGTTTATTCTTTCGTTTGCCGGAAAACGCATAGTTTTTGATTTGTTTGCTTTTTCATTTTTCGGCGGTTTGTATATAGTTCCTCTGATGACTATGCTTCAGGTGCTTGCCAACAGAAAAATAAGAGCCAGAGTTTTTGCCGCAAATAATATAATAAACGTTTTATTTATGCTTGCGGGTGTAATAATATGTTCGGCTTTTGTGCAGGCAAGCCTTACGATGCCTGCAATTTTTACGCTTATAGCCGTCTTTAACGTTATAGGTTCAATATATATATGCGGTCTTCTGCCGGCGCATCTTTTAAGGGTAATTACAAACCGCGTTATGAGGATTGTCTATAAAATAGACGTAAAAGGCATGGAAAATTTTGAGAAATGCAAAGGCGGAACTTTAATTATTGCAAACCATACCTCTTTTATAGACGGCATAATACTTTCAAATATTTTCGGAGAAAAAGTTTCTTTTGCAATAAATACCGACGTTGCCAAGAAGTTTTTTGTGAAACCTTTTTTAAAGCTTGTTAAATATTTTCCTATAGACAATTCAAACGTGATGGTGGTAAAGTCGATTATCGACGAACTTAAAAAAGGCGGAATGGTTGTTATATTCCCTGAAGGAAGAATAACCACTACGGGCGGACTTATGAAAGTATATCCCGGTCCTGCCGTTGTGGCCGATAAGAGCAATGCTGATATTCTTCCAGTATGCATAGAAGGAAGCCAGTATTCCGATTTTTCGTATTTCGGAATTAAAACAAAAAGCCGCAGACAGAGAAAAATAACCGTTACTATTCTTCCTCCCAGAAAGTTAGGCGTTGACCATTCACTGCCTGACAGCGCCAGAAGGAGCGCCGCCGTAACAAAACTTTACGACGTTATGTGCGAAATGAAGTTTGCCGGAAATTCCAAAAATAATACCATTTTTTATTCGTTGATACAGAAAATTCTCCTTGTCGGAAGAGGGAAAGAAATTATAGACGATATGAACAGACAGCCTATAACTTTCGGTTATCTGCTGGGCGCGGTTTTTGCTTTTGCCGGACGCATTGTCAGACAGACGGAAGAAGACGAGTATGTCGGGCTTATGATGTCTAATACAAAGACTATGGTTGAAATATTTTTTGCATTGTCTGCCGTAAACAGAGTGCCGTGCATGATAAATTATACAGATACTCCTGAAAATATACTTGCCTGCGCAAAGAACGCCGGAATAAAAAAGATTTACACTTCAAAAGCGTTTATAACGGAATCAGGACTTGAAAATATAGAAAGCAAACTATCAGAAAACGGAATAAAATTGTTTTATACGGAAGATTTAAAAGACGGTCTTAAATTTACGGAAAAGCTTTTTGCATACCTTATGTCCTTTTTCCCGAGACGTTATTATAAAATAATAAATAAGAATATTGACATTTCAAAGCCTGCAGTTGTTTTGTTTACGACAGGCGATACGGGAAAATCAAAAAGCGTTGTTTTAAGCCATAAAAACATTCAGGCGATAAGAGCCCAGCTTTCAAGCGTTATGGATTTCGGCATACAGGACAGCTTTTTCAACGCTATGCCGGCGTTTCATTCTTTCGGCATAACGGCCGGAATGCTTTTCCCTTTGTTAAGAGGAATAAAAGTTTTTATGTATCATTCGCCGCTTCATTACAGAACCGTTTCGGAACTTGTTTACGACACTAATTCCACCGTAATTCTCGGTACGGATACTTTCCTTTACGGATATGCCCAAACGGCGCATCCGTACGATTTTTACTCCGTTCGTTTTGTAATAGCCGGCGTTGAAAAACTTAGGGAAGAAACCGTAAAAGCATGGGAAGAAAATTTCGGCATCAGAATTTTTGAAGCTTACGGAACCGCCGAAACGTCTTCAACGCTTGCGATAAATACGCCGATGTATTTTAAAAACGGAAGCACGGGCCGTTTTCTTCCTTCCGTTGAATACAAACTTGATCCTATGGCAGGTCTTTCGGCAGGCGGGCGCCTTACGGTAAAGGGGCCTAACGTTTCAAACAGTTATATAAAAGACGGCGTTCTTAATATATCTTCGGACGAGTGGTTTGATACAGGCGATATTGTAAAAATTGATGAAGACGGATTTGTTTTTGTCGAAGGCAAAATAGAAAGATTTACTGAAATTAACGGTGAAACGGTTTCTCTTACGGCGATAGAAACGGCTGTTTCTGCAGTATGGCCGAAATATAAGCATGCCGTTGTAAATATGAGCGGTAGTAAAAGAAATATCGTCTTATTTACCACAAACAGCCAAGCGGATGCGCAGGAGCTTGAGAAATGCGCTGCAGAAGGTTTTGTTATGCCTTCAAAGATAAAATTTATTGAAGAAATACCTATAACCGGAACCGGCGCGACAGATTACGTTAAACTTGCGCGGATTGCAAAGGGGTTTTTGCATATAAGATGAAGAAAATTATAAATTTATTATTTAACAGAACAATAGTGTCTTCTATGATAAACCGTTTTATAGGCGTAAAAGTAAACGGACTTGAAAATCTTAAAAATCTTGAAGGCAACGTTTTATTTATAGCAAATCATAATTCTTTTTTGGACGCCGTTTTAATATGGGCGTTTATTCCCGAGAAACTGTGTTTTACGATCAGTCCTCTTGTGGCAAAGAAATGGTGGGTTAAACCTTTTCTTCATCTGGCAAAGTTTTTTCCTGTTGATTCCACAAAGCCTATGGCAGTAAAATCGATAATAGAAGAAGTCAGAAAAGGCAGCAGGGTTGTCATTTATCCTGAAGGCAGAATAACTACTACGGGAAAAATTATGAAAATTTATCCCGGTCCTGCGATAATTGCGGATAAAAGCAACGCAAAAATAGTGCCTATATATATAGAAGGAAGCCAGTATTCTTTTTTCTCTCATTTCGGGAGCAAGTTTAAAGTTCGTCCGAAAAGCAAAATAACGGTAAACGTTTTTCCTCCGGCAAAGTTTAAAATACCCGATTCTTTGCGCGGCGAACCGAGAAAAAAAGCAATCACAAGGGAACTTTATGACATAATGACGAACGCCAAGTATTTTTCGGCTCCGTTAAAGCAGACTATTTTTGATTCTTTGATTGACGCTTCAAAACTTATCGGAAGAAAAAAAGCGGTTATTGAAGACATAAACAGAAAGCCGGCGGGATACGGACTGCTTCTTACGATGTCTTTTATTTTAGGAAAGCAGTTTCTTAAATCCGGCAAACCCGGAGAATATGTCGGTTTTATGCTGCCGAATTCCATTGCGGCGATAGCCACATTTTTCGGTTTTCAGGCTTTCGGCATAGTTCCGTGCATGCTTAATTTTTCCACAGGCATAAAAAATATGCTTTCCTGCTGTAAAGCGGCAAAGATAAAAAATGTTTATACTTCACGTGAATTTATAGCAAAAATAGAATTCGGCGAAGTTATAAAAGCTATGGAAAAAGAGGGAATAAAAATAATTTATCTGGAAGACATAAAAAAACAGATAAAACTAAAAGATAAACTAATCGGACTTGCAGCGTCGTTTTTCCCCAGAACGTATTATAAAAAAAATAATCCTTTAAGAAATCCTGAAAAACCTTCAGTAATTTTATTTACAAGCGGTTCGGAAGGCGTTCCGAAAGGGGTTGCTTTAAGCCATGAAAATATACAGGCTAATACAAGCCAGGTAAGCAGCGTTTTGCCTTACAGCCTTTTTGACAGCTTTTTTATGGTGCTGCCGATATTCCACTCTTTCGGTCTTACTGCCGGAATGATGCTGCCTCTGTTATCCGGAGTTAAAGTTTTTTATTATCCGTCTCCGCTTCATTACAGAGTAATACCGGAACTTATTTATGATACTAACTCAACGCTTATATTCGGCACAGACACTTTCTTTAACGGTTATGCGAAAGCTGCGCACGCTTATGATTTTTATTCAATTAAAATAGCTGTCGTAGGCGCGGAAAAATTGAAAGAAGACACGGTAAAAAAGTTTTTCGATAATTTCGGGGTGCGGGTAATGGGCGGTTACGGTGCAACTGAAACGTCTCCGGTAATTTCCGTAAATACGCATATGTATTATAAACGCGATACAGTCGGGAGGGTTTTGCCGGGAATAGAAGTAAAACTTGAAGACGTACCCGGAATAGAAGACGGCAAAAGGCTTTTCGTAAAAGGTAAAAACATAATGCTCGGTTATATAAGAGTTGAAAATCCCGGAGTGATTGTTCCTCCTGAAAACGGCTGGTATGATACCGGCGATATAGTTTCCATAGATGAAGAGGGGTTTATCCGCATAAAAGGGCGCGCCAAAAGGTTTGCAAAAATAGCGGGAGAAATGATTTCTCTTACGGCCGTTGAAGCAAGCATATTAAAAATATGGCCTGATTATATGCACGCCGTAGTGGCTGTTCCTGATGAAAAAAAAGGCGAACAGCTTGTTTTGTTTACAACAAGGGAAGGCACGGTTTTTAATGAAATTACTTCATCTTTTAAATCGCAGGGATTAAGCGAGTTATTCGTTCCTAAAAAAATAAAAGTTCTGAAAGAAATGATTTTGATGGGCAACGGTAAAGTTGATTATGTCGCTTTGAACCAGTCTGCCGGAGAATTTTTTTGCAGTAATTCCGTAGCGGCATCATCAATTCAAGATTAAATTAAATGATAATATCGGCAAGACTTATATTTACGACTTTCTTGAGTTCGCCGAAAGTTGTTTCAATCTGGTATCCTATTTTACCGGCGCTGAAAATAATAGTTTCGTAATTTGCCGCAGAAGAATCAATAACGGTTGTAAAAGCTTTCTTCATACCTATAGGCGAACATCCTCCGTGGACATATCCTGTAAGAGGGAACAAGTCTTTTAATTTAAGCATTTCGATAGATTTTTCATTTACGCTTGCGGCAGCTTTTTTTAAATCAAGCTCTTTTGCCACAGGAATCATAAAAACGTAATGCTGCTTTGATTTTGCTGTCGTTACGAGAGTTTTAAAGACATGATCCGGATTTTGGTTAAGAGCGGCTGCAACTTCAACGCCGCTTATTGCGTCTGTATGGACATAAGAGTATGTTTTATAGCTTATTTTGTTTTTATCTAGGATTCTTACTGCGTTTGTCTTTTCCATAATATTTATCAACCGTTATTTGTATTTGTTATAAGACTGCATGTCGAACATTACTTTTTCAAATTCCTTGCTTCCGACAGGCGAATAGAAAAAGCGTCCCTGTATTATATCACATCTTATTGATTTCAAAAATTCGTATTCATATTCGTTTGTAACGTCATCCATTATCACTTTAATATTAAACGAGTGGGCCAGCTGTATGAGGTTTGTTATTATTTTTCTGTTGAGCATTTCGCTTATGTCGCCTATAAATTTTTTATTTAATTTTATTGTGTCCGGTTCAATATTTTTCAGCGACAGCATTGAGTAATGTCCTATAATAAAGTCTTTTATTATAATTGAAAAACCGAGGCTTCTGAGAGCGGTTACATAATCTTTTGCAAGATTCGGATTTTCAAATACGGAATTTGCCGTCATTTCAAAAACAATATTTTTTGGATCTATCCCTTCATCATCAGTTATTTTTTTAAAATCCCTTATGGAATTAGGGTTGTAAAAGTGCAGTTTTGACAAACTTATTGAAATAGGAACAGGGTTAATGCCCGAAATAATCCATATTTTTTGTTTTTTGCATACGGCCGAGAAGACATATTTATCAAGCGTTGTTATAAAAAAATTCTTTTCAAACAATTCTATAAAATCTGAATTAGGCACTAAAGAACCGTCTTTCTTAATCCACTTTACCGTGGCTTCAGCGCCTATAAGCTTTTTTTCTATTGTATCGTAGCGCGGTTGGTAATACACAGTGAATTCTTTATTTTGCAGAGATTCAATCATTTGATTTTCAATAGTGCTTTTTTTAATAATTTTTTCTTTTATCGTTTCATCAAAGAAGGCGTAAAAATTATCAAAGTTACCTTTAATTGTTTTAAGGGCAATATTCGCATTATCAATAATTGTGTTAATATCCTGGCCTTTTTCTGTTATTTCGCATATACCTACTGATATTTTTATCGTATATCTTTTTTCTTCAAGAATGTTGTAGTTCTGCAGCGCTTCATAAATATATGTAAGGCGGTCTATAAGATATTTTTTATTTTCAAAATAGAAAAGCGCATAAAACTGGTCTGCAATATGATGCGTATGCAGCTCATCATGCATTTTTATATTGTTGAGGGTTTCCCATATAAAACGGATTGCATTGTCGCCTTCTTTGTGCCCGAAGATATTGTTAATTTCTTTAAAATTGTCTATGTTTATGCTTAAAACGGCCGCATTTTTGGGAAAGTTTATATCGTACTCTTTTAAAATATCATCTGCATCAATACAGAATTTCGTGAAAGAATCCCCGCCTGTGAGTTTGTCGACATAGGCAATTTCAATTAATTCTTTCTTGCTTTTAAACTGGAAATAAAAAATAATTATAAACAAAGACAGAAATAAACCGAAATTAATAATACTTACATTTATTGTCTCTTTGAGAAGTAAATTTAGGATGTTATCGGCAACGTTTATAGGGATAATTATGAAAATATACCAGTCGTTTATTTTTGTAGGATAATAGTAGATATATTTATTTACTTTATTTTCAAATTTCATAGAACCGATTTCTTTCTCTCTCATTTTCGACTGTAATATTTCCGCCATTTCTTTTGAACTGTTATCGGAAGTCTGCAGCGTATCAAAGAAATTTTCTATAAACGTAAAATTCGTTTTATAATCGGAATTTATAACAATATCTCCGTTTAAACGGGCTATATATGTGTAAGATTTTCCTCCAAATGAGTAGTTTGAAAGCAGTTCATTCATTTTTTTTGCTGAATAAACCGTAAGAAGAACGGCTATAATTTGGTCTTTGTAATAAACAGGTACCGAGAAGATAGATGATTTTTCACCAGTAATTCTGTTTATTACGGGGTTTGACAGCAAACTTTCTCCTTTGATTGTCTTTTCAAAATAATCTCTGTCTCTTACGTTAAGTTTGATATTGTCAATGTTGTAACCTACTCCGTCCGTATTTACAATCGCCATATTGTCAAAATGAAGCTGCTGTGTTGATTTGATTAAAAACTGCATTGCTTTATGCCTGTCGGAAGCAACGACAGGCGCGATTTCGTCTGCAATGTGTTTTAAAAAGTTTAAGTTGTCATTGATTTTTACTTCAAGGATTTTTGAATTTTGATCTGCGATTTCATGAAGGGTAATCTCTATTTGTTCCTGAATATTTTCTTTTAAATTGTTGTAAAAGCGTACTACAACAAAAGATGAAATCAGAACTACTACAATACTGCAGAAAATCATAATATAAACTTTATAAAAGTTTTTCATAACAGTCGCCTGATTTATATAAAACATTATAATCCCGCAATCTTTTATCTTTTATATATTTATTATAATTCAAATAAAGATATTTTTAAATGCTTTTATTAATTAAATCCGTATGTTTTTTGTATAATGATTATATAAAAATATAAAGCGGAGAGAAATATGAAAAAATCCTGGAATGCCAGAAAATTATTTGAGCAGGGATATAACTGCGCGCAGGCTGTTTTTTGCGCTTTTTGCGAAGATGAAGGCATAGATTTAAAAACGGGGCTGAAACTTTCTTCTTCTTTCGGAGGCGGTATGGGCAGGCTGAGGGAAGTATGCGGAGCCGTAAGCGGCATGTTTATGGCGGCAGGCATAAAGTACGGCTATGATTCGGTTGATGACAAACAGGCAAAAGCCGCTCATTATAAACTTATACAGGAACTTGCCGAAAAATTCAAAGAACAGAACGGTTCTATAATATGCAGAGATTTGCTGGGATTGAATAAGCAGAAAGACGGTTACGTGCCGGAAGACAGAACAAAAGAATATTACAAAAAAAGACCGTGCGTTGAGCTTGTGGAATGCGCCGCAGGTATTTTGGAAGAGTATATCGAAGAATGCAAAAACAAGAAAAAACAGGGGTGACCTATGAAAATTTTGATTATAGGCGGAGGCGCTGCAGGAGCAAGCTGCGCCGCAAGGCTTAGAAGGCTTGACGAAAAATCAGAAATTACCATTCTTGAAAAAACAAATGAAATTTCAACAGCAAACTGCGGTCTTCCTTATTATTGTTCAGGCGTTATAAGCGACAGGAGCAATATTCTTGTTTCAAGTCCTGAAACTTTTAAAAATTTATTTAACGTAAACGTAAAGCTTAACAGCTGCGTTTCAGAAATAGACAGAAAAAATAAAAAGATAAAAACCGCAAACGGAGAAATTTTTGCTTATGATAAGCTGGTGCTGGCTCCGGGGGCGGTTCCTTTTGTTCCGAAAATAAAAGGAGTTGAAACTGGCAGAATATTCACGGTAAGAACTTTGGAAGACGCTGACAAAATAAAAGAATTTGCCGCAAAAAACAACGTTAAAAATGCTCTTGTCGTCGGAGGCGGTTTTATCGGCGTTGAAATGGCGGAAAATTTTGTTCATGCCGGTTTTTGCACGTCTTTGGTTGAACTTTCAGGACAGATTCTTGCCCAGGCAGATGCCGATATTGCCGCTTTTGCCCAGAATATATTAAGAGAAAACGGCGTTAATCTGTGCTTGAATGACGGAATTAAAGAGTTTGACGAAAGCTGCGCCGTTTTAAATTCAGGCAAAAGAATTCCTTACGATATGGCTGTATTGTCCATAGGCGTAAAACCTGAAACTAAAATAGCTGAAAACTGCGGACTTGAGATAGGGACGGCAGGCAGTATAAAGGTAAACGATTTTATGCAGACGTCTGACCCTGACATATACGCCGCCGGAGACAGCGTTGAAGTTACCGATTTTATAACTGATACGGCAGCGCTTATTCCTCTTGCCGGACCGGCAAACAGGCAGGGCAGAATTGCAGCCGACAATATAGCGGGGCTAAAGTCTTCATATAACAAAACCCAGGGCACTTCCGTTGTAAAAGTTTTTGATTTGACTTTAGCAAGTACCGGAAACAACGAAAAACAGCTGAAGAATAAAAATATAAAGTATAAAAAAGTTCATATATGGGGCAACTCCCATGCGGGGTACTATCCGAATTCTTTTCCTTTAATAATTAAGGTGTTGTTTGACGAAACAGGAAAAATTTTCGGAGCTCAGGCGGCAGGTCTTGACGGCGTTGAAAAAAGAATGGACGTTATTGCTTCCGTAATAAGGTTAAACGGAAAGATAAGCGGACTTTTGGACAGCGAACTATGTTATGCTCCTCCTTACTCTTCGGCGAAAGACCCGGTAAATATTGCCGGCATGGCTGCGGAAAATATTTTAAAAGGATTTGTTAAACCTGTTTTTTACGAAGATTTGAAAGATGCTTACATTATAGATGTAAGGCCTAAAATGTCTTTCGAATTGAAATCAATACCGAACGCCGTAAATATTCCGGCTCAGGAATTACGGGCTAGAATTTCTGAAGTTCCGACAGACAGGAAAGTTGTTCTTTACTGCGCAAAAGGTTTTACAAGCTATATAGCGGCAAGGATTTTAGCAGGCAGCGGGTTTAATAATGTTTACAGTTTAAGCGGCGGAATAATGCTTTATGAAGAAATTGTAAAAGATAAAAAAGGAATACTGAATATGAATAACAATATTAAAACAGATATTTCAAAAAACGCGGCAGACGTTATCAAACTTGACGCCTGCGGCATGCAGTGTCCGGGTCCGATTATGAAATTGTCGGAAGCTTTAAAAAACGCTCCCGAAGGACACATTGTCGAACTGTCGGCTACGGACGCAGGCTTTAAGTCAGACGTGGAGGCTTGGTGTAAGACAACAGGCAATACCATGCTGGGATTAACCGTTGAAAACAAAGTGATAAAAGCTCTTGTATGTAAAGGCGGCAAAATTCCTTCCGTCGCTTCAAACGGCGGTTCTGGACAGACTATAGTCGTTTTTTCAAACGATTTTGACAAAGTTACAGCTTCGATGATTATAGCAAACGGAGCTGCCGCCAGCGGTAAAAAGGTAACGATGTTTTTTACTTTCTGGGGGCTTAACGTTTTAAGAAAATCGACTCTTAACGTTAAAGTAAAGAAAAATATTATCGAAAAAATGTTTTCCTTAATGATGCCTAAGGGAGTCGATAACCTGAAATTATCTAAAATGAATATGTTCGGTCTCGGCGCTTTTATGATGAAAGCGGTTATGAAAAGAAAGAATATTGCGACTTTAAGACAGCTGACAGATGACGCTTTGAAAAACGGAGTTAAATTTATAGCATGCAATATGTCTATGGACGTAATGGGTATAAAACCCGAAGAGCTGATTGACGGCGTAGAGATAGGCGGAGTAGCAAAATATATTTCCGAATCAAACGGCGCAAATTCAAATCTGTTTATATAATGCAGTTAATATTGTATAATATATATGTAGTTTTTCAGTTGTTTGACAGATGTAATAATTAAGGCTTTTGCTTTGTTTAAAGCATGCTTGATGTTTACATCTAAAAAATAATTTGGTAAAATTATACATTAAGTTTTAAAAGAATTGAAACGAAAATTACAAGTATTTATACGGGGGAGAAGTACAATGTTACAGAAGAAAGAAGTCGTAGAAAAATTTAAAACGCACGCAACTGATACAGGTTCGCCTGAAGTTCAGGTTGCATTATTAACAACAAGAATTAACTATTTGGCAGACCATTTTAAAAAGTTTCCTAAAGATTTTGCATCAAGAATAGGATTTTTGAAAATGATCGGTCAGAGAAGAAGACTTTTAGATTATTTGAAAAGAACAAATAAAGAAGCTTATACGGCTATTTTAGCAAAGCTTGATTTAAGAAAGTAAAAAAACAGTCCGTCATAAACACAAAGGATGCAAAAAATTTCATTTTTACAAATGTGACTTTTTGGATCTTTTGTGTGATGTTTATAGACGGACAAGAGGAGCGCAGTATAATGGAGTTTATAAAAAGATCATTGACAGTTGCGGGTAAAGAGATTATTGTTGAATCAGGAAAACTTGCAAAGCAGGCTAACGGTTCCTGTGTTGTCAGAGTTGGAGATACAATGGTGTTGGTTAATGCCGTTGCGTCGTCAACCCCTAAAGAAGGCATAGATTTTATGCCGTTGACCGTTGATTACAGAGAAAGATCCTATGCTTCGGGAAAAATCCCGGGCGGTTTTTTTAAGAGAGAAGCGAAACCAAGAGACAGCGAAATTTTAGTAAGCAGATTAATAGACAGAAGCATCAGACCTATTTTCTCCGAATTTTGGAGAAACGATACGCAGATTACGTCCGTAGTTTTGTCTCATGACGGCGAAAATGACGCAGATATAATAAGTATAATAGGCGCTTCTATTGCATTGACAGTTTCAAATATTCCTTTTGAAAAGCCGATAGCTTCAGTTAAAGTCGGCAGAATAAACGGGCAGTTTATAATAAATCCTACGTTGAGCCAGCAGGCGGAAAGCGATTTGGATTTGGTAGTCAGCGGTACCGACGACGCCTTTACAATGGTTGAAGCCGGAGCCGGTGAACTTTCAGAAGCGGAAATGCTTGAGGCTTTAAATCTTGCGAAAGAAGAAATAGGCAAGATTTGCGCTTTTATAAGAACATTCCCTTCCAAAGAAAAGATTGCCGTATCGGAACCTGTTCTTGACGCAGCAATGAAAGCCGAAGTTGAAGCGGAAGCGGTTGCAAAAGCTGAAGAATGCGTTGTTATAAAAGACAAAGCGGAAAGAGATTCTGCATGGGCTTCGTTTAAAAAAGACATCCAGACAAGACTTGCCGAAAAATATACCGACCAGTCTGCAAATATAGATTTTATATTAGAAAATACTTTTTATAAAAAAGCCAGAGAGCTTGTTTTGACGAAAAGAACAAGAACCGACGGAAGAGCTTTGACGGAAATAAGACCTATAACATGCGAAGTAGGTTATTTGCCTAGAGCCCACGGTTCAGGACTTTTCACAAGAGGGCAGACTCAGGGATTGGTATCTGTTACGCTCGGAAGTCCTGCAGACAAACAGGTTATGGACCAACTTACGGGAGAATATAAAGAAAGATTTATTCTACATTATAATTTTCCTGGTTTTGCCACAGGCGAGCCTAAACCTGAAAGATCTACAAGCAGAAGAGAAATAGGACACGGAAATCTTGCAAGAAGAGGTTTGAAAGCAATTCTTCCTGAAGAAAAAGATTTTCCTTATACAATAAGAATAGTATCAGACATATTGGAATCCAACGGTTCTTCTTCCATGGCATCGGTATGCGGCGGTTCGCTTGCTTTATTTGACGCGGGAGTTCCTGTAAAATCAGCCTGCGCCGGTATAGCCATGGGGCTTATGAAAGAAGGCGACAATTACGTTATTTTAACCGATATTATGGGAATGGAAGATCATTTGGGAGACATGGATTTTAAAGTCGTCGGAACGAGAAAAGGCGTAACGGCTTTGCAGATGGATATAAAGATTACCGGTCTTACGACTGAAATTTTAGCCAAAGCTTTGGAACAGGCAAGAGTCGGAAGAATGGAAATTCTTGATAAAATGGAAGCTGCAATCGCTCAGCCGAGACAATCTCTTTCTCAGTTTGCTCCGAAGATGGTATCTTTGACAATACCGCAGAATAAAATCGGCGGATTGATAGGTCCAGGCGGCAAAAACATAAGAAATATTCAGGAAACAACCGGAGTTAAGATAGATATAGAAGAAGACGGAACAGTATTTATTTCCGGAGATGATTCTTCAGCCGTTGACAATGCAAGAAATATGGTTGAAGGACTTACTGCCGAAGTTGAAGTCGGTAAAATATACAAAGGCAAAGTAACCAAGATTATGGCGTTCGGAGCTTTTGTGGAAGTTTTACCGGGAAAAGAAGGTTTGGTTCACATTTCAAAGCTTTCAAAACACAGAGTCGCAAAAGTTGAAGACGTAGTTTCCGAAGGCGAAGAAATAGTCGTTAAAGTTGACGAAATAGACAAACAGGGCAGAATTAATTTAAGCAAACAGATGTAATGTAAAAATAACTAAAAAAGGTGTGATATGGCTCCAAATAAAGAAATTGAAATCACAGAAAAAGTAAAGTCTTTATATGAAGTTATGCAGGAAGAAAAAGTTGAAGAACTGGAAATAAAATCTCCTGAATTTAACGTACACATTAAAAGAAAAAACAATTCAAAGCCGCAACAGACAAGAATTGCGAGAGTTGAAGAAGTTTCCATAGACGAAAGCTACGGCGAATCTAAGGCTGAAGGAACGCCGTCAGTTTCAGGAGAGACTATAAAATCTCCTATTACGGGAGTTTTTTACAGATCTCCGTCTCCTACGTCTCCTATGTTTGTAAATGAGGGAGATGTAGTAGATACAGGAAAAACTTTGTGCATTATTGAAGCTATGAAAGTTATGAATGAAATAAAAGCAACCGAAAAAGTCAGAGTAGTAAGTATTTTGGTTGAAAACGGGAAATCTATCAACAGCGGCCAGGATTTGTTCAGTATAGAAAAATTATAATTTTAAGGGAACTGTATGATAAACGTTATTGGAAATGTTGCAGGACAGATATGGCATTATCTTGATTTGGTCGGCGAATCTACGCCGATCAAAATTAAGGCGCAGTTAGGACTCTCTAATACAATGCTTTATTTGGCCCTCGGCTGGCTTTCCAGAGAAAACAAAGTCTCAATGGTTCCGTACGAATATACTTACAAAATATCTCTTATAAGAGACTGATTTATCAACTGCAATCCCGTTATTTCTTTTTAAAATAAGGTGATATGGGAAACATTTTAAATTCACAAACGCCGAAAGAGTATAAAAAAAGCAAGAGATTTTTAATAGGTTCTCTTTATCTCCTGTCTTTTTTTTTCCTTTTATATTGTTTAGTATCGACTGAAAGCACCGGCATCGTCGGCCGTGCTTTTTCTGCGGTAATGCTTTCCGTTTTTGGAACGGCATCTTATATAATTCCTTTTGTTTTATTATGGTTTGCAGTATTGCATTTCAATGTTTCTGCCGAATTAAGAATCCGCATAAATCTGATTTTGTCTCTTTTTATAATAACTCTTGTGTCTTCGTTTTTTTCGCTTACCGAAAACTTATTCGGCGGCGATTTATACGGCGGAGGCGGATGGATAGGCGACAGTTTAGAAAAGATTTTCATTAAATATCTGGGATTTAACTTTTCCGTAATATTAATAGCTTTTGCTTTGATTTTCCTTGTTACAAGAATTTTCAGAGTCTCTCTCAGCGAAACGGCATCTTCAGTCTGGCGTTCTTTTGTCGAAGATATACAGTCGTGGAAAGAAAGCAGAGATTTGAAGAAACAGGAAAAAGCCACAATAATACAAAATAAAGCCAAAGAACCGAAAAAGCAGGAACCGCCTGTTCAGGAAAAACCTAAAATTATAGAAGCAAAACCGCAGCAGAAAATAAGCGCGGTTTCAGTACGCGGCGACGTCCCTGAAAAACAACAGGATAAAATTAACAGCACAAAATTGGAATACGTTTTGCCGCTTTTAAATCTGCTGAGAGACTGCGGCGGCTTCAATACCGTACTGAGCGAAGATCAGCTTCAGGACAGGGCAAACCGTCTCAGACAGACGCTTGCCGATTTCAGCATAGATGCCGTCGTAAAAGACATTATTCCGGGACCGGTTATTACAAGATACGACATTATTCTTGCTCCGGGCGTCAAAATACAGTCTGTTTTGAACTTAACCGACAATATATCTCTTGCAATGAAAACTTCGGCTATAAGAATAGTTCCGGTGCCTGAAAAATCGGCGGTCGGTATTGAAATACCTAACCCGAAAGCGTCTTTGGTAGGACTTAAGGGCATTCTTGAAACTGAAGAATTCGTTTCTTCAAAGTCTCTTTTATCATTGGCTCTTGGAACAACTACAGACGGTAAAGGATATGTAACCGATTTGGCGAAAATGCCTCATCTTCTTATAGCAGGTTCGACAGGATCAGGAAAAAGCGTAGGGATACACAGCATTATATTGTCTGTTCTTTATAAAGCAAGGCCTGACGAAGTTAAATTTATGCTTATAGACCCTAAACGCGTTGAAATGACGGTGTATAAAGATTTGCCTCATTTATATGATCCTTGCTGTATTGCCGAAGACGCGGATATAATAACCCAGCCTAAAAATGCTTCGGCGTCTCTTAAAAGGCTTGTCACTGTAATGGAAGCCAGATATGAAAAATATGCCGGACAGATGGTAAGAAATATTGAAGATTACAATAATAAGATGGCTGAAACCGGCGGAGAAAAAGACTACTATATAATCGTAATAATAGACGAGCTTGCGGATCTTATGCTTGTTGCGTCGAAAGAGATAGAAGATTCGATACAGAGGCTTGCGCAGATGGCAAGAGCAGTCGGAATACATTTGATTCTTGCCACGCAGAGACCGTCAATCAACGTTATTACCGGCGTTATAAAAGCCAATTTCCCTGCAAGGCTGTCTTTTCAGACAACGTCTTACATAGATTCAAAAGTTATTCTTGATACTGTAGGAGCCGAAGAGCTTATAGGAAAAGGAGATATGTTATTCCTTCCGCCTTCGGACGCAAGGCCGGTAAGGCTGCAGGGCGCTTTTGTATCTACCAAAGAGGCCGAAAAAGTCGTTTCTTTTATAGCTGACCAGGAATTTCCGAGGATATACGAACCTTTGGTAACGGAAGTCAGCGCAAACGCCGCGGCAAGCGCTACAGACAAAGCAAATAAAGATTTAATACCTGCTTTAAAATTAATTTTGGAAAGAAGAAGAATTTCACAGGATTTGCTTAAAGCGAATTTCGGTTCTTCTGCCAGAGCCACGAATATTTTGAGCGTTTTGGAAATGAAAGAATTTATTTCCAAACCGGAAGGCACAAACCGCTGGGAAATTAATTTTGAGATGATACAGGAATATTTAGACCACAACGGGGACTGATGAAAAAAACATATATTTTTATAACGGCGTTTATTTGTATCTGTTTCGGCGTATCTTACGGGGCTGCAGTTAATGCTGGCGACGTCTTGTCAAAAATCGAAGCGGCCGACAAAAACGTGAAAGACATGGAATTTAATTTTACGCAAAAAATAAATTACGTTTCCACAAACGAAAAACAGACGTCTTCAGGGATAGTAAAGTATAAAAAACAAAACTATATATATATGTTTCAGAAGAATCCTTCCGAACAGTACACATATATTGACGGCAGGAAAATGACGGTATATGTTCCGGCAAATAAACAGGCTGTCGTCGAAAACTGGAAAGATGTGTTAAATAGTGATATGATACTTACGACTATTATAGGATTCGGTAAAAATTTCAGATCGTTTGAAAAAGACCATTCCATTGTTTTGGAATCGCAAAACGACAAAGAATATGTTTTGCTGATGAAGCCGAATAATCAGAAGCAGGTCTGGAGCATGCATATTAACGTTGATAAGGAAACGCTGCTTGTAAACAGCGCCGTATTCGATAATAAAAATTTTATAATAAACGTTAAACTTACCGATTATAAATTAAACGTCGGTTTCCGTACGGACGTATTTAAATTTAAACCGGCGAAAGATATAGAAGTTATAGAATTATAGGCGGTGGCTTTGTAATGAATGAAATAGGAAAAATTTTAAAGCAGGCAAGAAAAAAGAAAAGATACTCTTTGGAAAAAATACGTAAGATGACAAAGATTAAAGAGTCGTATATTATCGGGCTTGAAAATTCCGATATTGACGCTTTTCCTGCAGAAATTTACTATAAAAATTTTTTGAAGAGCTATTCGAAATGTTTAGGTTTAAATCCTGATGAAATTTTAAAGATGTATGAAGAAAATAAGCTTATCAATCAGGACGATTTGTTTAAGCATCATGACAATTCGGATGAAAAGAATATATCTGATATGAGTTCGGGCGGACGTTTGAGACTGGCGATAACCGCAGTATCGGCGGCAGCTATGTTTGTTTTTTTGTTTATGTACGGCAATGTCCTTTCAAACGGAATAAACGGAAATTTTTCATGCGGCGGGCAGACTGCCGTTGGTAAACAAGCGGATGAAGTTAAGGCTGTCGCACAGTTGCAGACGTCAACGTCTGCGGTAACTGCAACGGCAACACAGACGGCTGTAGCGGTATCTTCTTCTCCTTCAGTTCAACAGGCTGCGGCTGCTCCAAAAACGAAAAAAACGCTGCTCGTTTCGGCTGTTAAAAATACATGGGTAAAAATCACTGCCGATAACAAAAAAATTTACGAAGAAACTTTATATGCCGGCAAGCAGTATAAGGCTGTTGCTTATGATAATTTTGAGGTTAAGATCGGCAATGTCGACGGAGTCGAACTATATTATAATGACAAAAGAATTGATATATCGGCGGGCGCAAGCCAGAATAAAGTCAATACGATTACTTTAAAGTAAAATTAATATTTTGAAAAATCAAAAGATTGCAATAATCACTCTCGGATGTTCCAAAAATACTGTTGAGTCTGAATCTGTCGCAGGATTATTTGTCAAAGACGGTTTCCTTTTGACAAACGACGTTAACGATGCTGATATTATTTTGATTCATACCTGTTCTTTTATACAGGATGCGCAGACCGAATCAAGACTGCAGATAGAAAAAGCGTGCGCCGTTAAACAAAAAAACAGCGGATTAAAAGTCTTTGTTTCAGGATGTCTTCCCCAGCTTTTAAAAGAAAAAATGAAGTCGCAATATCCTTTAATAGACGGATATACGGGGACCGGGGCGTTCGGCAATATCGTAAATCTGATTAAAAAAAATAAATTTTTTGCCGATACTTTATATCCGGGCGGCATGAACGATTCAAGAAAAAGAGTTTTGTCCGACAGCCTTCCGAGCACATATATCAAAATCGCCGAAGGATGCAGCCACAGATGCAGTTTTTGCATAATCCCGAGTTTGAGGGGAAAATATAAAAGCAGGACAATCAAATCTGTTACTGACGAAGCAAAAGCTCTTGCGGATTTCGGAATTAAAGAAATAAACGTTATAGCCCAGGATACTACGGCTTACGGAACGGAAATTTACGGCAGGCCGAGACTTGATAAACTTTTAAACGAAATGGCAAAAATAAAGGATTTAAAATGGATAAGACTTCTTTACGCTTATCCGTCCACGGTAACAGAATCTTTGCTTGAAACTATCTGCGCAAACGATAATATCTGCAATTATCTTGATATCCCTGTGCAGCATATCAGCAAAAATATTCTTTCAGCAATGAAGCGCCCTGTAAACACTTATAAAATAATTGAAAATATAAAAAGCAAATTTCCGGAAATAACGCTCAGAACGTCTCTTATAACAGGATTTCCCGGAGAAACTGAAAAAGATTTTGAAGAACTTGCTTGTTTCGTGCGCGGGAACTGGTTTGAACATATAGGCATTTTCGGATATTCCGACCAGGAAACGGCAGGATCATTTAAATTAAAAAACAAAATCGCCGGAGACATTACGGCAGCCAGAAAGCAGGCTCTTGCCGATATACAGTTCGGCAATGTCGTTAAAAATAATTTAAAGAAAACAGGAAGAGTTTTCGAGGTGTTAATTGAATCCGTAAATAAAAATAAAGCTTTTGCCAGAGCATACTTTCAGGCTCCGGAAATAGACAGCTGCATAATTATAGGCGGTAAACAAAAAAATGCTTTTAAACCCGGGAGTTTTTCAGAAGTTAAGATAACAGGCGTTAAAGGCTATGATTTAACCGCCAATTAATGCTATAATAAACGCCTGATATTTTATTAAAGCGGATAAAAGGAAATTATGAATTTAGCAAATAAGCTGACAGTGCTCAGAGTGATTCTCGTACCTGTATTTATATTGTTTTTGGCGATAGATACTTTTTATACCAGCATTATCGCGCTTCTTATTTTTATAATAGCTTCAGTGACTGATTTTTATGACGGAAGAATCGCAAGAAAACAAAATATGATAACTACTTTCGGGATTTTTCTGGATCCTCTTGCGGATAAACTTCTTGTGACATCGGCGTTAGTTTCTTTTGTTTCGATTTATACTTTGGATATTCCGGCATGGATGGTAATATGCATAATATCCAGAGAATTTTTAATAACAGGGTTAAGATCTCTTGCGGCTTCGCAGAATATTATAATTCCGGCAAGCAGATCCGGAAAATTTAAAACTACATCCCAAATAACGGCAATTATCACGATTTTGGTTGTTCTTATAATCAATTCTACATTAATAAAATTCTATTCCGTAACGGCTTATGATTTGGTAAATATGCCGTCTTGGCCGGGCGTTTTGGGATGGTGTCTTATTCATCTGCCGTACTGGCTGATGTTTGTCGTTACCGTTTTAACAATATATTCCGGTTTCAGCTACATGATGAAACACAAAAATATTTTCATGCACGATAAACAATAGAATGATAAAAATAGACCACGTAATTTCAGGCGGACTTGAAGTTAACTGCTATTTCATTTATGACAGCGCCGACGGGAAAGCTGTCGTCATAGATCCGGGTCAGGATCACGAAGACGTAATAAAAAAAATAGAACTTCTGAATCTTAAACCTGAACTTTTGATAAACACTCACGGGCATTTCGACCATATAATGTCTGATGACATTATAAGAGAAAAATATAATATTCCTCTTGCAATACATAAAACAGATGCTCATATGCTGGCAGACACTTTTGAGAATGCTTCGACAATGATGGGGCTTTCCGCAAAAATAAAACCTGCCGAAATTCTTTTTGAAAAAGAAGAAGAAAGAGAAACAAGTTTTTGCAAATATTCAATAATTTTTACTCCCGGACATACGAGCGGCTCAATAAGCGTTTTAATAGGCGGCTCCCTTTTTTCCGGAGATACACTTTTCTGCGGATCAATAGGAAGAACTGATTTGCCCGGCGGAGGAAATGACGGCGAAATGATAAAATCTTTGGATAAATTAAAAAAACTTGACGGAAAAATTGCCGTTTATCCGGGTCACGGTCCGAGCACCACAATAGAACAGGAAATTTTAAACAATCCGTTTTTAAGATAAATAAAATGCAGATATTGGAAGATTTCATCAGTTATATTCTTATAGAAAAAGGTTTGGCGAAAAATACTTCGCTTGCCTACAGAACCGATTTGCAGACTTATTTGAAATATCTTGAAGAAAAAAAAATCTCTTATGAAACAGTCCAGCATTTTGAAATAACGGATTTTCTCTGGCATTTGAAAACCTTAAACCTTAAACCGAGAAGCATTTACAGAATGGTTGAATCAATAAGGCAGTTTTATAAATTTTTAATTTCTGAAAACCGCATAAAAGCAGATCCGACGATATATTTATCGGCGCCGAAAATTCCGGTTATTCTGCCGGATATGCTTAGCAACCAGGAAGTAGATTTATTGCTGAATTCAGTTTCTGACAATGATAAACTTTCAGTCAGAAACAGAGCTATGCTGGAACTTCTTTACGCCACCGGTCTGCGCGTTTCGGAATTGATAAATTTAAAATTTCAGGATATAAATATAGATGAATGTTTTGTAAGAATTATCGGCAAGGGGAACAAAGAAAGGCTTATTCCTTTCGGACACAAGGCGCAGATGTATATGCAGAGGTATTTAAGAATCAGAAAAAATAAAGATTCCGATTTTATTTTTTTAACCAAACTGCAAAAGCCTATTTCAAGAATAGAATTTTGGAGACAGCTTAAAAATATAGCTTTCAAGGCGGGAATAGTAAAGAATATAACTCCTCATACGCTGAGGCATTCGTTTGCCACTCATCTGCTCACGGCCGGAGCCGATATAAGATTTGTCCAGGAAATGCTCGGGCACAGTTCTATATCAACAACCCAGATTTATACGCATGTTACTCAGGAAAGGCTCAAAGAACAGCACAAGAAGTATCATCCGAGAGGATAATATATGAAAGGAATGTTCAAATGATAGCGGTAATAGGTCTTGGATATGTAGGTTTAACCACTGCTTTGGGATTCAGTGAAAAAGGTTTTAAAGTATGCGGCATTGACAATAATAAAGAAAAATCGGATTCTATTTCTTCCGGACGGATTCCTTTTTTTGAAGAAAATCTTTCAGGTATTTTGAACAAAAATCTCGGTAAAAACTTTTTTATAAAAAAATCTTTTTCCGAATGCGCGGCGGATACCGAAATAATATTTCTGTGTGTTGAGACTCCTGCAGATAAAGACGGAACCCCTGACTTAACTTATTTGGAAACCGCATTGGAGTCTGTTCTTCAGGCTGTAAAACCGAGAGATAATAAAATAATTGTAATAAAATCGACAGTCCCTCCTTCAACTACGTTAAAAAAAATTATTCCTTTTATAGAAAAACGCGGTTTTAAAAACGGCGACAATATCCATATAGTTTATAACCCTGAGTTTTTAAGAGAGGGAACGGCATGGGAAGACTTTATTAATCCGGACAGGATTATTATAGGGGTGGACGGAGAATATCCAAAACGAATTTTAAATGAAGTTTTTGAGCCTTTTAATGCCGAAGTATATTTCGTTTCTTTAAACACAAGCGAGTTTGTTAAATATTTGTCCAATTCATTTTTTGCGGCGCTTCTGAGTTATTCGAACGAAATGTCGGTTATTGCCGATAAAATAGGAGGCATCGATATTAAATCGGCGTTTGAACTGTTTCATAAGGATAAGAGATGGTTCGGAACTCCGGCCGCAGTCTGCGGATATGTTTATCCTTCATGCGGTTTCGGAGGGTCCTGTCTGCCTAAAGATTTGAATGTTTTAATTAATAAATCGGATGAGTGCGGTTACAACGCAAAAATTCTTAAAAATATTGTTGAAATAAACAGGGAAATCAAAACTTTTTGGATAAACAAGATAACGCGGGAAATAACAACCGGGCAGCCTATAGCGGTGCTTGGGCTGTCTTTTAAGCCCGGTACGGAAGACGTAAGAGAAACGCCCGCATATACGATAATTAAAATGCTTATGGAAAGAGGGTATAATAAAATAACAGCGTATGACCCTAAAGCATGCAAATCATTTGATAAAACTTATAATTTGCCGTTAAACTATTCCGTTTCAATGGAAGACGCCGTTTCAAAGTCCGAAGTCGTAATTATAACTTCGGCATGGCAGGAGTTTTTGGATAATAAAGATTTGCTTAAAAATAAAACCGTGTTTGATTTGCGGTATAAATTATAAAAATAACCTGAGAGGCTTTGATATGTCAAAATTAACAAGATTCGGCGTTTCGATAGATGAAGATTTATTAAAGAGATTCGATTCAGTAATTCATAAACAGAAGTATCCGACAAGGTCAAAAGCAATAGAAGATTTGATTATAGAAGCCGTTGATAATTCCGATATATCCGAAGATGTTAAAACGCCCGCAATAGGATATATTGATATGATATACGACCATCATAAAAGGCATCTTCTGAATAAAATTACGGAAATACAGCATAAATTCCACGATATAATATTATCTTCGCAGCATGTTCATATAAACCACGATTTATGCTTGGAGCTCATAGTCGTCAAAGGCGTAAAAACAGACATAGAAAAACTTTCCTATATGCTGAAAACGACAAAAGGCGTAAAACACAGCAAGTGCAGAATTTTTCTTTCTAAATAAAAAAGCATATTGACAAAAGGTTTTATAATTTGCTATCGTAACACGAAATTAAAAAAACGTGTTATAGAGGTTTTATGAAAAAAATATTGTGCGCGTCCGCTTTTTTGTTTTGCTGCAGTTTTGTTTATGCCGCTGAAGTTGCGTTGAGTATTGAAAAGTATTCCCAGCAGAAAAATACAATTATTACTACAGACGAGATAAATGAAGAACAGATAGAAAATAAAAATTCTTCGCAGGCTTTGGATTTGGTTTCTTCAATGAGCGGAGTTTTTGTCCAGAAAACGGGCGATGCAGGCAGAAGCGACCCCGTAATAAGGGGCATAGGCGACAGCTGCAGAAAGATAGCAATTTTTATTGACGGCAAACCTGAAAGGATGTCTTTGTTCGGCTGCGGAGTATCGCAGTCTTTATTGTCAGGCAATATTGAAAGAATAGAAGTTATCAAAGGCCCGGATTCGGTCCTTTACGGTTCGGGAGCCTTAGGGGGAGTAATCAATATTATTACGAAAGAACCGGTAAAACCTCTTGAAGGGAACATAGAAGTTTCGGCCGGCTCTTTTAATACACAGAATTCAAAAGTATATTTGGGCGGCAAACAAAATAAGTTCTTGTATGCGGTTTCGGCGAATAAAGTCATAAGCGACGGACATTTGACAAATTCACAATACGATGCGAGCGATTTTTATGAAAAATTAGGCTATATTCTTAATGACGGTTCCGTTTTATCCGTTGAAGCAAAACAATATTCGGGACTAAAACACGAACCTAATCCGTATCCTGCAAATTACTGGGAAGATTATGAAAGAGGTTCCGTTCAGGCAAATTATGACAAGACGTTTTCAAGAAGCAGTTTGGCGCTCAGAGCTTATACCAATTACGGAGACCATCAGTTTTCTGACGGATGGCATTCGCAGGACAGAATGAGCGGCGGTATTTTGAATTACAACAATGAACTTACAGACGATAATATCCTCAAAACCGGAGCCGAGTTAAGACAGCAGGAAGGAAAGCTTCTTGCCGGAGCTCCATATATGGCGCATGACGGATGGAAAATGACCGACTGGTCCGTGTTTGCCCTTGATAAGCAAAACTTTACCGAAAAACTCAGCGGTGTTTTGGGAATCAGATATAATGAAGATGAAATATCAGGCGGATTCTTTTCTCAGAGAGCCGGAATTGAATATGAAATTACGGATATGTTTTTCTCAAAAGCTTTGTACAGCAAAGGATTCAGGGCTCCTTATTTAAACGAACTGTATCTTGTGCCTGCAAGGAATTCTGATTTAAAAGCTGAAGAAGTTAACAATTATGAAATAAGCTTCGGCGCGAAATCGGCAGATTTTACTTTTGACATTACGGGCTTTGTAATGAACGGAGGCAATATTATAGAAAACAGAAGCGGGAAACTTCAAAATACAGGCAGTTATGTGTTTAAAGGTTCTGAAATATCTTTCGATTATAAGTTTAACCGAAATTTGAATGCCGGTTTGTCATATACTTATTTTGACGCAGGCGATAATACTCAGGGAAGACCGGGAAATAAAATAGACGCGGATGCTGTTTTTAAATCAGGCAAATGGACTTTTTCGGCGGACAGCATGTATGTCGGGGAATATTATGCCTCGAATAACAAAAACGGCAGATTGAAAGATTTTGTCGTAATTAACGCAAAAGTATCTTACGAAGTAAAAGAAGACATAAGGCTTTTTGTGGACGGACAGAATATAACCAATCAAAACTATTCTCTGTTTTTGGACAGAGACGGCGGAAGAATTATGGAAATGCCGGGAGCCGCAGTTTTCTTAGGAACCCAAATCAAGTTCTGATAAAATCAAAAATAAAATATCCGGATTTAATGATATAACTTTGCGGTTGGTTGACACAAAGTTATATTATTAGATATAATATCAGGAAATAAAAAATCAGGAAGGAGAAAGAAATGAAAAGGTATTTAGTTTTCGGATTGTTGTCGATGTTTTTAGTTATCAGCGCTTGCGCAAAAAAGCAGACGGTTGCGCCTGAAGAAACGGAAGCAGGCACTGAGCAGGGAACAGCTGTAAACGCCAATATAGATTCGCCTGAATTTGCTCAAGAACCATCCATAAGAGAAGGATCTCTTGATTCAAAATCAGCGCTTTCAACTATATATTTCACGTTAGACAGCAGCAATGTCAGCGCAGAGGCTTTGGATACTTTGAAAGCAAATTCAAATTTCTTGAAAAACAACCCTAAAGTTAACATCGTTATAGAAGGTCACTGCGATGAAAGAGGAACTACGGAATACAATTTAGCTTTGGGACAGAGAAGAGCCGTCAAAGTTAAAGAATATTATGTACAGCTCGGGATAGCTCCTAACAGAATAGCTACCGTTTCTTACGGCGAAGAAATGCCTGCAGACAAGAGAAACAACGAAGCAGGGTGGGCAAAAAACAGAAGAGCCGAAACAAAAGTTATAGTAAACAAATAACATTTGTATAAATGCATATAAAGTCTTTAGCAATATTATTAATGCCGTTTTTATTTGCAGGTTGTGCAACCGCTTTTCAGTCTGATTTATCAAGCTTGAAAAGTGATGTTGCGCAACTGCAGGTACGGCTTAACGCAATAGAGTCTAAACAAGCTGACGTATATTCAAAATATGAAACAAATTTAGTAACTACCGACACGACGAATGCTTCGATACAGGAGCTTTATAAAAGAATATCGCAGTTGTCCCAGAGAATTCAGGATTTGGAAGCTTTGTCAAAAAAAGGCAATTCTTCTTCCGGAACAAAAAGTTCTTCAGGTCCTTTGCCGTCAGAAGCCTACAAAAATGCTTATAATGATTTTTTAGTAGGCAAATATGACGTCGCAATAGTAGGTTTCAGCACTTTTGTGAAAAAATACGGTAACAATGAATTGGCTCCGCAGGCGCAGTTTTACATAGGAGAATCTTTATACGCCGGCAACAAATGGGCCGAAGCTTATGAACAGTATAAAAAAATAGAAGAAAATTATGCTGGTTCGGATTTTGTATCTTCTGCACGTCTTAAAATGGCTTTATGTTTGGAGTTTTTAGGTAAAAAAGGCGAATCAAAAGCAATATTGGAATCTATTTTATCGGAATATCCTAACAGTCCTGAGGCTTTTACTGCAAAAGAGAAAATAAAGATATACTCAAATGCTAAATCTGAACAAAAATAGTTTTTTTCCATACTTTATTTTATCTGTTGTTATCCATTTTCTTGTTTTGTTTATCGTTTTTTACCAGAAAACATCAAAAGTTACGTTTATGCAGATACCGGTGGAAGTTTCTTTTTATTCTCCCGGAAATGAAATTGAAAAAAAAGTAAAAACTATTGAAAAAATTGAAACGAAGCCTGAAAAAAAAATAGAGCCTAAAATAGAAGAAAAGAAAAAAGAAAAAGTAAATAAAGACGATATAGCTTTAGAAAACAATAAAAAGAAAGAGAAAGCAAAAGTTAAAGAAAAAGAACCTGCAAAAGAAGAAAAAGTTTTAAAAGAAGAGAAAGCTTCCAATAAAACGGCCGGAATGGGTTCACCGAATAAAGGTATAATGATTGAGAATGCTGATTTTAAGTATTCTTATTATACTTCGCAGATAGTTAAGAAAATAAGCAGGAATTGGCAGTGGTCAACTGTCGATTCTTCTTACAGAGCGCTTGTTTATTTTAAGATTTTAAAAGACGGTACTGTATCGTCTTGCATTATTAAAGAATCTTCCGGCGATGAGAGCTTTGACCAGAACGCTTTGAGAGCCGTAGAACTGGCAAGTCCTTTTGCTCCGTTGCCTGACGCTTATAAAGAAGACAGTTTGGGAGTTTATTTTGAATTTAAATTCCGTTAAAAAAATTATATTTTCATTTTGTTTTATATTCTTTTTTTCAGTTTACGGACATGCCGCCAATGACGTTTATTTGTCTTTGTCTTCAACCGGAAGCAGAGCGAGCATAGGTCTTGCGGATTTTCTGCCTGTAAACGGACTTTTTGAAGAAATGAGTTTGTCCAGAGATTTTAAAGACGTTCTGGAAAACGATTTAATTTTATCAAGACATTTCAATGTTGCCATAGCCAACACTTCATATAAATTTGATATGGATTCACAATTTTCTTACTGGGAATTGAAAAACGTATCCGTTTTGCTGACAGGAAGCATAGCTATATCGGATGTTATAAAACTGACGGTTTCAGTTAAAGTTTATGATATAGAAAGCAGACAGCTTGTATGGGAAGGAAAATACAGCGACGTCGTTTCAAACTACAGATACATAGCTCATGAAATCAACGATGAAATAGTAAAAAGATTTACGGGTGAAGAAGGTGTTGCCCGTTCAAAGATAGCGTTTATCAACAACAGCACAAAATTTAAGGAATTGTATGTTATTGATTACGACGGTTATAATTTAAGAAGAATAACGAAAGACAACAGGCTCAATGTTCTGCCTAAATGGGTGCCGAATTCTCCGCAGATAATATATACTTCGTATCTTTACAACAATCCTGATTTGTTTTTGGTGGATATTGTAAAAAATAAAAGAAAAGCCGTTTCAACCATACAGGGGTTAAATTCTCCTACGTCGGTTTCGCCTGATAAGAAGACGATGGTTGCGACTTTATCAAGAGGCGTTTACCCTAATTTGTATTTGTTAAGTTCGGACGGAGTCGTTCTAAGAAGATTAACACAGGGGAAATATATTGACACAAGTCCTTCTTTTGCTCCAAGCGGAAGAGAAATAGTTTTTATTTCCGACAGAGCAGGTTATCCGCAGGTTTATATAATGGATATAGACGGAGTTAATTTAAGAAGGTTGTCTACAAAAGGCAATTGTGATTCGCCGTCATGGTCTCCTAAAGGCGATAAAATTGTTTTTACAATGAAAATGGACAATAATTATGATATATTCTTATATGATTTGCCTAAAACCAAAATAATAAGGCTTACCGAGGACCAGGGAGATAATGAAAATCCGAGCTGGTCGCAGGACGGAAGATTTATTGCTTTTTCGTCAACGCGTTCGGGCAAAAGCGAGATATATATAATGGGTCTTGATGGTTCCGGAGTAAGAAAACTTGCAGATGTCCCTGGAAGTTCGTTTACTCCTTCGTGGTCTCAAGGCTTATAATTTAATAAAGAGGATTAGAGAGAATGTTTGAAGGTAAAAGTTTGCTGGATATATTAGCCATAGGCGGTTGGACGTTATACGTTTTGTTATCGGCGTCAATGATATCGATAGCCATTATGATATTGAAGTTTCTTGAATTCAAGAAAAAATCAAAAGTAGATACTAAAAGTTTACTGCTGAAAATAAAAGTGAGACTGCAGAAGCAGTCTGTTGAAAGCGCGCTAAGTTTTTGTGAAGATTCGGACACTCCGGTTTCAAATGTTATAAAAGCCGGAATTTTATATTTTCAGAGAACGAACAGTTCTGACGTAAAACATGCAATGAACAGGGAAATATCAATTGAAACGATGAAACTTGAAAAATATACTACCATTCTCGGTACTATCGGCGGCGTATCCGTTTATATCGGTCTGTTCGGAACTGTCGTCGGTATTATACGTTCGTTTCATGACATTTCGCTTGCCGGCTCCGGAGGGCTTTCGGTAGTTATCGGCGGCGTATCGGAAGCTTTAATTGCAACGGCTACAGGACTTTGCGTGGCGATTCCTGCGGTTATAGCTTACAATTTTTTTATGAAAACCATTGACAATTTTACTGTTGAAATGGAATATTCAGTTTCAGCTTTGAAAGAAATTTTAGACTCGGTGCTAAAAGATGAAAAATAAGAAGAACAGGCTTATTGCCGATATTAACATAACTCCGTTTACCGACGTAGTTTTGGTTTTGCTTATTATATTTATGATTACAACGCCTATGTTATCGCAGCACGGAATAAAAGTTAATTTGCCTAAAGCGGAAAATACCGAGCAGGATGATAAGAAAAACATAGAAGTTCTTATAGATAAAGACGGTTTTATCTATCTTGACGGCTTGCAGCTTCATTCAAAATATTTTGAAGAAGCGATAAAAAACGCCGTTCTTCAGCATCCTGACAGAGCAGTAGTTGTTAAGGGTGATAAAAATATAAAATATGAACTTGTAGTGCAGGTAATGGATCAGGCGAGAAAAGCCGGAGCCTCAAAGTTTGCGCTTGCTGTTGAAACCGCGGGACAAAAACGGTCTAAGTAGAACACAAAATGAAAAAAATATATATTTTTATATCTTTTATCCTTGCATCGATTCTTTTAAATTCATTTCTTTATTCTCCAAATATAATAGATATAATAACAAACCAAAACGCGTCTTTTTCGCTTCAATGGCCTAAACTGAGATTATTTATAGAGCCTTTTTACGCTTTTTCGTATTATATTTTGACTTTGGAACGTTCAGGTTATGTTTTTGCTTTGTCATCGTGGCTTTTCTGGATTCTTGCGCTTGTTATATCTTTGTCAATACACAAAAGAGTGAAAACAAAGCAAATAATAGTACACTGCTTGTGGTCGTTTTTCTTTTTTTTATCAATAATATGCGCCATTGTAATTTTGCCTGTAATCGGACCTAAACTTTCTGTCCCTGATGATTATAAAGTCGTTGACGCTCATTCTCATACAATTGCTTCAAAAGACAATATTTCTACAGTCCTGTCAAGCATCAATTATCATAAAAAACACGGATTTACCGATTTTTTTATTACCGAACATGACAATACCAACGGTTTTTATTCTATACCGTGCGACGTTGATGACAGCAATATTTTCCCGGGAATACAAATAAGAACAACAGAAGGCGTTTCTGTTTTGCTTTTATCGAAATATCAATTCAGGTATAGAGATTATATGGATAAAAGCATAAAAGAAATGATTGATTTGGCGCATTCGGAAGGAATGCTTGTCGTTATGCCGCACTGGTGGAAATGGAAAAAACCGCCACTGCAGGAACTTGTAGATATGGGCATAGACGGTTTTGAAATTTATAACTGCGGATACAGATATATAAAGGAAGAGACAAGAAAAGAAATTATAGATATATGCAAAAAGAATAATCTTTTGATGCTCGGTTCTACAGACTGGCACGGACTCGGCTATATGGCGAACGTTTGGACCGTAGTAAAGAAAAACGGAGATAAGAATATTTTCGAACTTCTTGAATCAAGACCTGAAATGCGCGTAATTGTTCACGACGTAAAAGGAACCCAGTCTCCTATAAGATATATTTTTGAGCCGTTCTTCGCATTTTACTATTACATAGTTAATACGGAATTAAAGTATGTTTTAAATTTTTATATGATCATGAGCATAATACTTTTGTTTTTTATAAAAACCAGATTCAGCGAAATAGTAAGGTATTCAAGCCTGTTTCTTTCTTTGTTCTTTTCAATAGTATTGTTTTATTTTTCATATATTCTGTCTTTTAACCTGATGACGAATGTCATTATTCCTGAAACTATCCTCCCTACAACGATAGGATTGACTGTCGTATGGATTGTTATTTGGAGTTTAAGTGACAAAAATATTTAATTTAAGAAATACGGTAATATTTGTTTCGATATCGGTGCTTTGGAAGATTTTTCTTTCAGCTGCGCTTAATCTGCATTCCGACGAAGCTTATTACTGGCTTTGGTCAAAAGATCTTCAGCCCGGGTACTACGACCACTCTCCGATGGTTGCTTATTTTATAAAGCTGACAACGTTGTTTTCCGACTCCGAACTGGCCGTAAGGTTTTCAAGCATAATTGCGACGGTTATAGTAAGCGTATTTTTATGGAAACTTGTCATGAAACTGTTCAATAATGAACAGACCGCTTCAGCTTCTGTTATACTTGTGCATTCAATGCCGATGATGTTTTCGGCTTCAATTATTATTACTCCAGATACTCCGTCATTTTTATTTCTTTCCATAGCGACTTTTTACGTATGGAGCTTAATAGAAACAGAAAATCCAGACTACTGGTATTTGATAGGTTTATTTTTCGGCTTGTCTTTATTGTCAAAATATACGGCTGTTCTCTTTGCAATGAGCCTTTTTTTATACATATTGTTTACAAAAAAAATATCATGGTTTAAACAATACAGAATGTATGCCGCATTACTGATTTCATTTATATGCTTTCTGCCTGTCCTATATTGGAATTATACAAACGGCTGGGTATCTTTTTCATACCAGTTCAGCCACGGTTTGTCAAACGCGGGTTACAGATTTAATTATCTTTTCGAATATATAGGAACCCAGATGGCGATTTTCAACATAATAGCGTTTTTACCCGCATTTTTTATAAGTTTTGCCTATTTGTTTTCCAAAGATAAAAAGAAAGTTTTTCTTGCGTCATTTTCTTTGCCGGTTATTTTATTCTATGCGGTTACTGCATTGAAAAAACTTCCCGGAGCCAATTGGCCTATACCTGCTTATTTCACTTTTTCCATAATTGCCGCAGCTTATTTTATTGAAGGCGGTAAACTGAGGCATAAACTTCTTGCAGCCGGCATTTGTTTTAATATTATTCTTTCGGTGCTTATAGGTTTGCACGCCAAATATACGATTTTACCTTTGGAAAAAATATCAGATAAAACAGCTGTTGCCGATGCTACGAATTATTTTCACGGATATAAAGAACTGGCGGAAAGGCTTTTGAAAGAAAATGTAGGCTTTGCGGTGAGTCCGGCGCATCAGGTGGCGGCTTCAATCGCTTATTACTCTAAAAATAAGATAAAGACATGGGCATATTCAAACCATACGAAAAAAAGCCAGTATGACATTTGGGGATTCCCGGAAGAATCGCTGCATCAAACAGGCGCATTTGTTTATGAGCCGGGTGATAACGGTGAAGAGCCTTATGATATAAAAATGCTGTTTTCAAATGTGTCCGATGAAGTTTTGGAGCAAAAAACTGTAAGGAACAACAATGTTGTGCGCAAATATAACATTAGAAAGGTATCCGGTAAAATATAAAACCGAGGTTGAATTATATCTAATTTTCTGTTATACTGTAAAAGGATTTTATGAAATATTTAAACATCATTTTAAAGGAATTAAAGAGAAAAATAACTATTATTCTTATACATCACGGGCGCGTGAAGCCTATGAGGTTTAGTTTTTCTCTGCCTTTTTTGCTTGTTTTGATAGGCTGCTGGACAATTTTTACTTTATGGGCAGGTTTTGTATCAGGACAGCATATAGATTACTGGAAAGTCAAAGCAGACAATAAGATAATGAAAGTCAGAATGTTGTTCTTTGCCGAACAGATACAAAAATCAAGAGAAATGCTTTCTCAAATCAAAGAAAATGACGATCATATCCGTACTCTTTTGGCGATGAAGTCTAAAAGAATGATTATTGAAAACGGTTTGGGGTCAGGCGGTCCGACGCCTATAGAATCAAGCGCTTTATCGACACTGCTTTCAGGAAATATGAACAGTATTTCGGACGCGAATATTGCGCAACAGTCATTTGATTTGCTTGAAGAATATAAAGCTTCAATGAAAAGTTATTCCGAAGTTGTGCAGCATATAAGCATACAGAGAGAAAAAGTCAAATATACTCCTTCAATATGGCCTTGCAGAGGTATTATAACTTCTCCGTTCGGATTCAGACTTCATCCTCTTTTCAGAAATAAATTTTTCCATACCGGAATGGATATAGCGAATGTTCCTAATACTCCCATCTTTTCGACTGCCGACGGCGTTGTGATTTTTGCAGGGTGGCAGGAAGGGTACGGATATGTAATGTCCGTTGAGCATGGATATAAATACAGAACGGTTTACGCTCATCTGTCCAAGATATTGGTAAGAAAGGGACAGTTTGTTTCCAAAGGACAGAAAATAGCCAGAATGGGAAATACGGGAAGATCTACGGGAACTCATTTGCATTATGAAGTTCATTACAACGGAAGACCTGTAAATCCGATGAAATATTTAAACAGTTATCTTAATTGACAAGAAGGCGCGATATGATGAAAAAAAATAAAAAACGTTTCGATACGATAGAAACGTGGATAGGTCTTGATACGGTTTGCAACGGAGACATAACTTCCGACAAAATAGTAAGGATAGACGGAAAACTTTACGGCGACATCAAAAAATCCGAAGGCGTTATTGTGGGAGACTGCGCCGAAGTTAAAGGAAATATAAATACGAAATATATTATAGTCGGCGGAATAGTGGAAGGCAATATAAAAGCCGACGACGGAATAGAACTTTTAAATAAATCAAAAGTGATAGGCGACATACAGACGACCATTCTCTCAATAGGAGAGGGCGCTTTTTTTGACGGAAAAAGCTCAATGTCGAAAACCGAACAGGATAAAAAGGACGGCGGAGAAGAAAAATTATGATGACTTTTTTGAGAAAACACAAAATTAAAATATTTTTGATAACAATATTAGGCTTTTTAGCCGGTACGTTTGTAGGGTTCGGCAGTTATCTTTTCGGAGAAAAAACTTATTATGATACGGTTGCCGTAGTTAACGGACATAAAATACCGTATCAGACATATTATGCTCTGTATAACAATGCTCTTAATATGGTAAGACAGGCAAATAACGGCAATCTTACCGAAGAAATGTCAAAAAGAGTCCAAAACGATATATTGAAAAGTTTGGTTCAGGACGAAATTATATGGCAGCAGACTAAAAATTACGGAATAATTGTTTCAGATGAAGAACTTGCCCGCGACATACAAAGTTATCCGTATTTTCTAAATGACAAAGGACAGTTTGACAGCAGATATTATTTTGATTTTTTAAATAACATGAGGATGTCTCCTAAAGATTTTGAAAGTCTGAGAAGAAAACAGCTTGCTTCGACAAAGCTGCAGATTTTTATTGCTTCTTCGGCAAGAATAACTGATTCCGAGCTGAAAGCTCTCCGCAAACTTTATCCGGGTACTGAAGACAACGCTTTACTGCAGATGAAAATGAATGAAGTTTTAAACAGCTGGTTTGAAAACGTCAGACAAACAACAAATTTAAAAATTACGATGGAAGGAAAAAATTAAGTTACTTTATTGTAATTTTAAATTTTTTTAATTCTTTTTTTAATTTAATATACGGCAGTCCGACTACGGTAAAATAGTCGCCGTATATTTTTTTTACGAAACAATCGTCTTTATCCTGTACGGCGTATGCTCCGGCTTTATCCATATGTTTTCCTGCTAAAGCGCTTAATTTGTCTTTCGCAAGAGTCTGCATTTTAACAGATGCAACATCATAAAAAACGACCGTTTTTGTATTACTCATAATCGTAACGCCGGTATATACTTTGTGCAGGCTGCCGTTGAGTTCGTTAAGTATTTCAACGGAGTGTTTTTTATTTATTGGTTTTCCCAGAGTTTTACCGTTTAAAACTACTATGGTGTCGGCGGCTATTATTATTGAATTCTTGACGTTTTTTCTCACTTCGGCGGCTTTTTCAAAGGAAAGATATTTGACTATTGCGGACGGTCTTTTTAAGACGGTCTTTTCTTCTATGTCGCTTGAAATGCTTTTGAATTTTAATCCCCATTTTTTGAGAAGTTCTATTCTTCTGGGTGATTTTGAAGCAAGCACAATCTGTTCAGTCGTATTATTGTCAGGCATTTGCTGTCCTTATAAAACGGTATTTTTTATCCATTCCAGGTAGTCTTTGCTGCCGTCTTTTATCTCAAAGCACACTATTTCCGGAACTTTGTAAGGGTGGTTTTTTTTCACGGCATCAGTTATTTTTTTAAAATTTGTTTTTTTGCTTTTACAAATAAGCATTTGCTCTTTTGCCCTGTTTATTTTATTATTCCACCAGTAAACAGATTTGATTGCGGGTATTATACTAACGCAGGAAACCAGTTTGTTCTTTAAGAGGCAGTCTGTTATTTTTTTTGAAGCCTCTTTGTCAGGCGAAGTAATGACAACAGTTATATATTGCATAAAAGCTCCCGTTACTCTATATTACAATAATCAAAAATATCATTCAAGATTTATATGCCGTATTTGACAAGCCTCGGCATTTTATATATAATAACCTCAAATTAATGTTTAAAGAAGTCGTCCCGACTCACCTTTACCTTATATTGGGAAAAGGTTATATTAGAAAATATTTTATAATTTCTTATAAGGGACGGGTATCTTTATCCGTTCTATTTTTTTATTTTGTAGGATTTTTCCTACGCGGGAGGGTGTCGTCGATACAAAAAGATATCGTACTAATCAGTACATAAGAGTTCCTGAAGTCAGACTTATTGATGAAAACGGTGCGCAGGCCGGTATTGTTCCTATTGCCGAGGCTTTGTCAAGAGCTCAGGCGTGCGGACAGGATTTGATAGAAATATCTCCTCAGGCAAAACCGCCGGTATGTAAGATAATAGATTTTTCTAAATTCCGTTATGAAATTGCGAAGAAAGAAAAAGAAGCCAGAAAAAAACAGAAAAACGTACAGCTTAAAGAAGTGAGGCTAAGAACAAGAATTGCCGATCATGACCTTGAAGTTAAATTGAAAAGAATAAGGGACTTTCTTGAGGACGGAGATAAAGTCCAGCTTACGGTAATGTTTTCTGGAAGAGAAATGCAGCATAAAGATTTGGGTTTGGCAGTGCTTGAAAAAGTTAAAGAAAAAGTTTCGGATATTGCTACGATAGAAGGAAGAATAGCTTCTATGGGTACCAGATCGTTTTTGACTTTAAATCCTAAAAAAAATAAGTAAATGCAAATAAAAATATAATTGGAGGGTGTTAATCATGCCTAAGATGAAAACGCACAGCGGTGCAAAAAAAAGGTTTAGAACTACCGGTACCGGTAAATTAAAATACAAAAAACCTGGACAGAGACATTTGCTCACAGGAATGAAACCTAAGAAAGGCAGAAGCTTGAGAAAATCCGATATAGTCAATGATACGGATATGGCAAGAATGAGAAAATTTATGCCGTATTCAATGTAATGCGCAGTTTTGAAAAAATTTAAGGAGACAGTATAATGAGGGCAAAAAGTGTAGTTTATACAAGACAAAGAAAGAAAAAAACATTTAGATTGGCTAAAGGTTACTATGCTACAAAGAAAAACCGTTGGAGAATGGTGATTCAGCAGGTAGAAAAATCTTTAGTATATGCATATAACGACAGAAAAGACAGGAAAGGAATTTTCAGAAGCATGTGGATAGTAAGACTTAATGCTGCAGTAAGAGAAGAAGGCATGTCTTACAACAGATTTATTTCAGGCTTGAAGAAAGCAAACGTTATAATTGACAGAAAAATGCTTGCAGAAATTGCAGTTAACGATAACGTAACTTTCAAACAGCTTGTTGAGATTGCAAAAGCTTCATAATTGTAAAAATGAATTCATCTCCGCTAAGAACTATAATATTATTTTTCATAGCGCTTATACTTTTAGGGACAGTGTTATTGTGTTTACCTTTTTCAAGACAAGATGATACTGTCCTTTCTGTATTAACATGTCTTTTTACGTCTACCTCGGCGGTATGCGTAACAGGACTTTCTGTCGTTGATATCGGGAACTATTATACGCTTTCAGGGCAGTGGATAATTCTTATTTTGATACAGCTTGGCGGTTTGGGATATATGTTGGTTTCCACAAGTCTGGGATTACTGCTCGGAAAGATGGCGTTAAAAGACAGAAAAATAATGCAGGAATTGTTTGATATAAATTCGTTTAACGAACTTTTCAAACTGCTCAAAAAAGCTGTTTTGGTTGTGTTCGGCATAGAAATTATCGGAGCAGCGGTTTTAACATCTGTTTTTGTTAAAACTTTCCCTTTGGAAAAATCTGTGTTTTTGGGTATATTCCATTCGGTTTCCGCATTTTGTAATGCGGGGTTCAGCCCTTTCACAAACAGTTTGGAAGGATATTCTCAAACGCCTTTATTATTATACACTCTTGCGGGGCTTATAATTTTAGGTGGTCTCGGGTTCTTTGTCTTGGTTGACGTAATCGATAAAATAAGAGGCAAGAATATAAGGCTTACGTTTCATTCAAAAGTTACTTTATGGACAACTCTTATTTTGATAATGTGCGGTTTTTTTGCTTTTTCCTGCAGCCAGTTTCTGCCTCTGCTTGAGCACAGCAAATCGTTTTCTTATATTGTTAACAACTCTTTTTTTACGACTATATCCGCAAGGACAGCCGGATTTAATTCGATATCTGCAGGACTTATAACGAATTTTTCGGCGTTTATAATAATGCTGTTGATGTTTATCGGCGCAGGTTCCGGAAGTACTGCAGGCGGAGTAAAGCTTACTACCGTAACGCTTGTTTTTGTGTTTGTTAAAAGCATTTTGAAAGGAAATTCTTCATATCCGTTTGCAGGAAGGGATATGGATTCTGATTTGGTAAAAAAATCAGTAGCTGTTTTTGTTTTAATGGTCATTTTTGTCTTGACTTTTGTTGTCGCTCTGCTTTGGACAGAAGCAAACTTAGACCCTTTAAAAGTTATGTTTGAAGCCGTATCGGCGTGCTGCACTGTAGGTCTTTCTCTTGGAATTACAAGCAGCGTTTCAGATTTGGGAAGAGTTTTGCTTATACTTGCGATGTTTATCGGAAGAGTCGGAACCGTAACTATACTTATATATTTAATGAGTGGTAATTTTGTTAAAAGTAATATAAAATATCCTGAGGCGAAGCTTTTAATAGGTTAATCGTTTTAACGGAGAAAATATGGCAAAGAAACAATTTGGAGTAATAGGTCTTGGAACTTTCGGTTCAAATGTTGCAAAAGAACTTTTTAAAAGGGATTTCCCTGTTCTTGCAATTGACCATAACGAAGAATTGGTTAATAAAATAAGCCCTTTTGTTACTCAGGCTATTGCAGCTGATGCAACTGACGATAATGCTTTAAAAACAGCGGGAATAAGCGACTGCGATACTGTTATTATTTCAATAGGGCAAGATGTTGAAACAAGCATTTTGGCTACGCTTATAGCAAAAGATTTAGGCGTAAAAAACGTTATCGTAAAGTGCGTAAGCCAGTGGCATTCAAAAATAGCCGTTAAGATAGGCGCAGACAAAGTTGTTTATCCGGAACTTGAAATGGCAAAAAAATTAGCCGAAAGCATGGTTTCGCCTAATATTTTGGAGCAGATAGAGTTTTCAAAAGACTACAACCTTTTGGAAATAGTAGCTCCTGAAGATTTTTGGGGAAAAACCATAAAAACATCCGGAGTAAGAAACAAATACGGAATAAATATTATTGCCGTAAAAAGACAAATTCCTTTTGTTAATGACGACGGTCAGACGGATATAAAAGAAGATACTAACGTTGCTCCGGGCCCTGATGATGAAATTTTGGAAAATGATGTTTTGGTCGTAGTAGGCAAACAGGAAGAATTGGAAAAGTTAAAGAAATTATAAAGGTATTTATGGATATAAAGAAACAGGAAGAATTATTGGAAATGGCGAAGTTTTATTTTTTAAACAGCAAGTTTGATGAAGCTGTCGCCGAATTTAAAAAAGTTTTAAAAATCAACCCTTTGAATGCGGACGTTTACTGCAATCTGGGATTGATATATGAAAACAGAAAACAGAAAGAAGAAGCAAAAAAGATGTATGAAAAATGTCTGGAAATAGATAAAAAGAATAAAGTCGCCAGAGAACATATTAATAAACTTATAGGATTTAATGATGAACAAGATTGATTCGATACTTAAAGAGGCATTGGATAAAGTTAAAACTGCGGAGCTTGATACAATTGAAAACATCAGGATTGAGTATTTGGGGAAAAAAGGGAAAATAACTGAAATATTAAAGACTCTTTCGTCGTTGTCAATAGAAGAAAAAAAACAGATCGGTTCCGAAATTAACGCTGCAAAAGACGCTCTTAATGATGCTGTCGAGAGCAAGAAAAAAGAAATCACAAATAAACTTTTGGAAGAAAAGATGAAAAATGAGAAGATCGACGTGTCTTCTGCATTTTCATTTACTTTCCCGAAAGGGCATTATCACATAATAAGCAGAACGATAGAAGAAATGAGCGATATATTTGTTTCTCTCGGGTTTGATGTCTCGCAGGGGAGAGAAATAGAAACAGACTGGTATAATTTTGAAGCGCTGAATATACCTAAAGACCATCCTGCAAGGGATACGCAGGATACTTTTTATCTTGAAAATTCATCGAATCTTTTAAGAACGCATACTTCTCCGGCGCAGATACATATTATGGAAGAGTCAAAACCTCCTATAAAGGTTATAGTACCGGGCAGAGTTTACAGAAATGAAGCTACAGATGCAACGCATTCGGCAATATTTCACCAGATTGAAGGTTTAGTTGTCGGTGAAAAAGTAACATTTGCGGAATTAAAAGGAACTTTGTCTTTGTTCATTCACAGACTTTTCGGGCAGGAACTGGATTTAAGATTCAGACCTTCGCACTTTCAGTTTACAGAGCCGTCTGCTGAAGTTGATATTAAGTGCGTATTGTGCGGCGGTAAAGGCTGCAGAGTATGCAAAGGTTCAGGCTGGCTTGAAATGCTAGGCTGCGGAATGGTTCATCCGAACGTTTTCAGGGCTGTAAAATACGATCCTGAAAAATATACGGGGTACGCTTTCGGGTTAGGCGTTGAGAGATTTGCAATGTTTAAATACGGTATTGACGATATGAGAGTTCTGTATGAAAACGATTTAAGGGTTTTAAGACAATTTTAATTAAGAAAAGAGGATATATATAAATGAAGATTTCGTATAATTGGCTCAGAGACATAGTTGATTTCGATTTATCGCCGCAAGAGCTTTGCCATACGCTTACTTCTTTGGGAGTTGAAACATCCGTCATAAGCGGGGGCGTCCAGTGGAAAGGCGTTATTACGGCCAAAGTTGTCGACAGACAAAAACATCCTAATGCCGACAAACTTTCAATATGCAGGGTTAATGACGGCAACAAAGAATATGAAATAGTCTGCGGCGCAAAAAACGTTGAAGTCGGTCAGATTATTCCGTTAGCGGTGCTTGGCGCTGTTCTTCCTGGAGATTTTGTCATAAAGCCTGCGAAAATAAGAGGAGTTGCTTCTGAAGGAATGATATGTTCCGAACAGGAGCTTGGGCTTAAGGCGGAATCTGACGGGATTATGGTTTTAGGCGAAGATACGCCGTTGGGTAAAAATTTGGAAGACGTTTTGGGCGAAGCTGATACTATTTTGGAAATAGAAATAACGACAAACAGAGGCGATTGTCTTAGTCATTGGGGCGTTGCCAGGGAAATAGCCGCAAAACTTCAAAAAATACCGAATCTGCCTATTATTAAAAATGTAAAATTTTCAGAAAGCAATGTTATAGAGATAAAAGACAAAGATTTATGTACCAGATATATAGGATGTCAAATAAAGGGCGTTAAAATCGGCCCGTCTCCGAAATGGATGGCTGACAGGCTTGAAAGCTGCGGAATAAAATCGATTAATAATATAGTCGATATAACGAATTACGTCCTTTTAGAGCTTGGGCATCCCCTTCATGCTTTTGATTCTTCAACAATAAGCGGAGGAAAAATTATAGTAAGAAGAGCAAACCAGGGAGAAAAAATAACAACTCTTGACGGAAAAACTCATGAACTTACATCTAATATGCTTCTTATTGCCGATGCGTCAAAACCGCTTGCCGTAGCAGGCGTGATAGGCGGCGAGTTTTCTTCAATTAACGAAACAACGACCGATATATTTTTGGAAAGCGCCGTTTTTAATCCTGGTAATATAAGAAAAACAGCAAGAACGTTAAATATTTCTACTGATGCTTCCTACAGATACGAGAGGGGAACTTCATGGGAAGTCGCTGAAATGGCAAGCTGGAGAGCTGTAAATCTTATTGCCGAACTTGCCGGAGGAAGACTTGAATTAAGAGAAGATGTAAATTCTCCCGAGAACAAAAAAGTTATAATTCAGCTGAGAGTGGAAAGAGTTGCAAAAATTCTCGGATATGAAATAGACGAAAAAACTATCGCTAATATATTAAGATTTTTAGGCATAGAAATAAGCACTAAAGTCGAAAAAGTTCTTATAGCTGAAGTTCCTTCATACAGAAACGACATTAAAGAAGAAATAGATTTGATAGAAGAAATTGCAAGAGTAAACGGTTATGAAAATATTCCGGTAGTAAAAGAATCAAATTCTTTTGCCGGCGCAGGCAAACAAAATCTGTCTTCAAACAAAATAATAAAAAATATCAGCAGCGGTCTTGTCGGTTTGGGCTTTTGCGAAGTTATGAATTACAGCTTTGCGGAAATAAAGGATTTGGACAAATTGTTCCTGAATTACAGCTATAAAATAGCAAATCCTATTTCAAAAGAAAACGAAGTTTTAAGACCTTCTTTGCTCGTCGGATTGATGAAGAATTTCAATTTTAATTCCGGACAAGGCACAAACGATATAAAAATATTCGAAATAGGCAGGATTTTTGACGCCAAAGGCGAAAGAAAAGTTTTGGGTATTTTAATGTCGGGGACGGTTTGGCAGACATGGTGGAAATGGGAAGAAAATAAGATAAACCCTGTTTTTGACTTTTATTTTGCCGGAGGAGTAATAAACAGAATACTTCCGTCAAATGAATTTACAATATCCGAAAACAGAAGTCCTGAAAAATATTATCATCCGGGAAAAACAGCCGCAATTGTTTACAGAGGGAAACCTGTAGGACAGTTCGGCGTTTTGAGACCTGACATTACCGAAAATACGCAGAATGAAGTCATTTATGCCGAAATGGATATAGAAAGTATAGAAAGCGAATATAAGATTAAAGTCAATACTTACGAACATGTCGCAAAATTTCCTTCCGTAAAAAGAGATATTTCCGTTGTAAGTTCAAAGGAAGTTAAGTTTGATAAAATAGAAAAAGTAATTAAGCAGGTTATGAAAACAGGCGGAATTTTAAAGGATTTTAACCTTTTTTCAGTTTATGAAAGCGAAAAACTGGGCTCTGATAAAATAAGCTATTCTTTCAGACTGTTTTACAGACATAATGATAAGACTTTAAACGATGCTGAAGTTAACGCCGATATGCAGTCTCTTTTAAATAAGTTAGACGGCGATTTGGGAATAAAACTGAGAAGTTAAAACCGTATTGATTTTTTTGTATTCATAATATATAATTAATAAGAGAGAAGAGTGTAATAAAAGAGGTTTTATGTCAACAAAAAAAACTAAAAAAAAGGTTTGGTCAAAGCCTAAACTTACTAAAATAAAAGTTGAATTGGATTCAATAATATCTGCAAGCGACATGTATTATTAATGAATGCCGTTTGCCGGTTTATCCCATATTTTTTAAACATGTACCTGCCTAAAGCAGGTATATGTTTTTTCTGTAGGTAAATATGAAAATTGGCATAGATATTGAAGAAGTAAAAAGATTTTCAAAACTTGTAAAAGATACGGCATTCCTGAAAAGAGTTTTTTCTCAAAACGAAATAGACTACTGTATGTCAAAAAAAAATTTATCCCAGCATTTTGCGGTCAGATTTGCAGGCAAAGAAGCAGTTTGGAAAGCAATCAACAGCAAAAAGAATGTTTCAATAACGGATATTTCTTTTAAAAATATAGACAGCGGTAAACCTGAAGTATACATAAAAAATAAAAAAGCTTCTGATATTGATATTTCATTTTCACATACGAAAAATACGGTTGTCGCTGTTGCCATAGTATCCGAATAAATATGAAAATTCATAATATTTTTAAAAGAAGTCCTTTCAGTCATAAAAATGATTTCGGGCATGTGCTGGTAGTAGGAAGCTCTTACAATATGCCCGGCGCAGGAATATTATGTGCGAATTCGGCTATACGATCCGGAGCCGGTCTCGTAACCTTTGCTTTTCCCGAATCAGCTTATCCTGTAATTGCCAAAAATATTAAACCTGAAATCATGCTGTTCCCTTTAAAAGATAAGAGAGGAGAAATATCTTTCAAAGCCGTAAAAGAAATAATAAATTTTATAGAAAAGAAAAAAATAACTTCGGTAGTTGCAGGCTGCGGCGCCGGACAAAACAGTAACATAAAAAAATTAATAACGGCCATTATTAAAAAATATGATATTTTCGTTACGATAGATGCCGACGGAATTAATTCTTTTCAAAAGATGCAGAAAAACGGCATAATTAAAGATTTTGTAAATGCAAAAGCAAAGATTATTCTCACTCCGCATCCGAAAGAATTTGAAAGAATATCAGGAATGCCTTATAATCCGGCAGATTCTTTCAGACGTGAAGCTGCTAAAACTTTTGCTTCAAATAATGGTATAATTTGTGTGTTGAAAGGGCATAAAACAATAGTCAGCGACGGCCGCGGTATATATGTCAATAACAGCGGAAACGCAGGTATGGCAACGGCCGGAAGCGGCGATGTTTTGGCAGGAATAATTTCTGCTTTTGTCTGTAATAAAAATAAAAACTTGATGCTTAAGGTTGCGTCTGCCGTATATGTGCACGGACTTGCAGGCGATAAAGCAGCCGCAGAAAAAACTCAAACGTCGCTTATTGCAAGCGATATAATTGACAATATTGCATCGGCTATCGGGAGCATAAAATGAATTTGTTAAAAGAATTACAAAATATAAGAAGGACCATACATCAATATCCTGAATTGGGAAACGAAGAATTTAAAACAGCCGCTTTTGTCGAAAAAATATTAAAAGAACACAAAGTAAAAACTTACAGGCTTTGCGGTACCGGAGTTATAGGCGTCATAGAAGGTAAAAAACAAAGCGGAAATAAAGCAAAGACTATAGCTTTAAGAGCCGATTTGGACGCATTGCCGATATTTGAAAAAAATAAAACTCCTTATTCGTCAAAAAATAAAGGAATTATGCACGCCTGCGGACATGACGGGAATACAACAATTATGCTCGGCGCGGCAATGCTTTTATCCGAACAGACAAAAGATTTTTCGGGAAAAGTGCAATTTCTGTTTCAGCCGAACGAAGAAGCTTCCGGCGGAGCGCAGAGAATGATAGATGCCGGCGCTTTGTCAAAAAATAAAGTTGACTGTATTTTGGGAGTTCATGTCAGCCCATGGATTAAAACGGGAAGGGTTGCTTTAAAATACGGCGCGATGATGGCCGGCGTAGATAAATTTGTAATTGAAATAAAAGGCCTTTTAGGCCACGGAGCGTATCCTCATTTGTCGAAAGACTCCATAGTAGCAGCTTCTGAGTTCGTTACTTCTCTGCAAAATATAGTTTCTAGAATTTTAAACCCTCTTGAGCCTGCCGTTATAACCGTAGGCGAAATAAAAGGCGGCGAGAGATATAATATTATTTGCGATAACGTAAAACTTACCGGTACGGTGAGAACGTTAAATATAAAAACAAGAGAAATTATAAAAAAAGAGATAATGAAAAGACTTGACGGAATATGCAAAATTTACGGCATGACTTACAGCGCCGATTACAGACTGCTTGGAAGTCCGCTTATAAATGACGAGTCAATGGTTGATATATGCGTTGAAAGCGCAAAAGAATGTTACGGAGAAAAATCTGTAGATTTGCTTAAAGAACCGTCAATGGGCGGAGAAGATTTTGCCGAGTACTTAAAAGAAGTTAAAGGCTGTTTTATATATGTAGGAACATCTTCAAACAAAGCAACGTCTTATCCTTGGCATCACGAACAATTTGATTTGGATGAGACGGCTCTTCCTTCGGCGTCGGAATATATCGCCCATACGGCAAAAATTATTTTAAATAAATAAAAATATGAAATTAATAAAAACAGCGGCATCTTTATGCCTCCTTATAGGATTGAACTTTTTATGCCAGCGGCTTGTATCAGCGTTGAATATTAATTTTCCGGCATCTCTTATAGGTATGATAATTTTAAGTCTTCTGATGTATTTTAAAATTATCAAAGTGGAATTTATAGAGTACGGGGGAGAACTGCTGCTGAATAACATCAGCTTGTTTTTTGTGCCTCTTTTGGTCGGAGGCATAGGTTATTTATTTGTGGTTAAAAATGACCTTATGGTAATTTTTGAAATTTTTATAATAACTTCAGTAGTTTTAATAATAGTAACAGGGTTGCTGGTGCAGTATTTGCTCATGAAAAAAATATACAGGAAAAGAAAAGAGCAGCTTTCAAAAAGATAACATGGAAAATATATTTATAAAAATCTTAATAATCGCAATCACGATAGCCGTTTATAAGATGTCGTCAAAAATTAGGGAGATAAAGCATCTTTCCGTGATTCCTCCGGTTATTTTATGCGCCGTAATAATTTATATTTTAAACGCATTGTTTAAAGTAGACTACAACGTTTATAACTCAGGCGGGAAAATCCTGACTTTTTTGCTTGGTCCGGCAATCATAGCTTTTTCTCTCCCTTTGATAAAAAATCTTAAAGTTTTGCAGAAAAATTACAGTATAATTCTTATAGGGGTATGCATTTCAACGGTATTTGCCGTTTTATCGGTTGTCTGCGTAGCGTTGCTTTTAAAGGCAAATCCGGACATAATGCTGTCAATCGTTCCGAAAGCGGTTACGACTCCCGTAGCAATCGAGATATCAAAAGTTCTCGGAGGCAAACCGGAAATAACAATTTTGCTTACGATTTTTTCAGGCATGTTCGGAGCTATTTTCGGTCATTGGATATTGAAAGGAATAAACGTCAAAAATAATCTCGCCATAGGAGTTGCCATCGGTTCTGTAAGCCATGTTCTCGGAACTGCCAAATGTTACGATGAAAACTCTCTTCAGGCCGCCGTCAGCACAATTACTCTTGTTTTATCATGCGTTACAACGGCTCTTATTGCGCCGCTGATAATTAAACTTATATTCTGACAGTTTGTTTATAATAATATTTTTTAGTAATATAAATACAGCGTTATTATAAACACAGGGGTAATAAATGCCTAAACTTATTACGATTGTCGACGATGAAGAAGATATATTGGAGTTATTGTCAGTTAATCTGAAAAAAAACGGCTATAGTGTCCAGACATACGGGAATGCCTCGGATTTATTCAAACAGATAAATAAAAAAATTCCTGATTTAATGATACTCGATATTATGCTTCCCGATATGGACGGATACGATATATGTAAAAAAGTGAAAAATGATCCGGTTCTTAAAAGCGTTCCGATAATAATGCTGAGCGCAAAATCCGAAGAAACAGACAAAATCATAGGACTTGAACTCGGAGCCGACGACTACGTTACAAAACCTTTTTCTCCAAAAGAGCTTGTCGCAAGGGTTAAAGCTGTTTTAAGAAGGACTGAAACAAAAGCCGCTTTAAAAGAGACTTCAGCGGCGGACGGCAGGATAAAACTTAATAAAGAAGAATTTAATATAATTGTCGACGGTAAAAAAATTGACGTTACAAATACGGAATTCAAACTCCTTGAATTGTTGATGTCAAAAAAAGGATTTGTTTTTTCCAGAGAAAAAATTTTGGATTATATATGGGAAGACAAGGATATCTTTGACAGAACGATAGATGTCCATATAAGGCATTTGAGAACAAAACTCGGCAAATTCGGAAGCGTTATAAAAAATATACACGGCGTAGGTTATAAAATTGAAGATAAATAGTTTTTTTATAAAATTATTTTTGTCTTTCATCGTAAGCATTTTCTGCACTTCATTTATTTTTTTCATAGCGACAAACCAGTATATCAAGAAACAAAACAAGCAGATATTTATAGAACAGCTGTCGGTAAATAAAGATACCGTGCTAAGAGAAATAAAGCCTTTTATAAAACAGAATAAAATTAAAGAGCTTGACTATTTTGTGCACATGACGGCTAAAACTATGCAAAGAAGAATCACCGTAATAGATGTTGACGGTAAAGTAATTTCGGATTCGGATAAAAATGTCGTTGAAATGCAGAATCATTTAAACAGAAAAGAGGTCAGAAGCGCTTTGGCCGGAGAAACGGCGTACGATATACGTTACAGCTCGACTTTAAACCAGGAAATGCTCTATATAGCTTCGCCGATTGAAATAAATTCGAAAACGGCCGGAATTTTAAGGCTCAGCATGCCGCTGAGCAAAATAAATATTTTTTCGCAGGAGATGAGAAAAAATATACTTATAATAGTTTTGGCGGCTTGTTTTACGGCTTTATTTTTGTCGTATTTTTTTACAAAAAATATTTCAGATAAAGTCATAAAACTGAGAAATGCTTCGGAAAGAATGGCAAAAGGCGATTTTAAAATAAAAATTCTTACAAAATCCGAAGACGATTTGGACAAACTGGCGGAAAGTTTTAATTTTATGAGCGAAAAAATAGAAGAGCTCTTTTTGCAGACAAAAGAACAAAATGACAAACTGGATAAAATTCTGTCTTCTGTTGATGATACTATTCTTTTGTTGGATAAATCCGGCAGGATTTTAATGCACAATAACGCTTTTGCAAAACACTTTAAAAATATAAATCCTGACAATAAGTATTACTGGGAAATTTTCAGGTCGGGTGAGATTGAAGACGCCGTTAAAAATATTGCCAAAAACAGCAATGCCGCTCTATCGAAAGAAATAAAAGAAGAAGAAAAATATTTTTTGTTTACGGCCTGTTCCGTTTTGACAAGCGATAATATTGTTTTAACTTTTCATAATATTACTTCGATGAAACAAATGGAATTAATGAAAAGAGAATTTGTGGCAAACGCTTCTCATGAATTAAAAACGCCTCTTACGGCAATAAACGGTTTTGTGGAAACTATAGAAACCGAAACAGATATTGCAAATATCAGACATTATATAGAAATAATAAAGAAACATTCTTTAAGGTTATCAAGGATAGTTACGGACCTTTTGTCTCTTTCCGAAATGGAAAATAACAAAAATATTGAAATGTCTTCTTTGGATTTGGGGAAAATTGTTTCAGATACAATGAATTTGTTTGCGGGAAAAATAACTGCAAAAAATTTAACGTTCCAGTTTATAAAAAAAGACGATGAAAAATATACAGTGTCAGGAAACGAATTTTATATAGAGCAGATGCTTATAAATTTAATAGAAAACGCAATAAAATATACGGAAAAAGGCGCTGTTACGGTTAAGCTTGATAAACAGGATAACAGGGTTATATTGTCAGTATCCGATACCGGCATAGGCATAGCCGAAGAACATTTGCCGAGAATATTCGAACGGTTTTATGTGGTTGACAAAGCCAGAAGCCGTAAAACAGGCGGAACAGGTTTGGGATTATCTATTGTTAAATATATAGTAAACAATCACAATGCGGTTATAGAAGTTTCAAGCAGGCAAAGCGCAGGCACGGTTTTTACCGTTAAATTTTAACCGCATTCTTTCCGATAAACTTAATATCAGCCCTTAACAAATCTTTAACATTTCCTTCATTTTTACTTAATTTTCATTTTGTATTATTTTGCCATAAACAAAATTTTGGGAATGAGAATTATAGAAAAAGGAGGAAGTATGAAGTTAAAAGGAAGTTTTGCGTTAGTGTTAGCGTGCGTAATGCTGTTGTCAGGGAAAGTTTTTGCGTCAGGAGTTGAAGATCTCGCAAATTTACTTGCGGAAAAAGGGGTAATCTCTTACGGACAGGCTCAGCAGATTGTTACCGAATCAAATGAACAGGCGAGACAGGAGCTGTTAAGCGGCAAATCTGTCTTGGTTCCTCAATGGGTACAGAATATGACGTTTCAGGGTGATTTAAGACTAAGAGCGCAGACGGATTGGGATTCAAGTAATAATTCAAGACTTAGAGAAAGAATGAGATTGAGACTCGGCGTTGAAACAAGACCTGTTGAGAAAATGCAGATCGGTTTCGGTCTTGCCACAGGATCAATGGGCGTTTCAGGTACAAGCGTAAAAGATGCGGAAGCAAGTTCTACAAACCACACGTTTGAATATATGAACAAAGCTCCGATAATGGTTGATTACGGTTATATACAGTATGAACCTCTTGAGTATTTGACCGTAAGGGGCGGTAAGGTTAAATCGAAAACTCAAATTTGGAATACAAGCGATTTGCTTTGGGACGGAGATTATAATCCGGACGGAGTAAATGCGACTTTAAAAACATCTGTATCCGAATCTTCAAAGTTTACGGCTAATGCAGGGTGGTATACATTCGGCGAAGGTAAACAGGGAAATCTTTTGGCTGACGCATATATTTTGCAGCCTGTAATTGAGTTCAGCCGGTCAGACGTTAAAGTAAAAGCAGGTCTTGCATACCAGCAGTTTAATTTTGCGGGAAGAACTAATGCAGGCACAGGAATTGTTAAAAATTATGATTATAAAGTCGTAAATCCAAGCTTATCTGTTGATATTGACAACGCAATAGGAGGCTTAACGTTTAATATATACGGCGACTTTGCTCAAAACATACAAAACGATATGCCTAAAGTTAATAATGAAGATGCCGTGACAGGCTATTTGGCAGGTATAGGTCTCGGACATAATAAGCTGGATAAGTTCGGGACATGGCAGGTAAAGGCTATGTACAGATATCTTGAACAGTATGCAGTTCCTGAAGGTCTGGGAGACAGCGATGCATACGGAGGAAAAGCAGGGAAAGGTTATGAATTAACAGCCACTTTCGGCTTAACAAAAGCTCTTTCTTTCGGAATAGATTATTACCAGATGACAAATATAGACGGTAATGTGCCAAAAAGCCTTTGCCAGTTTGATTTTGTGTACAAGTTTTAATTAAAAAGGAGATAAAAAATGAAATTGTTTAAAAGTTTGTTTGCAGTGCTGCTGATGATAACCTGTGTGAACTCGGTATTGTTGGCAAAAGTTATTGTTGAAGGGTCAACTACGGTTTTGCCTGTAGCACAGAGAGCCGCTGAAGAAATAATGGATTCTAACAGTGAAATAGAAATAACGGTAAGAGGCGGAGGCTCAGGCGTGGGAATTAATTCTCTTATCTCGAAAAAATGCGATATAGCAACGGCGTCAAGATCAATTAAAGATTCCGAACTCCAAAAAGCAAGTTCAAACGGAGTAGCTCCTAAAGCATATGTCGTAGCCATGGACGGAATAGCGGTAGTCGTTAATTCTTCGAATCAGGTAAGAAAATTGAGCAAAGCCCAGGTAAAAGGAATTTTTACAGGCAAAATTTCAAACTGGTCTGAAGTAGGCGGAATAAACGAAAAAATAGTGGTTGTTTCAAGAGACAGTTCAAGCGGCACGTTTGAAGCTTTTAACGAACTTGCATTGAACAAAGAAAAAGTAAGGGCGGATGCTCTTATGCAGGCGTCAAATCAGGCAGTTGCCACAACCGTTAAAAATACAAAAGGCGCAATAGGATATGTAGGAATAGGTTATGTGAAAGATTTAAGCGATGTCGCAATAGACGGAGTTAAAGCTGCTCCTGAAACGGTTCTTTCAAACAAATATCCTTATTCAAGACCGTTGTTTATGTATACAAACGGACCTGCAAAGGGAGAAGCAAAAGAATATTTGGATTTTATTTTGAGTGCTGACGGGCAGGCATTGGTAAAGAGAGAAGGTTTTGTCGGTTTGAAATAAGTACGGTATAATTTAAATAGAAAATGCGGGCGTAATTTATAACGCCCGCATTTTTTTTGTTCCGGCATACAATGTTAAAATTAACAATTTGTTAACAATTAATTTATTCTTTATTAACTTATATTTTATACAATTTTTCAAAAGTTATAAGAGAGTTAAATAAAATGAACAGTCAAAAAGAAAAAATTATTAAATTAATATTTACAATTCTTGCGTTTGCATCGCTGTTGTTTTTGCTCGGGATAATAATAGTTTTGTTTAAGGAAAGCCTGCCTATATTTAAAGAAGTTAAGCTGCATGATTTCATTTTCGGGAAACACTGGTATCCGACATACGATCCTCCCGAATACGGCATAATGCCTTTGATAGCGGCGTCTTTCTGGGTAACGGCAGGGGCAATGATTGTCTGTGTTCCTCTCGGACTTGGAAGCGCTTTATATATTAATGAAATAGCTTCTTTCAGACAAAAACAAATTCTTAAACCGATAATAGAAATTCTTGCCGGGATACCTTCTATAGTTTACGGATTTTTCGGCATGCTTATAGTTGCGCCGTTTTTACAGAATCTTTTAAATATTCCGTCAGGGTTGTGCGCTTTTACGGCAAGTCTGGTTTTGGGGATAATGGCAATACCGACGGTAACAAGTTTATCGGAAGATTCTTTAAGTTTTGTGCCTAAAAGTTTTAAAGAGGCTTCCTATGCATTGGGGGCAAACCGCTGGCAGACTTTAATAAAAGTTGTAATTCCTGCTTCAATGTCGGGAATATCGACTTCGGTGATTTTGGGGATGAGCAGAATTGTCGGCGAAACTATGACGGTTTTAATGGTGTCTGGCGGCGCGGCAATTATGCCGAAATCTATTTTCGATCCGGTTCGTCCGATGACTTCCACAATAGCGGCCGAAATGGGAGAATCCGCGGTAGGATCGCCTCATTACCACGCTCTTTTTGCAATAGGACTGATATTATTTTTAGTAACGCTTATTTTTAACGTAGCAGCAGAACATATAAGTAAAAAATACAGGGTTAAATTAGGGTTAAACAGATGAAAAATAAAATCAGCCAATTTTTAGGTTTTTCAATAATAACGATTTGCATAATAATTACGCTTTTTTTCCTTGCGAGCATAATATATTTAATAGCGGCAAAAGGGTTAAGCGCGATATCATGGGAATTTTTAACAAGCATACCGAGGAAATCAATGACTGAGGGCGGCGTTGCTCCCGCTATAATAGGGACTTTTTACCTGGTTGTAGGTTCAATTCTTATAGCTCTTCCTTTGGGCATAGCATGCGCAATTTATATAAATGAATACAGTCCGACAGGGTATATGGTAAATATAATAAGAATGAGCATAAATAATCTTGCCGGCGTGCCTTCCGTTGTTTTCGGATTATTCGGACTTGCCGTTTTTGTAAACTTTTTCGGTTTCGGTGTTTCCATTCTATCGGGAAGTTTGACGCTGGCAATGTTAATTCTTCCAAGCATAATATCGGCTTCTCAGGAATCTTTGATGGCGGTTCCTTATTCGATAAGAGAGGCTTCTCTTGCTTTGGGCGCTACACAGTGGCAAACCATAAGAAAAATAGTTCTTCCGACCGCATTGCCTGGAATTATGACTGGAGTAATTTTAAGCATAGGAAGAGCGGCGGGCGAAACGGCTCCTATTTTATTTACGGCGGCGACATTTTACAGAAGAAGTTATCCTAAATCTCCTCTTGACGAAACAATGGCTTTACCGTATCACATATACGCTCTTATGACTGAAGGAACGCACCCTGACAAACAGGTTGCCATAGCTTACGGCTGCTCGTTAATACTTTTGGCTGTTGTTTTGCTTATATCTGCTTTTGCAATAATATTAAGAAATAAATATAGGAGCACTTATGTCAATTAATAATGAAGAAAAAATTAAAATTAAAGCTGATAATATAAATTTTTATTACGGTCAAAGCCATGCCATTAAAAATTTAAGCATAGATATTTATGATAAAAAAGTTACAGCTTTTATCGGACCTTCCGGCTGCGGGAAATCTACTTTCTTGAGAATGCTTAATAAAATGAACGATTTAGTTCCTAATACCAGGGCTGAAGGAACTTTGTTATTTGACGGACAGGATATTCTTGAAAAGAACACAGATGTCGTAAGTATAAGAAAAAAAGTCGGCATGGTATTTCAAAAGCCTAATCCGTTTCCTAAAACCATATTTCAAAATATTGCTTACGGTCTTGAAGTAAACGGCGTAAAAGATAAGGATTTTATAAGAAAACGAGTCGAAGATTCTTTAAGAAAAGCGGCTTTATGGGAAGAAGTCAAAACAAGGCTTCATACAAGCGCTTTAATGCTCTCCGGCGGCCAGCAGCAAAGATTATGCATAGCAAGGTGTCTTGCCGTGGAACCTCAGGTTATTTTATTTGACGAACCGTGTGCAAGTCTTGATCCTATATCAACAAATAAAATCGAAGAATTAATTTTGGAGCTCAAGAAATTTTATACGATAGTAATAGTAACGCATAATATGCAGCAGGCGGCCAGAGTTTCCGATTACACGGCGTTTATGTATCTGGGCGAACTCATAGAATTTGATAAAACGGCTACAATGTTTACAGTTCCTAAACAGCCTAAAACAGAAGAATATCTGTCCGGGAAATTCGGTTAATTTATATGTATGAAACTATAAAATACTCGTAGAGGAAAAAATGAATGTTAAATGAGAGAATAAAAGATTTAAAAAAGCATCTTATTGATTACGGAAGCCTTGTGGAAAAAATGCTGCAGATAACTACCAAAGGTCTTTTGGATAAAAATAAAAGTTTGTTGGAAGACGTCATAAATATAAAAGAGCCTATCGCCAATAATTACGAAATAGAATTTGATGAAATATGCGCAAACACTATCGCCCAGTACCAGCCTGTTTCCAAAAATTTAAGAACTATCATAAGCATTATAAAAATGAGCAATGATCTGGAAAGAATGGCAGACCACTGCGTTAATATTGCGGAGTACAGCTTATCTTTAATAAAAGAGCCTGATATAAAGCAGCTTATAGACCTGCCAAAGATGGCAATGCTTACAAACAGCATGTTAAAAGACAGTATACAGTCTTTTGTAAATGAAGACGTTTGTCTTGCAAAAGAAGTTTGTTTAAGAGACGACATTATAGATAAGCTTAATAAAATTATTAAAGACGATTTATATGTTTTGATGAAAGAGAACGGAGATGTCATAAAAAACGCTCTTAAACTTATCGCAATATCCGGTAATCTTGAAAGAATAGCCGATTTAACTACAAACATTTGCGAAGAAGTTATCTATTTTTCCGAAGGGTTTGTTATTAAACACAATTCGGACAAAAGCAGAAATGAAGAGAAAAACAGCGGCAGTTACAGGAAATAAAGATGAAATTTAAAAATAAAAATTTTTGTCGTTTATGCAGAAAGCGTTTTTAATATGTTCCGTAACTTCGCCGCATATTGAAATGACGTCAAACCGTATGTCGTTTTTTATTTTGTTTTTTTTAATGTAATGTAAGGCAGTTTTTGTTATTCTCAGCTGTTTTGATTTGTTAACGAATTCGCACGGGCTGCCGAAATCTTTATTTTTTCTGAATTTTACTTCCACAAAAACAAATGTTTTTTTATCTTTTGCAATAATGTCTATTTCGCCGACAGGCGGCAAAAGATAATTCATCTCGATTATCTTAAAGCCTGATTTTTTTAGATAATCGGCTGCATTTTTTTCGTAGTTTTTGCCGGTTTCAGCGTTTGTTGAGTTCATTAATTAAATAATATCTTTTATCGGCGCGAATGTTTTTCTGTGTATTGCGCAAGGACCGAAAGATTTAATTTTTTCTATATGCGCTTTGGTTCCGTAGCCTTTATGCTTTTCAAAGCCGTATTGAGGAAATTGTTTCGCATATTCGTACATAATATTGTCTCTTGTAACTTTTGCCAGGATAGAAGCGCAGGCGATACAGGCGCTTTTCGCGTCGCCTGAAACTATTGCCGTCTGGTTAATCTTTATTCCGGGTATTTTATGGTTTCCGTCCACAAGAACCATATCCGGTTTTACTGACAGCGTTTCAACTGCTTTTTTCATGGCGGCAAAAGTTGCCTGTAAAATGTTTATTTCGTCAATTACGTAATTGTCGATTACTTGGATGCTGTAAGCTGTCGCTTTTTCTTTAATAATATCAAACAAAAAAATTCTTTTTTTTTCAGAAAGTTTTTTTGAATCGTTAACGTCTTTTATATAAATATCTTTGGGGAGAATTACTGCCGCGGCTACCACCGGACCTGCTAAAGGACCCCGCCCTGCCTCATCAACTCCCGAGACAAAACTGAGTCCTTTATCATAAAATACTTTATCAAAAAGAAAAATGGTATTTTCCTTTTATCGTTAATTTGCTGCAGATTCTTCTTTTTCGCCGGCTATTTTGTTCTTGATTTCAGATATTCTGGCTGCTTTTCCGGAGAGTTTCTTTAAGTAATAAAGTTTGGCTCTTCTGACTTTTCCCTGTCTTACAAGTTCAATTTTATCGATTCTTGGCGAGTGAAGAGGGAAAATTCTCTCTACGCCTACGCCGAAAGAAATTTTTCTTGCGGTGAAAGTTTCAGACAAACCTGAACCTTTTCTCTGAATAACAACGCCTTCGAACACCTGTATTCTTTCATTTCCGCCTTCGACAACTTTGAAGTGGACTTTTACGGTATCTCCTGATTTAAACTGTACTTTAACGTCTTTTTTTTGCGATGCTGCAATTTGTTCTATAAGCGACATTTTGATACTCCTTTATCAACTATTTACTGTTTTTATTTTTTTAATAAGTCAGGTCTTCTGATTTTTGTTCTTTCATAAGACTGCTGCTTTCGCCATTTTTCTATTTCTGCATGATTGCCTGATAATAAAACGTCAGGAACTTTCATATTTTTAAATTTTGCTGGTCTTGTATAATGCGGATAATCAAGTATTCCGTCATAAAAAGAATCCTGTTCTACGGACGATTTATCCTGTACAACGTCAGGCAGCATTCTGGCAACCGAGTCTATTAAAACCATTGCCGGAATTTCGCCTCCGGTTAAAACGTAATCTCCTATCGAGATTTCTTCGTCAACCCAGGACATAACTCTTTCATCTATACCTTCGTAGTGTCCGCACAGCAAAACCAAATGTTCGTATTTAGAAAGTTTTTTAACCTTTTGCGTATCTAATTTTTGCCCTTGTGGACTCATATAAATAACATAAGGTTTTTTCAACGGTTTTTTATACAGAGAATTCTTTTTTTTGACTCCCAAACTTTTAAGAGCCGAATATATCGGTTCAGGCTTCATTACCATGCCTGGCCCGCCTCCGAAAGGTCTGTCATCCACCGTATTATGCTTATCTTTTGTAAAAGATCTTATATCGCTGCAATTAATATCAAGTATTTTCTTTTCTCTTGCTTTTGCCAATAAACTGCAAGTTAAAGGCCCTTCAAACATTTCAGGAAATATTGTTAAAATATCAATCCTCATAAACTGTTAAACCAAGATATTCTAAGTCTGCCTGCTTGAGTTTTGTACCGTAAATATCGTTATATCCTTCAGGCAAACATACAAAAATATTCTTTCTTGATACACTGACTTTTGTTACAATAGACTTAAGAGCAGGAATCAAAAGTTCTTCGTCTTGTGATTTTATAGTCCATACGTCATTTGTTCCTGTAGATAAAACGCCGGATAATAAACCCAGCATATTACCGTCTTGATCATAAACTTCAAAACCTAAAATGTCAGCAATTTTCCATTTTAAATTTTTTGCTGCTTTATCAATGCTTCCCATTTAACTATTCTACTATCTCCAGTGTAGTTCTTTTGTCAAGCTTGGCGGAAGCAGAATTGAGAATAATTCTAATTGCTTTTATTATTCTTCCTTCTTTGCCTATTATTTTACCTCTGTCTCCGTCTGCAACTTTAAGTTCCAAAATCGTTGATTTTTCGCCGACAACTTCATTAACTTCAACTTTGTCAGGATTGTCAACAAGCGCTTTTGCTATATAAAGAATTAAATCTTTCATTTGTTATCTCCGTACCGTAAATTTATCAATGTAAAACAAATTATTCAGCAGGCTGTTGTTTTTTTAACAAAGAAGCAACCGTATCAGAAGGTTTTGCGCCTGTATTTATCCAGTAATTTATTCTTTCCATTTTTACTGACAATTTATTTTCCGGCAATGCAGGATCATACTGTCCTAATATTTCAATAGGTTCGCCGTTTCTTTTTGCTCTTTGGTCGATCGCAACCACTCTGTAATAGGCTCTTTTAGGTCTTCCTATTCTCTGTAGACGGATTCTCACACTCATCTTCTTCTCCTTAAATCAAAAAATACTCTTGCCTTGTGCAAGCTAAATAAGCATTTTATATGTTTTTACATTTTTTGTCAATATAATTTTAGCTTTATATATAAGCCGATTCTATTTAAGAACAGCTCCGGTACTTGCCGAAGTAACCATTCTTGAATATCTGTTTAACCAGCCTTTTTTTATCTTAGGTTCAGGCTTTTTCCACGTTTTAAATCTGTTTTTTATTTCTTCATCTGACAATTCTACGTTGATAGACCTGTTGATAATATCAATATCAACTGTATCGCCGTCTTTAATTACGGCAATTATTCCGCCTTCTGCAGCTTCCGGAGAAACATGTCCTATACAAGGACCTCTGGTTCCTCCCGAGAATCTTCCGTCTGTTATCAGCGCTACAGAGTCCGCAAGGCCCATACCCTGAATCATGCTTGTAGGAGCAAGCATTTCTCTCATACCAGGACCGCCTTTAGGCCCTTCATATCTTATTATGACAACGTTTCCTTTTTCTATTTCTCCGTTCATAATGGCTTTCATTGCCAATTCTTCGCTGTTAAATACTTTTGCGGTTCCTTTAAACTTTTTCATTTTTTCGCTTACGGCAGCCTGTTTTACAACTGAACCGTCAGGAGCGATATTTCCTTTTAATATTGCGATTCCGCCTTCTTTATGATAAGGATTTTCAACTCTTATCACATCAGTATCCAATATTTTTGATTCTTCGGCTATGGCCGTAACATTTTTCCCTGAAACTGTTCTGTTAGGAAGAAGTTTTTCTTTTACGGCAGATAATATGGCGGGAATTCCTCCTGCATTATCCAAATCTTCCATATAATGGTCGCCGGCAGGCTCTAAAAGAGTTATATGGGAGACGCTTCTTGATATTTCATCAAATAAATCCAGTTTTAAATTTATTCCTGCTTCATTTGCTATTGCAGGCAGATGAAGAACCGTATTTGACGAACCGCCTAAAGCCATATCGACTACTATTGCATTGTGAAATGCGTTTTTAGTCAATATTTTTTTAGGAGTGATATCTTTCTTTATCAATTCAACTATTTGAATTCCTGATTCATAAGCGATTCTTCTCTTTTTTGCAGATACTGCAGGTGCCGTTCCGCATCCAGGCAGAGACATTCCCATTGTTTCCGTAAGACATGCCATGGTGTTTGCCGTGTATAATCCCTGGCATGAGCCTGCCCCGGGACATGCCGACATTTCAAGGCACTGCAATTCATGAGCGTCAATTTTTTTGCTTTGGTATAAACCTACGGCTTCAAACGTATCTCTTACGAAAGATCTTTTTCTTTTATTATAATTTCCGGTAAGCATAGGCCCTGCGGTAACAACTATTGAAGGAATGTTAAGTCTTGCAGCCGCCATAAGCATCCCCGGAGTAATTTTATCGCAGTTGGTCAAAAGAACAAGCCCGTCAAGACAGTGCGCGTTTGCGACTGACTCGATCATATCGCATATAAGCTCTCTTGAAGCCAATGAATAATGCATTCCCGCATGTCCCATTGATATTCCGTCGCATATTGCAGGGACGCCGAATATAAAAGGAACTCCTCCTCCTGCCGCTATTCCTCTTTCGGCGAATCTTTCCAAATCTCTCATTCCTATATGGCCTGGAACTAAATCCGTAAATGATGAAGCTATGCCTATATAAGGTTTGCCTTTATCTCTAGGACTTATGCCTGTAGCGTATATTAACGATCTGTTAGGCGCTCTTACGGCGCCTTTTTTTATTTCATCGCTTCTCATCTTTTTATGCTCCTGATTTTATTATTTTGCAGTAATTTATATTCTACGGAATCAGTTAAGGCCTGCCAGCAGGCGTCTATAATGTTTTCGCTGACTCCTATTGTTCCCCAAGTGATTTTATTATCTTTAGATTCAATCAAAACTCTTACTTTTGCGGCTGTATTTGCATTGCTGTTTATAACCCTTACCTTAAAATCTGTAAGTAAAACAGTCTTTATTTCAGGATAAAATTTAATTAAAGCTTTTCTCAGACAATTGTCCAATGCGTTTACAGGACCGTCTCCTTCTGAAACGGTATGTTCCTCTTTTCCTTTGACGTCAAGTTTTACAGTCGCTTCGGAAACTATGGAGCCGTCCGCGTTTTTCTCAACGCTTACTCTGTATCCTTTAAGAGTAAAAAAAGAATCATATTTAGTTTCCAGCTTTTTTGTGAGGATAAAAAAAGAACCGTTCGCATTTTCATACTGGTAGCCGTTATTTTCTTTTTCTTTTACTGCTTTTATTATGCTTTGAATTTTTTCAGGTTTGTTTTCCAAATCCAGAGATAATTCGTCGGCTTTTGAAATAATATTGCTTTTTCCTGACAAATCGCTTACAAGAATTTGTCTGGAATTGCCGATTTCTTTAGGATCGATGTGTTCATAAGTTTTGGAATTTTTATCTATAGCAGAGACATGAACGCCCGCTTTATGCGCGAAAGCGTTTCTTCCTACATAAGGCAAAGAATCCGTCGGAACGATATTGGCTATTTCATCTATATATCTGGACAGTTCCGTTAACTTTTTTAAACTCTTGCCGGGTACGCACTGGTACTTCTTTTTCAGCTGCAAAGAAGGTATTATTGAACACAAATTTGCGTTACCGCATCTTTCTCCGAGACCGTTTATTGTTCCCTGAACAAGTTGGCATCCCGATTCTACGGCAATCAGCGAATTTGCGACCGCACATCCGGAATCGTTATGAGTATGTATTCCTAATATTTTGTCAGGAAACTCTTTTTTTGTTTCCGTGACGATTTTTTGAATATCAAGAGGAAGTATTCCTCCGTTTGTTTCGCAAAGACATATTATGTCAGCTCCGGCGTCTGAGGCGGCCCGTATAGTTTCAACGGCGTAATCTCTGTTGTTTATATAGCCGTCAAAAAAATGCTCAGCGTCGTATATTACCTCAAACTTTTTTGATTTTAAGAATGATACCGTATCGGAAATCATCTTCAAATTTTCTTCTTTTGTTGTTTTAAGGGCATATTCAACATGCAGATCCCATGATTTGCCGAAAATACACGCAGTTTTAACCCCGGAACTTATTATTTTTTTTAAACTTTCATCCTGTTCGGGTTTAATATTTTTTCTTCTTGTCGATCCAAAAGCCACTAATTTTGAATTTTTAAATTTATTTTTTGCCAATTTAAAAAATTCTTCGTCTTTTGGATTTGATCCCGGCCAGCCGCATTCAATGTACGATACTCCGAAAGAGTCTAAAGCTGCGGCTATTTTCATCTTATCTTCAACTGAAAAAGATATTCCTGCCCCTTGAGATCCGTCTCTAAGAGTTGTATCGAATATTTTTACTTGTTTCATCTTGGCGGTAACTCCTGCCGTTGCTGATTATTATTTTTTATTCAGCTTAAACCCTTTGTGAAGTTCAGCTACGGCTTTGTTTAAATCAACTTCGTCTATAACGCATGAAACTTTAATTTCGCTTGTAGAAATCATTTCGATATTGATGTCGTTCTTTGCCAGAATCTCAAACATTTTTGATGCTACGCCGGCATGGCTTTTCATTCCTACGCCGACTACTGAAACTTTTGCAACGTGTTCGTCGCATACTACAGACTGGGCTTTCAATTCTTTTGCAAGCTGGTCTATTTTCATCTGGGTTCTTTTCAAATCCGCTTTGCTTACGGTGAAGGAAATATCGTTTTTCTTGTCAAGAGCAGCAGACTGAATAATCATGTCCACGTTAATTCCAAGCTTTGCAAGGCTTCCGAAAATTTTTGCCGCCATTCCCGGAATATCCGGCAAATCTATTAGTGAAAATTTAACTTGATTTTTGTCAAATGTTACTGCTGAAACCATAAGAGCTTCCATTTTTTTCCTCCCGATTTTTTCTTCGCTTACTATATATGTTCCTTCTTTTTCCGAAAACGTTGATCTGACATGTATCTCAATACCGTACTTTTTTGCAACTTCTATGCTTCTTGCCTGCATTACCTGTGCGCCGGAACCTGCCATTTCGAGCATTTCCTCATAAGAGATGGTATCTATTTTTGTCGCATCTTTAACTACTCTCGGATCTGTTGTAAACACTCCTTCGACATCAGTATATATTTCACATATATTTGCTTCCATCTGGGCTGCAAGAGCCACTGCCGTCAGGTCAGAACCGCCTCTTCCGAGCGTTGCAATATCGTTGTTTGGATTCAATCCCTGAAAACCGGCTACAATGACAATATTTCCTTTATCTAAAAAAGAAAAAATCTTTTTAGGAATAATTTTTTCTACTCTTGCTTTTAAATGTTCGCTGTCTGTGAAAATACCTGCCTGCGGACCTGTCAAAGCGACCGCGCCGTGTCCCATCGACTGTATTGCCATTGCAAGAAGCGAAATTGATACTTGTTCACCGGTAGACAACAGCAAATCCATTTCTCTAGGATTAGGTTCGGACGTTATTTTTTCACTCATTGTGATTAAATCATCCGTCATATCGCCCGGGGCAGAAACAACAACGACAATTTTGTTGCCGCCTTTCTTTTTTGCAATAATTTTCCCTGCAACATGCTTAATTTTTTCACTGTCTGCTACTGAGGATCCGCCAAACTTCATAACTATTAATGCCATAGCACTTCTCCACTTTTAAATTATCTTTACGCCGTCTCCGTCAAAATCAAGGATAAACTGTTTTACAGGCACGGTTTCTTTTTTCCATACTCCGGCCATAACCTTGGATATTTCTTTGGCTTTCTTTGAATTGCAGAATGCAATCATTGACGGCCCTGAACCTGAAAGACAGGCTCCGTATGCTCCTGCTTTAACGGCAGAAGAGATTAATTCCTGCATAACAGGTATTAATTTTGCCCTGTAAGGCTGATGTATTTTGTCCTGCATCGCCTGTTCAAGTAATTTAAAATCGTTTGTGCAGAAAGCTTTTGTTAACAGAGCTATTCTTGCACCGTTGAAAGTTATATCTTTTATATCATATTTTTTAGGCAGAATATTTCTTGATCTTTCGGTAGCGAGTTCAAAGCCGGGAGTGCAGACAACCGCCTGCATCTTAGGTATAGGCAGTTTAACAACTTCAAATTTGTCTTCCGGTCCGCTTATTGAAATACAAACTCCGCCGTAAAACGCAGGAACTATATTGTCGGGGTGTCCTTCGAGTTTTATTCCGAGATCAAGCATTTCAGATTTCGTCAGTTTATTTCCGCATATTGCGTTTGCCGCAACAATGCCGGCAGTTCTTGCGGCTGATGAAGAACCGAGTCCTGAGCTTAAAGGGATATTGTTCGTTAATTTAATGTTAAAACTTGAAAGCGTATATTTATCGCTTACGTCCAAAAGACCGAAAACTGCGTCCATCGCTTTCCAGAGAATATTTTTTTCGTTTTTCGGCAATATTTTCTTGCCTTCGCCGACTATGACAAATTTTGCTTTTTTAGGATCTGACGACAAAGATATTTCCAATTCGTTATAGATTGATAAAGAGGCTCCGAAAATATCAAACCCCGGTCCTAAATTTGCTGTTGTAGCTGGAACTCTGATTCTGATTTTTTTCATAATTCTTCTTTCATTGAGCAAAATTCTCCGCACATTGTGCAAACGTCGTTGTGCTTAGGCAGTAACTTGGCTCTTTCCTTTTCAAATTTTATAGGATCAATGGAAAATTCTCTTTGTTTGTCCCAATTTCTTTCTTTTCTCCATTTTGATATTTCAAAATCCTGCTGTCTTGCTCCTGCCACATTCTTTACTATGTCGGCGCTGTGTCCTGCGATTCTTGCTGCTATGACTCCGTCGCGGACATCCTGCGCGTTAGGAAGTCTCAAATGTTCTGCCGGCGTTACATAACATATAAAATCAACTCCGTAAGAAGCGGCCAATGCTCCTCCTATGGCAGATGTTATATGATCATATCCGGGAGCTATATCGGTTACAAGAGGTCCTAGAAAATACAGCGGAGCATTGTGTCCGAGCCTTTTTGCCAATAATACGTTGGCCTGTATCTGGTCCAAAGGCATGTGTCCCGGGCCTTCTATCATTGTCTGTACGCCTTCTTTTCTTGCTCTTAAGACAAGGTCTCCGAGTATAGACAATTCAGATAACTGAGGTCCGTCTGAAGCGTCAAAGGAGCATCCCGGTCTGAATCCGTCTCCTAGACTCAGAGTGATGTCATATTTTTTTGCTATTTTTAAAAGTCTGTCATACTGCTCATAGTAAGGGTTTTCTTTGTTGTTGGCGTTTATCCACTTTACAAGAAAAGAACCGCCCCTGCTTACGACTCCTATATGTCTCGGCTGTCTTTTCAAAACTTCAACGGTTTCTCTGTTGACGCCGCAATGAATCGTCATAAAGTCTACGCCCTGCTCGGCCTGCTCTTCTATTACGTCAAACATAAGTTCAGGATCCATTTGGGATATTTTTTTCTTTTGTTTAACGGTTTGGCAAGCTGCTTGGTATACAGGCACTGTTCCTACGCAAACAGGACATTGTGCGAGAATTTCTTTTCTTATTTCTATTAAATTGCCGCCGGTGGATAAATCCATTATCGCGTCTGCGCCAGCTTCAACGGCGATTTTCATTTTTTCGATTTCTTCTTCTATTGATATATGGTCGGGAGAAGTTCCGAGGTTGGCGTTGACTTTTGTTTTAAGGCCCTGCCCTACGGCAACGGCTCTTTTTAAAGTTCTTTTAATGTTTTTAGGGATTACGACAGTTCCGTCTTTTATTCCTCTGATTATAGTATCTTCAGAAACTTTTTCGTAATTCGCGACTTCCGATATTTCTTTTGTAAGTATGTTCTTCTTTGCGCTGTCAATTAAGCCCATCTTTATATCCTTTCTTCCTGTTCCGTCTGAAGTATTATTTTCTTTATTTTTTCGGCTTCTTTTTGTATGTCTTTTGCTCCGCATACTGCTCTTACAACCGCAACTCCGTCTGCTCCTGCGCGTATTACGTCGGCAACATTTGTTTTATCTATTCCGCCTATTGCAATTATCGGCGCTTTAACCGAGTTCTGCCTTTTTACCGCAGACAAAATATCCAGTCCTCTTTCCTGCGATTCCGGCTTTGTTATTGTTGCAAAAACAGCTCCGTACCCTATATAATCAACAGGTTGTTTTGCCGCATTTATAATTTGCTCATATGTAGATGCCGAAAGTCCTATAATTTTTGAACTGCCTAAAGTCTTTCTGGCATATTCCGCCGGCAAATCGCTTTGTCCTATATGAACTCCGTCAGCATTTGAAATATCTGCAATGTCTATTCTGTTATTTACCGTAAAATAAACATTGTGTTTTCTGCAGATTTGCTGCAAAATCACAGAAATATTGAATAAATCAATATCTGACAAACTTTTATCTCTGAACTGAATCATGTCGGCTCCGCCCATGCATGCGAGTTCAACCTGTTCCGGATAAGGAATATCCTCTCTCGGACATGTAATACATAAAAGTTTTATTTTTTTAAATAACATTTTCTAATCATCAGCAAAATAAATTTATACAATTTTTCATTATATCAACTCACATATGAAAAATCAAGTAATTAATATGTATGAAAATTTAATTGTAATTGATTTTTATATCAATATTTGATAAAGTCCTAATGTAATGGATATATGTTTAGCTTTTAAAAAAATAAATAAAAACAACTATCGGAATTTCATAAGCAGAAAAAATAAATCGATGGCTGAAAGGTTTAAATCTGTTGATTTTTCAGACAGAATTATTTTTGTTCCCCATTGCATGAGAAACACTAAAATGTGCAAAGCAAAAGACGAGGGGAGCTACTATTCATGCGTTCAGTGCAGGGGATGTAAAATAGCGGATATATTCACTCTTTCAAAAGAACTCGGATATAAAAAATTTTATATTATGAAAGGCGGTAAAGCCATACATAATATTTTGAAAACAGAAAAACCGAAAGCTGTTATAGGGATAGCGTGTTTTTTTGAAGGAGCGCAGGCTATAAAAATGACTGATAAAGAAAAGATACTAGTTCAGTTTATCCCTTTACTGAAAGACGGATGCTGTGATACGGATATAGATTTGGAAGAAGCAAAGAAAATAATAAATTTGAGATGAGGTTTTATGGATAAATTGAAGTTTACTGAATTAAATTTGTCGGCAGAAATATTGAAAGCTGTTGCTGATATGGGGTTTGAAGAAGCTACTCCGATACAGTCTTTGGCAATACCTAAAATGATAGAAGGTCTTGATATTATAGGGCAGGCGCAGACAGGTACAGGCAAAACTGCCGCTTTCGGCATTCCTCTGCTTGAAAAAGTGACGTCTAAAATAAGAGCAACGCAGGCTCTTATAATGTGTCCTACAAGAGAGTTAGCAATACAGGTTGCTGAAGAATTGAAACTTTTGTCTAAATATAAGAAAGGTTTGAATATAGTTCCTGTTTACGGAGGACAGCCTATCGTAAGACAAATGGCTGCTCTTTCACGCGGCGCACATATAATAATAGGAACTCCTGGAAGAATAATAGACCATATAGAAAGGAAAACATTAAAGCTTGCCGATACGAAAGTAGTTGTTCTTGATGAAGCCGATGAAATGCTGGATATGGGTTTCAGAGACGATATAGAGTTAATTCTTAAGAGCCTTCCTGAAGAAAGGCAGACTGTATTTTTTTCTGCCACAATGCCTAAAGAATTTTTGGCTCTAACAAGAAGATATCAGGTTCATCCAGAAAACATTAAAGTTGTTCATGAAAAACTTACGGTTCCTTTAACGGAGCAGCTTTATTGCGAAGTCAGAGAACAGCAGAAATTAGAAGCGCTGGCAAGATGTCTTGATATGTATGATCCTAAACTTTCATTGATATTCTGCAATACAAAAAGAAAAGTTGACGAAGTTTGTTCCAATTTACAGGTAAGGGGATATTCTGTCGATGCGATACACGGCGATATGAACCAGACTCAAAGAGACAGAGTTATGGCAAAATTCAGAGCATGTAAAATAGAAATACTTGTGGCTACGGATGTTGCGGCAAGAGGCATAGATGTCGATGACGTAGATGCCGTTTTTAATTATGATATTCCTCAGGATATAGAAGCTTATGTCCATAGAATAGGCAGAACGGGAAGAGCCGGCAGAACAGGAAGAGCATTCAGCTTTGTTTCAGGAAGAGATATTTACAAACTCAGAGATATTCAAAGATATACAAAAGTTGCAATACAAAGAGTTCCTGTGCCTTCGCTGGCAGATGTTGAAAACATCAGAATATCTTCATTTATGGAAAAATTAAAAGAAAATATCAAAAAAAATACTTCCGAAAAATACGTCAGCAAAATAGAATCGTTAATTACCGGCGATATTACATCGATAGATGTAGCCGCAACTCTTTTTGAAATGATGTTGAAAGATCAGAATGTCGAAAAACAAAATTCTGATATAGATTTGTTTGTTAACCCTTCAAGCGCCGAAGTTTTCGGAGACAGGAACAGAGACAGAAACAGGAACGGCAGGGACAGAAATAAATCAGGAAGAGAAAAAGGACATAAAAGAGGAAATACTCCTGAGCCGGGAATGACAAGACTTTTTATAAGCATAGGTAAAAACAAGAAAGTAAGACCGGGTGATTTTGTAGGGGCTATTGCAGGAGAAACCGGGTTAAACGGCGAAATAGTCGGAAGCATAGATATTCTCGACAAATATTCTTTTGTCGAAGTTCCGAACGAACACGCCAATAAAGTCATAGAATCTTTGAACAACAGCAATATTAAAGGTCATAAAGTAAACGTAGAACGGTCACAGGGGAAATAAAATGCCATTGTTTGAGTTTGTTTGCGGGAAATGCGGAAAACAATTTGAAAAAATAGTTTTTTCAATAGATAACGAAACAGTGGAATGTCCTTCCTGCAAAAGCAAAGACGTAAAAAAACAATTTTCGACGTTTGCTTCAAATAATTCAAAATCTTCGCACCACCATCATAACGGATGCTGTTCTTCATCATCGGCAAACAGCTGTATGTCCAAGAAAGCGTCAGGCGGATGCGGAGGTTGTTGCGGTATTTAAGGAAGTAAAAAAAATATTATGGCAGAAATATCATATTATTTTGGCATAGAGCTGCAGGAAATAAGAAAAAACTGCATAATTTGTCCTGTTTCGGACCATACTTTATTTACCTGCCTCGGGAATTCAAAACAATACAGCGGTTTATTTGCAAGAATAATAAACTATGAAAAGGCTACGATAATCTCCACTAAGAATAATTTTTTGGTCGGAGATATTATTCTGCAGTTAAAAAACACTCCTTGTGAAAACGTTATTTTATTCGGCAGCTGCGGAGGCGTGGGCGACATTAAAATAGCCGATAAAATTATTGTAAAAAAAGTTTTTAATTTCGAGAGTTTTTCGGAAATGCTTGAAATGAAGCGCACTCCCGACGCTTATTATCCTTCAACAATGCTGTTTGAAGATTTCTTATCTAAAAATCCGGACGATAATGTCTTGCAGGTTAAATGCGCAACGACAAGTTCTATACTTTTAGAGAAAGCCTATAATGACTGGTTCGAAAAAAACAAAATAAATGCCGTTGATATGGAATGTTCCCTTGTCTTTTCTGCCGCTTCATCGATTAACAGAAAAGCAATAGCTTTGTTGTATGTTACAGACCATATAACTTCTGCGGAGCTTTTTGACAACCAGATGGAAGACGCTCAAAAAGAAAAGCTGCTGCGTTCAAGGCAATCCCTTGCAAAATCAATATGCGATTTCATAAATAATGTATAACACCGTTACAGATATAATCCAGAGTTTAAAAAACAAATTTCCTTTTTTCGGGATAAATAAAACAAGAGAATTAAGCAGGCTGGTATTTGAAATCTCAAAGAGAGAAAAGGCAGATTTCGAAGACATAATAAAGCGAATTGAAGAATTTGATTATGAAAAAGTTAAAAACTCTTTGTTAAAAAGAAGATATCCGAAAACATACGGCGTTATTCCAAAAAACAGTTTTTATCTGCCTGATATTAATATAAATGCTGATGAAAAAGCCGATTTGAAAAATAAAAATTTTTATCCGAAAAATATTTATTATACGAAAGACGTAATAAATTCAAACCTTTACTGCAGAATAAAAACTTTATATCCGGACGCAATTTTCTGCGAAATAGAATCATTGAAAAGTTTTTTGCGCGAAAATAAATTTTCTGTCAGCGGTTATAATAAAAGAAAAGAAAATTTATTTCTGATAAATGAAAAATACGATTTTTTCAAACCTTGTCCGTGTACTAAAAATGTATTTTGCTGCAATTATTCAATTTTAAATACAGGCTACGGCTGTCTTTACGAATGCAGTTACTGTTTTTTGCAGGGATACCAGAATGTCTCCGGAATAGTTTTGCCTTGCAATATATCGGAGTTTCTTGATATTGATAAAATTAAACCTGTAAACAATAATCTTTTTGATTTGCCCAGAACAGGCAGCGGAGAATTTACGGACTCGCTGCTGTTTGACGATATTACTCTTTTTTCAAATGAGATTGTCGGATTTTTTAAGAAAAACAAAAATATTTGTTTTGAATTTAAAACGAAAAGCGTAAATATTGACAATTTGCTGAAGCTCGGCGGGAGCAGCAATATTGTAATCTCTTGGTCTGTAAACAGCGAAAAAATGATAGAGGAAAACGAGCACTGCGCTCCAAAGCTTAAGGACAGGCTTCTTGCGGCAAAAAAATGCGTCCAGGCGGGATACAGTGTCGGCTTTCATTTTGATCCGGTGATATTTTACTCGGGCTGGGAACAAGGCTATAAAAAAACCATAGATGACATATTTGATTTTATAGATGGAAAATATATAAAATGGATAAGCATAGGTTCTTTAAGAATGCCTGCAGCTTTAAAAAAAGTAATAGAAAACAGATTTGTAGAGAACACAATTCTTGATGAAGAATTGCTGTTATCTCATGACGGTAAGTTAAGATATGAAACGTCCCTGAGAATCAGTCTTTACCGCTGTTTGCTTGAACAAATAAGAATGCGCAGCGAAAAAGTTCCTGTTTATTTGTGCATGGAAGATATTAATGTTTGGAATTTGTCAAAATTCAAATTCAAAAAATGATGTCCGGAGGAAAAATGAAAAAATTTTTAAGTTTGTTTTTAGTGTCTCTTTTTGCGGCGGCTTGCGCGCAACAGGTTCCGGTGTCAGATTATAAAAAAGGCATAGAAGCTGCAAAAAATAAACAATACGAGCAGGCAATAGCTTTGTTTAATGCGGCGGCAACAACAGAAAAAGATAAAGATATTATAGCAAATGCTCTTTACAATGCCGGCTTGTGTTACGGTATTACCGGTAAATACGAAGAAGAGATAAGTTATTATAAAAAAGCTATTGAAGCGTCTGACAGCTGTCAGCCTGCTTTATATGATTTGGGAATGTATTATAAAAAGAACGGCGATAACGAAAATTCATTAAAAATGTTCCAAAAGCTTACGGAAGTTAACCCTGCTCATGAGGGAGCTTTTTACATGGCCGGCGTAATTTACGGTGAAAACGGAGATAAAGAAAAGTCGGAAGAATATTTAAAAAAAGCGGCAGAGCTCGGCAGTCCTGAAGCTCAAGCGGCAATAAACAAGAAATAAAATATAAAGGCAAAATAATGGAAATGGAAAAAGTTTATGATGCAAAAAAAGTAGAAGAAAAGTGGGTTGATTATTGGATTAAAAATAAAACGTTTTCTTCTAAAATCGACAAAAATAAAAAATCGTTTACGATAGTTATCCCGCCTCCGAACGTTACGGGGTCTCTGCATATGGGACACGCTCTTAACAATACGCTGCAGGACATAATAATAAGATTTAAAAAAATGCAGGGATATAATACTTTGTGGGTTCCGGGAACAGACCACGGGGGAATTGCGACGCAAAATGTCGTGGAAAAACTTCTTAAGAAAGAAGGAAAAACAAAATACGATTTAGGAAGAGAAAAATTTGTTGAAAAGATGTGGCAGTGGAGAGAAGAAACAGGGGATACCATTCTTGACCAGCTAAAGAAATTAGGCTGCGGGCTTGACTGGGACAGAACAAGATTTACAATGGATGAAGCTTGTTCAAAATCTGTAAAAAAAGCATTTAAAAATTTTTATGACAGAGGGTTGATTTACAGAGGAAAAAGACTTGTAAACTGGTGCACAAGATGCAATACGGCTTTGTCTGATATTGAAGTGGAATATGTTCAGGAAAAAGGAAGTTTGTGGTATATAAAATATCCGATTAAAGATTCAAACGATTTTCTTACAGTTGCGACTACAAGGCCTGAAACAATGCTCGGAGATACTGCCGTTGCGGTAAATCCTAATGACGACAGATATAAAGAACTTGTAGGCAAGACGGTTATTCTGCCATTGACTAACAGAGAAATTAAAATTGTAGCTGATTACATTGTAGATACGGCGTTCGGCACGGGAGCAGTAAAGGTAACTCCTGCTCATGACAGCACGGATTATGAAATTGCAAGAAGGCATGATCTGCAAATCCTTGAAGTAATTGACGCTGACGGTAAAATGACTGATCTTGTTGCCAAATATAAAGGTTTGAGCGTAAAAGAAGCAAGAGAGCTTATAGTCGGCGATTTGCAGGAGCAGGGATATCTTTTAAAGACCGAAGATTACGGACACTCCGTAGGCAGATGTTACAGATGTTCTACGACGATAGAACCTATAATGTCGGAACAATGGTTTTTAAAAGTTGACGAAATGTCCAAAAAAGCGGCAGAAGTTGCCCGCAACGGCAAAGTAAAGTTTTATCCTTCTTCATGGCAAAAGCCGTATACGGCTTGGCTTGAAAATTTAAGGGACTGGTGTATAAGCAGACAGATATGGTGGGGGCACAGAATACCGGTTTATTACTGCGTTGATGAAAAGGGCGCCAGAACTTCATGCGAACTTATAGTTTCTGAAGAAAAACCGGAAAAGTGTCCTTGCTGCGGCAATACGAATATTATACAGGACAATGACGTTTTGGATACATGGTTTTCATCCGCTTTATGGCCGTTCAGCGTATTTCACTGGGGAGAAAAACCTGACAACGAAGAATTAAAATATTATTATCCTACAGGCGTTCTTGCCACAGGTCATGAAATTCTTTACTTATGGGTTGCAAGAATGGTTCAGATGGGGCTTGAATTTTTAAACGATATTCCTTTTAAGGACGTTTTTATACACGGCATAGTCAGAGACAAGTCAGGTAAGAAAATGTCAAAATCTCTAGGGAATGTCGTTGACCCTTTGGGCGTAATGTCTCAATACGGCACGGATGCGTTGAGATTTGCGCTTGCCCAGGTTGCCGCTCCGGGAAGAGATATGCAGATATCTGACGAATCTTTTTTGAGCGCAAGGAATTTTGCAAATAAAATATGGAATGCTTCAAGATTTATACTTATGAATATGGAAGGCTTAAAAATAGCTGATGAACCTGTATTGAAAGAACTGTCTGATAAATGGATTATAAACGAATATAATATGACGGTTAAAACAGTAACCGGAGCTCTTGAAATTTATGACGTTGACGTTGCGGCTAGAACTGTTTATGACTTTTTCTGGACAAAGTTCTGTGACTGGTACATTGAATTGTCAAAAATAAGAATGACTTCGGAAAATCAGCAAGAAAAACAACAGGTTTTGTCAGTTCTTCTTTATATTTTAAAAGGAACTATTCAAATGCTTGCTCCTGTAATGCCGTTTATTACGGATGAAATATGGACTATTTTTAACGACAAGCAGGAAAGCATAGTTTTGAGCGATTTCCCTAAATATAATGATAAATTCGTTTTTGCGGAAGAAACAAAAGAAATGGCTGTTATACAGGAAATAATTTCTAAAGTTAGAAATATAAGAAGCGAAATGAACGTTTCTCCTGCTGTTTTTATTGACGCTTTTGTAAATGTTTTAGACGATTCAAAATCTTCGATAGTAAACAATAACGCCGATTATATTAAAGGAATTGCAAAAATAAAAACTTTGACTTTGGGCAAAGATATGAAAAGACAAAAAAATTCGGCCCTTGCAGTTGCCACCGGATTTGAAATATTTATTCCTTTGGAAGGCTTGATAGATATTGATAAAGAAAAAGCAAGAATCAATAAAGAAATTATGCTGCTGGAACAGGATAAAGAAAGATGTTCCAAAAAACTTTCGAACGAATCTTTTGTGACGCGTGCTCCTAAAGAAGAAGTCGATAAAATGAAAACAAGGCTGAGCGATGCCGACGTTAAGATTGCGACTTTAAAGGAAAGTCTCAATTTTATAGGTTAAAGCATAGCGTATTGTTTTATTTCCTTTTAGGCAGTTTTAATATAAATTTGAGGACAAATAATGAGAAAAATAAAAATAGTAAAAAATTATTTAAAGCATGCTGAAGGGTCATGTATGTTCTCTTTGGGCGAAACAAAAGTTTTATGCGTTGCTACGGTTGAAGAAAAAGTTCCTCCTTTTATTGAGGCGAAAAAGAACGATGAAGGGTGGGTAACAGCCGAATATTCTATGCTCCCGAGATCATGTAACGACAGAATATCGAGAAACAGACTGCAAAACGGAAGAGCTCAGGAAATATCAAGACTTGTCGGCAGATCTTTAAGGGCAAGCGTTGATTTGAAAAAATTAGGCAAACGAACAATAACGATAGACTGCGACGTTATAAGAGCTGACGGAGGAACAAGAACGGCATCAGTAAACGGCGGGTTTATAGCTTTAGTTTTAGCGCTTAAAAATTTACGCAAAAAGAAGCTTATACAAGAACTTCCTGTAAAAGATTTTATAGGCGCCGTAAGCGTAGGTTTTGCAAACGGAAAAATGGTTCTTGATTTATCGGCTAAAGAAGACAATGTTGCCGATGTAGATATGAATGTAGTTATGACTGACAAGGGTGATTTGATTGAAGTTCAGGGAACTGCGGAAGGACATCTTTTTTCAAGAAAAGATTTAAACAATATGCTTGACGCGGCATTTTCCGGAATACAGAAGATAACTGCAGCGCAGAAAAAATCTCTGGGGAAATTATGAAAATAGATGAAATAATACTTGCTACGGGCAACAAACATAAAGTATTTGAAATAAAAGACATATTAAAAGATTTGGGCATAGCCGTAAAGCCTATGATAGAATTCGACAAATATCCGGAAGTTGTAGAAGACGGCAATACTTTGGAAGAAAATGCCGTTAAAAAAGCCGCAGAAGTTGCAAAATTTTTTAATAAATGGGCATTAGCCGATGATACCGGGCTTGAAGTTGCATATTTAAACGGAGCGCCGGGTGTATATTCTTCAAGGTATGCAGGCGAAGATTGTTCTTACGATGACAATAACCAAAAGCTTTTAAAAGCGCTTTCGGGCGTGCCGTCTGAAGAAAGAAAAGCAAAATTCAGATGCGTAATAGCTTTAAGCGATCCAAAAGGCAATATCCATATTATTTCAAACGGAGAAATTAACGGATTAATCAGCATGGATTTGTCAGGCTCAAAAGGATTCGGGTATGACCCTATTTTTTTTGTAAAAGAATATAATAAAACTTTTGCCGAGCTTGGCGACGGCATAAAAAATGAAATAAGCCACAGGGCTCTGGCGTTAAAAGAGTTTAAAAATAAATTGAAAATGTCATTGTAAAATAACGTTGATTTGCTTTTATATCAAAAAGTTTGAAAAAAACACTCCTAAAAGATATAATAACAATCTATGAAAAATAATATAAATATTGATTTTATCGGAATAAAACTAAAAACCCCTCTGCTTACGGCTTCAGGCACTTTCGGGTACGGCGATGAATTGACCGATCTGGTTGATTTAAATAAAATAGGCGCTATAGTAACGAAAACAATAACGTTTGAGGCAAGATCCGGAAATCCACAGCCGAGAATAGCCGAAGTTTCTTCAGGTATGCTCAATACGATAGGACTTCAAAACGTAGGCGTGCAAAAATTTGTTGAAAATAAGCTGGAAAATATTTTGAAGTTAAAAGTTCCTGTTATAGTCAGCGTTGCCGGAGCCTGTACTGATGATTATGTTAAGACTGTAAAAATATTAAATGCTTTTAATAAAATATCCGCAGTCGAATTGAATTTGTCCTGCCCTAATTTGAAGAAAACGATAATTTCTCAGGATATTAATTTATTCAGCGACATAATAAAAAAAGTCAAAAAGATTTCAAAATTTCCTGTAATTGCGAAGTTATCTCCGCAGGTGCAGGACATCGCTTCACTTTCGCAGACTGCGCAGGATTGCGGAGCAGACGCAGTAACTCTTACTAATACTTTTCCTGCCATGGCTATAGATATTAATACCTTTAAACCTAAGTTATCTACGGTTAAAGGCGGAATGTCAGGCCCTTGCGTAAAGCCGATGGCTTTACGCTGCGTATATGACGCATATCAAAAAATTAAAATTCCTATTATAGGCTGCGGAGGCATATGCAGCGGAGCCGATGCGGTCGAGTTTTTTTTGGCAGGAGCAAGATGCGTAAGCATAGGAACGGCCGCGCTGGTTGATCCTGATGTTTTTGAATCAACGGCAAAAGAACTTGAAGAATATTTAAAAAATAAAAAAATATCAAATATAAAAGATTTGATTGGCAAGGTTAAATTATGAAAAAAACTATTTTGGCGTTAGATGTTTTTGATTTTAAAAAAGCGGAAAAATTAGTAAAAGATTTAAGCCCTTATATAGATGTATTCAAAGTGGGACCGATATTGTTTTTGCAGTCCGGAAGAGAAATAATCAAGATGATAAACGATAACGGCAAAAAAGTTTTTTTGGATCTTAAATTTCACGATATACCGGCCACTGTGCAGAGGTCTGTAATGTCAGCCCGTGATTTGGGCGTATACAGTTTAACCGTTCATTCCTGCGGCGGAGATGAAATGTTGAAACTTGCGTGTTCGGTTGAAAATCATCCTAAAATTTGGGCTGTTACTGTTTTAACCAGCCAGATAACAACGCCTGAAGAAGTTCTCAGGAGAGCTAAACTGGCAAAAGAATGCGGGGTAAACGGAGTTATATCGTCTCCTCTTGAAATTGAAACAATAAAAAATTCCTGCGGTAAGGATTTTGAGGTCGTAACTCCCGGAATAAGACCTGCCAAAGCAAACGATGACCAAAAAAGAGTTGCAACCCCTGAGAGCGCCGTTAAAGCAGGTGCAGACTACATAGTCGTAGGAAGGCCGATAATCGAAGCTGAAGATCCTGTTAAAGTTGCAAAAAACATATATGAATCTATAAAGGAGTTATAAGGTGGAACAAAACGAGATGAAGGAACTTTTTAAAAAGTACAATGCCCTTTTAAACGGACATTTTTTATTGTCAAGCGGGTTACATTCCGATACGTATTTTCAGTCGGCTTTGATTTTGCAAAATCCTAAAATAGCATCGCTTTTGGCTGAAAATCTGAAAAATGAAATATCAAAGGAAATAAAAAATATAGATTTAATAGTTTCGCCGGCTATGGGCGGAATAATAATAGGACATGAAATGGGAAGAGCTTTTGACAAAAGAGCAATCTTCTGCGAAAGAGTTGACGGTAAGCTTGTTTTAAGAAGAGGCTTCGGAATAAATAAAGGCGAAAAAGTTCTTGTTGTTGAAGATGTCATTACTACAGGACTGTCAACAAGAGAAGTTATAGATTCTATTACTCCTCTTGGAGCTGATGTTGTCGCAGTTTGTTCTTTAGTCGACAGAAGCGCCGGTAAAGTTAATTTCGGCGTTCCGAGATTTTCTTTGTTAAGTTTGGAAGTAAAAAGCTATAAGCCTGAAGAATGTCCTTTATGCAAGCAGGGGAGTTCTCCTGTAAAACCTGGAAGCAGAAAATAAAAAAATCGGAGAAAAAAATGACTATTACATACAAAAAAGCAGGCGTTAATATTGATGCCGGTAATGAGCTTGTCAAAAGAATAAAAAAGAATCTGCCTAAAATAGGCGGTTTCGGCGGTTTGTTTCCTTTAAACGGAACAAAGTATAATTTGGTAAGTTCAACCGACGGAGTCGGAACAAAATTGAAAATAGCTTTTTTGGTTGATAAACATGATACTGTAGGAATAGATTTGGTTGCGATGAATGTGAACGATCTTATATGCTGCGGGGCAAAGCCTTTGTTTTTTCTCGATTATTTTGCATGCGGTAAACTTAATGTTTCTCTTGCGGAGCAGGTTATTAAAGGCATATCAAACGGATGCAAACAGGCAGATTCACAGCTTATCGGCGGAGAAACTGCCGAAATGCCCGGATTTTATCAGGGAGAAGAATACGATTTAGCCGGTTTTTCAGTAGGTGTTGTCGAAAAAGGAAAAGAAATCACAGGAAAGGATATTAAGGCCGGAGATTCCGTTATAGGACTTCCGTCAAGCGGACCTCATTCAAACGGATATTCTCTTATCAGAAAAGTTTTCAGCGAAAAAGAATTAAAACAGTATTCCAAACAACTGCTGGCCCCTACAAAAATATATGTTAAAGAAGTTCTTGCCGCATTAAAAAAATTCAATAACGGCAAAAAAAATAAAATAGTGGGCCTCGCTCATATTACCGGCGGAAGCTTTTATGATAAAATAGGAAGAATTTTGCCTCAGGACGCACATGTTATAATAGAAAAAAAGTCATGGAAAGTTCCTGAAATATTTGAAATAATCAGAAAGAAAGGAAATGTTCCCGAACAGGATATATACAGAACTTTAAATATGGGCATAGGTATGGCAATTTTTGTAAGACCTGATTATGCCGGCGAGATAAAAAAATACTTTAAAGGTTCAAAAATTATAGGTTATGTAAAAAAGGGAGCAAAAGGCGTTGAGCTTGTCTAATGCCTGACTCACAGTGAAAAAATTTATTCATTATTCGATTTCAATAGCGATAAATATAATAATCGCTGTAGTTTTTTATGAATTAATTTTACAAATAATTCCTGTAATTTATAGAAATTTACCCGTTGCAAACGATAAAATTTACGTGTATGTTTTGGGTGAATCTTCTGCCTGGGGACAACCGTACCAGTCAAAAATATCATATTCAAAAATAATCGGTTATATGCTGAACAACAAATTGGACGGCAAGGAGATGGAGTTTAAAATTTTCGCTTCTCCGGGCAGTTCTTTGACTGAACAGTATAAAAAATATTTTATATACAAATACCTCCACCCTTTTAGAAAAGGGATAGTTCTTCTTTATATCGGAACAAATAATTGGTCCAATAAAGATAATTATACAGGTTATGACCGGTTCCTTAAATTTATTATTGCCGATTTAATAAATACTTATTTTAAAAATGTTGATGATTTTAAATATGAATATGAAAAAATTTTACTGTTGTCAAAAAAGTTCGGCGATGACGCATATGCTTCTACAATAGCCGGAAATTATGCAGGATTTATGCCTAATAATGTTGTCTCTCTTGTTTATAACCCGCCTTTAAAAGAGAAAATCGATAAAATTGACGATTTAATATTCCACGGTTCGTATGACGATGCAATAAAACAGTGCAATGAACTTTTAAAAACAAATGAAGATAAATCTCAAATTTTATACAGAATAGGCAAAATTTATGAAAAACAGGGCAAAATAAAAGACGCAAATGAAGCATTTTTGCATGCGGTTGATTTTGAATGGGATGCAAGACCTACAAGATATCAAAACAATGTCATTTTGAATCTTGCCGCCAAATATAATGTTCCGGTTACGGATATTTTTAAAAAACTGTATAATTCAAACGAGATTATCGGTTATAATTTCTTTGCGGACAAAATTCATCCGTCGGTAAAACTTAATTCTTTTATAGCGGAAGGTTTTGTCGGTCTTTTAGCGGGAAAATATAATGCGGATATAATCAATAAAGATTTGTCGGATGAAAAAATTTTGAAAGTATGCAGCTTTACAAAGGAAGATTTGTTTTTTCAGTATGCAGAATCAATAAGAGAAGTTTTTATGTATTCGTATATAGACGGAATAATTTGCAGATATAATTTCGACATAATGGAAAAATATATATGTGATATGAAAAAACTTAATATTGACGTTTATGAAAATAAGCAATACATAACTTTATGCGAAATGCTTTTTCATCATCTCAGAGAAGATAATATTGACATCAATGAGCTTTTAAACGTGAACGAAAGTTTAAAAAGTAAGTTCCCGGACAAAAAATTGCATTTTGACATATTTTATAACTGGATAAAAAAAAGAATAAAAAAATAAGGATTAAAAAATGAAAAGATTAGCTGTTTTAATTTCAGGCGGAGGATCTAACCTGCAGTCAATTATTGATTCTTCAAAAGACGGTATCTTAAAAAATATTGCGGAAGTTGCGGTTGTGATTTCCAGTAATCCGGATGCTTTCGGTTTGCAAAGGGCAAAAACAGCAAATATAAAGAATTTTTCTCTTGATTGTAAAAAAATGCAGCGTGAAGAGTATGATAAACAAATGCTTGATATTTTGAAAGAATGCAAAGCCGATTTGATTTGTATGGCCGGCTACATGAAGAAACTTCCTGACATAATAGTAAGCGAATATAAGAAAAAGATATTGAATATTCATCCTGCTCTTCTTCCTAAATTCGGCGGCAAAGGCATGTACGGTCATTTTGTCCACGAAGCAGTTGTAAAGGCGAAAGAAAAAAAATCAGGGGCTACAGTGCATTTTGCGGATGAAAATTACGATACCGGAGAAATTATTATTCAGGAGTCTGTGAATATCGAAGAAAACGATACTGCCGACATCGTGGCGGCAAAAGTATTGAAGATAGAACATAAAATATATCCGGAAGCGATTAAAAAAGTTATAGAAAATCATAAATGAAAAAAACAATATATTTTGTCACGGCATCTACAATAATAGCGCTGCTTTCCTGTATTTTTGTCGAAATTATTTTCCAGACAGTTCCTGCTTTCTATAAACTTTTGCCGGAAGATAATGAAAAAACGTATCTTTATATAATCGGCGAATCCTCAGCTTACGGTTATCCTTATAATATTCCGTATTCAAAAATAATTCAGTACATCACAGGCAATAAAATTAATAATAAAGATATCGAAACGGTTATGCTGGCATATCCCGGAGACACATTGTTTGACCAGTATAAAAAATATGTCAGGTATAAGTTTCTGCATCCGTTTAAAAAGGGTATAGTTCTTGCGTATATGGGGACAAATGACTGGTCAAACAGAGGCTTAGAAAAAAGAAAAGAACCTTTGTCGGGTTTTTATCTTATAAGCTTTCTTAAAAATTATTTCGACAGGAATCATAATTTCCTTGATGATTATGAACAGATAATAGTATCGTCAAAGAGATTCGGAGATGATATTTTTGTCTCAACTATAGCCGGGAATTACGGCGGTTTTATGCCTAATGACGTATCGTCTTTATCAAATAAAAATTTAAAAGAAAATTTAAAACAGACAGATACTTTGATTGCCGAGAAAAAGTATGATTCTGCATTTTCAAAATGCAAAGAAATGTTCGCCGAGAATCACAATAAAGCGCAGATATGGTACAAAACCGGTAAAATTTATGAAAGTCTCGGGAAAACGAACGAAGCAAATGAAGCGTATTTAAACGCTGTCGAATACGGATGGGATGCAAGACCTGCAAGATACCAGAATACCGTTATAAAATTCCTTGCGGCAAAATATCAAATACCTCTTGCTGATATCTTCGGTAAATTGTTAAATTCCGGGGATGTAATAGGTTATAAATTTTTTGGCGATAAAATACATCCTTCTCTTATTCTTAATATTTTAATAGCTGAAAATTTTGTAAATCTTATTTCTTCAAAATATCAGGTTGATATAATAAACCCAAGTCCGGACAGCGACGCAGTTTTAAAATATTGCCGCTTAAATGATTATGATTTGTTTAATGCATATAAAAATGTTTTCGGTGAAATATTTGCATATTCTTTGATTGACGGCAATGTTGATGCGTACAATCTGCCTAAACTTAAGGAATGTGTCGAAAAAATGGGAAAGCTTAACATTAATGAGTCTTTGAAAGATAAGTATACAAATGCATGCAATATGCTTATAGCATATTTAAAAGGCAACTTGGAAGAAATGCATGATATTTTATATAAGAAAAAATTAATAGATAAATTGGATGAGATAAATATATTTTGTTATAAATTCAGATGGGACGGTAAATTAATAATTGATAAAATACATGTAGAAAACAAAGCAGTCTGATTATTCCGGCAATAAAAGTTGATTATATAATAATAACTAAGCTGTTATGTACAGTGCAGTCATTCTCAAGAGGCTGCTTGGCCGGGTTTTTAGAAAAAATTGTAAGTTTATGAAAGAGGTTTGATGAAAAAGTTTGTGCAAAAAATAATTTACTGGATATTGGCGGTTTGTATCGTTTGCGTAATAAGCATTTTAACATTTGAATTGATATTACAGATTATTCCTTTTGTTTACAGAAATTTACCCGTATCCGGCACAAAAACTTATGTGTATGTGATAGGCGAATCGATATCTGTCGGACATCCTTATGATTCAAAAATTTCTTTTTCAAAAATAATGCGTTATATGACAGACAATAAAATTGACGGCAGGGAAACGGAATTTATAATGCTTGCCGGCGAAAGCGAAAGGATATCGCAGCAATACTTAAAATATTTTTTATACAAATATACTCATCCTTTCAGAAAAGGAATAATTTTGTGTTATATGAAAGGATCCGGAGACTGGGCTGACAAGAGTACAGGATATGATTTTTCGCTGAGCCTTAATTTTAATATCATCGGTTTTGCAAGGACTTATTTTTCTGACAAATATGATTTTGCTTATGAATATGAAAGGATAATAAAACTTGCAAAAAAATTCGGGGATGATATGTATGTCTCTACAATAACTGGCAATTACGCAGGGTGTATGCCTAATAATGTTTCTTCATTAATCGGGAAAGACAATATCAAGGAAAATATTAAAGAGATTGACAATCTTATTTTAAATAAAAAATATAACGACGCTTTTGAAAAATGTAACAATCTGTTAAAATCAAAAGAAGATAAATCGCAGATATGGTATAGAATAGGCAAAATATACGAAAGACAGAATAAAATAATGGAAGCAAAAGAAGCGTACCTTAACGGCGTCGAATACGGACGAGATACCAGACCTACGAGATATCAGAACAGAGTAATAAAGAAACTGGCGCAAAAATACGGCATTAACTTAGTTGATACGGCCGGGAAATTAGACGGATTCAATGAAGTCATAGGATATAATTATTTTATTGATATTGTGCATCCTAACATAAAAATGCATATATTTCTTGCTGATGAGTTTCTAAATTCTTTGTCAAAAAGGCACAGAATTAATATAATCAATAGCAGCGGCGGCATTGATCCCGAAAAAATAAAAAGCGTAATGAATTTTGGCAGACAGGATATGTTTGCGGCTTACAGGGATGCTTTGGGAGAGATCTTTTTTTATTCATTTTACAATAACATAACAGATTCATATAATATTCCTAAAATGGAAGAATATATCGGTAAATTAAAAGAATTGGACAATGAGATAAATTCTGCCTCGGAAGGCAATATTAAGGAACGCGAAAACAGGAAAGACATAATTTATATCAGTGAACTGCTGTTTGCTTATATACAGGGGAACAACCTGAAAGTAAAAGAGATGTTGAATGATAAAAAAATTGTCGAGAAAATAAAATTCGGTGAAATGAAAATGCAGTGTTGGTGGGTTTTTAAAGGATGGATTATAGACTTTATGTATAAAATAATTAATAATGAAGTTGTTTAATATAAAAAAAAGAGGGAGATATGATTCCAAGGTATACTAAGCCTGAAATGGCTTCGATTTGGTCAGATGAGAACAGATTTAAAAAAATGTTAGAAGTTGAAATTTACGCGGCAGAAGCTATGGCTCAATTGGGAACGGTTCCTAAGTCTGCGGTTGAT